>WUUC01235724.1_pt1 | contig 21870 bp, 23 predicted proteins | sample 6278441 | NCBI WGS metagenome assembly WUUC01 (sample SAMN13675441, study PRJNA597444) | soil metagenome | isolation source: soil | place: USA: Washington | collected 2017-10
GGTTGAGCCAAAGAAACCTAAATTTGAAAACTCTAACTAATACTGGTACCGAAAAAGGGGGAGCCTACAGCTAGACCTGTTCATCCAGAGGAAACTACTCTTATTGACATTCCAGTAACGGACAAAATTTTGTATAGAATAAAAGTTGTGGACGAAACAGAAGATAATGGCCTTATTCTTGGCTTTGCTGATGAACTTATTCCAAATACAAGTGATAGTAAGGGAGATAAAATACCTTTACTACCTGTTGATTTTAATGATCTAGGCAATAGAGTATGGAAACTTGATTTTAGAGTCGAAGGGCCTGTACTATCAGTTAATCACGACGGAAAGATTGAGAAAATAAGAGAGTTAGTCATAAAGGACAATAAATTTTTAAGCTTGGTTTATCCGGAGGTAATAAGGCAAGTTGCCTTTGCTATTGCGTCTGATAAAGATTTTGATTATAGTGACCCTGGTGAGGGATGGGAATCTCTATGGTTAAAGTTCTTTGATGAAAGGCTTGGAATTAATTATTACCCTGACCCATTAAACTCTAACGATATAATTGTATGGTGTGACGAAGTTTCTGATTCTTACAGCAGAAAAAACAATATTATCACCTTATTAATCACCAAATAATGTTTATACGAACTTTAAACGAGGCTGGAATTAATGAATTTAGAAATCAAATGCTTGAGATAAAAAGTAGAACAAGAACCGAATTTGACAATTCATTTCTTTTCGATAAAAACTATTCTGAATCTTTTAATGAAGAAGTCGAAATTGAATACTCTCCTTTTACTAATAAAAAGGAAATTTCTGAATATTTATCAATAAAGTTACAATTAGAAAATAGAAAAGAGCTTTATTATAATATCGGCTTGTGGACCTGGCTTTCTGCATTTTATTTTCACCTGGTATGTCCAAAGGGAAATAAAGGCATTCATAATATTAAAGCAGAAGCTCGATACATTCTCGCTGACCCTAAAAATTGGAGACGGTATTATCGACATTTATTGGCTTGTCCAGCGAGGCTTTATTGCGAGCTAGGAGAGTTAGCACAAGCTTTTTTAGCATCTGAAATACATATTTGGGGAGATTTTCATGAGCAGTTGACCGCTTACCAAGAAATAGCTACTAATAAACCGCTAATAAAAGCAGCAAATATCTTATACTGGGATCCTGTTGCGAAGAAATTAAAAAAGGGAGCCGGATCTAAAGGAGTAGGCACTCCTCGTAGATTTTCTGATATTGTTGGACAGTTTGAGCTAACCTATGATTTGAATGCAATGGTTGGTGAACAAATTCTTCAATTATTTCCAGAAAGGGAGTTTAAGAAATGGACTTCTGTTGCATAATTCTTGAAACTAAGCCAGCTATTTGAAAAGCCAATAATGGCGGCACCGCATTCCCCACCTGATGAAACTGTTGAGTTCTTGGCCCGCAGAAATAATAGTTATCCGGAAAAGTTTGAATTCTTGCCGCTTCTCTTACTGTTAAACTCCTGCATTGGCCAGAATCAGGATGTATAAAATAATGTCCATCCTTTGAAATGTGACTGGTTACGGTTTTGGATGGTTGTCCGTAAAGCTGAACTCTGAAACGGTCAGCAAATTTATTTTCTTCTACACCTTTTCCGACATTTAAATGTTTTGGTAATAATAAAGCCGGAAAATCTGAAAGTTTTGGAGAATAACCTTTTACGCTGGCAAAACAAGAGACAAACAAATAGCGATATAAGTCTTCTTTAATATGGCTTCTTGTTTCATGATTACTGATTCCTCTCAATTTTCCATCCAGATACCATGTGGAATTATAACTGTTTTTTATTTCGGTTTCTATAAAGTTTGCACCTCTGTCTTTTCGTGGAAGGGAAAGATTATTTATCGCATCAAGCATTTTTTTCCATACTCCTGGTTCAACTTCATTTTTAATTCCTGTTTTTTTTATCTCCTCCAGCGCCAACTTCCATTCTTGCTTTCCATCTTTTGTTTTGGATAAACCGCTTCTCAGAGGCGGAAGTCCATACAATACTTTTTCAACCGGCACTGTTTCGCTATGCTTCTGTAGAATTTCAGGAGTAATATTTATATCACTTCTTATTCCAAGAAGGATAACCCTGTGTCTTGTTTGTGGTATGCCGTATTTCTCAGCATGAATAACAAAATCATTTGGATCAAATAAGGGGGTTTCATCAATGAGATCATATTCATGTGGCTTTTTAACCAAAGAATATATCTTATATCTGATTTTACTTTTTGCTACATCCTCATTTCCCTGCAATTTTTTATATGACTCAACAGGGTTCTGCAAGTCATTTATGAGCTGTTTAAAAATACCTTTCTTTTCTACCTGAGAAGAAAGAATACCTTTTACATTCTCCATGATAAAAACCGGCGGTTGATGAACTGCCAGAATTCTGTAGTACTCTCTATAGAGATATACTCTTTCATCTTCTTTGTTGAGCCCTTCACCTTCTTTTCTTCTTGCCCTGCCTACCAATGAATAAGCCTGACAGGGCGGACCGCCTATTAAAACAAAATTCTTTTCACCTTCCAACCCTTCCCAAATTCGTTTATCAATCTCTTTGTGATCCCTTGAATTACCCAACGAAAATTTCCATGCTTCAAGCCTGGCTTTTTTAATCTGCTCAGGATATAGGTTATATAACTCTTCTACGTCATTAATTTCCCCACGAACAAATTGATAGTATTCTTTAGGGAATTTTTTAACAGGAAACTGGCGTAAAAAACTACGAAGAGTTAATGTTTTATGAGCGAATTCATCTCTTTCTATAGATAGAGCAATTCTGAAAAACCGATTATTTTCTTTATCAACTACGGAAGTAAAACCTTCACCGAGTCCACCTGGCCCGGCAAATAAATCTATAAGTGGAACTTGTTTGGTGCTCATTTCAGGAAACTGATCTTAATTCTTTTTTCTTTTTTTAGCGGAGTTGTCAAAGAGCTCGTTTCCAAAGAAATCTTTGAAACTTGTCTCCAGACCATTGCAGATGATTTTGGTAAGTGTATCAACAGACACGTTTCTCTTACCATTCTCAACATGGTTCATGAATGTTCTGTCTACCTCTGCTTTCCATGCGACAGCTTCCTGTGTGAGATTTTGTTCGGTACGGAGATCAAGTATCCGTTTACCAATTTTGGCTTTGATATCCATTTGGCAATAGTATTTGATGTGACTTAAAGTACATTTGCTTTTAAGTCACGTTGGGTAAGTAAGTAATAAATAATCAGGAGAGTTTTCTCAATAAAACCGAAAGAGTCTTTTCAAGTTTGGCAGGTTTAAGGTTACATTCCCATACGGTAATGATCTTCCAACCTTCTTTTTTCAAAGCCTTGACAGCTTTTGCATCATTGGAGCTATTGGCATTTATTTTATTCACCCACCAGTCAGTTCTTGTTTTGGGAACAACAAAGTATCTGCAATTATTATGTCCATGCCAGAAGCAACCATGAATGAAGATGACGGTTTTGTATTTGGGCAATACCAGATCAGGTTTGCCAGGTAATGTTTTATCGTGAAGCTTATAACGAAATCCCTGTGCATGTAAGAATTTCCGGACCAGCAGCTCCGGTTTGGTATTCGTGGACCGGATCCGCGACATATTGTAACTGCGGGTTATTTTATCATGCACATCGGCCATGCTGCGAAGTTAATAACATGGATGCCTTAGTATATGAGCGAATGCAGATGAGCCAATCAACAGCTCCGCCTATTTTATACCGAGTTTGCTGATTGCTTTTACAAGACCAAAGTCTTTTTTAGCTATAAAGTAGATCTCCTGCTCCAGCCATTCTACTTCTACCTTCTTGCCTTTGAGCCTGGCAGGGCTGCTCTTGTAATCATCGGCGCCGGGGAAATAGTGCAACCAAACCACTTTAGTGATCTTACCGGAAGACCCTTTGATATCGAGATAAACATGATCGGTTATGTGCACGGCTGTAATGAGGCCGGTTGCCGTGCCGGTGACAATATCATCTTCTTCTTTGTCTAAGGCATAGTCGGTAACTAACTGCAGAAAGACAGGACAACTTTTGGCTAACTTCACCCCCATCTTTTGCCCGATCTTAGCGCCTACTTCCTTGTCAAGCTCTTCTACCGGTACGTTTTCATCTTTGGAAAAACTATCCAGGTAAGGCATCATGGCTGTTGAAATACAATTCTCGGCTGCCTTATTGAAATCAGCTTCGTTTTTAATCTTGTCCTTCGCTGTTTCAAAACACCTGCAGGCATCGTCTGCTACTTTATCTAAATAAGTGGATTGTGCAAAGACCGGCGATGTGCAGGCTAAAAAGATAATGGCAACGAAATAGATTTTCATATTGTTAGTTGTGGTGAAGCGTAAGATAAGAAAGCTGCGCAGCATTAACGAACGATTTACCGGCAACCTTGTCTTACCTAAGTACGCCCAGTTTGCAATGAGGGAAAGATGCCGGGTCTGGCCCGGCATGACAGTCCTATAAGATTCACTGTTCCGGCATGTTGAAGAAAATAAAAGCTTACTGCAATAAAAAGCCCGTCCCTTTTTACAGGGACGGGGCTTTATTTACCTTCCATATATCAACTCTCTTTATTTATTGCACTACTATGGGTGCTGACAAGGATTGGTTGCCACCAGTAACGGTGACCCTGTATATTCCCTTTTGTGATGCGGCCGGCAAGCTGATGCTTTGTACGATGCTGCCGCCACTGTGTACGATACGTTGTGTATGTATTTGCTGACCGGCATAGTTGACCACCCGCAACTGGTACACACCGGCTGCGCTGTTTGACATGCGCAGGGTAAATTGGTGGCTGCTGACAACAGTAGGATATACAGCAATGCTTTTTGCTTCCTGCCCGCGGTTGACAAGCACAACAGCGCTGTATAATTGTTTGCCGTCGTTGTCAACGGAACGGATGCGGTAATAATTATTGCCGGAGAGTGGTTGCACATCGGTCCACTGGTAACGGCTGGTTGCACCGGCTGCTACACTACCCGTAGCTGTAAAATTGCGGCCATCGGCGGAACGCTCCACTTCGTAGTGGCTCACATTTTCCTGGGCGGCGATATTCCACTCTACTATATCGTGATTACCCTGTTGCCATGCTTTTACCGTGACAAAATCGACGGGCAGGGTACCAAAGTTGCGGCTGAATGCCAGGGCGAAATAGCTGTCTTCAAGCACCAGTTGCCGGGTAATGGCACCACCGGTTATAGGAACTGCGTCGAGATAATCATCGATAGCGGTCATAGAGCCGTCAACAAAATATATTTTATTGTTTGCCGGGCTAACAAAAGGATCGAGAAAAGAACGGCCGGCGGCGGTAGCAAGTGTTACCACGGATCCGCCACTAATGGACCGGCTGCGCAGGTAAGTATTAGCGCCATTGCCTTCGGTCCAGTACAGCATTCCATTGATAACATCTAACCCGTTAGGATAATAATCGAGGGTAAGCAACTCAACAGTGCCGGTACCATCGGGATTGGCCTGGAAGATCTTAAAACCGCCGGCATAACCCGGTTGGTTAATGTAATAGATCTTACCGCCGTAGTACTCTATGTCGCCAAGGTCGCCGATATCCGTTGCCTGGCCGGGCCCGCCGGTGATGGGAGTAAGATCAGTACCATCGGGGTTAGTGGTGTAGATGGCTGCACCATAGTCGGTAATAAAAATCTTATTGGCGCCAAGAGCAATGCCCGTTGCATAACTAAAGACGCCGGAAATCAGCGATTCGACACCGGTACCGTCGGTGTTGCTGCGCATAAGGTCGGTATAGGTAGAGCCGCCGATCCAGTAAAGTTTGCTGTTGGCATTGTCCAGTGCGAGATCATAACCGAAGCCGCTGGTGTTGTCGGTGGTAAGCGGATCAAAATGTTTAAAGATGCCGGTAGCAGGGTTTAAGGAAGTAGTAACCACATTACTTGATATACCTCCATAAGCAGGCATGTACACAGGAATATCTGCAGCGGTGGAGGCTGTGGAATAAATGGTGATGCCGGCGGTTTCTGAAGCACTGCTGAAAGCGGTGGTGCCGCCGGTGCTGCTGATATTATAATATTGACCCGCTGTGCTGACCGTTTTGTCCCAGGCCCTGAAACTAATGGTTGCCGTGCCGGGGCCAGCGGGCACAAAACGAATATAATCTGCATCGGTTAATAACAATGCATTTGATTCGGCAGCACCAACGATATTGGTCCAGGTTCCTGCTGCAAGCTTGTATTGCCATACGCCATCAGTGCCGGCAGCTCCGGTAATGGCTATCGCTTTTTTCGAGGCGCAGGCATCTGCTTCGGTAATGAGTGTTGCGGCAGGTTGCGTAGTTAGTAACAAGCGGCTGATCTTTGTGCCACTGTTGCTGGTTTGTGTTTCCGTTAATGGGTTAAGCAAGGGAGTGCCGCTGTTATCAAGTACCGGCGCGGTATTAGGTGGTATTATTATCGTGTAATCTTCTATTTCGCCGGTATAGCCGCCGCAGGCCTCGGCAATGCCGCCACCTTCACGCAAAGCCCAGCGCATACGAATGTTGCCACTGTTGGCAGTTGCAGGTACGGTAATGTTGCCGATAGCGGTATAAAAGGCGCAATTACCACTGATGATGTTGTTGCTGAATTGGTAAGCGATCTCGCCTGCATCATCAAAATCATTATCCTGGTTCCAGTCTATGTACATGCGGAAATTAAAATTTTTTGGGCCCTGGTTGCCACAGCTCTGAATACCGACATAATAATTGTTGCTGCAGTTGCGGCTGACGACTCCGGAGGAAACAGCGGAACGATTTGCATAACCCTCGGAAGTAAAGAGTGCACCGGTATTATAATTGGCGCCACCGGCAATATTGCCATAGGGCGGCCCGAACCCAGCAAAACTTACATGGATGCCGGTAGTAGTAAGAGAAGGAGTACAATACTGTGCATTGATAAACTGTGCTGACCAAACGCTGATCAGCAATAGCGAAATTCGCAATGATGGTTTCATAAGTGGATATCGGATGGTGAATATTGGCGACTATATTACAATAGCCTTTGTTCTGAATGCGAATGAAGTGCAAATCGCTAAAAGTTGAAAGTATATGGATGTCTTTTTTTAGAAGTTAGGTGAGAATACTTAGCGATGATTGTTGAAATTCTTTAAAAGGGATGGTGTTGCGTGGTAACAATGTTGCGGTGTTGTGCATTGACCGTTGCAAAAAAAATATATAACAGCAGCCGTTGAAAACGCGTTGTGATTTGGTGAGTAATGTTTCGACAGAACAAAAAACAACAGGCCGGATAACTAATATGTACAGCTAACCTGACGAAAGAAAGAGAGTAAGGCGGTTCTTACAAAGAAGGTGCCTTTGTTTCTCTTGCAAGCAGGTAAAATATCCACGATTAACAGATCCATTCTCCGTATTATTCTTCATGATGCAAAGCCATGAAAATACAATACGAGCTTCCGCTCATCCCTCTAAGTCCGCCCATTCGACAAAAATGTTTAGTGTATCTAACAACTTCCAAATTAATTGGTTGGAGATGATTTGGTCAAGATAGCGACAGTCACTCCTAATAAATTAGTTGTTCTACTAATTGATTAGTAGTACTATTGTATAAACAAATCAGAAATGGTAAAACTGGCTAAAAGGGAAGAACAGATCATGCAGGTGTATTGGGAACTGGGCAAAGCATTTATCAAGGAGGTGATCCCCCACCTGCCCGATCCCAAACCGCATTATAACAGTGTAGCAACCATGGTAAAGATCCTGGAAGAAAAAGGTTTCCTTGGTCATGATACGGTTGGCAATGTGTACTGTTATTATCCCGTCATCAAACGCGAAGATTACCAGAAGCACGCAATGAAGGATATCGTGAGCCAGTACTTCGATAACTCCTACCCGCGCATGCTGGCATTTTTTGCCAAGGAGCAAAACCTGAGCGAAGACGAACTGAAAGAAATTCTTGAAATGATAAAATCAGACAAACCATGATACTTCCCTACATTATCAATGTCGCCCTGATGCTTGGAGCCTGCCTGGCATTTTATAAATTGTTGCTGCACCGCGAAACATTTTATAAAGTGAACCGCTACGTACTGGTCGCCTGCCTGGTGATCGCTTTCGCACTACCCTTGCTACGGGTGCCATCGCAATTTTCGTTGCGCAGGGAAAAAGAGCCGGTCGCTATCGTACAACAACCGGTAACAATGGCGAAAGATCACCCGCAACAGGATTCACTATTGATGAAACCGGTGGTGCCCGTGCCGGCTGCTGGAAACAATCCCGTGCAAACGGCTGCTTCCCCATTTGCTGCCGGACAAATGATGAACTGGCTTTTCTGGATCTACTGGTTTGGCGTGGCGGTTTTCGCGGGCAGTTTTCTTTTCCAGGTAATCATACTATTGTGGCGTGCCTGGCGCAATCCCGTGATCGTCGATGGCAAATACCGGATAGTGGAAGTAAGCGGTGATAAAGCACCGTGCTCCTTTGGCAATATGATCTTCATCAATCCCTCGGCCTATGAATGGGAAACCTATAACCAGGTACTGGAACATGAAAAAATTCATATCCGTCAAAGACATACCCTCGACATTGTGATGGCTGAACTGGTGCTGATCTTCCAATGGTTCAATCCGTTTGCCTGGCTGTATCGCCGCGAGATGGAAAGCAATCTTGAGTTCCTGACAGACGACCAGTTGATCCAACAGAAAGTTGATAAACAAAGTTACCAGCTGAGCCTGGTAAAAGTATCGGCACCCCATTTTCCCCTGAGTTTAACTACCAATTATAACCAATCAATTCTTAAAAAACGCATCGCCATGATGAACACAAAAAGATCAAACCTGCACACGGCCTGGAAATACTTTTTCCTGCTGCCGGTACTCGCCTTATTAGCCTGCCTGCTGAATGAGCCGGTGGCCTATAGTCAAACTACGAGTGCAAAAAACGAAAAGAGTAAAAACGAATCCCGCCAACAGGGAATGGAAACCGAGGGCTACTGGTTTGCCATTATCAAGGATGATAAGTGAACATCCGCTTCAGCGATCAAAAGATGGAGGATGAAAATTTTGAATCATCATCGGGCCGCTCGTTTAATTCATCCACATTTAAATTATCCGACCTGGGCAATATTCCCAAAGGAACACAAGGCAATTTTACAATATCCCGCGAAGCGGGCAAGATGGAACTTACCGGCAAATTTGACGGCAACACGGGCATGGGCACTTACAAATTCGTAGCGGATAAATCTTACGTCGATTACATGAATGCCGAACTGAAAGAAAAGCTGGATGACGATGACCAGATGGCTTTCTTTTTCATCAACATCCGTAAAGACTACCTGCAGATGTTGAAAAGCGAGGGCTTTTCGACTATCACGAAAGACGATATTATCCCGATGGCGGCCATGAAGATCGATGCAGCTTATATCAAATCGATCAAAGACGCAGGCTTTAAAGACGTAACGATGGAAAAACTGATTCCCTTAAAAGCGTTGAATGTTGATGGCGCCTATATCAAAGACATCCGCGATGCGGGTTATAAAAATATTACGACCGATCAACTGGTTACTTTCAAAGCCCAGGGAATTGATAAGGATTATATCGGGAAGGTGCGGCAACTGAAAGGCGATGGCAAAGAAAACGATGACGACGCGGATGACATCGTAACGTTTAAAGCGATGAACATCGATGAAGCGTTTGTCAATTCGTTCAAAGCGATCGGCTATACGAATATAAAGCATGATCAACTGGTGTCGTTTAAAGCAGTGGGCGTGACGCCTGAATATATCAAAAGCTGGCTGGACCAGGGTTTCAAGGATATAGAACCGGATGAATTTGCAGGTATGAAGACGCAGAACGTTACACCTGAGTTCATGAAAAGCTTTATCGACATGGGCTATAAAAACGTAAAGCCGGAGGAACTGGTTGCTTTCAAAGTGCTTGGCATTACACCGGATTATATCAAAACATTCGAAGCGGCTGGTTATGAGAATTTAAAACTGGACAACCTCTCTGCGCTGAAAGTGCTGAATATAACGCCTGAATTTATTAAGAGCTTTGAGGCCATGGGTTATAAAGATATCGACCTTGAGCAGATGCCTGGTTTGAAATCGCAGAACATTACACCGGAATATATAAAAAGCTTCGAGACGGTGGGTTTTAAAAATATAAAGCTTGATGAGATCGTATCGGTAAAAGTGATGGGCATTACGCCTGAGTACATTAAGGAGATGAAGTCGAAAGGATTTAATTACACCAGCCTGCAAAAATACGTTACCTTGAAAAGTATCGATTAACTACCAATAATCGTCGCGTGTTGCCGGGAAGCAGGTCAAGGCCTTGCTTCCCGGCTTTTTTGCCGCCTCTGTTTCCATACCCACGCAACGTATTGCGGCAAGCAGTTGTCAGCTTCAAAAAATTAAAATGGGACGGTTGACTGTTGCGCTTATCGCCTTTGCCTTTCTTTTTACCCGTTGTGATAAAGACAATAACGGTGACGATACCTTGTACGGAACATGGATAAAAGGAACAGCTTATGGCGATACGCTGCAGTTTATGCGAAAAGATAATAAGGCTATCATGCGGATGAACATGTCGTTTAACCCTATGCTGCTGGCCTACACAGACAGAGAATACCGGTATGGCAACGGAAAACTGGAAATTGTTTTATACCCGACGCCGCGGGAGTTTTTTCCCGTTGAAAGTTTTACCTGGATAGAAACCGGAAAAGAATTTAAAGTACGCGGTCTTGACCTGTTTCCTTTTATGTCGGCGAGCAATGTTTTTTTCAACTACCGTAAAATTCAGTAATGCGGGTTGCTGGTTTGAATTAATGCCAAAGGCTACCTGGTTAAGCTTGGTGGTTGCACGTGAGCAAGCAGTTACCGTATGGAAAAAAGGACGGAACATAACTTCCCGGGCAGGTTTCCGGATGCTCTTACCTGTATAAATATCAGTAATCGTAAACTTCGCGACGCATGCAAACAAAACTGCGAAGCCGCGGCCTCGCAGTACTATTTCACAGGAGTTATATGATCAGGGGCCGCTATCCTATTGTCCGGTGATGGCTACGTGCAATATATTGCCGGGCTGTTTTGATCCTTCATTTGAAATATACATTTCTCCTGCGGGTGTAAACGTTATTCCTTCGGGTTGTGCGAATTCTTTGCCATCTAACTGGTAAAGGTTTTTGATACTACCGTTCTTTGTCATTACCAATAATTTTGCCTTGGGCCCGTCGGTAATATAAAGATCACCGGTAGTGGGATGCACGGCAATCGCCGAAGGCTTTATTCCACCGCCTTTCTTCTTTTTGCCGCCGGTGTTGCTAAATGCATCATCCGTCATGTCTATTTTAAATACGGGTTGCGCAGGCATTTGTTTAGTGGCAAGATCAAAACTGTAGATGCCTTTGTAACCCGGTTTACCTGGTTCGTCGTCTTTGATCGCTACCAGCAAACGGTTATTGTCTTTATCGTAACAGAGACCTTCTGCATTTTGCTCCGCAGTTAAATGCGTTTTATATTCTTTGACCACGGGTTTACCGTTGAAATCCGTGACTTCGAATAAGCGGCCATCGGCGCGGAGTACCCAGGCGGTCTCATCCACTATAGCGAGACCTTCATAATCGCCGGGAGCGGCAAACGGGATCTCTTTTTCGAGAGCGGAACGCTGCGTATTATAAATAAAGATCTTGCCTGCTTCATCCTGTACCGTGGCGAACTGATCGCCGTTGATATGTGATAGCGCCGATATTTCCTTTAGCACTTCCGGCATCTCCCATGTACTTTTTATAGTAATACCGGGCGATGCAGCCTCCGTGCTTTTATCCTCTTTGTTCTTCCCGGCTACCATTCCTTCTTTTTTATTTCCCGTCGTATAAGAACCGGCTGCACCCTTTATATCGCTCCAGAAAAACGCTACCAGTACTATGCCTGCTGCCAACGCAGTGATGGTTATTGTTTTTGTTCTCATTTTGTTTTTGGTTTCGTAGTCAAAAAATTTTCTTTGCTTCTTTGCCCATTTCATTTGCATATCCATAGCTGATCATTTAAAGCATGTACGTAATATTTTGAGCTGGCTTTCCTTCGGCAGTGTACACCAGTTTCTTTTCTTGTTTTCCTTTACCATCGAGTTCTACCTGGTAATAAGTAACACCGTCTTTTTCCAGTTTATCTGCATCGTCAATTTCATAACCTGCATGCTCATTAGTGATCGCTGTTGCGATAGTCGCTGGCAGTTCGGCTACTCTCATATCCACTTTGTAAACGATGAGTTTCCCCGAAGCATCGATATGCGCTTTGTAGTCCACATTGGCCACATCAAATTCCGCTTCGTAGATATCGTTCTTTTTTTCCCATTCGATATCAACCGCATTGGTAAATTTTGACTGCACGGTATTTTGTACCACCGAAGGAACTTTGCTGGCCGGGAGATCCTGGCTGCAGGATGATAAAGAAATAGTGGCGGTAGTGACCATTAATAATATTGCTTTCATAGCTTCAAATTTTTAGATGAATAATTTTAAAGCACAAAGTTCACAACCAAATCAGGAAAGAATTGGGAATAACCGGTGATAACGTATAAAGTATTGTGAAAGAGTTCGAAAGATCGTTTTATTACAGGAAGTGAACCGCAATAATATGCTTTTGATCGTAGTGATAGACAGCGCGGTAATGATAGAGCCTGCTGATAGCCTTGACAATAGCGAGGCCCAGTCCTGTTGATGATGCGGAGGGCTCAGTGCTATGAAACCGGCTGAATATTTTTTCTTCATCGAGCGGCTGATCGACCCCGGAATTTTCTACTGTCAGCGAATATTTATCAATGATAATATTAACAAAGCCGCCGGGCCGGTTATGAACAATAGCGTTTTTGATAAGATTGGTAATGAGAATGCCTGCCATATCCGCATTCATGTTTTGTGTGCAGTTATCATTTTCCGTAATAGTTACCTGCAGGTTGCTGAACTCCGTTTGATCTGAGAAATCGTCGACGATCCTTCGTGTAAGGCCGTTGATATCGACGGATGTTTCTTCGGTAAATTGTTTGTTCTCGATCTTCGATAATAATAACAGGGATTTATTCAGCCGGGTAAGCCGCTCCAGGTTATCCAATGCGGATGCCAGTAAAGCCAGCTGGCTTTCGGGTAATTGATTGTTTTCCGCCAGTGCCTCAAGTTTATTAATGCTGATAGCCAACGGTGTTTGCAGTTCGTGTGATGCGTTCTCAATAAAATCTTTCTGGCTGGTGTAGGCATCAATATTTCTTTTCAGCAGTTTTTGTACGGTTTCATTTAACAGGTTGAATTCATCCACGCCGGTTTTTACGGTAGCTACCGGCGCGGGTTTATCCAGGCGGAATTTTTTTAGCTGCTTGAGTAAATCATAAAAAGGCCGCCATATCCTTTTCAATAGAAAATTATTAAAAAGAATGATCGTAACAACGAGCCCGATATAGAGCCAGAGAATGGAATAAAATAATTGCTTGATAAGGTCATCTTCCTCTACCATGGATGTAGCCACCTGTAACCGGTAGTAGCGGCCATTCTGCAGGAACACCGTTTTAAGCAGGCGGACAGGCTCATCGCTTTTTTCGTTCTGCATATACATCATGGTATCAATATACGTATCCTGGAAACTGATGGCATCAGCATGGGTTATTTCCCTGATAGCATAGTCGCTCTCTTCAAAATCGCTTTTGTTGAGTACGGTGGAATCGATCGCCGCTTTTTGAATTACCAGGCCTTTCTGGTTATCGAGTCCATCATCGATGCTGTCATAAATTTCATCGAGCATGGAATAATAAAATATTGCGGCCCAGATAGTAATAATGATCAGCAGGATACCCGCGAAATAAGCCGATGTATAATTGAGCAGCTTCATGGAAACACCAGTTTATAGCCTACGCCATAGATGGCCTGTATCTCCGCTTCGGCTTCATGGTCTTTTAATTTTTTGCGGAGGTTTTTGATCTGGGAATAAATAAAATCGAAGCTGTTGGCTTCGTCGATATAGTCGCCCCATACATGCTCAGCAAGGGCGGATTTGTTAACCAGGCGGTTCTTGTTTGTGACAAGGTACATCAGCACGTCAAACTCTTTCCGGTTAAGCTCTACTTCTTTTTCATTGATCCAAAGCATGCGTTGTTCGGGATCTACTTTAAGATTGTTGCAGGTAATGAATTGCAGGCCATCCAGTTTTTTCCTTCGCAGAACGGATTTTACACGGGCATGCAACTCAGCCATATGAAAAGGTTTGGCGAGATAATCATCGGCACCAAGGTTGAGTCCTTTTACTTTATCATCAAGGGAATCTTTGGCAGAAACAATGATCACTCCGTCTGTTTTATTGTCGAGTTTAAGTTGTTCGAGTAAAGCAAGGCCATTACCTCCGGGCAAACCGATATCGAGCAAAATACAATCATAGTTATAGATTTCAAGCTTTTCCCGGGCGGCAGGAAAGTCAACCGCTGTTTCTACAATATACTGCTCCTGCTGCAGCGATTGTACCATGCTTTCACGCATGGCGGGTTCATCTTCTATCACCAGTATTTTCATGCGTAATAATGAAATGTAAAACAAGCGATAAATTTTGGAAACAAATGGTAAAATGTTTGAAAGGTGCCGGCCGGGAACCACGACCATAAATAAAGATTATGATGAACAAACAATTTTCGTTCGGGTTTAATGCGTAAAAAGCCAAGGTGTCACGGGTAATCTAATAACATTTGCCCGTCCTAATGCCTAATGCTCCAACCCGGAAGATCATACAATATAAGTTTGTCTTTCGATGCCTACGGTGTTTTCCTTGGCGCCCATTACACCTTTTGGTCATAAATAATTTGCGCAACTGAGTTTACAATTAACCTAAGCCAATTATATCAGTGTTTTACGATAGCAGGTGTATGTATTAACTTAATAGCCTGTAGTTAATCGGCTACAAAGAAGCAGATCAAAAAATGATGGTTTTTTCATACAATGAACGATGTTTTAATTAGCGCCGGTAGACTTACTTTGTCCCGGATGATTTTAGGTTACAAGGCTAAATTAAAGACGAAATGATTATTGTAAAGAAAAAGGCTTCGATAGGGATAAGCGACGATCATCCCCGCGTCCGCGAGGTAATGAAATCATGTTTGAGTATGCTCGAATACCCCGTGATCCTGGAAGCTGAAAATGGTAAAGTGCTTATTGAAAAATTAGATCCGTCAATGCTTCCTGACGTTTGCCTGATCGATATTAATATGCCGGAAATGAACGGCTATGAAACGGCGAGCTATCTAAAACATAACTGGCCTTCCGTAAAAGTGCTGATGTATTCGATGAATGATGAAGTAAGAACCCGTGACAAAGCGTTTCAGTCGGGTGCTGATGGCTACCTTGTAAAGCCGTCCACGATGGACGAAATCGAAGATGCCATCGAAAAACTTGTACAACTATAATTTTATAAACGAAGACGGCGCACTTACTGGTTTAGCGATTCAGCTATGATTTTCCCATTACCAGTGATCCATACCGGTATATCTTTCCCTTCGATAATCCAATCACCCTCTTGCTGAACTAACCTGAACTGGATGCGGTTTCCACGATCATCGCTTGTGTCGGCATCGTAATAACCATCCGTTCGCTGGCGGAAGTTAAATTCATGAAGACGACCATTGATTTTAATTAGCCGGCTAAACTGTATATGCTTGAAAGTTTGCATAGGAATTTTATTAGGTCAGGCAAAAATAGTTAATCCGGTTCTCTCTACCGTATATTTCGCTCTTATAACGGGTAGATTTTCTCTTGCGTATCTATTGCCGCGGAATTATGTTTGTATTAGCAGTTGACCGGTTTCAATCCAATATCCTAAGACCCGTTTTTAATCCGAATCCAGAAAACTAAACTTGCCAACTGCCAATTACCGTCCAGTAATTAAAACGTTAAGCGGCCATCATGGAAACATGATGGCCACTTTTTTTAAGTTCAGTTCCGCTCATCGACAGGCAAATGGCCCTAATAAATCAGGAGGGTTCTTTGGTTTTTGGTTTCACCGATGCCTCCTTATCCTGCACAGTATTTTTTCCTGTTTCCACCTCTACCTGCTTCATCGTCACGGCATAATCGTTGGGATGAATAGGCGACCCGAAAAGCAAGGCGTAAGCTTTTGTAAATTGCGCTCCAAAATAGAGTATAAGGGACGAATAATAGGTCCATACCAATAAGATAACGAGGCTACCCGCAGAACCATAAGTGCTACCGACAGCAGCTTTGCTTATATAAAGGGATATAGCAAACTTTCCCGCCATGAATAGTAACGCGGTCACCACCGCCCCTGCCATCACATCTTTCCAACGGATCCTGGCATCGGGCAATACCTTAAACACCACCCCAAAAATCAAGGAAACAACCAGCAGCGTCACTAATTGATTGATGATATAAAAAATAATGACGGCGGTGTCGGGAAACACCGCCTGCAAGCGATCGCTCAAAAAGTCTATAACAGCCGACACTCCAAGCGAAACCACCAGCAGAAAACCCAGGCTTATTATTACTGAAAAAGAAAGAATGCGGTTTTTCAGCATTTTTAACCATCCTTTTTTGGGCTTCGGTTTCAATCCCCAAATCGTATTGATCGAATCCTGTATTTCTGCAAATACCGTGGTTGCACCTATCAGCAAAGTGATGAATCCGATGATCGCCGCTACCGTTCCTTTACCGCTGATACTGGCCTTCCGGATTATTTCCTGCAATTGTATAGCTGTGTCCTTTCCAAGAAAGCCTTCCAATTGCTCGTAAATTTTACCTTCTGCGGCCTCCTGCCCAAGAAAGATGCCCGAGAGAAAAATAATAACTATCAGTAAGGGACCAAATGAAAACACCGTATAATACGCCAAAGCCCCACTCATCTTCGGCACTTTATCATCAATGAATCCTGTCACTGATTGCTTCAGTATTTGCCAAACTGCTTTGCCTGATAATTTTTTTTTCATCTCTTTAAGAGTTTATTAAAAGGATACCCTTTTTCCGTCAGCTTTCCGGAGCACTTTAGCAATTTGTATTCCTTTACCCAGAACGGGTTTGAAAATATCGCCTTCTCTTTTGACTCTTGTTATAGCGTTCTTTATGGTGAAATCCATCATTGAAAGACCTTTTTTGACTTCTTCCCAATACAAAGGCATGGAAACAGTGGCCCCCGGTTTGGGCCGCAATGAGTAAGGAGCCGCTAAAGTAGCTTTGGGACGATTTTGCAGATAATCAATATATAATTTATTCTTCCTGTTTCGTGTCAGGCGTTCAAGACTTGTAAATTCCGGGAGTTGCTGGTGAACTAGCGTTGCGATGAGTTTTCCAAATAGCTGGCATTCATCATAGGTATACTTAGCGCCCAGTGGAATATAAATATGGATGCCGGTGGAGCCGGACGTTTTTGGATAACCGGTTACTCCTAAATTGTCTAAAACACTTTTGGTAACCCGCGCAGTTTGGATGACCTGTTCGAAGCTATTTTTTGCCGTAGGATCCAGGTCTATCAGGCACCAATCCGGATGATCCGGCTTGTTGATTGTGCTGTTCCAGGGATTCATTTCAATAGCGCCCAGGTTAGCCATGTATAAAATGCTTGCCTCGTCGCGGGGAACCAGGAAATTTTTATCCTTTCCATCACTGGTATGATATGGAAACATCTTTATCCAACCCGGGGCCTTACCAGTAATATCTTTCTGGTAAAAGCTTTTGCCCGTGATCCCGTTTGGATATCGGTTGAGCGATTGTGGCCTGTCTTTTAAGTAAGGAAGAATATATGCAGCAGCCTGGTAGTAGTAATTCAACATATCCCTTTTGGTGTATTTCTCCCCCGGCCAGTATATTTTATCAAGGTTGGTAAACCTCAATTCCTTGCCCTTTATCATCCTAGACTGGTCTGTCTCTTTTGAATTCAGGAAAGCAGTTTTCAATTGCTGCCTTCGTGAATTTTTTTTTACGGCTGTTTTTTTTAAAGTATGCTGCATACAGCTATATTAAAATACTTGTGCCAGTTTTTTATCCCGTTGCCTGACCCCTGGGTAAATGACATTAAAAAGCTACAGTAAAAAATTGCTGGTGAGGATCAACCCGGTTGTTTTTTCGGATCAAAAAAGTGAAAGCTGGAGCCGTGCGGGAGAGATATCCTTTTTCATTTTAACAATTTCGTTCTCACCAGGTTCAATGCAGAAAACAGCGGTCTCCTCATACCGGGAAGCGACAATGATCTTTGTTGAACCAGCTTGTTGCTTAAAAAGCTGATCAACAATTTCTGGTTTATTATTGTTTTTCGACAGATGCGAAAGTACCAGGTGTGTTAGTTTTGAGCCCCTGTGTTTTGTGAACAGCTCTAATGCCTGCGCATTTGACAAATGTCCGCTATCACTACTGATACGCCTTTTGAGAATATAAGGATAGCTTCCATTCATCAGCATCTCGTCACAATAGTTAGCTTCGAGAAAAGCTGCATGACATTGCTTAAAATAAGTTGTCACATGTTTGCAACAAGTGCCAATGTCTGTTAGCACCCCTACGTTGATGCCAGCCGAGGAGACCATAAAGCTGTGAGGATCGCTGGCATCGTGAAATTTCGAAAAAGCAGTAACAGTTAATCCGTCAATCACTACAGGTTGTTCCGCGATGAAGGTTCTTATCAGGCTTTTTTCGACAATAAAACCAGCGGATCGTAAAGTAGTGGAAGTGATGTAAACCGGAAGCTGGTATTTTTTTGACAACACCCTGATACCATTGATATGATCAGCATGCTCGTGAGATACAAAAATGGCTTTGACATTTGACATCGGTAATTCAAGCCTTTTCATTCTTTTTTCTGTTTCCCTGCAGGAAATACCGGCATCTATCAATACGGCTTCAGTCTTGTTGCCGATATAGTAGCAATTTCCATTGCTTCCTGAATTAAGAGATGTGATAAACAAAGCCATGCACGTCAAAAATAGATTAATGCCTCAAACTTTTGAAAATTTAAATCGGTAAAAGAAAAAAAACGAGCTTGTCGCATAGGTCATGTGGCAAAAATTGAGGAATTATTTCCCTGTTTTGTCTATTACACCGGGTATCTGTTTGCTGTTATTTCCATATGACCAATAACTAAAACCATATATGAAATCGAACTCTGGCTAACACTTAATTTCTGTGCATGGCAGGATAATTGTCATTTTATAAAGTATAAAATCATCCAATATGATAAACAGGGATGGCAACTGTACCAGCCTTTGGCAAGATACGGCACTTTCTTACGTGCCAACAAACACTCCCGATCAATACCAGGTATACGATGTGATCATTGCAGGAGGGGGTATCACGGGGGTCAGTACCGCATTGTTATTACAACAAGCCGGCAAAAAATGTATCCTTCTCGAAGCCAACAATCTTTGTTTTGGAACTACCGGTGGTACTACGGCACATTTAAATACATTACTTGATACTCCGTATACTACTATCAGTAAAAACTTCAGCAAGGAAAAGGCTAAACTGGTTGCTCAGTCGGTGAAAGAAGCGATTGACCTGGTACGACAAAATATAAATACCTACGGGATCAACTGCGGCTTCGAGGAGGCTGACGCTTTTCTTTTCGCACAGGATGATAAACAGGAAGAAGAATTGGAAAAAATAACAGAGGCAACATCGGAAGCGGGTGTTGTAGTGCATTATACGGACCGAATTCCGGTACCGATCGCTTTTAAAAAAGCGATTGAGGTGAAGGGCCAGGCCAGGTTTATTCCAACGCATTATGTATACGGCTTAGCCGATGCTTTTGAGAAAGCAGGCGGTGTCATCGTACAATATTGCAGGGTGACGGGGGCGGAAGAAAATGAGACAATAGAGGTCGAAACAACAAAAGGTTTTTTTAAAGGCGATGCGCTGATATACGCTACCCACATCCCACCGACGGTAAACCTGCTTCACCTGCGTTGTGCTCCATATCGCAGCTATGCAATGGCTGTGACGTTAAAAAACAATGCATACCCAAAAGGGCTCATTTATGACATGGTCGACCCTTATCATTATTATCGTACACAGGAAATAGCGGGGGAACAATACCTGATTGGGGGTGGCTACGATCATAAAACGGCGCATGAAGAAAATACGGAACACTGCTTTCTTCAACTGGAAGCACATCTCCGGGGAAATTTTGAAGTGAAAGATGTTAAATACAAGTGGTCTTCGCAATATTTTGAACCGGCGGATGGTTTGCCGTATATTGGCCAATTGCCGGGTCACAGCGGTAAAATTTACACCGCTACAGGTTATGGAGGTAATGGAATGGTGTATAGCAGTGTTGCTGCTATGCTGTTGAAAAAAATTGTTCTTAACGAAGACAGCCCCTACATAGACCTCTACAATCCTAATCGCATAAAACCTGTTGCGGGTTTTGTCAACTTCATAAAACACAATGCGGATGTAGTCAAACAGTTTGCAGGTAAATGGTTTCCACACGAAGAATTAAATGAGCTGGCGACATTATCGCCAGGCGAAGGAAAGGTTGTTAACTATCACGATCACAAGATCGCCGTGTCGAAAGATGATGATGGAGTACTTCATGCTGTTGATCCTGTGTGTACCCATCTGAAATGTGAAGTAAAATGGAATACAGCCGAGCGGTCATGGGATTGTCCCTGCCATGGAGCACGATATTCGCAGGATGGAAAAGTTTTGACAGGTCCGGCCAGTAACGAACTGGAACTAGTCGAAATAAAATCACTAATAGAAAAATAGCTGTCATATCGTAAAATTTAATCAACGCAAAAAATAAACATGTCTTCTAAACAAAAAAAACAAGATACGGCTGATGATGATCTGCTGCAAAACGCCAACAGGCAGGGAGTCGATAAAGATCCTGGTGAAGAAAAAGGCAAAAAAGAAAAAGTAACTACGAAGGACCTTAAAGGAAAAAAAGTGGACGCTGATCCAGCCAGGGAAAGCGATAAGCCAGCGGAATAAACTGGTGAAAGTATTGATGCAATTCTTCTCTTTCTATATATAGAATAAAATAAGCGTATGGCAAAGTATTCGAAAAAAGCACAGGACAAAGTAGAAAAAGTGATGCATGAGAAAAAAAAAGGCACACTTAAAAGCGGCCGGAGCGGGAAAAAAGTGACAAGCCGTAAACAAGCAATTGCAATCGGCTTATCAGAAGCCAGAGAGGCTGGTGCAAAGGTGCCCAGGAAAAAGGCAGCTAAGAAATTGCCAGCTAAAAAAACAGCCGGAAAAAAAGCAGCGCCAAAGAAAAAGGCCACAAAAAAGAAGGTAGCGAAAAAAAAGGTAGCGAAAAAGAAAAGTAGCAGGTAAACTTCAGGTTCTGCCAGCAACGTATTTTTTTAGCCACAAAGCATTTTTAATAGCGGCAATGGTAGCCGTGTTGTTAAAATAGACATAGGCTTCCTTTACTGCTTTCTTTTTCAGCAAAGCGTCTGCAATAGCTTGTAATTTTTTATGGCTATAGGCCGAATAGTAAAGATCAGGTACTCCGTGAAAACGGTAGTAAGCTATTTTATTCGTTACGACCACTTCGTCAGTAAGTTTTGGATGACTGATCCCGGAAAATATCGCTTTCACTTTTTTTAATCCTGCAACGACTTCTTTGGTCCACCAGCTTGAATGACGGAACTCCATTACATTGCTGGTTTCAGCAGACAGGTTTTTTATAACCAGGTCAAGTCGTTCAGCACTATAAGCAAACGAAGGGGGAAACTGGAACAGCACGGCACCCAACTTTTCGTCCAGTCCTGCGATCGCAGTACCATAGAAATCTTTCAGGAGACTTTGGCAATCATTAAATTTTTTATAGTGAGTAATAAGTCGGGGAGCTTTTACTGTAAAAAGGAAATGGGGCGGACTTACAGCATGCCAATTCTGCAGAAATTTCAACTGCGGAAAGCGATAAAA
>WUUC01080041.1_pt1 | contig 21865 bp, 40 predicted proteins | sample 6278441 | NCBI WGS metagenome assembly WUUC01 (sample SAMN13675441, study PRJNA597444) | soil metagenome | isolation source: soil | place: USA: Washington | collected 2017-10
CGTATCTTAGAGAAGCCTTTGCAATACGGGGTGTCATGTTTGCCATGCATCATTTCGAAGACGAAGATTTTGATTGAGATTGTAAAAGTTATGCGGGATGGAGCAGCCTGGCAGCTCGTTGGTCTCATAATCCAAAGGTCGCAAGTTCGAATCTTGCTCCCGCAACTGGGTACTCTTGCCCATAACAAGGGCGTCGTATTTGGGGTCTTACGTCGTTAAGGTCGAACTAGTGTAGACTAAAAGTGACCCCGTGATTAATCTTTATAACTGTGTTATAATATCAATAGAAGTAATGAGTAAATGGGTGGGTAGCTCAATGGTAGAGCGGACGCCAAGGGGGAAAGTCCAGATGAGGGTTCAACTCCCTCCCCACACACTAGTCTGAAAGTAGGTGAAGTACGGTGAGGTCGAGCCAAGTGCATTCCAACAAGCCGTAATAAATCCGAATAGTACGACTACGGGGAGTGTTGTGACTTGTCCGACACTCTCCACAGCAAGCTCGGTGGCGCAGGCAACAGTTACTTCGCTAAAAGACAAACTGTCGTCGCTTCTTCCCCGAGCATGCTAAAGCTAGTTACAACGGGGCTCCGATCCTGAGAGAGTTGGAGCAACCGGGTTTCGAACCTCATCGCAGGGCAGGTAGACGAGCTGTTGTAATGTCTCCGTCTCAAGCTCATTCGTGTGGCTCGCTCACACCACTCTGCGGTGAGTAATATTGGTACTGACGCTCTCGGGTCCAACATGTGTCCGTCACATGCCGATTGAGTGCGTACATATAAATGACCACTGCTGGGGGTTCCTCCTTGTTCCTACAGCAGTGGTCTTATTTTTACCCTCATACGAAAGGAACAACAAACAATGCCAACAAGCCGTGATCCAGATGAGCGTTGGGCCTTCTGGAACGCCAAAGATGATGGGTCCCTTTACGCAAACCCCTCACATCCCTCAAACCTTGAGCCCCAAAGGCCCGAGCCAAAAGGAGGTGTGGAACCACTCGATGCGCACAGCCGGCAATTAGCCGGTGTCAAAGCTGAATTACAAGAAGTTGAGCAATGCCTGGGTATAGCTTTAGGCTACCCCTACTATTCTGACGACCCCAAAAATTTCCCTAACGCAACAATTGAAGACGGCGTTTGTGTTGGAGAGCACACTGCGGGAACACTTGCAGCTGAAGCACAAGCACGCATTGCCACACTCACCACTGAACGAGATGAATATCGGCGCAACTACGAAAACTTACAAATTGCCGCTCAGTCTGTGGCAGATAAGTTAGAAAAAGCAGAGCGTCAGCTGGTAGAGAGGGTTCACAATGGCTCTTAATTACTTTATTGACTTTGTGGCAACAGAAGACGATTTACCGCCCTGTGCTTATTGCGGCGGGAAGTTGACTGCTGAAAAAGAAGATGGGGTACACTACTGGTCAGTCGGCTGTGACGAATGCGATATCACAATTGAGCCATTCGTTTCTTTAAGCCACGCTGTCTTAGTACTAAGACGTCGACCAACACCAGTAGCCGAAAAAGACATCGCCAGCGATGCTCCGTCTGCCCATAATTGGATCTGGGTATCCGATCGCTTACCAGATCCATCAGAATATGTGATTGGGTATGACATCTTCTACAGTCACATTGGTCAAGCAGAAATTTCAAGCTGGGCCGGCCACTTAGTCTTCACCGACTCACAAGGCGACGACTGTCTCATCGTCGCTTGGCAGCCGTTTCCGGCGCCTCCTCCTAGCGACGAAGTACAGCAACACATCGACCGCGACAATACAGACGTGTAAACATGAAACTGGGGGTTGCCATTTTCGAAGAAGTATAGTATAATATAGACACAGCGACGGGCGCTGGATAATCAAGGAGAAACAAAAATGGCAGCATCAATTCGCGGTTTCAAAAACGCAATTTTGGCGGAGGTTGAGGCGAAGAAACAGCCTAATCACTACGGAGCGCGTGCAGTGCAGATTTACTGGCCGGAACATTTGTATCACGATCTCGCCGGCAAAGTATGGGTCGTAAAGCGAGACGGCGAGCACATGTTACGCGAAGATGGTAGTTGGGAGTAACAAAAAGGGAGGGCTATGTGCCCTCCCCGCTTTTTTCATCTTCAACTACGTGTTCGAAATCCGGCTCATACTCAACCGTAACACCGTACCTCCCAGCTAACCACCGCCACAACCTCTCCAACGCCTCCAACAACGCGAACAACCCTGCGATCCCTGCCAACACTACCAGTGCAAGCAATCCCATCAGTAGCAATGCACCACCAGCAGCCATGTAGAAGGCGTAGGCTAGTACTATCAGACCCACTGAAAAAGCGCCTACAAGCGCACTGCGATCACGACTAATCCGTCGCCTCTCCCAATCCGACCTCTCAACGTCGTCGTCCACGTCGACCACCACCTCCACCCACATAAAAAGCAGTCATGACTATAATACCTGCAAACAGTGACGCGCAGGCACCCACAATCCCTAAAATTAAGAAAATGTGCGACCATGTTAGTGCCAGTATCATCATTGCCACGGTACCCACACAGGATTCCACACGAAGACAGCTACTACAGCTGCGAAGATGCATACGCAAATCCACAGTGCCCGATGCTCACCGTCATTAGATGCCATACCTGCACGATAAACAGCGTACAGTGCCACCACAACCATGATCAGAAAGATTAACTGTGATAAGCCATTCATAGTCCTAGCACTCCAATCTCTGGTATCATAAATCACGGTGCCCGACAGTACTTCAAATTATCTATCATCATACATGGTGACTTCAACACAGGCTCTGAACTATGCATAACTTGCCCCGTTAAAATAATCAACCAAGCCACCATTATAATCAACATGATACACATAACAATGTCTTGATTGCTCCAGGTGTCCTTTGCATGTAAGTCATAATGATCATGATCCATACCATGGTTATGCCCATTTTCGCCACCTTTGTCAGTAACTAAGTGAGTGGAATATCCAGACATTTAAGTCTTATCCTCAACATACATACGCAGATCCTCTCGCACCTCACGCTCGGTCGCAAATACCGACCAATAATCCTCACCCTCCAACTCCTCCACCTCTTCGATAAACTCGGCTCCCAGCTCCGGTTCCTGCAACTCCAAAGCCGTCTCTAACACCAACCGCCTAGCCAACACAGCTTCCATAAGATTCTCCTCCTCAATGAATCTAAAAATGCGTGACAACACAATACAACACAATACAATACAACACACAAATTTATAATAAGCGCGTTACGCGCTTAAACACCCGACCAAACACGTTCACAGTTAGGGAAATTCCACACCTCCGCTGGCCCGAGGCCATGGGCTAAAGCCAAATGAAAGGGAGGTGTGGAATTTCCACATTAATTCGACCCGTTGCAATTGTAAATCACTTGTAGTATAATCGTTACAAGCGCGTACAACTTGAAAAACGCGCGCAAATTCAAGCGATATTATGAAACAAGGAGAATTGTATGACAGCGCGTGTTTTTGATGCGGACGAGCAGCGTGGTTGGTGGGCAACTCAAGCTGCCTTGAACAAGTTAAGGCAGTGTTGGCCCGAAACAGGAGATTCATGGGCACACGCACAGATGACTGAGCTAGAACAAGATATCGCACAGAACCTGGATGCACGGCTTTATGAGTTGGAAAACCCATACACGTTGCCGATTTCGAGCAATGTAACAGAAGCGCATCTCATTACCGATGCTTTTGACGGTACTCCTTTCCAGCCGTACGAAGACGATGACGGTGGCTTCGATGACGAAGATGATGAACCAGCGTTTTACATGTCTTCGGAAGGATTAATGATCACCTTCGCCATGGTCGGCGACGATCAAATTCAAGGGCTGTCCTCTCGTCTTGCTACTCCAGAAGAAGCACGAGAATACCACCGCCGCCTCAACTCCGACATCGAAGAAGCAGACGACGACTCCGACAGTGTGTTTTACTTTGACGGAGACGACGACAGTGATTCTGGATTTGACTCCGATCCACACGACACTTGGGATGTTTACGGTGATACCATATGATCGCCTCATTCCAAGGGACACATCATTTTTTAAGTAACTTTTATCTTGTTGACGTGGATTATGAGGGTATGAAATACCCCTCAGTAGAGCACGCCTATCAAGCGGCTAAAACAGTCGACCTTCTCCAACGTGAAATCATTGCTAGTGCCCGCACTGCTGGCGCCGCAAAGCGACTTGGTCGACGAGTAATCATGCGTCCTAACTGGGACCGAGTTAAGATCCACATCATGACTCAACTTGTGATGTACAAGTTCTCTGCGTCAGTACCAGCCCCCACACTGGTTGGCATGCTCCTTTCTACTCATCCGCATAGACTTATCGAGGGCAACACGTGGGGCGATCGTTTCTGGGGTGCGGTATACAACCACGCAACAGAAATATGGGAGGGCCAGAATCACTTGGGGATTATTCTCATGGACGTACGTGAGAAGTTCTTCCAACTCGATCAGGAATTTCTTAGCACGCTCAGTAGCCCTGACGCAGATGAGGACTACTGAGTGATATCCTTCAAATTTGAAGCGCCCACAGAATACGTTGTAGCAGTCGCCGCAATCATAATAATGTTGATTATTTTTATCTGGTTGATACACAACATTGTTATGCTGCGGGCGCGTGTTGAACTTCTAGAACAACACAACCACTGGCACCGCACCAACATCTCTGTTTTGAATGAGCGCACTAAGGACTTGAAAGACACTGACGGCAAGCAAGTACCGCTCCGCCCTGAACCAATTCAACGTCACATGGAGTACTAATGGCACTAACGATTGAACAAATTAATAATCTCAACGCAGGGGATACTCTTTGGACGTACTACCCGTCCTGGGGTCACATCGGCAAAGCCGAAATTAGAAGTATTGAGCGTATGGCAACTGTTGTTCCCAACATGGTGTCCACAACTATCTATATGAAAGACCGGGGAATCTGGGACGACAAGGATTTAGCACGCCCCGAAGTCTTCTTAACCGAAGAAGCGTGCAAAGAGTACGCTAAAGCAAACCCGTCACGGCTAGAACTAGCAGAACAACGCGACGCCAAATTACGAGCTCAGGGTCTACCAGTTCCAGGAGAAGAGGAAGACGAAGATGACACCGAAGAAGATTGACCTGCGGCTGAATCCGGAAGATGTGCCACCGCACAAAGAGTTCTACGCAAGCTTTCTAAGTTTGTCGAAACTTTTAGGCCAACCCATCAAAGATATTTTGGGGTACGTCTCTACTGATTTAAGCGGAGACCCCCAGTTCAAACTGTGCTTTATCATACTAGTCGACGGATCTGAAATCGGTGTCGAAGGCGAACATGATTTTCCGTATGTCTACTCAGATGAGGAAAGCCACAATCTATCTGAAGAGACCCTACAAGAAATCTACGACGAGGACGAAGATGAATAGCAACCACGACAAACATAACTGGCGCAATTACGTGTGGCCCGTGTTTATAGCGGCCATAATCGTCATAGTTGTGTTAGGTATAATCGACGCAATACGTTATTAGCCACAGCGAAGGCCCAGGCCAGAAGGGCGTGTGGAATTGTGGGAGTCACATTCGAACAATTAGTCAAGATACTGCCAGGTGACATCATCTGGCAGTATCTCCCTGAAAATGGTAAAATCATTGCGCACGTTGTAACGTCCGTAGATGTCAGCGAATGCGTCACTACTACTCCTCCTACAACCCCTGATCAACGTGTCGTCGTCTACCTCCAAAACAATCCCCGATTTATAATTAAACTGGAACGTCACGTAGACAACAACTATTCCAACTTTTTTATGACTCCCGAAGAAATTCCTTTGACGCTAGATAACATAGACTGGTATGTTGAATCCCTTTTTGCCCGTTGATTTATAGCTAAATATATCATATAATATAGCTATTAATGACTACTAAATCAACAACACCAATCAGTAAAGGATTCAACTACGATCATGCGTTATTTACTCCTGAGTTGCTCGGACGATAAGTCGAATGTTACGGTACCTATTCCGGCAATTGAACGGTACAATGGCCCTGCCTATAAGACCTTACGACGTTATTTCCGACAGTATCCCGAAGCACGCTTTGAAATCAACGTCGCCATCATTTCAGCAAAGTACGGACTAATTTTCCCCCAAACATTAATCCCAAGCTATGACCAACGCATGACTTTGGAACGCGCGCAAATCTTCGCACACACGGTTCCACAACAACTTCATGACTGGCTCCGCAATCCCCACCCCGACGCCGACGCTTATAACAATCTAACGTCGCCAGAGTCGTACCGCAACCGCACTAATGCCGGTGTTGATCCTAGCGCCTTGCAGGCAGAACAAAATGCCGACGATGTGGAAGAACAAACATTGCAGACTGCTGTTCAAACTATTGAAACACCAGAAGACTACGTATCTCCTGACCTATTTTACATGGTGGGTAAGGACTATCAACCATGTACGGATCCAGAATCTACGTGGCTGCCTGAAGATCTTACTGTGCATCGTGCCCATGGCGGTTTTATGGCACAGCGAATGCAACTACTTGCATGGTTACAAGACAAACCAATCCCACAAACGCGCAAACCAGGAAGGATTCCTGCCAGTGAACGTGCCCAGATACGCACTCCCAACGGCAATCTTCTTAATCCGGAGATGAGTTTAGAAGTTACAGGTGCTGTGCGTCTTGGCGGCATTGACATTGTTGCCACACCTGAAGAGATCGAAGAACTAGTCGCAGGCTGGCTCCAGGACCCGCTCGCCTCCTATGGATACAATCGTACACGCCACTGGACTGCTACTGTGGGACCTTACATAGTTGCGCCGAAATGGTTAGTCAGTCGGATCTCCGGATTACCCGTCAGCGCTTTTGCAGCGGCCGATGCCCGACGTGTCTTAGCACGCTTAGGAATTCCGATGACTGAACACCCAGACAATCCTTTTCGCGGTGCTTCCATCCTTACTGCGAATAGCGAATAGCTAAAGCCACAAGGGCGTGTGGAGCTTGCATCATTTCGACCTCTTGACATTGACAATATTATGTAGTATAATATAAACACGTACAAGCAATACTATTTTTACCAAACAAGGAGAAGTAATATGACAGATTCACCCTTTTGGTGGGATCGTGCAGTCAGAGACGAATCAGAGCCGGTTGACACCGTTTGGACAGATGAGCATATCAATCGTCGAGTACAAGATTTAGCGCAGCCAGATCTTAAAGTTACGGTGGCAACAAAAGACGTAATTTTGTTGGCACAACAAATTCGTTCAGAAGTACTTGCTGAGCACGGCATACAGGTCAAAGTAGCGCCAGACCCGATTCCGACTCCTGATCAGTTCAATCAGGCAATGAAGGAATTAGTGTTTAACCACGGTCACGATCCAGAGATGGTGCATAGTGTTGGCGAGTCAATGTTGATAAAGCTTCTCCGCCAACTCGGCTACGACTACGCCATGGACACCTACGATGAGGCGAAGAAATACTAATGACTTGGATTGTTCGCTGGTCTATACCAGATCTACAAATGCAATGTGAAGTGGCTAAGTCAGTCAGTAATCCCGCCTTGGCTGGAGTCTTAGCAGATATGATTGAGTTGCAGGAGAAAATCCTGCACGATACGGCACACAATCGTGATTTATTACGTGATCTTGCATTGTATATTACTAAGCACATCAACAATGATCCGACGCGTGTGCCTTTCACAGCGGCCGAATTTTCCGAAAAATCAAGTATCATAGCCGAGCAGTTGTGGCAGATCAATGAGATGAGAGACACTTACACGGACTATGAGAAATCATTAGGAGAACTTTACGGATGACAACAAAGGACGGTACTTCCCCTTCAGTCCTAGACTTGTTCAAGACCGCCATACTTGAAACTGTTCAAGAAATTGGACCTGGCGGTTCACCCAGTGGTACTATGTATGCATCCATGATGGCTGTGGGAATGTCATACGACACCTACAACGCTCTAATCAATCAACTGGTCGCAGAACAATTGATCGAAGTACGCAATCATGTTCTCTACCCGGTTCCACACCGCCAACGAGTCCGATGACCACTTTAACTGATCGAGAGCGGCGCAAAGAGGAGTTGCGCCGTCTCTCGCCCCGTCAACTAGTGACAATTATTAAGCGGTATATGCCACAAGCTAATGTGTCAGAATCCTCCTCAAAACCTGCACTTGTTAATATGATTCTAGGAATGGAATACGGAGCCCAGCAATGATTTCGTTTCACACGACGGTAACGCGGGAAGCAAACCGAATTACGCAAGAAGAACACACTGCCGCAATGCGTGCAGTCATGGCTGAAGTAGAAACAATGCTCGACTACAAGGGGCAGGATTACGACAACCTTCGCACCTTTGTTGAACGTATGGTCTTTGGTGACTATAGTTGGGCGACGCTGCTCTTCATCAAATCTGACCGCCTCTGTTCTACCCTCATGCCTGACACGCCGGATCCCGATAAGATCGATGACTGCCTCATTGATCTTATTGTCTACGCAATCGCTTACCGTGCCTGGCGCAACATGACTGCTCCTCCCCCAGAGCCCGCACTAGAAGAAACAATTGTGGGTGTAGCGGCCCAAGATCTGCAAAAGGGAGACATAGTACACATCGCCACAGACGCTACCGTACGGCCGGCGATTCCGCGACGTGCCCCTGTCGAGAAAAAAGTAGCAGATGATGTTATAATACCACCAGGCACACCAGTTGGTGAAATTGCCGCAAAACATCACGTAGCACAGCATATCGCTGTTGAAGAATCACGTAATCTCCCCAAACCAGACCCGAGAGGATTATAACAACAATGCACGTTGCAGTTATATCACCTACCAGTTTGTTAAAAGAAGTTAACACTGGTCGAGCAATGCACATGGCGTTAGCGCATAAAGTTTTAGAAGGTGGTTTTTACAGAGATTTCTATGAGGGCGTGCGTCCGGTGTATGTCGGACGAGGACCTGACAAAGGTAATAGACCAAAACGCCCATTCATTATCTTAGACAATTCTTTGATGGAGAATGGGCACAAGGCCCTGGACATTCGCGATGTACTTGAGGCATCCCAGATGATCAAAGCAGATGAGATCGTCCTTCCTGACGCTTTCCGGGACTACGAGGCAAATCTTGAATTGTTTGAGGAATCACTGACAACCTTCATAGAACGAGCACGTGCCAACGGGTACAGACCCCTTCCCCGCATAGCCGGCGTGGTGCAGGGTGAAACACGCCAGGAGATCCTTGACAGTTTTGTGTTCATGTTTAAGAACGCTGATACTATCTGTATCCCTAAAGTACTAGATGTCGTATGGGAGAACGGTGGACGTCTCGGCTTTATCAACGAAATCAGCGAACGATACATATTCAGCAGAGTCGGAACGACACAGTCAACACGCGGAAAGCCCTTGGCGATGCACCTGTTGGGGGTGTGGACCTCCCCGTTTGAAATTTGCGGTATTGCTAAGGCTTGGCCTAATTCTTTTCGCAGTGTTGACACTGCTCTCCCCGTTCACGCGGGTATTGCAGGACATCAATTCCACAGCCGCTACGGGCTCGAGTACTTCGACCAGGAGACAGCCACGATAATTCCTGCGAACAAGGCAAAACGTCCAGAGAATTATCTTGACATGCCCCGGAGTGATATTTCAGAAGAAATGTTGTATAATATCAAGTATAATATTCATGTTCTTGACAACTATGCGACAGGATTGGAAGATGTTACCTACAACCCAACTCGAGAGTCCACCTAAACCGAAGACCCTGCCTAGCAATCGTGGAAAACGATCGGCAGTACCGATTTCTCAACAACAACGCCACCAGTACGGCAACGACGCCCAATTTCCCGGCGCGAAGGACGATATGATTGACGGTCTTCCATTACAAGCAATTGTAATGGAAGACCCTTATGATGAATTGGATCATTTGGATGATCCCAAGTTCCCGTTGGCTAAGTGTGATGAGTGTCCACTCATGCTTCGGCAACCTGTAAGTCCCCTTGTTATTGGGGCGTACGGACTGCACGGATCACAGAATCCTAAACTGATTCTGGCGTTGCCCAGCAAACCCGATGTAATGGCACTTAAAGCACTTGTCCACATGCTTAAAGCGGTGGAAATGAGCATTAACGATGTGGCTTTTGTATACACAGTTCAGTGCACATTAAAGAATGGGGCTCACTGGCCTCCAACTGAAGCAGTTGATGCGTGTCGCGATGAATTTACGGCACGCCTTGACATGATTAATTGTAGCACTCCTGAAATACAGGCAGAGTTGGAAGGGTATATCGCTCCCATTACTTATCCTCCACCTATCATTACTTTTGGACAGGAAACACTAGACGCACTTTTCGGCACAGATGTCTATAATCTCAGCACGATTCGTGGAGCAAGTCTTTGGCGTAACGGTCAACGCATTGTGCCGACGTGGTTACTTGGAACACTCATTACTCAACCGGGCCGATATCAGGATATCTTACATGACTTTCACAATGTCATTACATATCCCATTTATGAGCAGCCGGATGATTCTGAAAAAGCCATTAAACATGACATTGCTTATCACGCACAGTATATTGAACAATTCCATGAAGAGGTCCTCAACACGACTGGTCGGGCCTGTCTTGACCTTGAAACCTCTGGTTTTGATCCTTGGAATGACAAGATCCTCTGCGTAGCTCTTGGTTATGGTGCCGCTCCCTACAAAGCATTGATTGTAACACAGGAGTTGGCGTACAGTCCTGAAGGTATTGCCGCTTTGAGCAAACTCTTCAACGATCAAAGCATTGACTGGGTATTTCAGAACGGTAAGTTTGATATTCGCTTCCTCAACGAACAGTTAAAGACCGCACCTGAAATTACCGAAGACACTCTGCTACTGCATTACACACTCGACGAACGCTTAGGTACGCATGGTTTGAAGGAGTTGAGCCAGGAAAAGCTAGGTGTATCTGATTACGAGAAAGAATTACACAAGCATCTCAAACGCAAAGCCGATTCCTACGATACCATCCCCACACCAGTACTGTTTCGCTATGCTGCCTTGGATGTAATCTATACACTCAGATTGTTTGATCGTCTGATGCGTGAAATGCAAGACCAGCCCACCAAACGCCAACTACTACGATTGTATCGTTTTTTGGTCAAGGCTGAGAATGTTTTTACTGAAGTAGAGCAAAACGGTTTGGTAGTGGATAAGAAGATGGCCCAGGCCACATTAGAAAAGTTCACTGAAATTGCGGAAGGCCACATCGTAGAGATGCAGCGGTTGGTTGGAGATGGGCGCAAGAATTTGAAAAAGCCCTTCAATCCCGGTTCTTGGCAACAAGTGCAGTATTATATGTATAAAGTTCGTGGTATGCCGATTGTTAAGTTATTCCGCAATCATAAAGATGAATCTACGGCACGTGAAGCATTAGATAAGCTGTTAGAAAAGCCAGAGTATGCGGGCGATCGTTTTCTGACTACTTTAGTCAATTACCGCATGGTGAAGAAAATTCTCTCCACCTACGTAGCGCCACTAGAGCATATCGTACATAAAGATGGACGTCTTCGTACCGACTTCAAATTGTTTGGAACCGTCACGGGTCGCCTGAGCAGTAGCAAGCCCAACTTAATGAACATTCCACGTCCGGCTAAAAATGACTACGCTAAGCCGATTCGTAATATGTTTATTGCTGCACCGGGCAATGTGTTAGTTTACGCCGACTACAGCCAAGCTGAACTACGTGTGTTAGCCCACTATTGTCAAGATCCGTTTTTACTAGAAGTGTTTCGTACCGGACGTGATTTGCACAAAGAAACCTCTGTAATCCTATTTGGCGAAGATTTCAAATCTGAAGATCGTATGATCGCCAAAATGCTAAATTTTGGCCTGGTTTACGGACGTAGTGCACAAAGTATTGCCCTTGAACGCGGAATTCCACTGCTAGAAGCACAAAAAATCATGGACGATTACTTTGCCCAGATGCCCCAAGTATTAGGTTGGTTAGAAACTACTCGAAACCGGGCAGTAAAAGAAGGATATCTGGTCACGGAAATGGGTCGTATGCGCCGGTTTGGATTAATCACGGATAAGAATCTGCGTGAAATTCGCAACCAGGCCAGTAACTTCCCAGTGTCGTCTATTGCTTCCGACATATGTCTGACGGCATTGATGAATATTCATGAAGAATTTAAGCAGCGTAGAATCGCCAAGATTCTGCTCATGGTGCATGACTCCATCTTGTCAGAGTGTCGCAAAGAAGATGCCAAGGAAGTAACTGAAATCGTCACACGACACATGGAAGCAGCACCCCCTAAAGTATTAGTTGATTGCTCGGTACCGTTCAAAGTAGATTCACACGTGGGCCTCCGCTGGGGTGCTCTCGGCTAAAAGGTCAACATGACTACAACACAAGTTATACCTCTAGATAGCGACTTAGAACTTATGAGACGTCTGCGCGTGCTTGTAATGCTTAACACCATTACCGAATTCATGGTTCAAGCCTCTGAAGATGTTCCAGAATTAGTAGTGCCTTTCCAACAAATCCGAGAAATTCTTATGATAAAGGTAAGTCATGAATTTCCTATTACAAACGCTCTTGTTGAGATTCTTAAAGGAGAAGACGTAGATGCATGAAGTACAGATCTCAGTAGTAGAACTATCGCCAATATCCTGCCGCCACGGCAACATAGACACGTTCCACGACGCGGCACCTTTATGGAAAGTAGAGCTCCGCAACCCGGAGGAAGTAATTCCGCCTGAACTTTTATACGAAGAGCTTAAGAATGTCAACTTTGTGCGTTACATCATTGCACCAGATTCTTTAACAGCTCATTTTCTAGCAATAAAGACCTGGAACATTTATAACCCTGAAGAACTAAGTCCCGACCCTCTTATTTCTGTTGAACGAGTAGCTGAAGCGGTGCTAGCCCCATCCAACGTACACCTGCGGCAGAAAACATTTGTGCACTGGTCGGAACTATCACCAGAACAATTGGAACTTGTATACACTGCCCGGCATGCACAGCAGGTTGATGAATCATGACTGAAAATACACATCTAGGTGATGGGGTATACATGACCCCAGAACAAGTGCGTCAGAGTATCCGTAAACCATACATTACTATTACAGTCTGGAGTAGAAACGTTCAAGATGCCCTTATAGCATTGTCGCGAGAAGTTAACAAAGCACACGAGCTCCAGGGGCACGTGCCAGTTGGCGGTGTGGATGTTGCGTTTCGACCTGAGGATGATCCTGACATGCAGCAAATGGCTTATGTAACGCAAGCAATGTGGAAAAACCCGATTTCGTAGGAAGCTTAAAACCGTCGATAGGTTCCGGTCTGTTAACCAAGCACAACTCAGGTTATAATAGAGGTATGAAGTAACCAAGTTCACATGTTTAATCAATGCCAACAAGGCAAGACACTTTCATCTTAGGAGAAGAATTAAAATGTCAGTAGACGATACACAAAAGGACGCTGTTCGAGAAGCACTAGAAGTTTTGGAAACACAGTATGTACCATACGCCCAAGCGGCTTCCATCTTGAGCACACACCTGGCGTACGCCCGTACTTTGATCAATGCACATGCTGAAGAAGGCGGCGTCGATATCATCGACTTGCACGGCAAGCCGTTGATTCGCCGGGAATACTTAACAGAGATTCAGGAGATCCGCAGCAACTCCGTCGATAACCGCACTAAGGTCAAGGAAGAACGTTCCGCGTTGAAGGCTCAGAAGGCCGAAGAGCGTGAGAAGCGCGCCACCGAACGTGCCGAACTCCGTGCTCAGAGAGCCGCTGCCAAAGCTGAACTCATGGCACAACGTCAAACCGAAGCCGAAGCTCTTGCCGAACAAAAGAAAGCAGCCTCTGCAGCCAAGAAGGCTGAAAAAGCCGCCAGGGCTGCTGCCGCGGCCACTGCTGCACCAGAAGCTCAACCAGCCGAAGAGGTACTAGAAGCCGAACCCGCGTAACCGCAAGTCTTAAGACGGCGGATCAGCATAACCAACGCACCGGGACGTCCTTCGGACTCATTCGGTTTAAGAGAGACAGGTGTAACACGCTTGGAGCATAGACAAACGTGTTGCACCTTCTTTTATTTCCAATAAAGGTACCAGATGCTATCATTTTACAATTGGTTGTCCGTTCAGTCCGGGCAAAGTCCCGAAGAGCAGAAACTTATAAATCTTTTATTGTTTGACGGCGGTGCACAATGTGCACCCATCGACAGTAGTAGTCGTCATGTGTGGCAAACACATTGGACGTTTTCACATCAGGGTGACAGTGCGGAAACGCAAATATTACACACCCTATTTGATGCATACATAGAATATCGTAATACATTCTTTTAAGGAGAAAACATGTCGCGGGCCGTGTTAAATAGAGAACAAATCGTAAGTCGGCTGCTCCACACCTGCCACATCCGGGGCGGAAATCCGACTTACGGACATTTGCAATTGCAGGGTTACGACTCTGTCATCATTACCGTCAATACTGCTAGGCCTCCTGAAACGTTTCCGCATGTAAAACCAGAGAGAACTGAGCCACAACAACTACATCGGTTTAGTTTTCAAATCGATGTTTTCGAGCCTGGACAACCGGCTACTGTGTCAGTTATGTTGGATCAGGGACCGTATGAATACGCGCAACATATTATGGATTGCGTAATCCCGGCTAATGACGTGCTTGCGGATGCAGTGGGTTTTATCGTTTCTTCAGTTCTCCCCATTTCCCAGACCGTCACCACCATTGTTGAGACTACGACAACTAGTCAGCGTGTTAGCACCACCGAGTGGCGTGTGGAACCTGTGCCGGTGGTTGAAACCATTGAGAAACCTACTGGTGATCTTGCCCAGATTTACAATGCAGAGCACTGGCCCAATACACGTATGGTTCGACCTCCACAAAGCTATTACATTCCAGGACCAGAAACGGAGTAATCGATGCCCTTTGCTAAATCTCAAGTTATTCGTGGTCGTATTGTAGAGGCGCTAACTAGACACGGATTTAAGTACACTATCACTATACATCCTGAGTGCTCCGTAGTTGAATGTATGCCGTACAGTTTTTGGATCGATGATAATGTGTACGGCGAAGATGTAGTTGTACATGTTATGCGTATATTCTTTCCCCGCAGATCGTGGGATCCCATATTGCAATGCACTATCCCTTGCAATGATCATGAGGGTATACAGGCACATCGTATTGTAAACACTGTGTTTCCTTGGTCGATAGAGGTCGAAGATGGAATATGAGGTGGTTCAGTACATCGTAAATCTTTTAGCCACTCTTGATCCGAAGCAGGGCACAGTTAGCCCAGCAAACTTTGTTTGGACGGGCAGAATCTATGGCTCTGTAATTTATTATAAGAATTTTAAGTTGTTCATAGCTATGATACCTGGTAGGCCATGTCCAACATTGATTATCAAATTAACTCCCTCCGGCACACTAGAACTCACGACGCTCTTAGAATTTCCTTTGACTGCCCACTTGTATAAGGCACAACTGAACCTTTTGATAGGTGGTTGTGTTATGCTTGAATACGTTGACAAATTGGAATAATCGCCCTCTTGACATTGTTGCCAAAATGTAGTATAATATAGACAGAAGCGAGCAACAACTACAAACAAGGAGATAGGAAATGTCAGACGCGATTATTGAAGATGATGTTGACACCAGCCCCACAATGTTGAATGAAAATGTCAACATGACCGTGGCGCAGTTAGCAGAAGCATTACAGATTCGACCGCAAATTGTCAACGCCTGGGTAAAGCAAGGCTGTCCAGTCGAAAGTGAAAAACCACGCACGCTAAATTATGCTGCGGTGATGGATTGGAAAGCTAGTCACGACAAGGAGAAAGCCTCCACACCACGCGCACCGCGTGAAAAAGCACCACGAGTTAAACCTGACGGCACACTCGCGGGTCCGGACGAAGAGGGAGTACCGGAAACACGAGCACTCGAGAAGTTGGGCATGACAAAGAGCGAGCGGAATATTTTCGCTTGGAGTCGCGGAGAGGGCAGGGGATGGGCGCTTGGGAAACCGCTGGAGCGTAATCAACCTATTGTCGACGATTATATCGATTTGGTAAATCACGCCGGCAAGCCGCATCCGACATCTGGAACACGCCTGCTTCAAGAGGCCAGAGAGGGTACGTTGTTCGTGGTTGATCTGGATATGGCAGTAGCTTTTCTCGCTGGTCAGGTTAAGGGTGTCATCAACGAGCAGGCACAACCCAGCGATTACTTATTAGAGGCCCAGGCGAGTTTAGAGGCGGCACTGGAGAACATTCTAGCATGGAAGAAACAAATCGCCGCGTAGCTTTAGAAGATATCCGATTTGTGCGGGCACCAATTGAATTACGCAACTGGTCTGTAATATCTCATACAGGCAACCCTGACCTTTTAGGATTTAATGCTATACACATACTTCTAAAAGGCGAACTAGTAGATGATGAAGGCAATATTGTTTATTTTTGGGACGATGTGCAAGTTAAACCGCGCGGATATAAAGGTAGTTATCTAGTATTTTCGCATACCCACAAATGCGCCATTGCGATTATCGATTTAGTATACAACGATGAAAGCTGGTGGGCGGATACACACATACGACTTACACCATTCTTCAGGAGTATAGTATACAGTGACTGGCCCTATAAATCGAATCCAATCAGATGACGGCAGCATCGATATTCCAATTCCAGACGCACCGGGACCGGTGTATAGAGAGGCAATAAGTTACATGGTTCAAACAAAAGTTGCGCCTATCAACATTACAAGCGTAATGACGCCACAAGAACGCAATCGACTAATCGCATCCTTTCCGAGTTTAGAGCGACTGCGTATTGATCCTCAATGGCACATTTCGACAGTGTCTAAAGAATACGAAATCAACGCGGCACACTGGTTACCACCACATGAAGGCAAATGCCACTTTGTGCACGGCCACAACTACACATTTGTAGTGAAGGTCACTGGTTGGTATCATGAGCGTGGTCGCACCGATCGCGAGTTCTTTGTAGTAGAGTTCGGCGTCCTCAGTGACATTCTCAAGAACACTATCGGTGAGTGGGACCACAAGATCCTAGCACATTACACGGCTGAGGAACTCGACCAAATGTTGTTAGTTGAGACTGGCGAGTCGGTAGGATTAACTGCCGAGTTTGGACTTCACCGCGATAAGATCATTCCCCTGGGGGTGTGGACCACCGCAGAAAATCTGGCTCGTGTTGCTGCCCTCAGTATCGCTGCGCGTCTAGATCGGATCTATCCTGAGAAGATGCTAGATGTAGAGGTCACTTGTTGGGAGACCCCACGTACGTCCGCATCGTACGTGGTTTCTTCATATAATTCTCAAACCTCTCCGGAACAGTCCACGTAGTATAGTTCCCCGCTTGCGCTGTTGTTTTGCACTGTCGATTGTTGTCGTGGCGATCGACAGTGCTCTATCTTTACTTACATAAGCTTGTGTGTTATAATAGCGATACAACCTGTATAAACGCGCTAGATGAAGCGATAACTAAGGAGCAATACAAATATCATGCAAGATGATAAGAGCATGTTTACAGACGAAGAAACGGGATTGACTCGGAAAGAATTAACTGGTCTATCTCGAGATGAGATTCGAGAACGAGCCCGTAAAAATCGAGAGATTGGGCATGTGTTCCAGGTAGAATCGGTAAAATTACAAGTTTTGGATGCGCAAGGCAACCCAGATGGTCCTGTATTTGATTTGCCTGCTGATGTGATGCGCGCGCCGGGAATAATTGAGTATGAAGCAGAGCCTGTTGAGGGGGAAGTTATTTTAACGCCCGTTGCAAGAATACACACGCGCGATTCAGTCGAGAATCAGGGCGGAGCCGAATTGTATGTATTAGAGGTTTACCCGGCTGTTCAGGGTGAAGGCATATTTATGGGCGCACCTACTGTCTTCACTCGTCTAGCAGGTTGTACAGTAGGCTGCCACTACTGCGACACCAAGTACAGTTGGAAAGCCCGGCGCGGTGAACGCTACACACCACGACAACTGGCAGACCACGCAATTAAATTAGCTAAGCCATTTCGTCGTATTGCTTTAACTGGTGGTGAACCAATGGAACACCCTTGGCCGCTGGTAGCAGAATTCTTGCACTGGTGCCGCATGGAGGGTATGCACGTAACCATTGAAACCAGTGGTGTGTTTTTCCCGGACTTCAATTTTCATCTTGGTATGGGCCTGGGGGACAACCTGTGGTCCATCGCACCTAAACTTGACGCAGCGAAAGCAAACTACCCATTCCCGGACTTGAATGAATGGTGTAACATGGCGCAGCGTTTCTCACAGTTACTGCAATTCAAGTTAGTGTGTGCCACTACAGATGACATCGACGAATCCTTTGACCGAATGGAGTTTGCCCGACGAACTAACGAGTCGATCATTTCGTATCCGACGTTCATCCAACCAGCAACCATGTACAACGAGAAGGATGCTCCCGAGAAAGTAGCACAAGGTATCATTGATCTGACCAAGCAATTACAAGATTACATTCTCACGACTGGCAAGTTTGCGCAGTATAGACACTTCTACGTCAGACCACAACAGCATGCCTTGTATTACGGAGCAAAACGACAAGTGTAATATTCAGCAAATGGACGTCTTGACATTCCTACTCAAGAAGGATATAATAAACATGTCCAGTTGGAATAAAGGCTCGTGGATTTTCAAGAGCTCAATAGGAACGCAAAATGCTCAAGTTGTGGATAAAGTGTCTGCTATTAGTAATCCTAGCGATAATAGTGCCCCTATTGAGCATAATCAGCGGACTGGCAGCGGTTTGGATGTTCAAAATATCCGTGATGGGCAGTTTGGGTTTGATACTGTTGTCAACTCTACTCCTACTGTCAATCTCACTACTAGCTAGACTACACTACAGGTACGACTATCTCTTAACCGAACAAATTCAGAAGAGGCAACATGCAACTCGAACGCGACAAGAATGACATAGGTACTGACGGTAAGGTTCACCGATTCCAAGTGCAACCAAAACTTGTCGATAACATGACTATTATCGACACAGATGAGGCAGAATTTCACCTTAGCCGCTTACTGTATCATATGGGCTATGATACACACAATAACACCCACCTGGAAGACACACCACGGCGCGTTATCAAGATGTATCGCGAACTGTTTTTTGAAGATCCGTGGGAGTTTACTACTTTTCCACTTGATCCATTCCAAGTTGGTGGACACGGTGATCCAGGCATCATCTACCAACGAGACATTCCAGTTCAATCACTTTGTGCGCATCATATGGCTCCTTTCGTAGGTGTGGCCCACGTGGCTTATATTCCACAGCGCCGTATGGTAGGCTTGAGCAAATTGGCTAGGACGATTACCACGTTTGCGAAGGGTTTATGCACACAGGAAGAAATCGGTATGCAAGCTGCGGATTTCCTGGTCGACCGGCTAGATCCACTGGGCGTCGCAGTACTTATTGAGTGCGAACACATGTGCATGACTTTACGGGGTGTCAAAGCTCATCAAGCACGCACGATTACTACAACGCTCCGCGGTGTTTTCATGACCGACGCTCGCGCACGTACTGAGGTAACGGCTCTTCTAACAATGTCGAATGGACACGTCTAATGAGACGACGATTCGATGACGTACATGTGGGAGGTCCTCCGCGACCTCCCTTCTTGGATCTGCACGTAGGTACCATTGTTCACTACGTGGGTAGTGGTCAAACTTGTCAAGCTGCTATTGTGGTAGAGATTATGAACCGCGAAGACGGTGTGGTGTGTTTACAACTCTTCGCCGCTTACGCTCTTGAGCCCGCGGTTATGTATGAAAGTAACGTAATGTTCTCGTACACCAAAAACGAAAAGTTTACTTGGCACTGGATGGAGCATTAAAAATGGTGGGGTATCCTGAATGGCAAGTCACGATTACACGTCGTCCCGGCTCTGAATCACTGATTCCAGCGCCGCCAGTGAAAGCCCACGCTTCTTTCGTCTTTAATACTCCCGCATTCAAAGGAGACGAAGCAGATCCTGTTAGTGAGTATACGGTAGACGAATCAGCGACAAGCGGTTTATCGCTGTCATTTAATCTTACAAATCCTGAAGACGTCGCGCAACTAGGAAAAGCAATACAATACGCTCTCAACTACGCAGCGAAGTTAGAATCATTCACACTGGAAACCCTAGTATGACAACACAGCCATACTCTTTGACAATACATTTCGAAAGTGCGATGCAGGTAGCCGTCGTAAGTGCACTTGTTGAAATTGCCACTGAAGGGGAAGAAGCTGACGTTTCCAACTGGATGGGTCTAGCAGCCACAGAATCATTTTTGGAAGGCTTTACACAGTGGGGTCTCGACATTGACGCTGAAGTTAGAGTTCGCTTAACCCAAATGCTAGAGCGAACCATAGAAGAATTCAAAGGAGCGACATGAGCAGCGGTGGAGGCTTTTACGCCACGATTACAATACCTTTGGAGCATAGTTATAGGAATCCACGGCCCGCACAGAAAATTTATGCGGTATTAGAAGGGTACAACGACGATGACTTCTACAGCGGCACAGGAGCTTTTGAAGAAACTACATTCCGAGCTACATGGCTTAGTGACACCGGAGAGCATCTTGAAGAACTTTCCGCTGATGACCTTAATGAACAACTACGAATCCCGACTCTCCTTGAGCCCGAGGGCCCCGGCATGTCTGCCATGGGTGTCCTCACAGTCGAGCAATGGATCATCAGAGAGCTCAGCAAGTCAAGCAACTATGAACCGTACGAACCGGACGACGGTATTGATTAAGGATAAGGACACACAAGTGATTATTAATCCTCCAGTCGAAGTGCCTTCAGAGGCTTGGCTGGAAGCACGTGAGCAACTCGAGCGTCTAACTAATACACGACTCGTCAAATTTTTCTATACGCCTGAGGCGGAGCCCGGGCCCGAAAGGCTGTGTGGAGATGACCTCTATTTCTTCCCCTGTGAGTCAACTTTGTACTCAGGAGCAGATCGACCATCCCATTTACCGAGAATGGTGCGAGACGTGGAAACATTCCCCTATATATCATCGTAAGCAGTGGGAATTTGTCTACATCTGTCAAGTACTTAAGCAACACGGTTCTTTAGAGCGGGGCAAACGCGGCATTGGATTTGGAGTAGGACGTGAACCACTTTCTGCAATCTTCGCCACGTACGGGATCGATGTACTAGCTACGGATGCACCTAACGGTAGTTCGAGTGCTTGGGGTCGTACTGAACAATACGCTGCCGGCATGAAGGAGTTACTCTGGCCTGAGATTTGTAGCGCTGAACTTTTAGCCGAGCAAGTCCGCTTTATGTCGGTAGACATGAATAACATTCCGAAAAATCTAAGACAGGGTGAGTATGACTTTGCTTGGTCGGCGTGCTCTTTAGACCATCTAGGTACCCTGCAGGCAGGTCTTGATTTTATTTATCAGAGTCTCAAGTGTGTTAAGCCTGGCGGAATAGGCGTCTATACTACAGAATATAATATGAGTAGTAACGTCGACACTATTACGCATGGACCTACGGTAATCTATCGACGCAAAGATCTTGAGGTGTTTGCCGACATCTTAAGAAACGTAGGGTATGATCCAGCACCATTCGACTTTGATACTGGGGATTTGCCACACGACTCATATATAGACAAACCACCTTATCAACAAACACCACACTTACGCATGTATTATCGAAACATTGCTACAACGTCCGTAGGCTTATACGTGCGTGTACCCGTAGAATAATTTGGGCAAAAAGAAACCGCTAAGTGTACACTTAGCGGTCTTTTAGTTTCCTCTCTGACTACCTTACGACTTGGGTGTCTTCAACAGTGCGTTCAGGTGATCGTGGTCATACTTAA
>WUUC01057186.1_pt1 | contig 21853 bp, 11 predicted proteins | sample 6278441 | NCBI WGS metagenome assembly WUUC01 (sample SAMN13675441, study PRJNA597444) | soil metagenome | isolation source: soil | place: USA: Washington | collected 2017-10
AAAAGAAGCGAATATCGCTGCTGAAGTCAACTGGTATTTGGGCGACAACTTTTCCCGTGATGAAGATTATCAAAACGCTATTTTATATTTTCAGAAATCAGGCGACTTTGCGCGCCAGACCGGAAGCAATTTCTGGCAGGCTTGGAGCTTGACGGGTTTAAGCGAAAGCCGTGTTTACTTGAAACAATACTCTGAGGCCGAACAACTTTTCGCCGACGCCTGGAATTTATTTTTGAAGACGTCCGAGAAACCGGAGAACGCGCTCTCGGCAAGCCACCGCATCGGCAATGCTTTTTTTAACTCCAAGGCTTTTGAAACGGCACTCAGAATATATAAGCAGGCTGAGGAACAAGCGGAAAAATTAAAAAACTGGCAATGGCAGGCGAGACTGCTTAAAGACACTGGGGATTGTTATTTTCAAACTAAAAATTACGCCGAAGCACAAAGCTTTTTTGAGAAAACTCTCGCCCTAGTTCCCGCTACCAAAACTGATTCGTATTCAAACTCTTTATTGTTAGAGGTATATGCCGCTCTCGGGCAAAATTATCGAAAACAACGTCAGTTTGAAGCCGCTGCCAAAATGTATACAAAAGCCTGTGTGACGGGATACAATGCCAAATCCGTCACCGGAGTGTCATTTGCTTACAAAAATCTGGCTGAATTTTACGTCTTTCAAGGCGACGAAATCAAAGCGATTCAAACCTACCAAAAACTATTCGAAATCTTGTTTGATTGGCGAGCTGGCGTCGAATTAGCCGAAAGTCTGGAAGACGTGAGCAGGACAATCGGCTTCGATTTGGGACGAATGAGGAAAGCTGACGCTCTTTTAAACGAGTGGATAAATAAGGGAGCGACCGTTTTTACGGATAAAGAGATTTCAAAGCTGCTTCTGGCAAAAGCTGGAATAGCCTATATGCGAGGGCAATGGGCGCAAGCTGAGGAATCTCTCCAACGGATGATTAAATTGCGTGGCGCGACGGCTGACGACCGCGCTTTGGCGTCGTTTCTTTTATTGGCTGTTTACGCATCGCAGGGAAAAATGGACGAGGCGGTGAAGCAATTCGAACAGGTTGAGTTTTGGAGCAAACAGAGTCAGAACCAAAAAGATATAATGCGCATGGTTGCATTACTCAAAATTCCGCTTTTGATGGCGAAATATGAAGACGATGAAGAGGAAGGAGTTCGGATTTTAAAGGAATTAGTATCTCAGAACAATGATGATGATGACGCCCTTATCGCCGGTATAAATCATATATTTCTGGGTATAATGTATTTCTCGCTCCTTGATGAGGATGGCGATGAAGATGAGATAGATCAAAACCGGGACGAGTTTAAGAAAGGCATTGCCGAGCTTGAAACCAGCATCAAGTATTTTGATAAGCTTGATGATGAATACAAATTTCTTTCAATGATTCCGTGGCTTGGTAAGGGAATGGCATATTTCATGGCAAAGGAGTATGACCAAGCTTTAAGCTGCATCGAAAAGTCGAAATCTCTTTTTTCGCAGGCTGAATTGGCGCCCATGGTGGTTTACCTGAACTTGTTCGAAGGCTTCGTTTACGTCTCTGCCAAGCGCTGGGGCGAAGCTCGCTCGGTTTTGGCTTCCTCTATCGATAAATTGGAAAATAGCGGATCCAACGTCACCGGAGGAGTTAACGGAAGATTGATAAATTCGTCCTTTAAATATGCGATTTACCAATCGATGGTAAGAACTCTAGTCGAGCTAAAGGAAAAGGAAGATGCCCTTATTTATTCGGAAAGGATAAAAGGGCGCATTTTGCTGGAATTTAACGCCGTCCGGAAAAATTCAGAAAGTGCGCCGTTTCCGGTTAAGACTAATCCAAAGCTGACAAGTGCAGTGGTCGGCGGAAAGTTTCCACAATCTGCTGCTGGTACAAAAAAGTTTTCGTGGAGCAAATATGAAGAATTTATTCCGGGCATCGAAATTGTTATACCTTCGGACGAGGAAGACGAAGAATCAACCGTCGATGCTCAGGAAATCCAACGTCCGAATTTACCTGTTCTGAGCAACGCGCAAATAAAAAATCTTCTGCCCGATCGGGAAACGGCTTTTCTCGAATTTTTTGTTGACAAAGAGGAAATTTATCTTTTTGTTTTGGCAGCCGACGAAGATAAAAACAATAAGGAAGACGAAGAGGCGTGGCGGAAAAATCTGGAATGGCAAATTTTTAGAATAGGCAATCTTTCGACTATCGAATACCACGTCGGAGTATTACAAAATTTTATTAAAGAAAAAGCGGACGGGTATGAAGTATTTAGTCGCAATATCTACGATATGCTGCTCAAGCCGGCGGAGGGAAAATTAAAAGGCAAGTCAACGCTTGTTATAGTTCCAGATGATTTTTTATGGTCGCTTCCATTTCAAGCTTTGCAATCACGGACAAACCACTTTTTGCTTGAAGATTACACACTTTATTATGCGCCGTCGTTTAGCATTCTGGCGCAAATGGAGGAAATAAAAGCCAATCGCGCGCAAAAATCGATTGCAAAAACGAAAAAAGATATTCTCGCAATCGGCAACCCGATCGACGAAGAACAGGTTCTTGAGTTAAAGCCTTCGAATACAAATCCTTGGGGCACGATTGCGGGAAATGGAAATCAAGTGACCAGCTATTTGCTGCTCAGCCCGCTTCCCGGAGCAGCCGGTGAAGCAAAAGAGATTTCGGCAATCTATGGCTCGTCGCGCGTCCAGCTTCGCATAAAACCAGTCGAGACAAAACAGCAGTTTATCAATGAAGCAGGTCAGTATAGTCTTTTGCATATTGCAACACACGGACTTTTGAACGGCGAAAGTCCGATGGATTCGGCGCTGGTTTTTGGACAATCGAAGAAAAATAATGCGCCGAAAAACGAAGACGATGAGCTTTTAGAAGAAAATATATATCCTGCCGAAGATCAGCTTTTGCGGGCGCGAGAAATTATGCAAATGCAGCTCAATGCCAATCTGGTAATTTTATCGGCTTGCGATTCCGGCAACGGTAGGGTTAGCGAAGGTGAAGGTTTAATCGGTCTCAGCTGGGCTTTCGCGGCGTCCGGCGTGCCGACTATTGTTTCAAGCCAATGGGCGATTCATGACAAGGTAACGGCAATTTTTATGAAAGATTTTCATAAACAGTTAAAAGAGGCACAGGAAAAAAATAAAAAAGAATCGGGTGAAATTGTAGCTCAAGCGCTGAGAAGGACCGCTCTGTCTATGAAAGATAAGTATCAACACCCGTATTACTGGGCAGCATTTATTACCGTCGGCGCGCAGTAACCGAAAAGGGGAAAGTTTAAATGAATAATCGTCCCTTACTGAAAATCATCGTTTTTATCGGCATCGGTCTTATGACTACCGTCGTTATGCTTTTGATAAAAATCGCGTTTGAGCATATCGAACCCGGACAGCGATTGGAATCCTACGCATATGAAAAATTGCATACGCCGCTGCCTTATTTCGCTTCCGGCGACGATATGCCCGTGACAGTTATTGACATAGGCAAGCTTGAAGGCGGAACAGATGAGCATCCAACGTCGCGCAAGAACCTTAAAGAAATAATCGACGCTGTTGTCAAAGAAAACCCGAAAGCGATTGCCCTTGATATAGATTTTTCCCAAACTGAAGAAGGCGGCTGGCAGGATGATAACGACCCTGATTTTTTTGATTACTGCCTGGAAATAAAGGAAATCGGGACGCCGATTTTTCTCGGCGTCGAGAGGTCGGCGGAATCGCCAGCGGAAGCGTGGCTCGGACTCGAAAAATACAAGCCGCTGGCTGTTGGAATGAGGTTTCAGTTTCCACAGACGAGCAAGGTGATTTTATGGACTAAACCTGTCGGAACATCGGAAAAGCTCCCGAGTCTGAGCGTCGCTTTAGCCAAAGCTTATCGAGAAAGTCTGCCGGAGCCACCCCGTTTTTTTGCGCCATTGCTGGAGGAAATAGAAGATTACGACCAACAAACGAAGACCGAGGAGCAAATCGAATATGCCGATGCGAAAGCGATTGTAAATTACAGTATGCTGGAAGCCATCGAAGCGCAGAGCTTATCGGCGACTACATCAGCTCCAATAAAGGAAAACGGAAGTCGTTTTAAGAACAAACTCGTTTTAATCGGCAGAATCAGCAACACCACCGATACTGTCAGAGTGGTCGGCAGAGATAAAGACAAGCCAGGCGTTTTACTTCACGCCGCAGCTACCTACACGCTGGTTAAATCGCCGTTATTTGAATTTACGAGCGTGGCACGGGTTTTAATCGATTTTTCGCTGCCGCTTCTTATTTTAATTTCTATTGCTATTATTCGTTATCGAAATCGTAATAACACGCGCTATAATTGGCACCGGAAACAATGGATTTTCTTTGTATCGGCAGTGTTTTTGGTATTTTTCGGCGGAATTTTTCTGGTCCGGTTTTCAGGCATCGTCTGGTTTGATTTTCTTGCCGTAAGCGCGGCTTTAGTATTACATCCAGCATTGGAGAAATGGATTACCACGTATATCAGTCAATGGTTTGAGAAAAATGATGAACCGGCACCGGCAGCAGCGGCTGAAGCAGAATGATACGCAACCTTTTTATAATATTTACGTTTTGTTTGACCGGCGTGGTTTGCGCTCAGGAAAGCCAGCGCAAACCGGTCGGCAGCATTATTGAAGTCAAAGGGCGCGCTTATCTCAAGGAAAAGGGGCAAAAACAAAAAGAATTAACCGCGCGCGATAAGGACACTTTGCTTTATGCTGGTCAGGAGTTAGGTTGTATAAAAGATTGTCAGGTCAAATTTAGGATTGGCAGGACTGAAAAAGCTTTGTCTAAAGGTCGCTACATAATTCCGAATTTGCTCAAACCGAAAACGCGTTCTGACGATGACTCAATCGCCGCCGGTTCAAAAACCCGTACCGGAAGCGGTATTTTATTGTCTCCGTTGGATAGCGAAAGAGGTTTAGCGCGCCCTGAATCGTTCAAATTTAGCTGGCGGCTGTTAAAGATAAATAACAAGCTGATTAACGTTTTGCCGCTCACTCTTTTGCTGAAAGACTGTAAATCTTACAACCAAATTTGGCTCGGAGAGGAAATTGAATATCCGCTTGGCATTTACACTTCGGACGAGATTAGAAACCTTCTGAAAAAAAGACAGCGACAGGATTCAGCCGTCAGCCTAGAAGTCTTTTTAACTTCACCAAGTCTCCAAGACGAGCACTATTGTTTTAATCTTATATCGGCAAACGAAGAAAAAAATCTTCAAGCGGAATTATACGAGTGGAATAACTATGCCGAGCTTATTCAACACGTCGAACGCGCCTATATTTTCTACCGTTATAAGCTTTACGCCGAGGCGGCGGACGAATACGATATGGCGCTGAATTTATCGTCGACCACAGATTATCTGATTGCTGACGCCATTAAAACTCATTACTTAGTTGGAAATTTAGAGAGAGTCAAAGAACTGCTCAATCAACTTAAAAAACTTTCTTCTAAAAGCGCTTTATACGATGAAATGTTAATTCTGACCAGACCAAAGAATTAATGGGAATTATATTTTTGATAAACCCCTTCACGGACTTGATCTGGAGTTGTATTTTCACACTTTGATTTTAAGTTGAAATTGATTTGTTAATTCCGAAAGATTTTGTATGTAAATATTGCAACAAATCAATTGTTGGTAAGTAATCTATTGAATTACTTCTTTGCTTCCAGATGAGGGTCTTAGCTCTGACAAATCAATTTATCACTGGGAAATAGACAAACTCTATGTCAAGGAAATCAGAAACGGATAATGCAATAAAAAAAGGAAACAATATTGACAACTCCTTATCTCCTGGTCTTTCTCTTTCTGAAAATGGACGTAAGGCGGCTAGATTGTTATGGGAGAAGGGGTTAGATGCGGTAGAAATTACAGATCCTTTTACATTTGAATACTCAAATGGTGCACTAACTGAACTTGAGCGCTTACAGCGTGAAACCCCCGAAATTCTACGTGATGTTCTTCAAGGTGCGCAGATAAGTGCAGAACAACTCAGTGTAGATTCGTTTCACGGGCTACTAGAAATAATTCAAAATGCGGATGACTTACGCGCTTCAGAAGTTCGCGTAGCAATAAGATCTGTTGGTAACCAAAAGCATCTTCTAATTGTTCATAATGGGGCGCGCGTCCAGCTTCAACATGTGATTGCTATGTCACTAGCATTTATATCTACTAAACGTAATGATTCACGTGCGAAAGGGCGATTCGGAATCGGCTTAAAAACTCTGGGTCGTCTAGGGTCTGTGCTTTCTGTTTATTGCACGCCCTATAATTTTAGAATAGAAGAGAATCAGGTAAAGTCTATTCCGCCGCCAAAACCAATACGGGGCTTTTATGATCCTAATACAACGGATACTTTGCTTGACTTAAAATTATATGAAGAAATTGATTCTATTGAGTTTCAAGAATGGTTCGGTACTTTAGGCGCAGAGTCACTGATATTTCTAGATTCCGTCCAATCTCTCAGATTAGATAAAATAGGTCATTCTGAAACAATAATTCATCACCAGCTAGGTAAAAATGGAATACAGGAAATTAAATCTCTCGACATGAAATCCTCTTGCAGACGTACCATCTTAAAAAGTAAAGATGGGCAAATTTGGGATCGATACGAGACAGATGTCCCATTACCAGCCAATATTCGCAGGCACTACAAAGCACAAGAACCAACAACGCCAATTGCCATAGCAATTCCCCGAAAGCCAAGTAAGTCTAAAATTTATGCCGGGCTGCCTGTAGCAGACATTCAGTTGCCTTTTAATATAAATGCCCAGTTCGACCCTGATACATCACGACGTGGTATTGTGCATGCTCCATTAAATGAATGGTTGATTGGACAAATCGCAAAACTTGCTTCTTCGATTGCGCTGTACAGGTTAAAGGAAAACTCACCTAGCGCTTGGACAGCAATTCCATTAAAAGAGGAAAGTTCATTTCCAGATAATTGGGTAATGCGACAACTGGATTCTCTTAGTAATTCTATACAGGATCACATAAGACGCCAGTTTCAAATTTTGATTGACGACGAACAAATCTCACTCAAAAAACTCGCTTATGAAAAACAAGAGATTAACCAACTTTTATCACAATCAGATATCAATGAATTACGTCACGGCTTAAAATTACTTCCTCTTAAATCACGAGATACAAAGGGACGTTGGCGAAAGGTGCTAACCCAATTAGGGATAGCAACACCAATAAGTGTCAAAGACAGTCTTAATTTGTTGAGATTAGAAGATCAAAAGCTTGTCGAGAAAGATGTATCTTGGTTTATTAAATTGGCTTGTGCCGCATTAGAAGATGATTTAGGTGGAGATCTTTGGTTATTACGGTCAGTGATAACATCTGATGGAACGAGAATAGTACCGCCTTTGCCGGGTTATGAAGGAGAGCTTTTGTTGAAAAAGTCAGAGTCTGATTCTCTTGCGTCTAATTTGGGAATAATACATGAAATACATCCTTTATACCTGCAGCAAACTCGCGAATCGACCACTGTTCGGACCTGGCTTGAAGAGGAAGGAATGCTTCGTGAAATTGCAGACGCAGAAAGCATACTTAAAGCTATTGCCTCTCATAAATGGAACAATCAGTTTCCTCAGATAAATGATCATAATTTACTTCTTATAAAAGACGCGCTTGGAGCCGTTGAGCAGAATAAACAGCGCGAGTTAGGACTAAGCGTAGGAAAAGTTATTTTAGTTGAAACACAAAGTTGGGACGGTAAGAAACGTGTAAATGGATTTGGCAAGCCATGCGATGCATATCTGCCGGCTTCAATCGAAGATCGCAAAGATGGATGGAGCAAGGCGGCAGGAAGTACTCCTAGTTTGTATTGGATACATCCACGGTATCACAATGTAGTGCGTCGATCAGGTATAAAACAAATTGCATCAAGTAAATCAAAGACCATTGGGACTCGTACTTTGTTCAGCTTATTAGGGGCAGAGAATTGTCCAAGGCTTGTTGAACCTACTCATAAAGAAACCAGATACGGCGATCCTGCAACGCCTGTTTATTGGTATCGAATTTCAGCATCGCAACGTGAGGCATTGAATAAATTTATAAGACGTCCTTCACATCTAAAAAATGATAGATTATCACCTGATCTTGTCGTAGTTTTAGCGGACATACAAAAGGAAAATAAGGTTCGCCTCCGGCGAGAACGTGCCCGAGCCCTGTTAATGACAATGGAAAGAGAGTGGGAAAGAGTATATGCTAAACACACTTTAGCATCCGCTGTCTGGTCCTATATGACATGGCATACTCTAGGGACAGCTCCAAGCTCTTGGATTTCATCCGCTATGGATGAGCCCTGGTTAACTAGCGAAGATGGTAAGAAGAAGCCTCCTAGAGAATTAGCAGTCCGTACCCCTGCTACAGAGGCAATTTTTGGCAATGACAAAAGTTTATTTGCTAGTGAAGTAACTATCGATGATGCGAGATTACCAATAGTAAAAGCTCTTAAAATTAAGACTGATCCGGAAGTTAGTGAAATTATAGATCAATTAGTAACAATTAGAGATAGCGAAGTAAACGTGGAAGAACAACTCATATTACTGCGTTATGCAGCAATCGCAAGTAATATTAAGAAAAGAGAGCTTGATCCAAATGATTTAATTGGCAATGTTACCTTAAAACAACTAAAAAATCATTTTAGCAATCAGCGCAATCGTCGGGGATTAATTTATACAAATCACGGGTGGCTACCTCCATCAAAAGTATTTCTTGGAAATCCTATTTTTGGTAGGTACGCCCCATTTGTGTCTGAGAAATCTTCCGCTGCTCCGCTTTGGCGGGCTTTAAAGATTTCGCATCCGACTATTAATGATTGTGTTCAGATACTTCGTAATATTGCTAAAAGGAACCTGGAAAATGATGATGAAGTAATTCTCGTTAATATCTATTATTACCTGGAACAACAACTTTCTAAGGCAAGCCCCAGAGAAAGAGGTTCTTTGCAAAATATACCTCTTTGGGATGGTTTCAATTGGCAGACTAAACGTCCGATATTTGTTGTTGAAAACGAAACTATCTTTCAAAAATTATCGACGCAAGTTCCTCTCTGGAAAATTCCTGTTTCGACAGCTAATATTCCGAAACTTATCGATGAGATGAAAGTAACAGTACTTTCTGACGAAAATTTTGTACCTATAGCACATAAAAATTCTTTTCAGGAAGGGATTCAATTATTGCAACAATTCTCTGCGACTGTTGGTTTATTAAAGGATCGCTTATCTCGACAAGACCCAAAACTCTTTAATGAATGCTCAGTATCTTGGGATGAGCTAGCAAATGCAAAAATAGGAATAGATCCAAATTTAGAGGTTGAACTTCAGATACCATCTCATTCTCCTATTTCAATTTCTGCTCGTGCTCATTTAACACAGTCCCCCCTTACGGTGTTTTTTGCAGATGTAGAAGCAGCTGAAGAATATGAAAATGGCGGTCGAGTAATTTCAGAATTATTTAAAAATGCTGACAAGGAAAAGATTGCCCTTTTATGGGGGTATTGTTGGGAGAAAGCAGCAAAAGGAAAAAGAGGGGCAGTATCAATTATTGAAGATTCAACAGAAGAAACAGCTCTTAAAGATTTGTATGAGCAGGCTAAAAGAAAAACCAAAATCCCACCTCCAAAGAATCCGAAATCAAACACTCCGGTAATTCCTTTAAATTATAATCAAGATCCTCCTCCAGCTAGGCAATTAAAGAAAATTGAAAATATTGGGGATAAGGCTCTTAAGTTTGAATGGGGAAGTAGTCAATCATCTGAACCTAGTTCTACTGCGAGGCGGGGATTGCGATCCAGTATTCCTTCCGGAAATAAAATTGGGGCGAAGCGACCTGTGTCTAGAACAGCACCTCTAGCTTATTCAAGCGAAGAAAAAGAGGCTTTGGCACTTGATATCCTCCAGCACGCCATAAATGGTAATGATTCAGAATTACGTGACTTTCGGCATCTCCGTGGTGTAGGTGCTGATGCCCTCGATAAAATTCGACGCTTTTTCGAGATAAAAAGTAGCTTTGGAGAAATGCCGGATACCATAACTTTAACAGCTAATGAAGCTGAAAGAGCCTTACAGGAGGGCGAAAATTTCTTTCTTGCTCTTGTCGCCGGCTTAGAAGAAGGATATGAAACTGTTATCAAGATTGTGCCAAATCCTTTAAAGAATTTAACGATTCAAAAAAATACATCTGTTACTTTAACTGGCGTTACTAGAGCTAATCGCACACTTACCGCTTGTTTCTCTGATTTAATCTTGCAAGAGAATAATGAAACTGATAAGGGATTTATAATCTCAAACCAAGTCATTTTCGAGTAAAATTAATGGGGTTTGTATTTAATTAATCTGGCTTTTATTGTTCGATTTCTAACTATAGAAGTCTTTTTATCAACTTCAAAAGTCATTAAATCCATATACATGTCTTCCGATAAGTCTTGGCTTATATACGCTAATTTTCCGGCTTGAAGGAATGGGGCATCCTCTTTTATTAGAAGCTCTAAAGTGGATATTGAATAGTGATAGGTATATAAATCATCTTTTTTAGCATCAGCTTTCGTCGCACCTTTTTTAATAATAAGCATATTTCGCTGCTTATGAATTTTAATTGACCGACCTCTACAAACCTTGGGCATAGTTGATTGAATTCCGAGTATCTGTGCCAAAGTGTCCTGCTGCCTATAAATTGAATCTACAATAAATAAATCCCAGCCTTCTTTAAATTTAGGTCGCAAGTGATTTAAATAATTAGATGGAGAATAATCATTGCTGATTACGTGTGCAACATTTTTATTTAAGCTGGAATCTGTGCAGGGATGCTTCGGCCAAGGTGAACCTAAATCATCGAAGAAAACCCTACCATCATATGGTGATCGATAAAAGTAGACTGGTGCTCCGCATACCGGACAACTGGTGGGATAAATAAAACTCTCAAAGGTTACACCCGCAGATAATGATCTTAATCCATAGCCGTGTGAATTACCATAGGAGGAACCTGCGTGACCATCGCCGCCGAATCCGCATGTGCAAGAGGGATGATGATTAAAGGAATTACACATAAAATTGAATCTATAACATAATTTAGTTAAGAAGTTAATTTATTTGACTAATCTTTTGAATTATTTTTATCAATAATTTCTAAAGCCTTTTCACATCATAAAACTGAAGAAAAGACTTTAAGTGTAGGATTCGTATTAGTATCAAAACGTTCAAATTTGCGGATGATCGGTGTAATAAAAACATCGTCCTAAATTAAATAATCTTTTTGATAAAATCTCCGCCCGAGACTATTAAGATTTGTGTTAAAGAAATGTGTTGCTTCATCTATGAGGAAATAATCTTACCTTCGGTCTCCATCTCTTTATGAGCGTTGAGAAACTGCGAAAGGTAAGCAGGATTGACGTTGGATTTTGTGACGCTCCAGCCAAAGTAACCTAGAATTAGTCTTTCGAGTGTCCATTGTAAGTGCTGCGTGGCAGCATGGAGTGCTCCTATTTTATAAGATGGAAAGACTTCACCGTGGACTAACTTGTTTCTAATCGTCGTAAGTGACCATCTTTTGTCGCTACCTCCCGAAATAGACCATAAGTCAGCTAGATCAACGGAATAAAATTCACAGAATCTTCTAAAGGCGTGTCCGAACGAAATTCTCTCTAGTGCAGACAGATTCTCATAAATAAGTTTTCGCTGTTCAGCCCGCTCGTTACCAGAAAGTAATGGTAATGCCTTTAGCCAATCCCGCAAGCTTCCATCCTTTATTCGCTTCCACTTCGCCACGTCCTCCTTGTTATTAAACACAAACTCAAGTCCGTGTTGTCTCCTAAAAGAAAGGACTAGAGTTTCGATAGCGGAAAATAGTCCTGTAAACCTAGATTCCAACATTGTGCCATGTTGTGGTAATGCAGTGCGAATTGAATCTCTAACTAACTCGATTGAAGGATCGTGTGCAAATTGGGGGTAAACCGTTCGGACAAACTCATCGTGAAATTGTGCGTCGATTAAATCATCGTTAAAGTCGTGTCTCCCTTCATCCTTCGGAATTGAAATGCGACGTCTATAAAAAACGGTGTGTCCGATTTGGTCGTAAACTTCCCATCCGACACAAACGCAGTATTCCCTAGTCGCCAACGAGGTAATTAGAAGAAAGTCGTCAATTCGCTCTAAAAGCTCGTCATCAATAATAGTACTGCCGTCTGGTCTATCCCAAAGTTTTGATTCGGCGACCAAATAACTCCAAGTAACATTGCTCCTGTCATCCTGTTCACGTGAACGATAGTGTTTCGTGAAGTTTAGAGATAGTGCATTTGACAGTTCAAAGCGTTTTTCTCGAATCTGCTTGACTTCTACACTACCTGTATAAGATCGGGAGATAGTTGCGCTAGGCGTAAGAAGAGAACTTGGGGTAAGCCAAAAACGGGCTTCTGTTGGGTGAGAGCCAGGTTCAAGTGTATGGACAATTTTTAGGTCGGTAGGTTCGGCTTGCCAAACAACCTCCGCCATCTCAGGGCTCCACATCCTTGTTGAGATTCCGAGTGAATAAACTTCATCAGCACTAATCCGCAAACGCCGCTCGCTTTCGCCGACTACTGCAGGCTGGTCGGCAACAAAAGAGAACTTCCACAGTTTGCTATAGGCAGCATCTATAAAACGGCTTTGCTCAAAGGTGGGAAGTATATACATTGATACTTTCCCTGTAGGCTTCTCGGGTAAGTAGAACTTACATCGGAGATTATCTAACTTAATGCCGTCCTGACCAGTGATTGTTATACTTGACTGATGATCTTCCTTTATATTGGGTAATAGTGCAGTATTCTTTGCCATTTGGGTTCAAATAAATTGGAAATTATAAAGTACGTCTACGAAATTATACAAGGTTTTTAGTAATTATTATCCGTAAAGAAAACACGACTTTATTTAGTCGAATATCTGAACCGGGCTTGCACAGTAAACTAGACGGTCTCCAAGAATCCAATTATGGAAAGCGCCTTGCGAAATATCTACAAAAGGTGGACAATGCCGATACAGAACTGGAGCAGAACAATAAATCATTTTATCTGCCACAGAATAGAGATTTTGATAACAATTCATTTACACAAAATTTTTAACATCTTAGAAAAAGGTGCTATCCAAAATTGTTTATTCTATGCATATTTAACATCTTTGCCTAAATCCTTTTTGTTATGCAATTATCAGAAATCTTTTTGGATCAGGATCAAAAAGACTTACTCATAAAAATCATTGAAGCACAAAACTCTATTCCAAAAACGGAGCAAAGGGATTTTACTTATCACCCCTCTCTCGAAAATACAGGCAAAATTTTAAATCGTAAAGAGATTGAAAATATTTTCAACAAAGGTGAGTCTGTCATTCTTGAAGGAAAGCAGTATCTCAAGATGGAAGATATCCCACCTGAAAAATTTCAAAATCTTTTAAAGCATCCAGGATTTCCGGAAGGGTTTATAGAGGTTTCACCAAGGGATATAGATGCATTAGAAGTACAAAAATTACTAATAAAAAGAAACCGAAAATCATTAACAACATACTTTTTAGCACCAACTGCGTTTGAGTATTATAAGGAGATCTCTGTTAAAGAAAGCAAATGCGACAGTTCTCTTGCTCTTGTGATGAAAGGCGGTGGTGTAAAGGGACTTGCTTATGTTGGAGCGTTAAAAGAATTAGAGAAGTACTATAAATTTACTTGGTTCATAGGAACTTCAGCTGGAGCCATAGCTGCTGTTTTGTTAGGAGCCGGTTATACATCGGAAGAATTAGAAAGAATATTGTCTCAAAAAAAATTCACAGATTTTCTGGATGCTGAATTTTATGAATTACCTTTTAATTTGTTGTTTAAGAAAGGACTATATCCTGCGAAGGCTTTTACTGCTTGGATAGATAATTTATTAGCTGAAAAGTTAGATTCACCAATCAGAGTCACCCTAGAAAGGCTTCCTCATCGGGTAACAATATACGCGAGTAGAAGAGAAAAAAACGTATTAGTTTTTGATTCAAAGGATCCAAAAACAAGACATCTTCCGGCGTCATACGTTGTTCGTTGTAGTATGGCAATACCTTTTGTTTTTACACCTGAACAAGATGCCGGCATCAAAGTTATGGATGGAGGGATAAAACATAATTATCCTGTTGAGGTTTTATTAAAAGATAATCCCGATGCTAAGTTTATTGGACTTTATCTCGGACCGGAACACTTTGAAGGTGAAGAAAAAGATAAAGGGTTATTGTCTGAGTTATATTCAATTTGGACAGAGGCGGCTGACATTGATGCCCTAACTAAATATGTTGATCAAACTGTTGTGATAGATCCTAGACCTATATCATCAATAAATTTCAATCTAAATGATGAACAAAAAAACTTCCTAATTAATTGTGGGAAAATTTCCGCACAAAAATATTTACTAAAACAAGAGCAGTCAGTTCCATTCTCAAAAGAAGCAGTTAAACAAGAGTCCGCGCACCTACAACAAATTAGACATAATCTCACTCTAAAAAAATTAAAACGCAAGCGATTTTGGGGAATTATTGTTTTATTTCTCTGTTGTCTGTTTATAGTTTTAACAGTCTGGGGGGCTAGACTAGTTTATTCTGCAGTTTGGTCTGTAAAGCAACCTAGTTATGTAGAAGTTATAAAGGAAACACCAGAACTAACGCCAAGCAACCAACCGCTAAATAAGACCATTAACTATCAATTTAAGCAGGAATTGAAGGAACAACAAGGCATTGCATGGGCAATAGCATTCTCACCTAACGAAAATTTTTTCGCAACAGGAAGCAAAGATGGCAAAGTCCGAGTTTGGGAAACAAATTCATGGAACTTGAAATATACATTATCCGGACATACTAAAGATGTAAATTCAATTGCATTCTCCACTGATAGTAAAACGTTAGTGAGTGGTGGAGGCGATAAAACAATTCGACTTTGGGATGTTGAAAACGGCTCCTTATTAAAAACCATTAAAGCTCATGAAGAAGAATCTAATCTTGAAGATACCTCTGGTGTAACGTCAGTTAATTTTTCTAAAGATGGAAACTTTTTAGTTAGTTCAGGTTTTGACGGATGTATCTTTATTTGGAATATTACTGATGATTGGAAAGCATTTAAGATTACTAAACAAAAAGGCGTTGTAATTTCGGCAATTTTTTCTCCTGATGACAAATACATTTTGAGTATCTCTAGCGAAGGTGGAATTAAGTTTTGGGTTAACAAGAGAACATATCAAAGTGAATCGTTTAGAAGTTTTTTTGACCAAAAAAAATTTTCTTCTTTAACCTTTTCTCCAAATGGTACTCGGTTTGCTGGAGCAAGCGGAGACAAAGAAATCAGGATTTGGGATACGAAATCTTGGGACGAAATTAAATCTTTGGCAGACCATGAAAATATTGTCTCTTCAATTTTTTTCTTGAACGATTATCAACTTTTAAGCGGTAGTTACGACCAAAAAATCAAACTCTGGAATATAGAAGATGGAAGTTCAAGAAAATTGGCAGAACTAGATAAAAAAGTTACAGCAGTGAAGACTTCTGTTAATGGTGCTTTCTTAGCAATTGGCGGAGAAAAGGTAGAAATTTGGTCAAAATTTACGAACTGAGAAATGTGTTATATTCCATTAAATAGCTATGAAAAATTATAATATTCGATTTAACTATATTCTCATTACTGCAATATTTATTTTTCTCATAAATGTTGGTCAGACCTATGCACAGATAGATTTAAATGTATTAATGAATATCAAAACTATCAAAAAAAATAAACCGAAAATAAAACCTACAAATCCAACAAATAATAAGAAAATCACTACAACTAAAAGAACTCCTTCAAAGATAAAAAAAGTAGATGCAAAAACTGAAATCGAGCGATTAAATAATCTTGGAAATGATGCCCTGGACTCAAGTAATTACTCCGAAGCAGAGAAAATTTTTCAAAAAATAATTTCTTCTTTTCCTAAAGATGCTAAAGGATATTGGGGATTAGGTAATATTAATTATTACAGCGGATGTTTTGATGATGCCATTGATTTATATAACAGCGCGAAAAATTTGGATAATAAAAATCCTTGGCTTTATTACAATCTAGGATTGAGCTACTCTGCAAAGGGAAATTATGAGGCGGCGGTAGAGTATTTTAATGAAGTTTTAAGGATAAGTCCTGATGCTTATAATACAAGAATTAAATTAGCAAATGCATATATAGAGATTGAAGAATACAACATTGCAGAAAAGTTACTTAAAGAGGCAATAGCACTTAAACCAAATTTATACGATGCAAAAGAAGAGCTAATTGATTTGTATTTTCAACGTAAGGATTATGATAAGGCGGAGCAAATCAATAAGCCATTTATTACTTCTCCAAATCTAATCGAAAGGGCAAATGCTTTCCGAATCTTAGGTCAAATTGAGTCTAAAAAAAATAAAACTAAAGAAGCAATTGCGAACTATAAAAATGCTATAAAAAACAATCCGACTAATTCAGGATGGTTATACTTTAAAATTGGTGATGCGCTTATGAATGATGCCTTCGCTGAATTTCAATCAAGAACAATTCAATCTTTGGAAGACTACGCCAAGTTTGGAACAAAACTTAATGAAATTGAGGATAATTTTAACAAAGCCCTTCAAAGAAATTACTCGACTCCTGAGGTTTTCTATTTTCTTGGAATAGTTCATTCCTTACAATTGCGCTTTGAGACAGCAGAAAGTGAAATTAATAAAGGGTTATCAATTGCCACTCAACAGTATAAAGCAACACAGCAAATTTATCAGAAATGTCCAGTCAATCAAGAGAAGGAATGTTCAACATGTGATCTGGCCTCTGGAAAATTCTTTCTAGGTTCTAATTATTTTATGAGAGCGATGGTTTTAAAGGCGAAAGAAGAGGAGCCTCAATCAAAGATTTATTTTGAAAATGCAATAAAAACTTTAAATGAAGTAATCAATTATGAAACTCCTTTTGATGCAGCGGCATACAGAATGATTACTTTCGGCTATTACTTTAACGAAGATTATGACAAGGCAATTAGTTATGGTGAATTAGCATTAGTCAACGAAAGTAAGTGCAACTCCTGTTTATCAAAAGATTTTGCTTTTTTTATGGCTTTAGGAGAAGCATATAGGGAAAACTCAAGATTAGTCGAAGCCGCAAAAACATTAAGAAAAGTGCTTGCAATTAGCCCTGATTTTCCTGATGCTCATTTAAGTCTTGCGAGAATATATGAAAAACAGAATTTGATTCCAGAAGCAATGGACGAGTATAAAAAAGCAATTAGTCTTAATCCGGACTTTGATGAAGGCAGATATTATTTAGGATTATTATTAGTTAAAATCGGAGATGAAAAAGGCGCTTTAGAACAATATAAGGCATTGCAAGCTATAGATGACGATTATGCTAAATGGCTTCTAGGCCAAATAAATAAGAAGTTTAACTCAAAATAACAATGTACGATGCGCTTTGTTTATAGAAACTTAAGCGTAAAAATCAGAATTTAATCATTAAACAGCAATTTTTAACTATCATTTACCTATTAAGACGATTAGTTACCAACTTTATTTTCACAAAATTTGACTTAAAATTGAAAAATGCGAAAATCAGTTACCAACTTTATTGTCAAAAACGAATTTTGGACTGAACGAAAAATCAATAGGTTACGAGGACTCTAGTTACCAACTTTATTGTCATGCGACAAAAAAGCCATCCGATAAACATCGGATGGCTTTTTTTTGAAAGTATTCGATGGTGAAATAAAAATTCGTTATACGCGATGTCGTCTCGACATTCGAGACGATTAGGCGTATATCTTAGGCACACGTTTTTTAAGACTTTGTGTTAAAAGCTGATTTTGCAGTCGGTATTAAATCCCTAAGCCTAAGGTCCCCCCTTAAAGATTTAGTCTTCTTCTGCACTAAAAGTTTTACTCTGACGGAACTTTTGGTGCAAAGCCCTAATTAACGTCTCAGACCTAAATAAAAACAAAAAAGGAGAACTAAAATGAACTTAATCTGGCAAAACAATACGGCAGCGCAGAATTTAACCTGGATATATGTAAATAATTCAGGAAACTTGGTTGTCGGCAGCACCATTAGTCCCAATAATTCGCATACCGAACCAAATATTCAAGCTGAGGCGATGGGTTTTGCAGGAAATTGGAATGGATATCAGTTAATCTTTTTTCCGCAAGGCGGCGTCGTACAAGCGTCAGCATCTGACGGAGCGCTGCCGAAGGATGGTATAGTAACGGCTAAGCAAGAAAAAGCCGAATAAGAAACCCCCCGCGCCAACAACAGGTTTTTTAACTTTATCTTTACTAAACTTGAAACTAGGTAAAAAAGCCGCTCGATGCATTTCGGGCGGCGTTTTTTTGTTGGCGGATGGTGTTTGGAGTTTGGCGGATGACGTTTGCAGTGAAGCAAATGTCATCCGCCAGCCTGCGAACGTCCTTCGTCGTCAAGCGAACGGTGTTTGGCAGGGTGCAAAGGTCGTTCGCTTGGCTGCAAACGTCGTTTGGCGCGAAGCGAACAGCGTTCGGCAGCTTGCGAATGTTGTCCGGCGGCAATTAAATGATGTTCAGGGACGGTTTTTTCTTGCAAATTTCTTTAAATTGGATTATATAAGAGGTGAAATTCACAATCGGTGAATTCTAACTGGAAAATTTCCAAGCGGCGTTCGGTTTGAGTGGTCGCCGGATTTCAGCTTTCGCGGCGCAAAACGCGTGAAAGGGCTAAATCAACTCCAAAGGGCTTTATTTGCCCGATTTATAAGGAAATTACCGCTCAATTCAAATGATTTTTCTGCCGTAAACTGGCTTACCGCTTCCGTCTCGACCGACCTGTAAAGGAATTTTCCGTTTCTTGTTCTGTTTATTTTTTCTAAACATTCACGTTTAGGAGGTATCAAAATGGTTGTCAATTTGTCAAAACTTCCCGACAGAGAACTTCTTTCCGAACTTAGAAAATACAACAATACAACGACGCCCGTGCCTGCCGATTATAATATAACGGCGGGTGACGCGACGGCTTTGAAGGACGACCTCGACGAGTTTGAGGGCGATTTGGACGGGTGGGACGCGATTCAGAACGATTATGACGCGAAGCTGGCGGCGAAAAACGCTTCGCGGAAGAAAGCGCTGGCTCGCGGCGGGGCGCAGCGAAAGCTGACGCGCGACAAGCAGGACATCACCGACGAGCTGCTCGAAAAAGCGGGGCTTGAGCCGTATGACACGACGAAAACGGCGAGTCCGTCTCCTTCGAGCGCGCCGTTCGCGCTGATTGATTTCGGCAAGCTGCGTCACACGATTAACTTTCGCGACGCGGCGACGCCCGACACCGACGCAAAACCCGACGGAATGCTCGGCGCGGAAATCTGGCGCAAAATCGGCGGCGATACCGCGCCCGTCGACAACACGGGCTGCGAGTATCTGGCAACCGACACGGCGACGCCTTATCTGGTAACTTATACGGGCGCAGACGCGGGCAAAACCGTCTGGTATCTGCTGCGCTGGGTGTCGAAAAACGGCGAAAAAGGCGAGTGGAGCGAAGCGGTCGCCGCGACGGTTAACGGGTAATTAATAAGTGAAAAGTGAAAAGTGAAAAGTGAAAAGTGAAAAGTTTAAGAATCTTTCCTTAACTTTTCACTATTCACTATTCACTTTCTTCATTTCGTGGTTTCTCTTTCCTTCGTTTAGTTTTTGTGCGAAGTCGTTGATAACGGAAACATCCTAAATCCAAGAGCGCGTCATCAAATATTTGTTAGACAATTTTAGATTAATAACAGGTATTTTTTATGAATTCGGGACGCTATCATAAATCCGAAATCGATTCGTTCGTTCAAAAGGTTCTGGAAGAGGGCTACTGCATTTTGCCCGACCATTTTTCAAAAGACACGCTCAAACGATGGCGCGAAGCGTTTGCGCCTTTGCTCGACGCGCATATCAAAAAGGAAGGTCATCTCCAAAATCGGGGCGCGGGACGCTTTTACGTGACGCTGCCGTTTGCGCCGCCGTTTGCCGAGCCGAGTATTTATGAGGACGAAGACGTTCTCGCCGTCGTCAGCGGTTTGGTCGGAGAAGATGCGGTGATGGTTCAGCTTGCGACCGACACGCCTCTTTTAGACTCTGAATATCAGGACATCCACCGCGATGCGCCGCCGCTTTTTCCCGAAAGCGGAATCGAGACGCCGCCTTTTCAGCTTGCCGTCAATTTTCCGCTCGTCGATGTGGAAATCGAGAACGGACCTTTCGAGGTCGCGCGGCGGACGCATATGATTTCAAAGGAAGAAGGCTTGCGGCTCATCGAATCGGGGGAAGTCGCGCTCGAACCCGTTACGATGCGTCTGGGCGACGTGATGATTCGCGACGTGCGCGGTCTGCATCGCGGAACGCCCAACCGAACGGACAATCCACGCCCGATGTGCGTCATCGGCTACAGCCGCCGCTGGCTCTTTCGCCCGGAAGTTTCCATCCGCATTCCGCGCGCCGCGCTCGAAACTCTGTCAGAACGCGCCCGCCAAATGCTGCGCTTCAATCCCGTCGTCGATTCGCTCGACGACGCAGGGGAAACGGAGATTTACCAGTCATTTGCCTATTAGATAAATAGATAAACAGATAAAAATTAAACCCGTATTTTCGAGCCGCGCCCGCGGTGTCGTTTTAGCGTTTCAGCGAATTAATTTTCTCTGCAAATGACTAAATACTAAATTATTTTAAAAAAACTTTGACATCTGAAATTGACCTGTGTTAATTTAATTTCACCAATTCAGATTGCTCTTCCACAGGTTTTCTTACTGGAAAGTTTTAGGAGCATTTCAGACGGGGAGAATCTTGTACTTTATTTTTCAACAACAGTTGGAAAAAAGTTAAAAAAGTTCAAAAAGTTCAAAAAAGCGCCTTTCGATTTAATCAAGCGTTCGTCGTTACCTGATTTTTGTTTTACTTAGACAATTTAATTTCGAATATCAAACTATATGCAGCAAACCCCTTTTTTTACAGCACAGGCGGAAGTTACGCCGGAGAATCTCGGCGAAGCCATCCAGCAGGCGATTGAAATCGAGATTGCCACGATTCCGGTTTATTTATTCACGTATTATTCAATCAATCGCGTGCCCAACCAAGACGCTCTGAGCAGCGGGATGGTCACGGAACTGACGCGCAAAGGAATGTCGAATGCCGACGCCAGCCAGCTTGCGCTCGAGCTTTCGGCGGAGATTATGGTCTTTGCCAACAAGGCGGGCGCGACCATTATGAGCGTCGTGATGGAGGAGATGCTTCATCTGGCGCTGTCTTCGAATCTGAAACAGGCGCTCGAAGGTCAGCCGCTGATGGTCGGCAAAGCGCCGGGTTCGTATCCGACGATGCTTCCCGGTCACGAGCCGGAGTTCGACATCGATTTAGCGCCGTTTTCGCTCAACCAGTTGATGACTTTTCTGAAAATCGAAAGTCCGAAGCCTCTGACCAGAGAGCAGGAAATGCTGGAGGCGATACCGTATACGACCATCGGCGCGTTTTACCAGATGATTGAAGACTGTATCGCGCAGAACGATTTGACGTATAACACGGATTTGCCGCAGCTCGTTCCGAATCGCGGCTATTACGCTTCGAACACGATTGACACGGTTTATTACGACATTCATCACAAACCGAAGTATATGGACGCGGACGATTCGGGCGATTTGGTGCAGGTTGTCGATAGAGCTTCCGCCATAAAAGCGATTCGGCAGATTGTCGAGCAGGGCGAAGGCAACGACGACAAAAAGACGGGCTTAAACAGGGACGGAACGGTCAACTGCGAAGCGCCGACCAGTCCCGATTACGACGACCCGACCGACAAAGAGCT
>WUUC01062155.1_pt1 | contig 21850 bp, 17 predicted proteins | sample 6278441 | NCBI WGS metagenome assembly WUUC01 (sample SAMN13675441, study PRJNA597444) | soil metagenome | isolation source: soil | place: USA: Washington | collected 2017-10
CGTCCATCTGCGTGAGGAAGCAGTGGGTGCCGACCTTGGTGTCGTAGGCTTTGGCGACGCCGAAGGTGTGAATGGGCTGCACGGGGATGCCGGCGCTCTGGAAAAACTCGGGCGTATACGTGTGCGAGGCGGTGACGTTGGGGGTGAAGCCGTGACGTTTATCGAGCCAGTAGGCTTGCCCGAATTCGCCGATGACGGTGTGGCCGGCGCGGACTTCGCGGAGGATGAGTTCGCGGACTTCGCCGATGTTTTTCGCGAGGCGCTGGCCGGCCTGCCAGTAAACTTCGGTGAGGCGCTCGAGGTTGATCGTGAAAGGCGCGGCGCCGCGGAACTGGGTGAAGTCGAATTCGGCTTTGTCGAAGCAGCCGAGTTCGATGCCCTCGGCGTTAGCGCGGAGTTCGGCGGCGGTGAGTGTATCGAAAAATCCCTGCCATGTGGCGGCGTCGGTGCGGTAGACGTGCTGGATGGTGCGGACAGCGCGGTCGACGCGCTGGGCGAGTTTTTGGGCGAAGAGTTCCTTCGGGCCGAGGAAGCTGGAATAGAAAATCTGGAAGAGGCCGGTTTCTTCGCTGAAGGCGGGGGTGATGCCGCGGCCGGTGGAACCGCGGGGTTCTTCGGCGAGGACTTTGACGCGGTAGTCTTCGCCAGCGAGGTCGAGCAGGCGGTGCGTGAGATCGGAGAACAGGGTGTGTTCGTCGATCAACAGGCGGGAGAGGACGGCGTGGCCTTTTTTCTCAACGGGAAGGGCTTCCCACCAGAATTTGCGGGGGTCGGCGACGACGCCGGCGCCGATGCACAGGTGCGGGGCGTCTTTCACGACGACGCCGGCGGGGAGCAGGTTCAGCTTGATGCCGCCGGCGGTGTGGCCGGAGTTGGCGCCGCCGTTAACTTTGAAGACAACGGAGACGGCGGACGGCGTGCCGCGCAGTTCGTCGGCGACTTCAGGGATGAGGCGACCTTTGCCTTCGTCACCGAGCGAGATTCCGACGTCGGCGATGAGCTGGCTGCTGAAAGGGAGAAGTGACATGATTGGGTTTTTAAAACGCGCAACCGGAGTCTGTCCCCTGTTGCGGGAGAGCAGAAAGAGGAGGCGGACGGGCGGGGCAAATAGAAAAACGGACGCTCTCCGGTGAACGCGTTTCTGGAGCCCCACGCGAATAAGCAGTGCGCTTTCGGCGCGCACTTCGTGCGTCAACGGCGGAAAGCCCGCACGACGAAGAGCAGTGCGAGTGCGGAGAGGAAAAGAGGGCTGTGCGCGCCGCCTCCACCCCCGCCGCCAGACGCAGCCGAGGGCGCGGAAGGAGTGGAGGGATTGGAGGTGGGCGGCGAGGATGCGGTGCCCAGAGTGAGCGTAGAGACGATGCCAGCCGGAGTAATTTTTCGGATGGCGGCGTTTCCGGTGTCGGCGACGTAGAGATTGCCCGAGGCATCGAAATCCACGGCGAGCGGTTGGTTGAACCACGCTTCGTTGCCCATGCCGTCTTTCAAGCCGGAGATGGACGAAAGGCCTGCGAATGTGCTCACGACACCAGCGGGAGTGATTTTGCGAATGGCGGAATTGGCGGTGTCGGCGACGTAGAGATTGCCGGTGCTGTCGACAGTAATGCCGGTGGGTTTGTTGAAGAGGGCGGCACTGCCGGAGCCATCGCTCGTGCCGGAAACTCCTTCCAAACCGGCGAATGTCGTGACGAGGCCGAGCGTGGAGATTTTGCGGATGGTGTGGTTAAACGTGTCGGTGACGTAGAGGTTGCCCGAGGAATCAAACGCCAGTCCCGAGGGGTGATTGAAACGCGCGGCGAGTAGCGCGCCGTTAGCCGCACCCGGCGATGCCGCCGCTCCCGCAAAGGTGGAAACGGTGCCCGCCGAGCTGATACGCCGGATGGTGTGATTCATTTCGTCGGCGACGTAGAGATTGCCGGAAGTGTCGAACGCCAAACCAATCGGCGAGGAGAACGTGGCGGCGTTGCCGATCGCGTCGTTGTTGCCGCGAAGCGTTGGCGAACCGGCAAAGGTGGTGACGGCGCCATCCGCGGCGATCCGGCGGATGGCGCCGTTGCCGATATCGGAGGTGAAAAGAGTCACCAAGTCGGCTGCACGGATCACGCTCGAGGGTTGATTGAAGCGGGCGGAAACGCCGGTCGCATCGGTCGAGCCCGCCTGACCGGAGGTGCCGACAAAGTCGGAAACGATGCCGCCGACGGAGATTTTTTGAAGTGTGTTGAGTGAAGAGTCGGCGACGACCAGATCGCCCGAACCCTCGGCGAGGATGCCGGAGGGATTGGGGACGAGCGCGGGCGCGACCGTGAGAAGAAAACTCGCCCCAGGGGTGATGACCGATCCCGTGGTGCTGAGTACGCGGAAGCGAGCGCCGCTAAGAGTGGAGGCGGGGTTGGAAATTGTCAGCGTGGCGGTGGCCGAGCCCGAGTAAGTGGAGTTATCGGAAAGATCGGCCCACGAAGCGCCGCCATTGGTGGACACCTGCCATTGAAAGCTACCGCCGTTTCCAGCATGGAAACTGACGGAACGCCCGGTGGTGACGGCTTGATCGGCGGGTGGAGTCAGGGCGGCGAGAATTGCGGGCGTGCTGGTCGCTGAGCCGGAACTTGCGGAGATTGTGACAGTATAGGTGCCGGCATCAGAGGGCTGGACGCTAAGGAGTGTGATTTCGCCGCGATAGGTTTCGCTGCCGAGATCCGTGACGCTGGTGGCGACCGACAACACGGTGCCATCGCGGTGCCAGGTGAACGTGGGAGAACCGCCGGGGATGCGCGCGGTGACGGCAAAGGTGGCGCTCGCATTTCTGTAGACCGATCGGCTCTGGGGCTGCGCGGTGATTTCGGGACTGCTGGCGGTGAAGGTTCCGTTTAGCGCGATGCCACCGGAGTCTCCGTCGAAGCCATCGACCGCGAAGTGATAGGTGACGCCGCCAATGGCCGCAAAGGCGAGCGAGCTATATTGGACGACGCCGTCGTCGAGGTCATCGTCGAAGGCGATGGTGGCGAGCGCCGATACGGCAGAACCGGTATAAACGCCCAGAGTGGTGTCGAAGGCGCTGCCTTGGGTACCGAGCGTGACGGAGCCAGAGGCGGGAGCGGTCCAGCGCCACCAGACAGAGCGGCCACCGGTGTCGTTGGCGTGGTGGGGTTCGCCGGATTGTTTGGTAGCGTTGGTGTTGAAGCCTGTGGTTTGCGCGGAGCCGTTGTTAAGAGCGAAGGCGAAGGCGCTGGAGAAATCGTCGTTGGCTGGGACGCCGGGAGGGCCGTAGAGCTGTTGAGCGCCGGCGATGTCGTCGGTGGCGAGCGTATTGAGATTGCCGACACGGCTGTTCATGATGGCGGTGACGAACTGGCCGTCTTCGTCGGGGTGATCGAGACCGAGTGCGTGGCCGAGTTCGTGGAGCGCGACTCGCTGGATGTCGGGGGCGCCGGAGCGCACCGACCCCCGATAGGAATCCCAAGAGTAAGCGGTGTTAAAGAGGATGTCAGACTCGGTGCGATCGTTGCCCGCAGACCAGGTTGTCGTGACGGCCAGGATGTTGGAATCGAACGTCCGTCCGAAGACCGTGTTTGAAAAAACGACTTCGTTGACGCGATTGCCGTCGCTGGCGGCGCGCGGAGCGACGGATTGCCCTTGGAGTTGGAAGGAACCGAGTTGGTTATTCCATACCGTCATCGCGGCTTGGATGCTGGAGTTATACGTGTGGCCGTCGCTCAGCGTGCCGCTAGTACCGAGCGCGATCAGGAAAGGCGAGGAGCCCGCCGGCCACTTGATGGGCAGGCCGGTGTTGGAGTTGTCGATAAACGTGAAACTCCAGACCGCGCTGGTCGTGAACAGGCCAAGAAAGAGGTAAACGAGCAGTGTCTTATTTTTCATTCGACGACGAGGTCTTCGCGCGTGCCGTGCGGATGCGGGCAGTGAACTCGTGGGGCGTCAGGGCGGATTGGGCTGCGGATGTGGCGGTGCGAGGAGTTGCTGCGGCGGACCTGGCCGAAGGCAACGCTGACTGGGCGGACGCGGCGCTATGCATGGGAAGCGCAACGTCGTTTTCGCTCTTCAGCGGACTGCCGTCACTTCGTACAACATAGCTGCGTCCGCTCGCGCCGTCTTTTTTCACTGGATACTGACCGTGCATCAGCGCGACCAGCGGGTTGAACTGCACGCCGTTGCCGCGAATGAAGAGGATGTGCTCATCGCCGACGAAGAAGAGCGGCGAGCCTTGGATTGTCATCTGATCGTTCCCCACGCGGCCGCCGAGCATTTCGAGAACAAGTGGAGAAGGCGGCGTACCCGCAATGACTTCACCGACCTCGATTGCGACGAAGGTGAAAATATGACGATCACCGCTATTCGTGCCGCGCCATTTAGAGCTCACGGATTTCACCGTGCCTCGCACGACGTAGTCGGCCTGGTGGACAAGGGACTCGAATTCCGGCGGGCTGACTGTAGTAGCGACGAGGTTTACCTGACATACACCGAGCGCGAGCATCAACGAGAGGGCTCTGGCGATAAGAAGGTGTGCCCGGAGTTGGGAAAGTGATCTGACGAGCGCGTTGGGGGTAACGGTTGGCAGTACGGTAACCATGGAGGGAATTTAAGGATTTCGGAAAGAATGTGGTGAACATTGCTTGTTTTGGAAAGAGCTACGGGGCGTCCCGCATGAATTGCCGTAGCAGGCTTTGATGGTGCTAGATGCAGTGCGCGTCGTTCCCGTCTAGATGCAATTCGCATCAGAGTTGAGCTTTCTGCTCTGAGGTTACTGAGCTCGAAATTTTTTTAAGGATGTCCACGGCAGTAGCTAAGAGCGCTTCCGCGGAACGCATGGCACACGCACGGCTTAGACGAGTTATAGACCACGCGCTTCGTTTGCCCAGTCAGCATCAAATCCACGGGGCGGCGCATGGTTCGTAACTGAATCCCATATCCATGAAAACACCCGCCAAGACACTTCGCTTTAGCACACTCGCTCTTGCAGCCGCGCTTTTAGCGCCGGCCGGGCTGATCGCCAACGATGCCGACGACCGCATCGAGAAGAGCTTCGACGATTCCTATACCCATCGTACCCAACTTCGTGACTCCGATGTCTCCATCGATTCCGAAAACGGCGTGGTGACGATTAAGGGTTCGGTTCAAAATTCTGAGCAGAAACGCCTCGCGGAAGACACCGTGCGCAGCCTGCCCGGCGTCACCACTGTGGTGAACGAACTCAAGGTTAAGTCCGATCCCAAAGAGTCATCCGATGAGTGGATCGCTCTGAAGGTTCGCAGCTCACTCCTCTATCATCGTAACGTCAGCATGACTGACACCGATGTTCGCGTTTCCAATGGTAACGTGATCCTCAGCGGTACGGCCGAAAGCGCCGCCGAAAAGTCACTCGCTGGTGAATACGCCGCCGACATCAAAGGTGTGAAGAACGTCGATAATCAAATCACCGTCGTTGCGAAGACCGACAAGGAACGCGCCGACATCAAAGCCGATCGCGAAAAGGCCGAATGGAAAGCTGATAAAGAACGCGCTCAGGCCAAGGCCGATGTTAAACAGGACAAGTACGACCATTCGCGCCGCGACCGGAGCGACCGGATGGATGACGCCTCCATCACTGCCCAAGTGAAGGGTTCCCTCGCTGTCCATCGCTCCACGAGCGCGATCCGCACCGAAGTCACTACTAACAACGGCGTGGTCACTCTTCGTGGCCAAGCCAAGAACCCCGCCGAGAAAGAACTGGCCGGCAAAGTCGCTAAGGACATCCGCGGCGTACGCGACGTGAACAACGAGATCACCGTCGTAAACACAGTCGCTGGGGAATAACTCCCGAGTTTTTGTTTCACCGCGCCGTATCGATCACAACGCGGCTGCGGTGAAGCAGAGCCTCTCTAGATAATTCCAGTAACGCTTTTTAATTTCAGCCCTGCGCGTGAGCCGATCCCGGGCGCAAAGGCCTTAATAAAACACTCGGATCGATCATCAAAAGGAACGCCATGTTAAGCTGGTCCATTACCTTCCTCGTCGTCGCGCTCATTGCGGCGGTTCTCGGATTCGGAGGCATTGCTGGAACCGCGGCAGGCATCGCCAAGGTGCTCTTCCTCGTGTTTCTGGTCCTCTTCGTTCTCTCATTTATCGTAGGCCGCCGTCCACCGGCGGCTTAAGTAAGCGCGAACGTTGCAGCCAATAAAAATCCCCGGTCTCTTTTCGGGCCGGGGATTTTTTTGGCGACGTTCCGCGGACCTTTAGCGCTGGGAGGCGGGACAGATCTTGAGCAAAAGCGCGGACGCGAGGTCAGGCCCCGCGCGTCGGAAGTCAGTTTTTGCGCGTGGAGACTTCGATCACATCGTGTGGCGAGGCTTCTTTCTGGCCGGCGGGACTGACGCGCATGAAGCGGGCTTTTGCACGGAGTTCGGCGAGATTTTTAGCGCCCAGATAACCCATGCCGCTTTGGACACCGCCGATGAGATTTCCCAACACGTCGTCGGCGAACCCGGAGACTTCTTTTAACGCTTCGATACCCTCGGCGGTGAGTTTGCGGGCGTTGTCGGTTTTGTCCTGACCGTAGCGTGCCGCGGAGCCGGCGTTCATGGCGGAGAGACTGCCCATGCCGCGATATTGTTTAAAGAGCTTCCCGTTTATCTCCATGATCTCGCCGGGCGCTTCGCGGCACCCCGCGAGGAGGCCGCCGAGGATAACGGCGTCGGCCATCGTGAGCGCTTTAACGATGTCGCCGGATTTAGTGATGCCGCCGTCCGCAATGATTTTGACGCCTTTTGCCGCAGCGCCTTTGGCGGCAACGTGGAGTGCCGTGAGTTGAGGAATACCGACACCGGCGACGATGCGCGTGGTGCAAATCGAGCCGGGGCCCTGACCAACCTTGACCGTGTCGGCGCCGCAATCGGCGAGGAACTCGACGCCAGCGGCGCTGGTGACGTTGCCGGCGACGATCGTGAGCGATGGGAACGTGTCGCGAACTATGCGGACCATGTCGCCGACGCCGGCGGTATGTCCGTGGGCGGTGGATACGGCGATGGCGTCGATGGACTCGTCCATTAAACTACCCACGTGGGTGACGATCTTATCGCGATCGAGTTCGCCGGACGGTTTGCGAATCGGTGCCAGGGCGGCGCCGACGACGAGGCGGAAATTGGCATCGCGCGCGGGTTTCCGGCGGGACTTGGCCTCGGCGGTGATGCGTTCGACGTCGGAGCTGGTGACGAGGCCGCGGAGGTGATCGGCGTCGTCGACGACGAGCATTTTGTTGAGCCCGACATGCTGGTTGAAAAACGAGTCGGCCGCTTTGATCGGGTCCTTGGCGACGTTACGCTCCTGCTCGGTGATGAGCGAGACGCGGGGCGTCATGACGTCGGCGACCTTTTTGGATTTGTAGCGGTCTTTGACGAGATTGCCGGACAAAAGGCCGACGAGGACGCCGGATTCGTCGGTGACAGGGAACGTGGAGAAAGTATATTTCTTCTGCTCGATCATCGCGAGGATGTCGCCGATGTGGTCGGTCGGCGAGACGGCGATGGGATCTTGGATGAGGCCGTGGATGTGGCGTTTTACGCGGGCCACTTCTTTGACCTGATCCTTGGCAGGCATGTTGTAGTGAATGAGGCCGATGCCGCCATTGAGCGCCATGACGATGGCCATGCGCGATTCGGTGACGGTGTCCATGTCGGAGGACACGATGGGGATTTGGAGACGCAGCGTCTCGGAGAGCGACGTGGAGGTATCGGCGTCTTTGGGAAGGATGTCCGAGTAGAGCGTGGCCAAGGACACGTCGTCGAACGTGAGAGCGGTGGGCAAATTGGCGCGGAAAAACGCGTCGGCTGGCAGGTAAAACTCGCTGTCGATCGCGTGAGCGGGATTGGCAACCTTCATCATAAGATTGCCGTTAGCGGATTAATGGCGGGCGGGGAAAGCTCAAGGGGAATTTCCGCCGCTTGTGGCGCGCGGCGGTTTTGTCGTTGCGCGGGTCGGGCACCGCGTAGTGTGAAGCGCGTGAAGTATCGCTTTGAGTTTCGCCGTTATGCGGTTCCGTTTCGGGCGCCGGTGCGGACGGCGCATGGGCTGTGGGCTGTGCGCGAAGGCGTGATCGTGCGGTTAAGCGATGGAAGCGGCGCGGCGGGTTATGGGGAAGCGGCGCCAATTGCGCGGTTTGGGGCGGAGACGGGGGACGAAATTGAGGCGGTTTGCCGTGAAGTGAAAGTGGAGGTCGATGATGAACGACTGGCTGCGATCCCGGAAACGGCGGGGCTATTACGCGGAGCGGTCGCGGCGGCGCGAGCGATGTTGAGAGCGTCGCGTGAGAACGAGCAAACGCTGAAGAGTGCAGCGGCCTATCTGCCAATTGCGGCACTGTTACCGGCGGGGCGCGGTGTGTTGGACGCAGTCGGACCAAAAGCGGAGATGGGATTTAGGACGTTTAAGTGGAAGGTCGGAGTCGGCGATATCGGCAATGAGTTGTCGCTGCTCGATGATCTGATCGCGAAATTGCCGAGCGGGGCAAAGCTGAGACTCGATGCGAATGGCGCGTGGGACCGGCGGAAGGCGGAGAGGTGGCTGGAGCGCTGTGCGGACCGGCCGGTGGAGTTGGTCGAGCAACCGATCGATGCGGCGGCGCGCGGGGCGGATGATTTGTTGATGGGTTTAGCGGGAGATTTTCCGACTCCAGTGGCGCTCGATGAATCGGTCACAGGAGCGCGAGAAGTGGAGCGCTGGATCGGCGTGGGATGGCCGGGGGTTTTTGTGATCAAGCCGTCGCTGCTCGGAGGAAAGGCGGCAGCTGCGTTGCAGCAATTGAAGGCAGCGAAAGCACCTGTGGTATTTTCGTCGGCGTTGGAGACGGCGGTGGGCGCGCAGACGGCGCTGCGAATGGCGTTTGGTTTTGGCGGAGAAGCGCGCGCGTTGGGTTTTGGCGTGTGGCCATTGTTTGAGGATGCGCGTTTCGATGGGCCGCATCTGGCGCCTTTTATCCGCTACGAGGATGTCGAACGGATCAAACCGGAGGCCGTATGGAACGCTCTCAGTTGAAAGCGCTCATTTGCGCAACCGGCTGCGCGGAGGAACACGGTGGATTTGTTTTTCTGTGCGATCCGAAGTGGAGTGCGGAGGAACGCGCGCAGCTCACGGAGATTTTTTCGGAGGCGGAGCGCAGTGCGAATGCAGAGCCGGAGCGCGGGTGGCTATGTGTTCCGTCAGGCGGGACGAGCGGACGGTTGACGTTCGCGCGTCATGACGAACGCACGCTCGGGGCGGCGGTATCGGGATTTTGCGGACACTTCGGATTGAAGCGCGTGAATGCGGTCGACGTTTTGCCGACGCATCACGTGAGCGGGTTGATGGCGCGCGTGCGCTGTGCGGCGACGGGAGGAGGCCACGTGGCGTGGAGTTGGAAGGAACTTGAGGCGGGACGACGGCCGGAGTTGACGCCGAAAGCGGAGGGCTGGGTGTTGTCGCTTGTGCCAACGCAGTTGCAGCGGCTGCTGGGGTCGGCGGCAGCGGTGGAGTGGCTGCGGCAGTTTCGAGTGATTTTTATCGGCGGCGGTCCGGCTTGGACGGAGCTTACGGAGGAGGCGGGGGGCGCGGGGCTGCCGGTGTCGCTGTGCTACGGAATGACGGAGACGGCGGCGATGGTGGCGGCGCTGCGACCGGATGAATTCGCGGCGGGTGCGCGCAGTTGCGGTACGACGATGCCACACGCAAAAGTGGAGATAGTCGACGATGCGACGGGCCTGGCGATGCGAGCTGGTGAGACCGGGCTAGTGCGGATTTCGGGGGAGAGCGTTTGCCGGGGATATTTTCCCGAGACGAAGACAAATCTCATTTTCACGACGGAGGATTTAGGGCGTTTCGACGAAAATGACGGGCTCCATATTTTGGGGCGTCGCGATGCGGTCATTATTTCCGGTGGGAAGAAAATTTTTCCGGCGGAGGTGGAGGAGAGGCTACGAGCGAGCGGACAATTTTCGGATGTGGCGGTGGTTGGATTGCCCGATGCGCAGTGGGGGCAGCGCGTGACCGCATTTTATCCAATGGGCGCAGTGGCGCCGGAGTTTGCGCGGGTGGAGTTGGTGCTGACAAACCTGGCGTCCTATAAGTGGCCGAAGGAGTTTGTGGCCGTTGCGAACTGGCCGAGAAACGAGCAGGGAAAAGTGAACCGCGCGGCGCTTATGCGTCGGGAGTGAGGGCCGTTGAGGGGAAACGGAGAGCTTAGTTTTCCGCGTCGACCCAGGCGGCGAGGGCCGGAGGAAGCGGCGTGCGTTCGCGGTTATCGGAGCGGATGCAGACGTGGCTGGTGCGCACGTGGGCGACGGGCTTGACGGGCTTTGGCTCCGCGCGGTTCATCTCGAAATCGATAGCGTAAGTATCGGGCGTGAGTCGCGTGGGTTTGACGGTCACCGCGATTTTATCACCGCAGAAAAGCGGGCGCAGATACTCCGCGGAACTTTTCGAAACGGGAACGATAAGGGTGTTTTCGGCGAAGAAGTTTCTCACACTCACGCCTGCGGCGGCGAGCGCCTCTTCGTAGGCTTCGTGGCAGATCGCGAGGTAGTTGGGGAAAAAGACCACGCCCGCGGCGTCGGTATCCGGAAAGTGAATGGTGCGGTGATAAACGAAGGCCATTGGGGGCAAGCGGAGCAGGAAAGCGGTCGGATGGCCAGTGGGCTGTGATCGATGGGCAATGCGAGTGCCCAATGAACGCGGTCACTAGTCATTCCGCGCCGGAGGCGGGGGAGCGGTCATCGCTTCGAGCGTCGATTTAAGCGCGGGGAGGTACACCGGTTTGGTGAGGTACTCGTCCATGCCTGCGGCGAGGCATTTTTCGCGCGTACCTTTGGCGGTGGCCGCAGTGACGGCGACAATCGGGATACGACAGTCGGGCGGCTCGCTTGCGCGAATTTTTTGAGTGGTCTCGTAGCCGTCCATTCCGGGCATTTCGAGATCCATGAAAACGATCGCGTAAGGAGTGGCCGCTGCGAGTAAGATGGCTTCGGTGCCGTTGGTCGCTAGGTCTGCAAGGTATCCTTGGCGGCGCAGCATGATTTTCAACAGTTCGCGATTCACCACGTGATCGTCGACGACCAGCGCCCGCCCGCGCATCGGAGGCGAAGAGTTTCCGGCCGACGAAGCGCCTAAATTGCTGGAATCGGTTCTGTGGGCGACTGGTGTGGCCGCGGCAGGCAGAGTGAAAATGAAACGCGAGCCGTGGCCGAAGAGACTTTCCGCGACGATGGTGCCTTGCATCAAGTCGACGAGGCGTTTGCAGATGGCCAGACCGAGGCCGGCGCCGTTGTAGCGACGATTTTGACGGTGGATCTGGCTGAATTGTTTGAAGAGTCCCGCGAGTTTATCGGAGGGGATGCCGATGCCCGTGTCTTGGATCTCGATGATCAATTGACCTTGAGACACTCCCTTTTCAGGTGGGAGCCAGCGTGCACGCAGGGTGACTTCGCCGTGGTCGGTGAACTTAATAGCGTTGTTGAGCAGATTGACCAAAATCTGACGAACGCGGGCGGGGTCGCCTTCCACGGCGAGGCTGTCGCTGAACTGTTGATCGCAACGTAAGCGCAGGCCTTTTTCCATCGAGGACGGCGTCATGAGATCGACGACTTCGTTAATGAGGAGTGCGGGCGACCACGCGAGCGAATCGAGGGTGATCTTCCCTTCTTCGATTTTGCTGAGGTCGAGCACGTCGTTGAGCATGGCGACGAGGCGATCTCCCGCGCTGATGATCGTGTCGACGTAGCGGCGCTGCGTGGAATCGAGCGTCGTTTCCGACAAAACGCTGGCGAATCCAAGCACGGCGGTGAGCGGTGTGCGTATTTCGTTGCTCATGACAGCGAGGAATTCGCCTTTGGCGTTGCTGGCGTGTTCGGCAGCCGTGACGGCTCGATGGAGTTCATGTTCGGTGCTTTCGCGCTCGTGAACTTCCGCTCGGACAAGAGTGATGAAAGCCTGGTGAAAAAGAAAAATCATGATCAAGGCCAACGTGCCGCCCAAGGTGAGCGCGCGAGTAGTGGCAATCGTCGCCGCCCAATCGGTCGCTAAAAAGTCTAGCCCTACGGCTGCTTCTACGCGGCCGAGTTCGTCGTAGAGAGGCGTCAACGAGGAGACCCAGACCCCCCAGCGATCCGTATGGAACGTGGTGTCGAACGTGGACTCGCCTTGAAGAACGTTCAGGAAGTTGATCGTGGTTTGTTCGTAGACCTCGCCGATGGGCGTGCGTTGTTCGCGGGCGCCGTCGAACATACCATCGCGGTTGTAATCGGTTTCCGAATCGACGAGGAGGGCGACCCGGCGATCGTCGTGCCGGCGAAACGTGTAGATGTCGGAGACGAACGGATTGACGCGCAGCCAGTTTTTCTGGGTTTCGATGAGCGTGAGATAGACCGGATCGTCTGGCGCAGTCGTCGTCGCGATGCGGGCGTGTCCTAGCTTTTGAAGTTCCAGTGCGTAGGTAGGGCCCAGATTGCTGTAGATTTTCCGAAGGGATTCTTGCCGGGAGCGGGCGGCCCATTCAGTGACGCCCGCTCCCAAAAGAATCGAAGCCGCAAGCACCCACCATGTGGCGATTGGCAGCCGACAGCCCTCGCTACGTTGTTGAACCGTGCCGCGACAAAGTAGCGCGCCAAAAATCGCCAGGACTGCGAAGAGGACGCTGTCGAGTCGGTAGGTTAATAAAGGGATTAGAAAACTCATGGCCTGGACGGGGCGGCAGCGCGTGATGTGCGCTCGCGGAGAGCCCACACTCCGGGCGGCGGGTCGGAGTCTAGCGGGATATCGGCGCAAACACCGCGTTCTTAAAGCGATAACGCGGCGCTGCGAGCTGCGAAGATTTCGTCGGAAAGGACGGGTGTAGACGGATATGCGTCTAAATCGCAGGGCAGATCGATCCAGGATTTACAGCCGCTCATGGCGGATGTGAGCGGAAGTGAAAGCGATGTAGCGAGTGTATGAACGCGCACGACCAATGCATGAAGGCCCGCGGGTTTGCTCCAATCGAACCGCTCGCGGACGGTTGCCTCAGTCCAGAAGTGATGCGGATCGAGGCGCACGACGGCGGCCCAATCGGTCAGGAAAGCAGAATGAACGACGTGAGCGAAATAGCACAGGAGAGCCGAACCGGTGGGAGGGACGCCGGTGCCCACCGGTGCTTCGGATGACGATCGAGACCGAGGGAACCAGCGAGCGGCTTCCGGCTTGGTTTTCAGGGAGTGGGCGTGGAAGTGCGTAGGAAAAAGCCAGAAGCGAGAGGCCTCGATTTGAAACCCCGCATGGCCTTCGGAGAGGCCGCCTTTGCGGAGAATGACGATCTGTTCACCGGCGCCCAGCGCCTCCACGATGACGTGCCATTCTTTGAACGCGGGAGCGGTCATGGTGAGGCGTGGGTTAACGTGAGTTCGGCGATGCGATGGTCGCTTTCCGCGACTCTTTCTTTCAAGTCGTGGATCCGCTCATGGGCGTAGCGGAGAGCGGAATCGGCGTACCCCCGCGTGGCGGGATCCTCGGACTCCGAAAGTGCGGTGATCACAGTCGCGGGAGTTTCCCAGTTTCCAAGAGAATGCGACTTCGTAGGTTCTCGCTGCCGTCTTCGTAGCCGAGTACCAAGAGCTGTCGTGCCGTGATGCCGCCGATTTTTTTGCAGAGCGGATCGTAGTGGTCCTCGGAACGCATAGCCTTCAGTCGCGGCGTGGAATCTTGAAGGTAGCGGATGATTTTGAAGACCTCGACGCGTTGCGCTTCGGGGAGTTTTTTTCGATACGATCCCACAACGCGCGAACTCGGCGGGAGTCTCGGCTTTGACTGTGCGATCGAGCGGATCTTTTGGGGAAGCAGCCGCAAAGAAAAATTAAGGCCGAGAAACAGAGGAGAAGATGTCTGACCATCCGCAAAACGTAGCGTCGGAGGAGTGGTGGAGGGAAATGCGATTGCCGGAAAACGCCCAGAGTCGGTGCCGGCGCGTGCGAGCGCTACTGGGCCTGCCTGGCGACTTTGAATTCCACAGGCATTTGGCCGGGAGGGAGCGCGAGAAGATCGTAGTCCTGATAGCCGGTGATCTCGACATCGATGAATTCGCCGACGGGAAGTTCGCGTGGCACGTAAACGCGGCCGTCGATATCGGGGGCGTCGGCTTCGCCTCGGGCGACGCCGGGCTCTTCGACGAGGACGCGGAGCGTGCGGCCAACGCGCCGTCGGCTGACGTTGCCGGCGATTTCCTTCTGGAGCGCCATGGTGCGATGCCAGCGGGCCTCTTTGATTTTTTGCGAAAGTTGATCGGAGCGCTTGGACGCTTTGGTGCCTTCTTCCTGGGAATAGCGGAAGACGCCGAGGCGCTCGAATTGTACATCGCGCATGAACTGGCAGAGTTCTTCCACATCGGCCTCGGTCTCGCCGGGGAAACCGACGATGAAGGTGGTGCGAAGGGCAATGCCTGGAATGCCGGCGCGGATGCGTTTAACGAGATCGCGGATGTAGGCGGACGAGGTCTCGCGCTGCATCTCGGTGAGCATGTGGTCGCTGATATGTTGCAGCGGCATGTCGACGTAGCGGGCGATCTTCGGGCACTCGGCGATCGTCTTGATGAGCTCGTCGCTCCAATGGGCCGGATGCGTGTAGAGCAGGCGTATCCAAAAATCGCCTTCGATGGCATTGAGCTGGCGCAGAAGCGTCGTGAGCGCGGTGCCTCGGGAGGAGTCGACGGGCGTGCGGGGGTTCGGGCGCTGTTCCCACGTGTCCATGCCGAAGTAGGTTGTGTCTTGGGAGATGAGGTTAATCTCCTTTACGCCTTCTTTGACGAGTTGGCGGGCCTCGGCGACGACGCTCTCGACGGTGCGGCTACGGTGGCGACCGCGGATCTGCGGGATGATGCAGAAGGCGCACGGGTGATTGCAGCCTTCGGCGATCTTGATGTACGCGAAATGTTTTGGCGTGAGGCGGAAGCGGGGCGTGTCGTAGTCCGGGATATAGGTGGAGCGTCCGGTGACGAAACTTTCGGGGAGGTCTTTTTTGCCACGTTCTTTCTCGAAGAGACCTTCGATGATCGGGGCGACTTTGGTGACCTGGTCGAGACCGATGAAGGCATCGACCTCGGGCATGGCGCCGGGGAGTTCCTTGGAAAAACGCTGCGACATGCAGCCGGCGACGATGAGTTTTTGTTCTTTGCGACGTTTGCGCATGCCCCGGTTTTCGTGCTGCTCGAGGATCGTGTTAATCGACTCTTCCTTCGAGGCGTTGAGAAAAGAGCAGGTGTTGACGATGACGACATCGGCTTTGTCCGCTTCGGGGATGACCTGCATGCCGGCTTTGTGAAGGTGACCGACCATGATCTCGCTATCGACGAGATTTTTGGCGCAACCGAGGGAGATGAGACTGACTTTGATCATGGCGGGCAAAACAGAAGGACTAAATCGAAGGACGGGCGCGTGGGCCGGAGGAGCGCAAACAGGGACAACGGAAACAAAGCTACGGGCTTAAACGAAAAACCGCGGCTCGGGGGCCGCGGTTAAAATCGTCGAAAGTGTGCTGCGGGCTTACTTCTTGGCCGACTTCTTCGTGATAACTTTGGCGGCGGCCTTCTTGCGTTTGAGGTAAGCGATGCGGCGCTTCTTCTTAATGGTCTTGTTGTATTGTTTGCCCATGATGGAGGTGTTGAGAGGCGAGAGAGTGCGCGAAGCGTCGTGTGAGAGTCAAGTGTGGGCCTTGAGATGCTCCACTCAGAGTGGAGCGCGGCGAAATAGAGCTTTCGCCGGGAGCGATAACTCGCAAAAAACCCGTGATGCCGTTGCTCGATACGTTATTCTCCGTTGGAGCGATCCGAAAAGCGATTTGGCGGTTGTGGTATCCGTTTCTGACGCGACGCGTGCGTGGCGAAGAAGTGCTGTTTTTAAACTACGCATTCGAGACAGAGCCGCCGCTCGGATTGGAGCTACCGCCGCAGGACGAGCCGAATCGCGCGTGCATCCAGCTTTATCACCAGGTGGCGACGCAGACGCAGTTGCGCGGGAAAGCCGTGCTTGAGGTTAGCTGCGGACATGGTGGCGGAGCGTCGTATCTCGCGCGGACGATGCGGCCGGCAAGTTATACGGGGCTGGACCTGAACGCCACGGGTATAGGATTTTGTCGGAAGCGTCATGCAGAAGTGCCGGCGCTTAGTTTCGTGCAGGGCGATGCGGAGAAACTGCCTTTTGCGGAGGAGAGTTTCGATGCGGTGATCAACGTGGAAGCGTCTCACTGTTATCCGGCGTTTCCGCGGTTTCTCGAGGAAGTCGCGCGCGTGTTGCGGCCGGGCGGGCATTTTCTCTACGCCGATTTTCGGTTTGCCGATGACCACGGCATCGCGAAGTGGGAGCGCATGCTGGCTCAAGCACCGCTGAGGCAGATCGCGTTTCGCGACATCGGTGCCGAGGTGTTGCGCGGCATGGAGCGCAACGCGCAACGCTCGCAGGCGTTGATCGGTCGGCATCTGCCGAGTTTTTTGCATCGGCTCGGACGGGATTTCGCGGGGGTTCCCGGGTCGCGGGTTTATAACGCGCTTCGGCAAGGCACGCTGTCGTATCGAGCCGGTTGTTTCGTGAAGCCAGTCGTCGCGGCGGAAACGCTCGCCGATATGCGGCGGGGATTTGCGCGCAGTCTGAAGCGCAGCTGCGTTCTGGAGTTTGGTGCAAAGCTTCCGGTAGATTGCACGCGATGACACTTGCCGACTACGGCTGGAATGAGGCGCTCGCCCTCGTTTTTGCTCCGCACGCCATGGCGGGGCTGGAGCCGGCGCGAGTGGTCTGCGAGTTGCGGCGGAATTTTTATGCCGTGCAGACGGAGGCGGGCGAAGTTCTCGCGGAGTGCGGCGGCGGCTTTTTCCACATCGCGAAAAAGTCCGATCAGTTTCCCGCAGTGGGCGACTGGGTGGGCGTGAAAAAGCGGGGAGGCGAGCCACGCGCGGATCTGCATGTGGTGCTGCCACGCAAGACGAAGTTTTCCCGCAGGGCGTCGGGTTCGGAGGAGATCGAGCAAATCGTGGCGGCGAACATCGACACGGTGTTTTTAGTCAGCGGGCTCGATCAGAATTTTAATCCGAAACGCATTCAGCGTTTTCTCGTGGCGGCGAAGGAGAGCGGCGCGGAAGCGGTGGTGTTGTTAAACAAGTCAGATGTCTGCGACAACGCGGAGGACGTGCGCAAAGAAATCCAAGTGCTCGTACCCGGCGTGCCGGTACACATCACGAGCACGCTTACTCGCAAAGGTTTGAAGGCGTTGGCGGCGACCTATGTGCAACCGGGAAGGACACTGGCGTTCATCGGTTCGTCGGGCGTGGGCAAATCGAGTTTGATCAACGCTCTGGTGTGCGACGAGGCGCTGCCGACTGGCGAAGTGCGCGAGAAAGACAGCAAGGGGCGTCACACGACCACGCGGCGTGAGTTGGTGATCGCGCCGTCGGGTGCGCTCGTGATCGACACGCCGGGGATGCGCGAGTTGCAGCTCTGGGGTGTGGAGGACGGCGTGGAAGATGCGTTTGCGGACATCAAGGCGCTTGCTCTGCAGTGCCGTTTCACCAATTGCGGACACACGAACGAGCCGGGCTGTGCGGTGCAGGCGGCGCTAAAAAGTGGTGGGTTGGTTGCGCAGCGGTTTGAGAGTTATCGGAAACTGAAGGCGGAGAAGGTCGCGGCGACGCCGGCGTTGAAGAAGCCAAGCGCTCTCGCGAGCAAGCCGGGCTGGAATAAAAAAAACGAAGGAACGAAACCTTTCCGTCATCGATTTCATTCGGACGACTAAGGTGGTTGCGGCGGTTGTGAGGAATGTGGAAATCGGGCGGGCTGGAAGCGAAGGCGAGCGATGCGAAAAAAAGAGACGGGGCGCGGTCGTACGTGAAGCGAGGCATTGCGCTTACGACCAGCTGAGCGCACGGTTCGTGCGCGTGGGCTTTTTCGAGTCCGGCAATCGATGCTCCTTTCATGTCTCCAGTTCCTTACCTCCAGTTGCCTATCCATTTTCCGACGCGGGTTGGTGTGGGGGCGGGAGTGGGTGGACGGTTCGCCGGGGCGCGCGGCGTGGGTCTATCCCAAGGAAGCGCTTTCGCCGGAGGCGCGGTATCGAGATTTTAATCATCGTTACTTCGCCAGTCTCCACGAGCAGGAGCGCATGTTGGCCGACCAGCAGCGGATGAATTTCTACCACGCGGCGATCTCGCGGCACATCAAGCCAGGCGCGCGCGTCATCGATCTGGGAACGGGTACGGGCATTCTTGCGGCGTTCGCTTCACGCGTGGGTGCGGCGAAGGTTTACGCGATCGATCACTCGAAGATTCTCACACACGCCAAGGAACTAGCGGAGTATAACAAGCTCAAGAACGTCGAGTTCGTTGCGAAGCATAGCAAAGATTTTTCACTGAACGAAAGGGTCGACGTTATCTTGCACGAGCAGATGGGCGACTGCCTGTTTGACGAAGCGATGGTGGCGAACATCAGCGATCTGCGCGACCGCTTGCTTAAGCCTGGCGGGCTGATCGTGCCGAGCCGGTTCGAGCTTTTTTGCGAGCCCATCAAAGTACGCGACGAGCGGCTGGTGCCGTTCATCTGGGAGATGAACGTGAAGGGTTACGACTACAGCTGCATGGAGCGGAGTCGTCCGCAAGAGCCGGAATATTACCGGCTTTGCAGCACGGATCTCGGCATCATCGATCACTATTTGGGCAAGCCGGAGCCGGTGCTCTCGTTCGATCTACACACGGTCAACGAAGCGGAGCTACCGCATGAAATCCGTTTTTCCCGTGTGGTCGTGAACGCTGGGCGGCTTGATGGCTACGTGGTGTTTTTTCGCGCGATGGTGGATGAGGATCTGTGTCTGAGTTCGGCACCGCTCGATCCGCAGCGCGCGCCGCATTGGGGCTTTCGTATTCTCAGAACGGATCGCGACGACTTCGTCGTGGGGGAGGTGATCGACGTAACGCTCAAGGTGGAGCGGTGGCCGGTGTTGGAGACGTGGCGATGGAGCCACACGAAACGCACGGCGAACGCTTAAGGAAACAGCGGCTGGGCGGACGCGATTTTTCCCTCTTTTCGAGTGAAGCGGTAGAGCGGAATCGGCGGGTCGCGGTCGAATTGTTTATGGAGCGCGGGATCGGTGCGCTTGAAAAGTTTTAGATCGTTGAGTCCGGTGCGGTCGCACGCGAGCAAGTCGGTATGGGCTTTGTGAACACGGGCGCGACCGAGCACGCGGCTGGTGTCTGGCGGAAGCGGAGCGGAAGAAGGCGGGTTGAGAGTTGAGGGTTGAGCGTTGAGAGAGGCAGAGGTGGTTAAGGCGCGAATGTTTTTTCGTTCGAGAATGAGCACGCTGTACGGAAGCGAGCGGAGGTCGACGCCGGCGCGTTGGCCGAATTTCACCCAATGGGAATCCGCGTAGATGCCCGAGGGGGCGGGGGCGAAGTAGTGGCACCAATGACGCTCGTTTTCCGGGGCGAAAAGCGGGCAGTTCAGCGCGTGCGTGCAGGGGGCGATAATGTCGAAGCGGTTGCGGAGTTGATCACGAAGGCTGGCGAGATCGCGGCTGGAAGCGTGCGTGCCGGGCTCGATCCAAATGACGGCGTCGGCGCGATCGACGAGCGCGAGGAGTTCAGCACGAGAGGCAGCGGAAAGTTCGTTGAGAACGTGGCTGAGGACGAGTGTGCCGATGGGGGCGGGGCGAGAGTTGCGAGTTGCGGATTGAGAGTTGAGAGTGACGGAGGCCGGAGAGAACTCGGAGATGGCGAGGGTGGGGAATTGTTTCCGCGCGGAGTCGGCGGCGAATTCGCGGGCGAGGGATGAATGGTCCCAGACTTGAAGTGTATCGAAGTTTTCGGCACCAAAGGCGGCGAGGACGCGCCGACCGGCGATGCCGCTGCCGCACCCCCAGTCGAGCAGCGAACGGGAGGGCGGAGTCCATTGGCGACGGCGAATTTCAGCGAGGACGGCATCCCACTTCCAACCGATGCGCTCGGCGTACGTGAAGTCGTAGCTAGCGAGGTCGGAGAGCGAGCGCCAGTAGGGGCCTTTGGCGGCGGAGCCGGAGAGGAAGCCCTCGCGCAGGCGATCGAGGGCAGGCCAGTCGAGGTCGGACCAGGTCATTTTTCGGAATGGGTCACAGAGGACACGGAGCTAAGAGACAGAGAGCACAAGAGGCATGCGGGTGGGGCGCCGATGTGAAGGCGGTGACGATGAAGGACGGCAGTTTGAGCACGGTAGTTTGCAGCTGGTAATTGGTCGTTGGAGCGGGACGCAGGTGGGAGGATTGGCGCGGCAGGCGGGACCGGTGGTGATTTGCGCGCGCTCCACAAGGGATCAGAGAGTGAAGCCGAGGTGCGTGGCCAATTGGTGCTGACGGATGCCGTAGAAGTGGGCGAAGGCGCGGATTTTTTCGGCGGTGGTGCCGGAGTCTGTGCCGCGGCCGCGAACCTTGATCGCGGCGATCATGAGGTTTTTTGCGGTATGCTCGGTGGGGACGAACTCGAAGACTTTTGCTTTGTAGCCGGCCCATTCGAGGAGCTGGGCGCGGAGGGCGTCGGTGACGAACTCGGCCTGGCGCTCTTGGAAAATGCCATGGCGTAGTGCGTCGGCTAGGACGGGCGGAGCGGTGAGCTGCGGGCGGAGTTCTTTCTGGCAGCAGGGGGAAACGACGAGGAGTTTGGCGTTCGATTTAATGCCGCGCTGAAGTGCGTCGTCGGTCGCGGTGTCGCAGGCGTGGAGGGCGATGAGGATGTCGAGTGAGGAGAGTTTGGCGTCGGCGATGGTGCCGGCGGCGAAACGGAGGTTGGCGAGTTGGTTTTCGCGGGCGAGGCGGTTGCAGAGTTCGACGAGCTCGGGGCGCGTTTCGATTCCGAGGACTTCGGCGCGCGGGCCGAAGAAGGCGGCGGTCGCGAAGGTGAGGTAGCCTTTGCCGGAGCCCATGTCCGCCACGCGGAGCGGGGGAGACATGGCTGGCTGAAGGTTGAAGGTTGAAAGTTGAAGCTCGGAGCGCTCGGACTGAGTGGCGAAGGCGCGGTCGAGGGGTTTGGCGGCGGAGATGAGGTTGGCTTCGGTGGCGAGGTGAGCGAGGAGTTCGACGAATTTATTTATCTGCCGGAATTTCGCCGCCATGTCTGCGCGGGGCTGGCCGCGGTTGTTGGTGACGCCGAGGGCGCGCAACCATGGAGCGGTAATGGGAACGAAGTAGCCGCGGGGGCGGTCGTGCTGGGAGGAAGTGCCAAGGGGGGCGGAGGGGAGTTGAGCGTTGATGGTTGAAAGTTGAGGGACGGAAGGGGGAACGGAGGCCGCGGGCGTGGAAGAAATTGGTGCAGCAGTCACGGCGGGTTTGACGGCTTTGATCGAGATGTGGGCGGTGAGATCGTCGGCGGTGGTGAGCTGCGCGGTTTGCGTGGCCGTGAAGAGGTGGGCGTCGAGGAAGTCCTGGCCGGTGAGTTGCTCGATGAGCGCGAGGGCTTCGCCGTAGGCGTGGTTCTTCGTGATGTCGCGCGTGGCGTGGCGATAGACGAAGGTGAGCTGCGGGCCGGTCTTCAGGACGACGGGGCGGATGAAGAGGTTATTGAGCGTGGCGTCGGCGCCGCGGTGTTTGCCGAGCGTTAGCTTCGTGAAGGCGCTTTCCGCGAGGCAAGTGCGGAGGAGCGAGAAGAAGCGTTCGCGGGCGGTGGGTTGCGGCATGGGGTGATGGCCGCGCAAGAAGGGGCAGGGCGCAAAGAGATTTTACGGACGCGTGAGAATCTAATAGGTCCGATTGAACGGGTGGACCGGGAGTGGCGCTGGAGCGATGGAGTTAGGCGATCGCAAGCATTCAGGGCACTCCTATAAACTAGAAGCGATTATCAGGTAACAGGTAGTGGAAGTATGGGATGTCATGA
>WUUC01012580.1_pt1 | contig 21849 bp, 20 predicted proteins | sample 6278441 | NCBI WGS metagenome assembly WUUC01 (sample SAMN13675441, study PRJNA597444) | soil metagenome | isolation source: soil | place: USA: Washington | collected 2017-10
GACGGCGTGGTGCGGCTCTGGGATGCGGCCAGCCGGCGGCAGATCGGCGCTCCGCTCACCGGCCACACCGACGGTGTCTTGTCGGTGGCGTTTAGCCCCGACGGCAAGACCCTGGCCAGCGGCGGCCGAGACAATGGGGTGCGGTTATGGGATCTGGCCAGTCGACGGCAAATCGGCGCTCCGCTCACCGGCCACACCCGCGCCGTCTTGGCGGTGGCGTTTAGCCCCGACGGCAAGACCCTGGCCAGCGGCGGCGGCCACGGCGACAATACGGTGCGGCTTTGGAATGTGGCCTACGCGGAGGATCTAGTGGCGCATCTATGTTCGAGCATTGGTCATTTCCTAACCCGCAGCAACTGGCAAACCTATGTACCACCAGGCCCGGCGTATCGGAGGATCTGTCCGTAATCTCGGCATGAATGGCGGGTCAACGCCTAGTCTCGTCGCTCTAGTTCATAGCTAGATTAAGTAATTACCCTATTTTTACGATCCGCCTCGCACCCAGTGATTTGCTGGACTGCTCGCAGCCAATGGCACCGACCTGGCCATTGAATTTGCAAATCACAGCGCGACTACCGCGGCCGCTGCCTCAGACCCGCCCGCCGCGCCCGCACCACCGGCGCCGCCGCTGGGACGAGCGCCGCCGCCTGGTATGGGAGGCGTGGGGGGCTCAGGCATCGACCCGCCGCCAAATTTGCCGCCTGCGCTGCCGGGCCCGCTGCTTGAATCAGACGACCCGTTGCCGGAAGACCTGCCGCGGTCGGAATTGCGGCTGCTGCGCTCGTCGGTCGGGGTCATGCTGTAGCCCGGTGAGCCGACGCCTGCCTGGCCGAGGATGTCCGAGCTGAGATCGGCTGCCTTGTACGCGAATGAGGTGGCGACCTGCATGCCCGTCCCGAACACGCCCAACGCGCTAGACAGCCTCGATTGCGTTTGGGACTCAGCTCCGGACTCCCCGCCGGAGCGGCCATCGCCGCTGCTCTGAGTCGCGGCCGAGCTGCCGGCGGACTGGGCACCGCCGCCGATAATCCCGGACATGCCGCCAGCGTTGGACCACGACTGCCGCAGCGCCGCACCCGAGGCGGTGCCAGGCTCAACGAACGCGAGCAGCCGGAACAGGATCATCGGGCAGCAGGCGCCGATCGCGATCACGATGCAGCCGACCACCGCCATCCCGGCGTGCGCGGTGTTGGTGACGTTCGCGAAATCACTGACCTGCTGGGCGTCCAGTGGTTCGCACAACTTGCCACCGCACATCAGCGGTTTAGGCGCGTCGATGACGCCGGTCGACAACTTGACCCCGACGCCGAGCACTAACGCAGCCATCGGCGAGATCAGCAGGCAGGAGAAGAACCAGCGCAGCGTCTTCCAAAACCACACCTTGCCGATCTCGCTGACGAGGCCGCCGGCCGAGATCGGGGCGGTGGCCACCAGGATGATCAGCGCGGCCTCGCGAACGAACATGATCAGCACGTAAAAGAACGCGGCCGGGATGACTATGAACAACCCGAGCACGCCGAGCACGGTGGCCAGGGTGATGTCGTTGATCTTGTCCGGGAACGACGCGCTCAGATCGACCTGGGACAGCTCCTGCACCTGCAGCATCTGCTCCAAGATTCCCTGCGCGAGACCGGAGGCCGCCGCGACAAATCCGGCCGCGAGCCCGAGATAGGCGACCCACACGAGCCCGAATTGGGCGATGCCTATCAGGACGCGCCCCATGGACTCGCCGTCGCGGCGGATCAGAGCCACCGTCAGCTGGACGAACATCATGATCACGGCCAGCGTCGCGCCGAGCCACAGCGTCGTCGGAAGCACCGAGCCCATCGGACCGGCAGCGGATAGGTCGGGTGTGGTGAAGGCGTCGATGACCTGAAAGGCCAGCTTCAGCAGCCAGAGCGCGGCCGACCACAGGCCGGTCATCGAGGTGAGCCAGGCATCGCCCGCGGCGGCTGAAGCGGCGGTGCCGAGCCACTTCAGCGGGTTGGCATCGCCGACGCCGAACGCCTCGACCTGCTGCCCAGGACACGGCAGGTGGTGGCAGCCGGCGGCGAGCACGGCGACGCCGGTCATCGGCTCGTGACCTGTCGCAGGTCGCGGTAGCCGACAGCGATCGCGGTGTCGGTGCCCGGCCAGACCGACGGCGCGGGCGCGGGCTCGGAGCCAGGGCCGATCATCCAGCGAGCGCCGGTCCAGACCATCCGCTGGCAGTCCGCCGCTGCCCCTCGTGAGGTCTGCTGCAGGGTCACGTCGACCTCGAAATCGACGCAGGGCAGCACGAAGTCCGCACCGACACTGCCCTTGATCAACCCCATCAGCGGGGTGGCCACGATCGCTAGCTCGCTGTTGCCGCCGCCGGACAGCCCGGCGGCGTTAAAGAACTCGGCCATGGCCCGCACTCCCGACCAGCTGCTGGTGGTGGGCCCACTGGGCAGAGCCCAGGCCCGGATGACTTCGCGGGCGCCGGCGAGGGTGCCTGACTGCAGCGCAGTCTGGTCGATCGCGGCTAGCTGAGCCATGGCTCCCTGTTGGGTACGCGGGAAGCCGGTCGGAACCTGAGCCGGCCCGATGCTCGTTGGAGCCGGCAGGATGATCGGTGTGCCGGGGTCATTCGTGGAGACCGGCCCCGGATGTGCGGCATCTTCGTCGACGCTCGGCATCGGCTTGTCGGCCAGCGCGTCACGGGGATCAATTGCGGTGCCGGATTGCCGCGACGTCCCGGTGCCGGCGCCCGTCCTACTGCTGGTGCTGGTCGTGCCTTGTTCCGCTATGTGTCCTGCAGGGTCAACGGCGTAGACCACGGCCAAGACGATCCCGGCCACGAGCAGCACCACTGTCGCGCCCGCGGCGATCAGCAGGGCGAGCATCTTCTGGCGGGACCGCTCCGAGGCTGAGCGGTGGTTGGCGCCACGACGGCTGGGCATCAGCAGCCGCTTCCGGTGATGCTGCTGATGATGACGTAGCCAACGACGTAGATGATGGCGCCAACCAGGCAGATCATCAGCCCGTCGAAGCCGAGCCGGGCACCCTTGGGGTGGTGCGTGACGCGGCCCCAGATGAGCATCCCGACGGAGACGAAGAACGAGATGGCCAGGATGGCCAGCACGCCCCACTTCACCCACGCCAGGATCTGGTCAGCCCAGCTCTGCATTCCTGGTGGCGCCTGCGGACAGACACCACCGCCGCCCCCGTTGGACGTCGGTGAGGGGTCAGGCGCCGCAGCCATCACCACCAGAAGCTTCGTTAAGAGCACGTCGCTCATCGCAGTCGTCACTCGATTCCTTTCATTAGCGGCGCCGACCAAGTCGCATCGCCTGAGTGGGTGGCGTGCAGCAGTCCCAGCAGCGACTGGCCCGCCGCGGCGACCGACTTCGGCAATGGGGAGCTGGTGAGGCCGGTGACCTCGAGCCGACGAACGCTGGGCACGGCCACGATGGCGTTGCCGGCGCGCAGTGCCCGTAGCCGCGGACCGAGGCTGGCGCTGACCTCACCCGGCCATCTATCACCGCCTATGGACGCGACGATCGCCGGCCCGGTGACCGCGTTGAGGAGCTGCTCGGCCAGCCGCACTCCGGGCACAGTCGGGCGGCAAACAACCACCGTGCGGCAACCGCCGGTGGAGAGCCGAGTCAGGCTGTCGGGCATCGGTGAGCCCAGGTCGATGACGACCAGGTCGTCCTCCGAGACCGCCAGTGCGGGCCAGCCGGTCGGGATGTCGCTGATCGCCCGCCGGTGGATGGTGACCCGGCCGCGACTCCCGCGCCGCCACGCCCCGCACGAGGCGACGCCCAGTTCAGCATCGGCTACGGCGACCAGGCCGGATTGGGCCGGATGAGCCGTCTCGACGAGGTGCGCGCCCCTGCCCACCGCGGCGGCCGCGTCGGCGATCGCCAGCGCCACGGTGGACGCACCAGCTCCCGCGTGAGCCGCGACCACACTCACCCACCGCTCCGCCAGCCCACCGGCTGGCTGCACGTAGGACATGTTCGCTGGCCAACCGCCTCGCCCGGCGTCGGTGAACAGGTCGGTGGGCTCCAACCGCAGCGCCGCCTCGGATGGTTCCCGAGCCCGCAGCGCGCGCAATGCCTGCTGTACCTCAGCTACCGACAGCAGCTGGCTGCCCGGAGCGGCCTCGCTGCCGTTGGCCTTGACGCGCTGATCAGGTGCTTGGACTCGGCACAGGGTCATGCCGACGCATCGCCCGAAAAGCGAGCCGTGCCTGAGCGGGACGCCGAGTTGACGAGCCCCCTGCCGTTCAGCTGCCTCACGCGACGGCCCTCAGGTAGTCGCGGCTGGCGGCGCGGAGCGCAACCAGGGCTCGGGCCCGGTGCCGGAAGAACGTCCGTCGGGGCAGTCCGAACTCGGCGGCCACCAGATCGTCGGGCGCATTGAGGGCCGCGTCGGCGCGGGCCTGCTCGGTTCGGACCAGCAGCGCGATGTCATTTTCATCGACCCCGCAGCGCACGGCCCACCACAGCAGGTCGACCAGGTCGATGTCCTCGTCCTGGGGCGCGGTGATGGGCCGCCCAAGCGGCGTGGCCTGCCACTGTGGACTCATTGGATCCAGGAGGCGCTCGGCCCGGTGCCGGTGCCGCGGCGTGGACGGTCGAAACTGTGCGAGCACGGCGCGGCGGGTGTCCCAGCGCAGACTCGCCGCGACGGCGCGCCTCCGCTGCCGCCAACGGTAACTCCGGATCTGGCATGTCAGCTCGCTGACGATCACGCCGACCATTCCAGGCGCGAGGTCGTGGAACTGGACAGCCATAGGGCAGACCCAGTCGCTGAACAGGTGCAGGGTCAGCAACACGGCATCGTCGTCGGCGCTGCCGTCAATCGCGGCCCGGCGTACCAGGGCACCGAGAATGTCATCCGCACGAGCCGCGTCAGCTCCCACCGCTAGCAGCGGCAGCAAGTCGCCCGCGACGCCGTGCAGGTCGGCAAGCCGCTCGTCCTCCACGGCCCACTGCCCGAGCGCGTCCGTGCTCTCGATCCGCTCGACCAGTGCCTGCCAACTCCCGGCAATGCTGTCGTCGTGAAACATCCCTGCGGTCCTCCGTCATCGGTTGCTGATGCCGATGACGCTCCGCAGAGATGTTCAACGATCTGTCCTCCCCAATTGGGGTGACAGATCGTTGAACCGCTGTCTTAGCCGGGAACCGGCGGCGAGAAATGGCGTTCTCTCGACTCGGAACAGGACGAGGGTTAACCCAGCGGATGACGGGATGTCCCCGGCTAGGAATGACCTTACGTCCTCGGGTTTTTGTCCGTAATGGCAAGGCGCCGCCCCTCGAAGAGGTGCTGAGCCGTGACGCACGAGCCGCGCAAAGACGCATCAGCGATGCGGACAGCTCGGTGAAAGCGCGACGTCGACGACGTTCAGCCTGTCGAGTAGGGGAATCGGAAACTGAAAGCGGCTCATGGCCGGGTTGGGAGCGCTGAACGAACGATGAGAGAAGGCGGTTCTAGCGCGCGACGGCGATTGGTAGAATCCACCTATAAACGACCCGGCGTTCTGACGCGAGGTCGGGCTTACCGCATCTGCCGCGGACAGTGAGCGATAGCCGTCAATAGATGCAGCTGCCGCAGCGGCGCGGTCGCCGGGTGTCGGCAACGGTCGAGGGCTTTAGGCAGGCAGCGGCCCGCAGCGCTTAGCGTCGCGCCCCTTCACCTCGCCACGATCAGAACGGCCCACCAGCCAGCCGACGTATGATCAACATCGGCTTCAGCGAGTAGCCAAGATACGCGTGGCTTCCCGCAGTTCGTTAACGACCAAATTACGGTCGAAAGGTCACGATCGATCAGACCGTGGTTCCCAGCCGCCACAGCGACCTCGAAGGCGACTGTCCAAGCGGTCGCGCCAGCTCATAGGTAAGTGACCAGGGTCCAGCCGCAGGCGTGAGTGCAAGCGATTGCGACGATGTGTCCAGACCGTACAATCGGCCGATGCAAATCACCGTTCAACGAGTCGAGATCTACGACCGGCACCAGCGTGCGAACGAAGAGCCCCTCGTCTGGATGAGCCCGGTCGAACCGACTCCGCGCCTGTCATACGAACTACAGCGCCGCCCGCGACTGTTCCGTGATGACATCCTGCATTTCGAAGAATCGGGTAACGTTGCTCCCAAAAGCCACGAACTTTCGTTCCCACTACTCCGGCTTCACTGCCCAGATAGTCCAGGAAGTCGCGCCAAAGAGTCCGTTGCCAAAACCGCTACAAGCAAACTAAGCATGAAGTTCGCACTCCCCGCTATAACAGGCGCAAACAACTTTGACGTCGAGCTCTCGATTGATTCCACATGGGAAACGGAGGACGGCAAATGCATTGAAGTAGTCGTGCCCGTGATTGTTCGCTTCGCTCTCGGTCAGTATTTCTTGAACGAAAAGCCATTCGCCCTCGGCTTCAATCTCCATGTCCAAGAGGTACGCTCAGACCTCGTGATACAAAGGCCCATACCAGAGTTGGATGACCCATGCCGCAGCACTGAAACGCCGAATAACCGATTCCGTCGAGTTTCTCCCGTGACTAGAGTTCTCAGTGGCGTTAACATGTTGTCTATAACGACGAAGTCGATCGTATCGGGTAGGCGGGACATTGGTATAGATCTGTTCGGTGGCCGGGTAAACCTCGGAGTGGACTACGAACGTACCTCGAGCGTCGAGCACGTCACTGAGTACTCGCTCGCTCCCGGGTACGAGTACGAAGCACTGACGGAGAATTCCCCTGACGCCGGTGGGGCGGCCGAGGTCGTGTGGCGCACATTGCGGATTGCTTGAGCTGATATACAGGACCATACGACAGCCTTTGTATTCTATTCCCTCGAATCATTTACCCCAATGACGAACACCGGCCCAGAATGCAGGACTAGATCGAATATCGGTTCGATCGCACATAAGGGCAGCAAATTTCCGAGTCACAAGGCGCACCCCATTTAAACCTGCAATTTCTCGCAGCCAGATCTCGCCCAACTGGCGCGACGACTCCAGTTCCATTGGCCATTGGCTACCAATAAAGCTTGTACATCCGCCAGCGAGCAATGCGTCTGGCAATCCCTTAACTTCGCGAGCTAGCCGATTTGATTCATAGTCCGTTTTACCCCCGAAGCACGACAGGCTCAAGACGTGCTGAACTCGTGGAGGCGCTATTGAGGCGGACAACCGCGATATGTCGAGTGAGCTCATAAAACCATCATATGTGCACCACGACGCCGATGTTGGTTCGCGGGAGACGCCGTGCCCAAGAAATAGGAAGAGGTCAGCGTGAGATAGCGCAGCGCTGATGTTCTCCATCGTCGCTCGCGAGGTGACAAGGACTTCTACGTCCAGTCCGAGGGAGTGGGCTACCTCAACCAAGGAGTCTCGCACTCTCTCCCACCCATAGCCCACCTCTGGTGCGACTAACACGAGCCGGCTTGCCGAAGTGGATTCAAAGCTACGAACCGTCAAAAACTTTCCGGTGGTTAGAAAGGACATCGTCAGTTCTGGAGCAATGCTAATAAGCGCCTGTTCAAGGATGCCTGAAGGAATGTCCCACAAGTACGAATCAGGTGATATGTAGAGGTGGCGCAGGTAATCGACAGGCTCGCCTAACAGCGCATCTCGAACGAACAGCTCTAGATCTCCCGTCGAGTCCTGCAAGTCTGCGAAACCTTCACGCAGAAATTCCCCACCGATCGCTGGCCACGGAAGGCGAAGCGCGCGAACCATCGAATTAACGTTCGCTACAGACGCTGCGGCGATCCGATACACCATCTCAAGATTAAACACGCGAGTGCCGATCGCACCTCCAGGAGAAATCGAGGAAAATGTCCAGGCTCCGCGAGCAGGGTAACGCTCAGGAATCAGAGCGGCTTGCACGTATCGATGAGCGTCAGGAAGTGCCGAACTGATTTCCTCTGCGGTTGGTGACGGCACAGTCCGCCAACCCCCCTCAGAGTCAGCGTCTCGTGTTTGATATTGCAGCAAACGACATCTCGAAGCTTCAAGGCTTGTTACTAAAGCATTTTTGTTGGACGGAGACATGGGCATGGTAAGTATTGTCCGGCATAAACGAACGTGGAGAGGTGAAAGATTCTCTTGCAAACGAATCGCTCGGGTCGAGTCTGTCACGCCCGCACGGAAACGCTCACTTTTGGCAATGGCCATAAGATAACCAGTCATCGCCAGTTCGCTTTGCCCGAGTAGCTCGTTCGTCTCAGCGAATGCTTGCGCTGCGGACTCTGCGATCGTGCCGCTATCCGAGAGCCCCCTCGGAACCCCGCGGGAGTCGTCTGAATTTGAACAGTAGAACGTTGCTAGCGCTATAGTCGCGATCTTTCCTAAGAAGGTGGAAGACTCAAGATTTAGATGGGCGACTTCCAAAGGAAGTTGTAATTGCCAGGCGTCCTTTGGCAAGTCCCACGAAGGTTTTCCTCGGAGTGAATTTAGGGAGAGGGTAAGCAGCAGTTCGGCACATCCTGCGAAAGACTCTGCCGCTCCCTCAATCATCGGTAGGTCACCCACGGAGTCTAACCGAGTTACAAGATCAGCGAAGGCAGCCTCAACAAGCACTACTGCGGTCCTATAATCGCTAATGCTGAAGTGAACTCGCGCAAGTGTCGTCAAGACATAGTACGCATCAGCGGTTTCGCTTAGCGCTCGAGCTACCAGCGCATCGTACCCCGCACTCCCGATGAGGACTCGGCCTATGATGTCCGACGGTTCGTATGGTTGATTTGTTGTAGGCGGGCCTTGACCTAATGACACAATAACCCATGGCGGTATTTTTTTATCCTTTAGCATCGTTAGCTGTGGGCGCAGCGCGTCCGCCCTTGCCACAAACGCATCGCCCGTCGACAAATCGAGCCCCATTCGAATGCAATTCGGAGCTCGCTGTATTAAATCATTCCCTAGGAGGTTGATGCCCTCGACATCTACCTCGTCCGCATTGATCCTTCCGAGGAATATTTCTGTCAGCTTCTCCTGGACATCCGCGTACTCCTCCGAGCGCAATCGCACCATGCTTAAAAGTAACCCCTTCAGGGCCTTCGTCTGATTCGTCCCGGGTCCTCCTAGTGAAGCCATCTGAAACGCATAAAAGTAATCCAGGGCGGCTAATTCTTCGAACCCATTTATTGTTCTCGAGTACGCGCGCAGCAAAAATGCGAGACTGAGTGCCTCTACAATCTCCCACGGAACGCGGCGGGCAACTAATGGGTCCGAAAAAACCGTGTGCGAATCACTCAAATTCGAATCAGCATCATGTCCTAGTCGAATCATAGCTGCGGACCGGAGTATTGAGACTAGACGTCGGGCGTAGCCGCGACACTTAAACTCAACCATGTCGCACCGCTCAAGCGCCTCAGCATCGCGGCCAGCGTTAACCGCTTCAGCAATAAGCTGGATCTCAGGAGTTACTAGGCTGCTGCCGTGAATAACACGAAAGTTTGGAATTTGCTGCTCACCCAATTTTCCGTCGACGACTCCGAGGACAAACCGACGCAGTTCGCTCGGCGTTTCATCGATATCGAACGTGTTCGGTTGATGGGCTTTAACTGAATCTAATATGATTTGGAGATATCCGCCCATGGGATTCGAGCCATCGCGAAAACTTTCTGCAATCGCACTTTGATTACCTAGAACCGCAATTGCTGCCGCCAGCGCATCGGGCTTAGTCGCGTTCTGCAACTGCGCTAGGTCGAGTTTCGGCAGTTGGAAGCGTGAAACCGGCAGGGGCACACTCGGTCCAACCTTCTCTGCTGCAGGACTTCCGCTGCCGCCGGCCGAAGCCGATATCGAGGCTAGGAACGTTGGATCGAGTTCCGGCCCGCTTAAGAAGATCATGCGATCTCGCTGCAAATCCCGCTTTGCCAGTGCCAGGCGATCTTGACCCCAGGTCGTTCGCCTGTCATACATCGAAAGAAACGCTCTTCTCGCGATGGCGAAATTAGTTCGACTTACTGTCATTAGCTGGTCTGCGTCAGAAGTTTCAGGGACTTCTATCCATTCCAGTTGTGGCAAGTCGTAGCGCGCGCGAGCCTGACGGAGCGCGCTCGAAGCACGGCGTAGATTGGACCTTACGACCGGTTGCATGTTCCGTGCGATGATCATGCGTTTCCGGTACTTGTCGACAAATGCGATCGGAAATCGCACTGGCCCGCTCGTACCGCATCGCGGACACCGGACGCCTTCATACCCCGCAACTCTCGCTGCTTCCGATGGACTTGAGTAGGTGCTGTCAAGAATTGTCTCAAACTCTCGCCGGCCCATCGGCTGTGCGCAATTTACGCATGGCGTATCGGCAATGATGCTCGGCGCCCAACGGTATTCTTTCATCGCAGTTTGTTTCTCCGCATTGGATTAGTACAGCGGCTCATCGTAGTTGACGGAGTGGACGGCGGCGCGTCGGTCGCCTGGGTAGATGTCGAGGTCTCCGAAGATGGAGTTTTCACAGAGCCACCCCAGAAGACCTCGACATGTCTCACGTACTTCGCTGTGTCCTGATCTCGACAGCTTTCTGTCTGCTGGAACGACCGCCTTCCTTTCTTCGGATGGCGCCGAAGTGCCTACCTCAGCCATTGCCGGCGGTGCAGGATTTCGGCGGTGCGCGGTGGGAGGTCTTCTTCGACTTCGGCGTCGTGATTGGCCAGGATGCGTTTGATGTAGGCGTCGGCTTCGGCGCGGTTGCCTTGAGCGTCGCAGGCCGCGACGAGATCGAGTAGCGGAACGTCTTCGCTGCTGCCGGCCTTCAGCGCGATGTGCGCAGCGCTGGCCGCGAGGTACGGTTCGCCGGCTGCGAGGTGGTGGGTAGCCACGATGTGCGCGACGTCGACGATCATGCCGGCGTAGATGTGGTCGAGGGCGTCGTCAGCGAGCCACCGATAACCCTCCGGTCGGCGCTCAGAGAACGGCACACCGACGACCAGGTCGAGCGCGGCCCGCAGGTCGGCGATGCCCTCGGCTCCGCGGGCGGAGCCGCGTAGCCGCAGCCGACGGAACAGCTCAGCGTCGACGAGGACGTCCTCCAGCCGGTACGGGTTGGGAAGGCCAGCGCCGACGCCTTTCGGCAGGTGCTCCCGTCCGGTTCGCTGGTTGATGCCGAGCCACTGACGCACGATCGAGATCGACTGCCGGGCCTTGGTCTTGCTGGCGATGTTGGGGTCGTCGGGCCACAGGGCGGTGCCGTAGGTCTCGACCGACACTCCGCCGGGCCGGGTGGCGAGGTAGGCCACGATTTCCGTGTTCCACAGCAGCCGTGGGTTGCGCTGCGGAAGTGACCCTTGGGCGGCCACGGTGACCGGTCCGAGCAGCCGCACCTTCGGTCGGGTGCAGGCCGCGTCATGCCAGGCGGCCAGGTCCCGATCCAGCTCAGGGTCGATACTTTCGACCTGCGCCCTGGTGGCCTGGTCGAGGTGCGGGGCGAGCGCGTCCAAGTCCGCCTGGGTGGTCGCAGTCTGATCGAGATAGGTGTCCGGCAACAGCGGCAGCACCGACTTCGGGACCGTCAGCATCGAACCGGCTTGGTCTCCGGCCGAGTGTGCTGCGGGAATGTCGGTACGGCCTAGCTCGGGGCGGCCGGCGTCGGGCACCGAAGCTGCGGGTGCAGTCGCTGCAGACACGGCCAGCGAGTGGCGCAGGTTGCCGGCGGCGTCGGAGTACTCATCCCAGGGTTTGTCGCCTGCGGCATCGGGGACGGGGTGGTCGTCGGTGGTCGCAGCTAGGGCCAGCATCTGCGCGAGCTGCGCCGCTTCCTCGGCCGGGATCTGCTGCGCGATCAGCTCGACGTCGAGCGCGGGAATGCGCAGCGTTCCGTGTTCGTCGACCCTCAGCTGCCACCGCGTTGCGTCGGCATGGTGGGGATCGTCGATCAGGACAAGGGCCGTCGCGGTCCGCGACGAGTGCGTCCGCATGGTGGTGAGCAGCTGGTCGAGCCCTTCGATGTCATCGGCCGCGCTGGGAGCGATGAGGAGAACGTGCGGCGCCCACGCGTCGCCGGCGATGTTGTGCCGCCGGCCGGCCAGCACATCGACGCCTGCGTGGCGCAGCGCGTCGGCGGTGGAGACAAGTTCGCCGTTCAGTGACGCGACCGCCTTGTCGAAGTCCTCGATGTAGGTAAGCCGCTCGGGGTTGATGTAAGCCATCTCCTTGCCGAAGCCGACGAGGGTTACCTGCAGCATCTCCGACCAGGCGTTGTGAGCGAGCTCTGCGGCGAGGAACCGCGCCAGGTTCAGGCACCTTTCCGGGTCCCCTGACAGTGACATCGTGCCGATCCGTTCCAGGTCGAGCAACCAGTGCTCCCCCGCCGCGGTGTAACCGACCGAGGCGAGAGTCGGGAACGGCGCGAAGTGATAGGCCCGCTCGGCCGGGTCATAGCCCAGCTCATCGCCGCGTCCGATCGACCAGCGGGTGCCGGTCTTGTCGACCATCCACGGCTCGGGCGCGTCGGGCTGGGCGCCGGTCAGCACCAGCTCCAGTGTTTCGGCGGTCATTCTGACCGCGACGACATCCGGCAACCGGCCGGTGTCGGTGGCCGCCAACGAGTGGACCAAACTCCGCAGCGACTCGTTCAGCCAGGTCACGTCAGCCAATCCCGCAGTACCGGTCGACAGCAGCGCATGCTCGACGCGCCGCAGCTCGGGCGGCGTCGGGCTGATGGTCCGGCCGGGATGCCGCCACCGGAACTGGCGCCGCCGGTAGCGGAGAAGCGCGGCCAGGGAGACACCCGCGAGCAGGACGCCGCCACCTGCGAACGCCACCATCGGCGCCTGCGAGGAGCTACCCGTGGGCCGGCTGGCCGCTGGGCTGTCGTGCTGTTCGTGGCGGGATGCGGCAGGAGTTGCGGGCTGGACTGGTGCTGGCGGCCCGCCCGGGGCCTGCCGGTCTGGTATCGGCTCGGCAGGCATCTGTCGCCCGGGCGTCTTCGGCGTCTGCTGGGTTGGCCTCGATGGTTTCGCCGGGTGGTTGGTGGGCGGCTGTGTGGTCAGCGTGGCACCCGGGATTTTGACGGTCCATCCGGGCTGGATCAGGTCGGGGTCCGTCAGACGCTGCCCGCCCGGCTGGGCCATTCCTCTGCTGGCCTCCCAGACCTGGCGCCATTCTGTGACGTTGTGCGCCTCGGCGATGCCGGACAGGGTGTCGCCCTCCTGCACGGTCACGTCCTCGACATCGCTGCCATCAGTGGTTGTTGACGCCGCCGACGCGGGGAGCAGGACCGTCCAGCCGGGCTTGAGCAGTCCCGGGTTGGTCATCACTTCACCATCGGGTTGGGTGCGGCCGCGGTTGAGGTCCCAGATCTGTTGCCAGTGCTCGCCGCCGCCGAGACGGGCCTCGGCGATGTCCCAGTAGGTGTCCGGCCCGCGACCGTCACCGGGAACGACGTAGCTGACGGTTCGAGGCTGTGCGGTCTGGTTCTGGTGGTTGCTTTGCGTGCTGGCCTGCTGCGGGGCGCTCGCAGTCCGAGGGGCGGTGGCCTGGTCGTAGGCGTGTGCCGACGCCACCGACGCTGCTGTACTGGCGGGTGGGGCGGCCAGCGCTCGCGTGGGGGTGGTCAGCGCCGCGGTGGCTGTGCCGAGCAGCAGCGCGGCGCCGACCAGGGTGTGGGCGAGATGCTGGGACGGCCGCGGCACGAGTGGGATGCGGGTCGGGGTCGACAGATGCCTGACCGCGGCGCCGATCTCGACGAGCACCGAGACCGCGAACTGCGCCCACGCCGCCCACACGATGACGACGAGCAGGTCGATGAGGACCGTGTCGGTCAGGTCACCGACCTTCAAGTCCGCCCAGCCGTGCACCGGATTGCCGATGGTGGCTGCCATCACGACGGGGATGCCGATGACCAGGACCAGCAGAACCAGGGTGGCGCCGAGCGCCTTCAGGCGACGCATCAGGCACCTCCGGTGGTGCCATGCAAGGCGGTCGCTGCCGCGGTGGCCTTGCCTTCGATCGGCCCGACCCCGAACGCGGACAGGATCGTGGTGTCCTTGTGCACGACAACGGTGACCGAGACGTTGGCGCCATCGACGCTGATCGTGCCTGACACCCCTGCTGTCTCAAGAACCCGGTTCGCCGCTGCCTGCGCGGCCACCGGCGACGCGGTCAGCCCGGTCGGGCTTCCCCGCAGAGACTCAGGCGACAGCGCATCCGCGCCGGCCCGCGCCGCCTGCTGAGCCACGTCGGTGGCCTGCTCCCGTGCGGCGAGGGCGTTGCCACCGTCGATGACCAGACCGGCCATGGCCAGCAGCCCGACGGTGACCACCACGACGTACAGAGACACGAACCCGGCCTCGGCTTGCCCGCGCGAATGAGCCCACCTTCCGCACACCACCGGCAGGAGGCGGGTGAAAGGTAGCCGGATCATCCCCCGCCTCCGAACTGCCGGTACTGCTCCAGCGGCACGGTGGCCGATGCGGTCAGCGTCTTGCGCCCGGGAAAGCCGACTACGGTCAGGTCGGACAGGTTGGCGACGCAGCTGATCGTCACCTGAACCTGGCCCCCGGCGTAGAACTGTGTGGTGTCGACCGTCGGCGGCGAGGGCGACTCGCAGCTGATCCCGGCTGCGCCAGGTCCGCGGCCGCTTCTTGCTGTGCCGCGGTCTGCGCCTGTCCCGGTGTGTCGGCCAGCGATGCCGCCCGCGCGGCCGCGGCTGCGGCGTGCTGGACTTCCTGCCGCCCGTGGGTGATCCGACCGAAGCCGACCACGAGCAGGACGAAGGCCATCAGGAACGGTGTGATGAGAACCAGTTCCAAGGTGCTGAACCCGTCGTCGCCTGTCAGCCGGGGCGCGCCTGCGCGGAAACGTCGCAGCATCCTCTTCACCCGCCGGTTCCGAACGTCTCGACCGGGCCGGTGGCCTGCTCTGTGACCGAGAACGACCCGAACGGCACCACCGAGGCGACTTCGGCGTGGCAGACCATGACCACCGTGACGGCGCTGCGTTGCGCATCGCAGTTGCGGGCTACGAGCAGCTTGGGTGCGACGTCGGCCAGGTACTGCTCGGCCGCGGTCTTGCCTAGTGCGGCGGAGGCTTGGTAGCCGCGCGCCACCCGCAGACCGTCCCGGGCGGCGGCCTCGGTGACATTTCGGGCGTGGTACAGCATCACGTACTGCACGACGACCATCGTCAGAATGACCACCAGCGGGATGACGATGACGGCCTCGACCGTGGAGAACCCTCTGTCAGAGACACGACAATCGCCTCCGACCACCCGCCGCCATCGGCTACCTCGTGCCTGACATGTCCACTGAAGATTCATGAGGATCGGGGACGTCGCCTACTGGACGTTGACGCCGTTCGCGCCGTCCTTGGCCTTATTCATCAGGATCGTGGCCACCACGATCGCGGCGACGATCACGACGCCGGCGATGGCCACCCATTCCAGGGTGGAGAACCCGGCGTCGTCGCCGGACTCCGCGCGGATCCTGCCGATCCGCTCGGCGGCCCAGGCGCCAACCAGCTGCAGCTCTATCAAGGTGCTTCCTTCCTCGGGGGTGAGGTCCTTCTTGGTGAGGGTGGCGTGGTAGGGAGCTAGAAGTTGATGTTGACGAATGCGGGGTAGCCCACGAAGACCATGAATCCGACGGCGATGAGCATGTGCGCCAACCGCATGGACTGGTTACGTTCCTCGGCGTTACCCTCCTCCTCAGCCAGCCGCGCCCGGCGCATGGACGCAGCGCGTGCGGACAGGGTGGTCCGGACCTGGGCGCCGTCATCGGCGACGAGTTTGATGAGCGCGCCGAGCTCCCGCAGGTCCGGCACGGCGATGCGCTCACCGAGCTGACCGAGGGCGTCCCACTCGTTCTGCCCGGACAGCCGCGCTCGGAAGAGGGTGTCGCGGATCAGCATCATCGGCCAACCCCCACCACGCTGCGCCGCCTCCGGCAGCGCCGCTGCGGCGGCCGCGTGCCCGGCCATCTTCAACGACACCAGGTCGAGGAAGATCGACAGCTGCTCGGTGAACTCGGCCCGCCGCTTCGTGGCCTCCTTCCGGACGTCGAGGTCCGGCGCCACGAACAGCGCGACAGCGACGATCACCGCTACCGCAAGGGGCGCCCCGGTCGGCAGGCCCACCCCGGCGAGGTACCGCAACGACGCCAACGCCACCAGCCCGATCAGGAACCCGCTTACCGACGCCACGACCTTGCGGCCCATCAGAGTCTCGAAGGACTGGCCGGTGAGCGCCAGATCGTGGCGCAGGCTCGTGTAGCGGATTCCGCGTTTGGCCAGCTCCGCGCTGGCCCAGGCGCCGATCCGGCCCTGGGTGTCCGACGCGGTCGGCGACGAGGCCACCGCCGTGTCCGATGCGCGGTAGTGGGCGTAGAACTGGCCGAGTTCGACGATCGCGCTGCGCTTGGGCGGCACGATCTTGAGGATCAGCGAGAACAGCACCGCTCCCAGCGCGGCGCCGACGACCGCCATTCCGATCACCGGGCACCCGCCCGCGGAGTACCCGCCGGCTCGGGACCGGTGGTCAGCGCCGTGATGAGCCGCTGCTCCATCGGATCGACCTGCTGCCCGGCGCGCGGAAGGAACGGCGTTGCGGGCTTGGCCGACGCTAACTTGCGGATCCAGGCGAAGGACGTGGCGAACAGACCCATGACGACGGCGAGGGCGACCTGGCCGGCCGTCGACCGGTACGGGGCGGTGTAGGTGTGGGAGAACAGCACCAAGAACGTGGCGACCGCCAGCACGATGCCGAGCATCAGCTGCACCGCGCGACGGTCACCGGCCCTGCTGGCGGTGATCTTGCGGCGCAGGTCCAGCTCCTCCCGGCCTGTGACGGCGAGGTTGGTGAGCACGCCGACCAGGCCGTCCCCGCGGGTGCGGACATTCATCTGCAGCGCGGCGATGATCAGGTCGGCCGAGTGGTTCAGCTGCTCGGCGAGATCCTGCAACGCCTGCTCCAGCGGCACCTTCGACCGAAGCTGCCCGGTCAGCCGCAGCAGCGCAGGGCGGATCGCGGGTGCGGCGTTCTGCGCGGTCGCCGGGATCGCCTGCTCCAGCCCGGCGTGCCCGGTCGTGGTGTCACGCAGCGCTTCACACCAGGTCACCACCGCCTCCAGGCGCACGATCTGCTGCTGCTCGGATTTCGAGCCGCCCATCAGGGCCGGCCAGAACGCCACCAGCCCGCCGAGACCGACGGCGGCAACAGGCCACCGGGTCACCACGAAGATCAGCACCGCGAGCAGCAGGCCAGCGGCCAGGCGCAGCATCAACAGCGGCGACCGCGGCCGGTGCAGCAGCGCCTGAAGCCGGTTCGGCGGCCGGGTCGGGTCCACGACCGTTCCGCGCACCGCGACAACGAGCAGCAGCACCGAAGCCCCGATCCCGCCGCAGATCAGCGCCGCGAACAGAACGTTCAGGCCGGGCACCGCTCACCACCTGCCCTGTTGAGTGGCCGCTGCCCAGGTCGGCATTCCGTCGGTGTAGCCGGCCCGGGCCAGCTTCGGCATCCGCCCGATCGCAACCTCCGGGTTGCGAACCGCCCGACCGTCCTGCGGTGAGGGGACGAAGATGTCGGACCGTCCGACCCGGCCGTTCATCACGCCGCTGACCTCGACGATCTCGGTCACGGTGCGACGCAGGCCCAGCTTCGGGTTCTTCTCCACGAACACCACGAAGTCGATCGCCCCGGCCATCAATGAATGGGCGACCTCGAAGGAGGGCATCGCGTTCTGCACCGCGTAGGTCGCGATCCTGTTGAACACCTCGGACGCGTCACGGGCATGGATGGTCGACAGCGACCCGTCATTGCCCTGCGCCATCGCCGACAACATCTCCACGACCTCCGGGCCCAGCACCTCTCCGACGATGACCCGGGAGGGGTTCATCCGCCGCGACCGGCGCACCAACGTGGCGATGTCCAGCCCGCCCCGGCCTTCGGCATCGGACAGCACTTCCTCCATCTCACGCACGTCAGAGTGCAGCTCCGGATGACGCCCCAGACCCAGCTCCAGCGCCTTCTCGATGGTGATCAGCCGCTCCAGCGGGTCGATGCAGTTGATCAACGCCCGGAGCAGCGTGGTCTTGCCCGCGTCGGTGGCCCCGCCGACCACGATGTTGCAGCGGGCCCGGACCGCCGCGTACAGGAAATCGGCCACCTGCTCATCGACCGTTCCGAGGCTGACCAGATCCGGCAGCCGCTCGCCGCCCGCCTTGCGTGCGGCCGCAGCCAGATCCGGGCGCAGGAACATCTGCGGGTAGCGGTTGCGTCGGATGCTCACCGACGGTGTCTCAGTTGCCGACATCACCGCCGACAGCCGTGACCCGTCCTGTAACCGCACGTCCAGCTCCGGGGCCGCGGGGCTGAACGGCCGGGCATTCATCCCCGCGTAGGACCCCAGGTTCTGCACAATGCTGATCAGGTCCTCGTCCGTGGCCGCGACCGGCCGCCACAGCTCCTTGACCCCACCGGCGTAGGTGACCCAGGTCTGCTCGCAGCCGTTGATGTCGATGTTCTCGACCAGCTCGTTGTCCAACAGCTCCTGCAGCTCGCCCGCGCCGTAGATCGCGCTGAAGATCGCCGCCCGCAGCCGCGTCTCGAACGCCGCGTCGGCCGGCAGCTCCTCACGGCGGGCGAGCAGGTCCTGCAGATGCTGGGACACGACCCGGCGGATGATGCTCTGCGCCTGCTGCTGCTCATCCGCCGGAGTGCGCACCGGCCGCCCGGACGCCTGCAGCTCGCGCCGGTCCGCGAGCTGCGCGTCCGCGACCTGGCCCTGCAGCTTGCGGATCAGCGTGTAGTCCAACAGATCGCTCACCGCGACCACCCGCTCACGTCCATCCGCGGCGCCCTGCGAGTGGCCGACGCGACGGAAGACTGCGATGGCGGAGCTTGAGCAGTGGCGGGATCGGTCGGCGGCCACCAGGCCAGCAGCGTCTGGGTGAGCTCGCGCGCCGACGCAAGCAGGTCGCCGCCGAGAAGCTTCTTGGTCAGCTGCCCGTCCCGCAATGCCTGCACGCTGCGCTCGTCCTCAGCAATCCAGCCGGCCACCGGAATCGTCGACGTCGACGCCTCAGCCGCCAGGTGCGCCTTCACGTCACGGAGTCGGGCCGAGTGCTGCCGAGCCGGGCAGATGATCGCCACCGTCAGGGGCGACCGGCCGTGGGCGCCCTGACCGAGGCGGGCGGAGAGCGCGCCAGCTCGCTCCCGCAGGTGGTAGAGCCCTTCCGGAGTGCACCGGGCAATGAGCAGCACGATCCTCGACGCCGCAGCGATCGGTCCGGCCGAGCTGTCCTCCTGCAACCGCCCGAGATCGGCGATCACCGCACCGGGCCACCGGTCCACCGCGGCGGCGACCGCCGGCCACTGGCGGGCGATCAGCGCGAAGTCCTCGGTCCGCATGTCGGTGGCCGGAATGACCGGCACCCCCAGGCTCGTCTGATGCGCATAGCTGAGCAGCGATGTCGGCAGGTTCCCGCTCCGCGCGTCGACCGCCAATCCCCGCAGCCCGGACTGCGGCGGGAGCAGCTGCCCCTCCGGTGTCCGCAGCCGCAGCGCCGCGTCACCGCCGGACGGGTCGGCCTCCAGCAGCACCCGCTCCCCCGGCCACACCATCCCCAGAACCGTCGCCGCCCAGGACACGCCAGGCGAACCCTTGTCCGCGCACACCGAGACAATCATCGGCCCACCCGGATCAGCGCGATCAAACCGGCGTTGCTCGCCGCCGCGACCGCGCCCGCGGCCGGCTTGGGCACCACCAGCGTCAACAGCGTGCCACCGGACCTCGACGGATCACTGGTAGAGCTGTAGACCGTCGCGCTGTCAGCCAACACCGACGGAGCAGGCGGCCGTGCAGCGGCACTCGCACTGTTCTTCGCCGGCAGCTGCAGCACCTGCACCGTGTCACCCGGGTTCAGACCGTCGGCCGGAATCTGCCCTGGGCTGACCGCGACACCGACCTGCGCGGCCGAACCGGTTAGCGCCGGCGCCGAGGTCACCATTGCCCGCTGCAACAAGGTGTTAGGCAGCAGCTCCACCACCGCCGTCTGGCCGACAACGGAGTTCAAATTCGCACCGCCGATCGCCGTCACATTGCCCGCGATCTGCACCGTTGACAAGTCCGAACGCTCGATCGTGTGCCCAACCGGCACGCGGGTCGTGACAACGACGACCGGCACCTTCTTCCCCGCCTGCGAGTAGAAGTACGCGCCCAGAGCGGCGAGGCCGACGATCAGCACCACCGCCAGCGCGGCATACCCGGGCCGCTTCTGTCGGATCGGCAGGGGTGCGCCCACCCCCGCGACCGGCACTGCGCCGCGGCCGGTCATCGATGCCGTGGTGTCAGTTCTCGAAGACGTCATGTGTGCTCCGCCCGGCTACCGGTTCACGGTCCTGATTTGCAGCACATTCAGCTGCCCCGAAGTCGAGGTGGACAGACTAGGAATCTCACCGCCCGTGTTGCCGGTGCCCGTCCACGTGATCTTCCAAACGATGGTCTGCGTCGAGGTGATCGGATGGCCGTATCCCGGACCCGTCACCTTGGAATACCGATAACCGCAGGCGCCGTCGCTCGGCGCGCTATCACCGTCTGACTCCAGCCACGGCCTCCCTGGCCCGGCGCAGGACTGACTGCCCGACCCATCGCCTGGGTCGAACGACAACGAGCTCGGTGTGGCAGTGACCGTCGCGGTCAGCCCTGCCGCCGATGCCGTCGCGGTCAGCGGCCTCCAGGTGGCCGGGTCCGTCCAGTAGTAGGTCCACAACCCCACATAGGTGAACGGGTAACCGTTGTAGCGCTGGGTTTCCGAGGGCGACCTATGACCCGATGGACGAGGAAATACGATCGAGTCGAACGCCCGCTGAGCGAGCGTCCCAGTTGTCACGATCACGGGACAGCCGCTTCGCGCAAGATTCCCATTGACGAGGACGGCCTGCGCAGGAGTCAGGTTGTTGACGCTCGCGTACTCCAGCCCATCGAGGATGTCGCCCAGGATGGCGTTGCAGTACTTGCCCTGCAACTCGTCTGCGCACGCGCGCGAAACTGTCGGTGGCCTGTCTCCATACACCGCATCCGGATACACCGCGCACGGGTCCTTCGAGATTCCGCTGCCACCACCGTCACCACCGGCGCCGGCACTCGCACTGCCGCCAGCACCGAGGCCGCCGACGCTCACCGTGCACGTTGGGTCCTTCACCACGTTGCAGCCACCGCTCCCGCCGTCGGCATGTGCTGACGGCGCCGAGACGATGTAGAGCGCGAATAGGAGCACCATCAACAGCCACGCGGGGCAGCTACGGCGCACCATCAGCCAGTGCACGTCTTGCTCGTGTTCTGGACGACGTCGGACAGCTTCCAGTGGCCACCGACCTTCACCATCGGCAGGATCAGCAGATAGGGCGGCGGCGGATTGCGTTTAACTCCGGCAGCCACAGGTTTGCCGTTCGACACCGTGTACTCGACGTATGGGTCGGTTGCCGATAGCAGCGGACAGCTCTCCAAGAAGACCGACTCAGCCGAGAAGATCTGCCGGACCTTCACGCGGGGGTCCGGAGCCGTACCCCGGTAGGCGAGTCCTGACTTCTTCATGCTGGCGTAATTGCTGTCGAAAAGGGTTTTCGCTTTGCCTGTCAAGTAGCGGCCAAGCGCTGCGATATCAGCATGTGCCGGATCTCGGTCCGCAGCGCCGGACGCGTTGTAAAAGGCGATGTACGAATCGACCGCGCGCTGCGCCTGAGCCGTGACGCTCGGAGTCGGTACCCCAGGGGACCCGGGGGACGTCGCCGTCCTGGTAACGGAAGGTGTCGAGGTCGAGGGGGTAGCTGATGCGCTTGTCGATTGCCCCGAATCAAGACTGGGTGTTTGGGTTGGCATGACCCCTGCTGGTTGATCCAGGCAAAGTGAGAGTCTTGATGTCCACGAAGGTGGACCGAAGGGC
>WUUC01057580.1_pt1 | contig 21843 bp, 24 predicted proteins | sample 6278441 | NCBI WGS metagenome assembly WUUC01 (sample SAMN13675441, study PRJNA597444) | soil metagenome | isolation source: soil | place: USA: Washington | collected 2017-10
TCTCGTCGACGAAGACGCGGTTGTCGAAACGGTCGAGGCGGTCGTCGAGGCGTTCGACGCGCTTCTCTACCCGGTGGTTATCGTTGCCGCCGCCTTTGTTGTTGCCGCCGCCTTTGTGACCGTGGTTGTCCTTGGCCAAGGCGGGAGCGGCGAGAGCCACCATCAGGGCCGCCATTACGGCGATCAACCCAAGAACCAGCTTGATTCGTCCCATAACGCTATCTCCTTTCGGCGCGATCCACGCCGGGGATCGCTTCCGTTTAGCAACTTCCTACACAACGCTTCGTTTGCCCACTATCAGCTCATGTGCTCCCTCCTTTCGTCCGATGACATCCGTCCGCAAAGCGTTCGCTGTCCGGTCTGACCCTACGTGCAGGCAGGAGGCGGGCGGTGGCCCCGGCTAGCTAACATGGCCCTAGGTCGAAGGTGTGGTAGGACCCGGCGATCGTATGCTCTACCAGCAGGCGTAACCTGAACCCGGTCATAGGGCAGACGACCTCCAGCTCCTCGAGGATCGTCCCGTGGGCAGTGACGTCGACTTCGATCAACCTCTCCACCATTTCAGCCTCCTAATGCTTGCTTTCGGTATGACTATAGGAGGCGCGCATTTGCGGACCGTTAGCTGTGGAGGGACATTTCGTACGTTTTCCTACGTATTTTCGGTCGGGTTCGGCCAGTATATACGAACCGAAGTGCCGAGAAGCGGACTGCCAGGATCGGCTTATCGGAGCAGCACCTGTAAGAACATCTACCGAAGCTCAGTCGTTCGGGGAGCGGCTGAGTCGTCCCCCAAGCGGCGAACTAGGCGCGGGAACAAAGTACGTCTACCACAATGGTAATTGCCCAGATGAGGTCTTCGATCTCCTGAACGACCTCACCGAGCAGAACGACCTGTCAGGAGAATACAGCCAAGAAGAGCTAGACAGGCGGCGCGACGACCTCCCTGGTTGGCGCGAGGGTCAACACCACGTACGCCTCGACCGGCAGATAGTACACGTCTGGCAAGAATTAGCTACTGGTGGTCGTCGATGCAAGGCGCGAAAATACACTGACCGGCGAAGCAGTTCACCCCTCTACAGACGTAAGCTCTTACTAGCTTGTTGGCAGCTCTTGACGGTCACGTAATTTTCGGACATTAATCAAAACAATATAGCCATGCTTTAGCGCTGGCGAGAACGGCAAACTTGTAACGAGGTGGGCGGGGAATGACGACGCTTTTGGCAGAATGAGAACAAAGTAGATACGGATAACTTTACATCCGAGGTTTTATGGGCAGCTTCTGTGTTGCACCCTGGTGGCGATAGTAAGGGGATGAACTAGATGGGCGTGACAAGTAACGCATCTCTCGAGAGATCGTGGTTGGACCATCGTGTAGGCGAATCCACAAACGCAAGTCGGTTCTGTATCTGCTGGTCGGCAGTCAGAGATGCTGTTTTAGCGACAAGACGCTCCGACGACACCAACGGTACACCAACCCCAGCACAAACCGACCATGACCATCTACGCGCCACGGGAGGCACATCATGACACAAAGGGATACCGCGGTGAACCCAATGTTCCCCTCAACCTCCCCCAGCACGGCCTGGGAAGAGGATTTTGAGCCCGGCGAGCAGGAGCTATTCGAACGCTTTGCGCGCAGTGTAATCACAGGTCGGCAGAGACAAGTCGCGAAACAAACAGCCAGACCAATCCAACGTGCGTTTCACACGAAGCTTCACGCGGGACTGATGGCCGAGTTTAAAGTCTTACCTGGCCTGCCCGTGCATGCGCGCTTCGGAATATTCAGTGAGCCGCGCGTTTTCCCAGCGGTAGTCCGATTCTCAAACGGTAGGTCCTTCCGCCAGTCGGATAAGCGACGTGAGTCCCGTGGTATAGCTATCAAGCTAGTCGGAGTCCCCGGAAACAAATTACTGGAGAATCAGACGGACGCCGTGACCCAGGACTTCCTCGCGACGAGCCATGCAGTGACTTCGACGGTCCGCAATATACATCAGTATATGGCCCTTATCGAGTCAATCATCGAGGCAGAGAGTACGCGTTTGCCGCTATCCTTCATACTGGCTCGCAAGGTGGGCGTCTTGGAGTCGGGACGCATCCAAATAGCCCTCACGCGCACCCTCCGTCTCAGCAAGGTGCGCAGCATGGCAACCGAACATTACTCCAGCACGGCGCCCATCAAGTTCGGGCCGTACGCGGTGAAGTTTACGGTGCGGCCTGCGCAGGGAACGAAGCCAGTAACGAAGCGTCGTCTGACGGATGACTTCTTGCGCGAAGAGCTGGCCGACCGGCTGCGAGAGGGGGATTTGATGTTTGACTTTGTCGTACAGTTCTATGTGAATAGTGTATCTACCCCTATTGAGGACACTTCTATACCGTGGAAGCCCGAACATGCCCCGTTCATGACAGTTGCGCAATTATGCATCCCAAAATGTGATCTGATTGACCCGCGCACCGACGCGCTGAGCGAGACGGTTAACCGACTGTCGTTCACCCCATGGCATACGACGGAGGATCACCGCCCGCTGGGCAACATGATGCGCGCCCGGAAGGTCGCTTACCACCTGAGTTCAGACCTACGCCATCATATTCCAGAACCAACTAGCTTACCTCTTAAAGCGGGAAGGTAACAGTATCCGGGGGTTCTCAGTAAATCAGCGCTGCCCAGCGAGAGCGACGAAGTAATCTCTGCTGGTCGCTTTACATTTCTATTCTGTTCCAAGGGCCAAATGCGCTTTTAAGCCCTTGGAGTGATGGTCGCAGGTCGGGAAAGTGTCTGAGTAGAACCGTAGACATGTTGTTATCCTCAATATATTGTAGGCCGATACGGGTATAGATGTCCGGGGTGTAATCAGTGGTGAAGAAGCGGTCGCTATTCAGCCGCCGGGACGTCATGACGAGAAAGATACGAAAAGTTGTGTCGCCGAAGCCGAACAACTTCGGCTTCGGCTCTGCGAGCAAGCCGACCTCAAGGTCGACCCGATCGATGTTGTTGTCGTAGACACGCTTTAGCTCCTCTGCCCACCTCCGATTAACGCTTAGTTCCTCAAAGGACTTGATCGGGGGTAAGTGGAGTAGCCTGCGGAACTGGTTGTAGCGCGGCACACCGAGTTCGCGGCTGCGTAGTATATCGATCGCTGCGAGGTCCATAAACTTCCCGTCTGGCCTGTGGAAGTTCTGGAGCCCATGTGGGTAGTTGTGCAAGGTGAGCTCTCCAGAGTTGGCTATACCGAACGAGTAGAACAGATCCGTCATGGATACCTGTTGCATCAACTCCCTGGTTTTTTGCTGCGCGACCTCGGCTAACTTTCGCCTCTGCAACTCCTTGTCGTTCGCAGCGGACCGGAAGGTGTAGTCGTCTGGCATGAGCGAGTGCATCCTATAGACGGCGGCGAACTCCTCCGTTACAGAGTAGGGAACATCGAAGTGGTCGGTGTGCCCACCTACGATACCGCTGATCACCTCGTTATCGATAAAGCGCCCCACACGTTTCTTGATGTTCCTCCCAGCCAAACCCCACCAAGTGGCTCTCATAGCAACCTGCAGGGTAGGATGCCCAAGGATTGTTGGGGTCCATTCGGTCATCTGAATCTTGGCTATGAGCGCGCTATTTATGAGCCGGGCGTGGTCGAAGAGCTCGTCATCGGACCACTGGGGGTATTTATCGTGTAGTAGATCGCAGATAGCATTGTGCTCTCGCTGAAAGAGCTCGCCTAGCATGGCTAGGCCGACCCAGAACCCCGGTTCATCGAGAGGGTGCTTTGTCTGAACGCTGCGCATCTTAGGTAGTGGGTCCAGACCGACTTTCAGCTTTCCATCCTGCTTAGACCTTAGGTTGTCTTGCGTATCCTTGTCACTACCATAAATCTGCGAGCCGTCCCACCAGTGGGTCTGAGTGTTGATGTAGGTGGGCGGCGAGTTGCCGTCCCGCGGGTGAGTCCTGTCTTTACTTGTGCGCGGAATTTCCATGAAATCGAAATTTTGCTCGTTATCCTCAGGCCATTCATCATCCTCAGACAGCTCTACTTTCCATGGAGGGTTTACCTTGTCACCTTCTCCGTGGCTGAACCAGTCGCGGATCATGAATTGGAGCCACGCGGCCGCCAGCACGTTCAGCGATCTTGCCGGCTTGAAGGCGTCGCGTGTTAGGAGTTCGCGGCTCACCCTGCGGGGGCTCGGATCGTTGAGAATCTCCTGTTCATCCTCCGGACGCGTATCCTCAAGCGGGATGTTTCGTCCGAAGCGTGTACAAGCGCTGCCCATCTCAGGATTCTCTAGGTCATTGAACCTTCCGTCGGCTGTGCGTGCTGTTAGATAACGGTTATCCTCTGGTGGCCTGGTTGTCGGTGCCACAGACTCCGTATCGTACAGGTTCTCCTTCCGTAGTTTCCGGCGTAACCCGATCAAGACTAAGATCCCGAGCGGAACCGGCAACCTATGCCATCCGAATCGTCGATCAAGCAGTACGCTAGCTTGGATGAAGAGCCGCGAAAACAGCGATTCGAACATTTGCGGAGATCCTTTCAGCTCAACTCAGGTGCTTCTGAGAGCAAACCTCACAACTTACATCTGTGACTTAGATATTGCATATGTATTTGTCCCTGTCCCACCGCTGTTGTTATTTACCTAGCTATGCAGTGCCCGAGTTTAATTACCCTCGAAGTGTCGAAGTATACTTCATAACAGAATCTAGCCCCTTACCTACAGGTTGTATTCTTGCGCTGCTACATTTTCTCATATCGAGCGGCGTGTTTGAACCTCTGGGTTTTCAGAGCTAAGAGGTTGTCTCGATATCAAGTGCAAGCTCTACATGTGCTCCCTGTGCTGCTAGCGTCGGTAATATTACAGCTCGCATTGTTAGCCGTCCTTAGGTGAGGGATGCGCTGCGCCGCGTCCCGATTGTTTGTAGAATGAACTTGAAGGAGGTTTTACCAAGGTACCTGATGTACTACCGAAGAACGACTCCACTCAAGCCTAAACAAGCCATAGTGGGCGGGGTGCCGGAGGCCGTCTATGTTGAACTGTTCGGCGGCTTCCGAGTGTCGTTAGGATCCCGCCTAATAGAGGAGGGCCGGTGGCGGAACAGTAAAGCAGCGGCACTCGTGAAACTGCTGGCCTTGGCTCCGGGCCACCGGTGCCACCAAGAGAAAATCATGAACTTGCTTTGGCCGGAGTTGGCCGCTAGAGCGGCCGCCAACAACTTACGCCAAGCGTTACACTTGGCCCGCCGTACGCTCGGACCCACTCAGAGCGCCTCCTTTAGCTACCTGGCTCGCCAGGGTGCCCTCATAGAGCTGTGTCCAAACGGGTCATTGTGGGTCGACGTCGAGGCCTTTGAGCACGCAGCCTCCACTGCTCGCCGCTCCCACGAACCTGCGGCATATCGAGCAGCCTTAGACCTCTACGCAGGCGAGCTCTTGCCTGAGGACCGCTACCAGGGGTGGGTGGAGGAGCGGCGAGAGGGGCTGCGAGGGACGTATCTGGGGCTGCTACTGGAGCTGGCGAAGCTTCACGAGAAGCGTGGAGAGGCGGAGGAGGCTGTCGAAGTGCTAGAGAGGGTGGTGGCCGATGAGCCGGCTCGCGAAGAGGCGCACGTCGGCCTAATGCGCCTGTATGCTCTCAATGGAAGGCGTGGAGAGGCTCTGAAGCAGTACGAGCGACTCGAAGATATCTTATCTCGAGAGTTTGCCGCTGCGCCAGCCACAGCAACCCGGCACCTCTACAGGGAGATCGCGGCGAAAAGATTCCAGCCGACCCAAGCGTCGCCTGCTGGCTACTCTCAGCAGAGGCCTCCGGGCACTAGGCGACACAATGTGCCCGTTGCTCGCTTACCCTTCGTCGGGCGTGAGCGAGAAGTGATAGAAGTCAAACGCGAGCTGACCATGACGCGCCTATTAACTCTGATTGGGGCAGGAGGGGCGGGCAAGACGCGCCTAGCCCTAGAAGTAGCCAGGGACCTTATTGGGGCCTACCTAGACGGTATATGGGTAGTTGAGCTCGCTACTCTCTCGGATCCGGAGTTGGTGCCGCAAGCAGTGGCCTCCACTCTAGGGGTACGCGAAAAGCCTGGCGGTACGCTCACCGAGGGCCTTATCGACTTTCTACGGACGAAGGACCTGTTGCTGGTCCTGGACAACTGCGAACATTTAGTAGATGCTACGGCCGGCCTCACGAACACCTTGCTTTCCAACTGCCTACGCCTAAAACTCTTGGCGACGAGCCGAGAGGCCTTGCGCGTGAGCGGGGAGGTCGTCTGGCAAGTACCCTCCCTCTCCGTGCCTGAGCCAGAGAAGTCGACGTCCGTCGAGGATCTAAAGCGCTTCGAAGCGGTGCGGCTCTTTGCTGAGAGGGCGCGCTTACGGCGGCCCAGCTTCAGGCTAACGGAGCAAAACGGCAGGGCAGTAGCGGAGATCTGCCGGCGACTAGATGGCATACCGCTGGCTCTTGAACTTGCCGCGGCGAGAGTGGGGATGCTATCCGTTAAGCAGATCTCCGAGAGGCTTGACAACTCCTTGGTGCTCTTGTGTAGCGCCAGTCGGACCATTGAGCACCGCCATCAAACGCTGCGAGGCACGTTGGAGTGGAGCTACGGTCTGCTCTCCGAGATGGAGAAGAAGCTATTCGAGCGACTTTCAGTGTTCTTGGGTAGTTGGACTTTGGAGGCAGCGGAGACCGTTGGGGCGGGAGGAGCTATTGGTAAAGAGGCCGTACTGGATCTATTGGAGTGTCTGACGGACAAGTCGTTGGTAGTCATAATCGAGGTGGGCGACGAGGACATCCCACGCTACCGATTGCTGGAGCCCGTCCGGCAGTATGCTCGGGAAAAGCTTGAAGAGAGTGGGGAAGTGGCGGCGACCTGTTGGCAGCATGCCTTGTGGTACCTAGCGCTCGCTGAGGAGGCTGAGAAAGGTCTGATCGGGCTCCACTACCTGGATTGGCTCGAGCAGCTCGAGAACGAACACGACAATCTGAGGGCGGCTCTAAGATGGTTCCTCGAAAGTGGGGAGCCAGAACTCGGACTGCGGCTCGCCGCTGCCTTGGGGAGGGATTTTTGGCGAATACACGACCGTCTGCGCGAGGGGTTTGAGTGGCTGGAAGCGGCACTGGCCGGTGGGGGGGACGCGTCGTCCACGCGGGCGAAGGCGCTCGCCTATGCTGGGTGGATAGCTTGGGAACGCATGGACTTTGCGCGGTCAGTGGCGTTGAGCGAGGAGGCCTTAGCGCTATCCCGAGAACTTGGGTACACGGAGGGTGCGGCAGCCGCCCTCTACAGCCTAGGGATGGTCGCCATACATGATCAGATGAGGGCGGAGGAAGCTTGGTCGCTCTTGGAGGAGTGCCTGGCGCTGCGCCGCGAGCTTAAGGACGAGGTGGGGGCAGCCCGCACATTGCAAAAGCTGGGCCTGATCTCGGTAATGCGTCACGACTTCGAGCGGGCGCAGGCGTTGTACGAGGAGGCCACCGAGCTGGTGCAGAAGACAGGGGACAAGGTGGGTCAGGCCATGACCCTGTGGTTAGGGGGGCTCGCTTCTTTGGGCCTGGGCAACCACGACAGAGTAAAGCATCTATGCAGGGAAGGCTTAGACGTAGCTCGGCAGGCCGGGCATACACACGGCATCGCCTTAATCATGCACGTGTTGGGTGCTTCAGCTGGCGAAGAAGAACTTCCGGTTCACTCGGCTCGGTTATGGGGGGCGGCAGAGTCAGTGTTAACCACCCTGGGCCTTGGCTTGGGACCCTCCGAACATTACTTTTACGATCCCTATTTCGCCATCACACGTGCCCAACTCGGCGAGGAGGCCTTCGCGGCGGCATGGGTAGAGGGACGGGGGATGACGCTCGAAGAGGCCTTTGAGTATGCCTTACATTTCGATCAGGAAACCGCGTCTACAACCGTCTTCGTTCCGAAAGAGCAGCCATCGACAGAGGAGCCCTCGTACAAGCTTACCCACCGTGAGAAAGAGGTAGCAGCACTCATTAAGCAGGGCCTACCCAACCGACGCATCGCCGAAGAACTATACGTCTCGAAGCGTACCGTCGAGGTTCACGTAAGCCGGATTCTGAAGAAGCTGGGGCTCCGTTCTCGAACCCAGATCGCCGTCTGGGGGGCAACGCAGAGAATCACCGACGACGCCAGGCCCCGCTAGTCCTCCTAGCTTCCGATTGGAAATTACCGCCCAAAAGCACCGAATATAAGTGCGACTACGTACCTCTTAGGCCTCTTCCGCTAACGGTCCAATAATGCTCACCTCCTATTCTCGAGACATGAGCAGAGCAAAGAAGTGCAGGGTGAAGATCGCGAATCAGTAGGTAACGTTGTCGAGGATTCGGATATCCAAGCAAGAATAGCCAAATTCCAGCGGGCAAGAGAGAGGAGGCAGCGTGACGCGAGGTGCAAACAAAGGAGTAGCAGAGGATGTTAAAGCGAGCTTTCCTGTAGTAGGACCGAAAACGTCCGATACGCCGGAACGCTCCCGCGAGCGGCTCGTTACGGTGCGGGAAGAAGAGCGCCGTCGCCTGAGGCGCGACCTGCACGACGGCCTCGGGCCTACGTTAGCGGGGCTTGCGTTCGGGTTGGACGGCGCGCGCGGCTTGCTCACCGAGGAACAACGGGATGCCGATAGATTATTGGCCGAGCTCAAGGCTCAGACGCAGGCGGCCGTCTCCGACATCCGCCGGCTCGTCTACGACCTGCGCCCGCCAGCACTCGACGATCTGGGCTTGATATCAGCGATCCGTGAGCAGGCGGCTAGACACGGCCTCCTTGCGGACCGGCAACAGTACGGAACTGGAGGGGCAGTTCATGACAGCGGACTGGTCTTTAGCGTGGAGACGCCGGAACAGCTCCCCCCGCTGTCGGCAGCCATCGAAGTCGCCTGCTACCGGATCGCATTAGAGGCCATGACCAACGTCGCACGTCATGCCAAGGCCCGCTCCTGTCGCGTCAGCATCTCCGTTGACGATCTTGGGCAGGTGCTTGAACTGGAGATCTCCGACGACGGCGTAGGAATGCCCAAGGACCGCCGCGCCGGCGTCGGCATGAACTCCATGCGCGAACGCGCAGCCGAGCTCGGCGGCACATGCACGGTGTCCACGGCCACCTCTTCAGGTGGCACCAGCGTGCTCGCGCGGCTGCCGCTGACCGAACAAGATGAGTACTAGCGCGATGCATCTAGAAGGAGGACCACAGTGGAGAATGTCCGCATCTTTATAGCCGAGACCATGCCTGTTTTAGTTGTGGGGTACCTTCCATGCTGAGTTCAGTGCCCGAATTCAAGGTCGTGGGTGAAGCGGCCACGGGAGACGAGGCCGTCTCGCTTACAGTGGATCTTCGGCCGGACGTGGTCCTCGTGAATATTCAGATGCCCGGGCTGAACGGCGTCGAGACCACGCGCCGGATGATCGAGTCTAGCCGGAGTGCTGGCGTTGTCGTCGTGCCGATGTTCAAAGCCGACGACTCGGTGTTCGCAACGATGCGCGCAGGCGCACGCGGATACGTCCTCAAAGGCGCCGATAAGGACGAGGTCCTAGCTGGCGTCCGTGCGTGGCAAGAGGCGAAGGCCACTTCGGCCCCAATAGCGCAAAGCGGCTGATGAGCTTCTTCGCCACGTCGAGGCCAGTCCCCCTCTGGAGGCTTTCCCCGAACTCACGGCCCGCGAGTGCGAAGTTCTCGACCTCATAGCGCAAGCTCGCACTAACAAACGAATCTCCCGCCAGATCTTCCTGAGCCCGAAGACTATGAAAAACTACATCTCAAACATCTTCACCAAGCTGCAGGTGTCCGGTAGGTTGCAGATGGTCATCCGTGCTCGCGAAGCCGGGCTGGGGCACAACAATCTCTAGTTTGTCCTTTCCAACGCGCCGATCTGATTACGTTTTCGGCGTGTACCTCGGTCGACGAGTAGACGTACCGAGGTAAGCGGGTTTCAACTCCCTCAGGACGTTAGCGTACACTAGTCCTCCGACAACCATTCAGGGGATATTCGACTTGTTATGAGACTGGCCTCAAGACATAGTCTCCCCAGAGGTTGCGGACGACGGTATGGGCATCGGGGAAGAGCCGCGAGTCGGCACGGGCTAGCCCCACCTGCTTGGTGTCGTCCCGCGACCCGGTTGTAGAGGCAAGTCCGCCGACGTCCGTGAGAGGGGACGTCCCGCCTGGGTGGGCTCCGTTTCGCTCCCTCCGCTCCCCCCGCCAGCGCCGCTTCGCCGGCGAAAACCAGCGCCAGCGCGAACAGCAGTGCCGCTGCAACCGCAGCGATTGCGAGCCTTGCTTTTTGGTCCTTGCGGTTTTCTCGATAGTCAATACATGGTGTTCCTGTAACCTCCTGGGGTCAGATGAAGAGCGACGTTCCTCCTGTACTGCGCAATCAGGTGTTCACGATAGCGCTCCTTCCGTCGAGGTGGTCTTCGTCGCTTGGGGCCCTCGCCAACACCGAAGACCGCCGCGACCCAGTACTGGGTCGCGGCGGTCCTCCTTACTCGGCTCAAGCGGAGCGAGGAACTTTTAGAACCACCTGTTGCACTTCCTCTTCTCTTTCTTGGTCAGCTTGCCGTCGGCGGCGAAGTAGGCCCTGCACTGCTCCAGGTTCGTCACCCCCGGTGGCGGCTGGGAGGTGCTGCCACTAGGGGAAACGAACACGCCCTGGTAGACGCCGTGATCCTTGGGCAGCGGGCATCGGTCTCCCGATTGGGGAGCGTCCCACAAGCCTATCGAGTTGCCCACCCAGATCGAGCCGATGAGGCAATCGGGAGGGACGTTGGCGAGGCCCTTGAGGGGCGCAGACGATACCAGCGGGAAGTGGATCTCTACGAACCAGCCCGGCGGAAGCGCCCAATACCCCTCGTGGGGCGCCTCCTGCGGTGGGAAGTACTTCCCGTAGGTGCCCTGGAAGGGCGTCTGCGGGCAATCGTTTGTTTCGAAGTACTCGCCGGTCTCGAACTTCCCGAGGTAGCAGCGGACCTTCTTGTCCGGGTTGCTCGGGTTTATGTCGAACTTGGTGTTCGCAGGCAGGGTGATCTCGGGGGAGGCGAAGGCTGGATTGCCGGGGTTGACGTTCGCCACCGTGACCGCGCCATAGTAGGTATCACCGACCTTCGGGTAGCTCGCGTCGGTGGCCCCGTAGTAGCTTACGTACTCGGTGGTCAACAACTCCACCTGCCAGAGCACGGGGTGCCAGTAGTAGGTGTTAGAAGTGGGGCCCGATATCCACTGCGGGGTCGACTCCGCGGTTACGGACGACGCCTGCGTGACTTCGTCGTCCTGCGCCTCGGTATTGGCCGCAAGCTCGCCGACGTCCGTGAGAGGGGGCGACTCTCCCGTCTGGGCGGACTCCGTTTCGCTCTCTCCGCTCGTCTCCGCCAGCGCCGCTTTGCCGGCGAACAGAAGCCCCAGGGCGAACAGCACAGCTGCCGCAACCACGGCGATTGCGCGCCTCGCTTTGTTGGTCCTTGTGATTTCTTCGGTCATACAGTACATGGTGTTCATGTGACCTCCTAGAGTCAGATTAAGAGTTGCAATCTTCCTATACTGGGCAATCAGGTGTTCACGATAGCGCTCCTTCCATTACGTTGGTCCTCGTCGCGGCTCCTTCACCAACCTCGGCCAGCTCCAACACTGGTGGTCGTCAGCGATGACGGCCCGCAACCGTATCCGTTATCGGCCGGTGGTAGAAGCTGTTAGTCATAGCCTCCTTACTCCCCGGCCCTGCTAGCCCCGACTAGCATCTAATCGTCACCTGAACGTCCCATGAGATCTCAAACCCCCGCTACTACCAGAACTAACGATCGGAACACAAAGTAGAACGCTAGTGCGCACAAGCCTACGAGCACCAGCCCCGCAAGCCACATGATCATTAGCACGACCGGTACCGGTAGCTCCAGGAACCGTTCGTAGGTCCTTTCGAGCCTCACCTTGTGCCCGAGGTGCGACAGGACACCGGGCGCCTCTGCACAGCCCCCAACGCCACGAGGATGTTTGGCAGGCTCCCGGTCTGCAGCCCCGCCGCGCGTCGTCAAGCGGAGGCCTACGCCACGGTCGTTGGAATTCCTGAGGGCTGTCTTCAACATCGCCTCCCTCTACTCAGGAAGGGCCGGGAAGCTCTCTCCGGCCCTTCGCGTCGGATTTGCCTTAAGTGGCTAGCGGCGAGGCGGATTGCCGTCGTTACGGCCCTTGCCGTCACCCTTGCCTTTGCCGTTGTGGCGACCGTTGCCGTCGGCAACCCCGATGTCTCGGTCAACTTCGAAGTCGATGTCGAAGTCTTTGAGGTCCCTATCGAAGTCGATGTCGTCAACGAGGCCCACGCCGACAAGATCGGCATCGTTGTCGAAGATGCACCCGGGTACCGCGTCGTTGATCGCATCGGAATTGAGCGGGCTGCACAGCTCGTCGGCTAGTTCACCGTCGGTAGCCAGGAAGGGGACAGGGCCAACGTCGCCTACCAGGTTAAGGTAGTCATCGCCCACTATGAAAGCCTCGTCGTCGAGGCGGTCGAGGCGCTTGTCCAAACGCTCGTCAAGACGGTCAAGGCGGTTGTCGACACGGTTTTCATGGCGGTCGTTGTCCTTGGCCATGGCGGGTACGGCGGAAACCGCCAACGTAGCCGCCATCACGGCGATTAGCCCAATGATTAGCTTGGTACGTCTCATAACGCTATCTCCTTTCGATTTGATCCACACTGGATCGCCTTGTTCGTTAGCTTTCTATGGAACGCTTCTCTTACCTACGATGTGCTCATGCATTCCTCCTTTCTTCCTATGCCACCCGTCGGTAACGTGCATCGCTTCGCTCACGATGGGGTAGGCGCTCAAGCGAGCACCTACCCTAGTAACTCTCTTAGCAGTAGCCCGACCCGGCCCTGTGGACTGTCTCCCCACCGCATTGGGAGTCCTCTGCATACCTGGCCTGGGCGTCCTTGCCAACGGCACCGCTACTCACCGTAGCCAGCCCCAGAGCCACTACAATCGTCAACAACCTTGCCTTCATCGACAACGTCTTCGTCATCTATCTCTTTCCTCTCTGTGCTTTAGGATCTCTCCTGGTGTTCGGCATCGGCGCTTGCTTGTCTTATCCGCTTATACGCTCCCTCATTTCGTCCAATGACACTCGTTCGAGACGCCCATTGCGGCTGCTGTGCCTTGCTCCGAGAGACGTGCCGTAGACAGCCAACTTTTGTTAGCTGGCCGGACCATAGATCGACTAAGTGCCAGTACCACCGCCCAGGTGCTTCGCCAGCAGGTGCAGCTTGCAGGCCAATCACGCGGGAACCGATCTCTCGCACGTCGGTATCGTCCCGTCACCGGAGACCTGGAGGACGTGGATCAAGCTCTCCATCGCCTTTTTCTCCACAGTTCCGCCCTCCTTGCTTGCTTAGGGTCTTTAGGGCTTGCTCAGTTGCTCTGGTGACCCCTACGAGGGAGCCTCCGGTAAGAACGACACAGGGTCCGAGAGGACCGGCACGTTGTCGAATTCTGGCTCTATGAGTTTGAGAGGCTCGTCGCTCTTTGCGTTCCCTGCTACGACCGAGAACGCCGTTATCAAGGCCGTCACCGCTACCATCGCCAAGACCAAGGTGTTGTTACTCATGCGCCACTCCTACTTCTCCTCCAACCCCTTCTTCTCTTCGGGGCTGTTTCTTCTGCTTACGGGATCCGAATTAGAGGCGACGGGCGGTCCTCGCCAAGCAGCCTTGTCGCCTGGCCCCGGAAGTACCTCCTGCCGCCGGCCAAGGCGTTCCCATAAAGAGGGCCCGGTGGCGTACCCTCTCCGTTACTTCGGGCGGGAACGGGTTGGCGTCCTTCCCCTTTTCCGTCGTCATTCCTAGCGGATCGCTTCATCACTGCTCCTTTCTCCTTCTCGGCGTCTCGTCGGGTCTATGCACTTCTTGTCTCCGGCACCACCTCTTGCATCTCCTCGTTCCTCGCTCCTTTCCTATAACCTTGTTCGGGTGTTTCAATAAGACTCTAGAAAGGGGGGTGTCCCGCCGTCACGGGACCCGGGTCCCAAATTGACCGGGAAGATATGTCCCAACCTGTCGCCCAAGGTGAGAATTGCCTTGGATCCCCAGTACCGCCCGAGCCGTCATCCAGGGAGAGCCGGAGTAGATGAGGCACTAGTCATATCGGCGGCTGGCGGAGTTTAATGACGTTGGGCTATGTTGAACCACTCATTGGTGATCTAGGTGGAGAATTGCTTGCCGTGGGCTGATAGCCGAAACGTCCCTCGAGGTGAGATTCAGTCTTCGGTTTGGGGGCACAGGGATCGAGGGTTCTCCCGGCCGAGCCTGCCTTCGCTGGCGAGCACTAAGGCGTGCGCGCTCGCTTACCCGAGCTTGACGAAAGGTTTGGGGGATGTAGTTGCGTACGGTCTTGAAACTTAGGAAGAGGCTCTGGACGATTTCGGCGTTGCTGCGCCTAACAGCTGATCATGTTTAGGACCTCGACCGACCTCGGGGCGGGAAAGAAGGCCGTGAGGCGCTTGCCCATCTCGGGGGTTAGGTGGTCCTTGCCTTTGGCCGCAGCGCACGCAACCCTTAGGACCTATTCTTGTCCTCGTCCTTTAGCGGAAGAGCCCGTGGTCGTCGGCTACCAGTCTGCGGCCCTAGCCGCGGCTTGATGCCTTCCTGAAACGACCACGCTACCCTCACCTTAAGCCGCGAACAGGGCTGGCAGCGGCAGGCTCGCGAAGACCCGTGTGCCGCCCTTGGGCGTATGGGTCACGATGCAGGTGCCGCCGAGCTCCGCGGCACGCTCGCGCATGGAATTCATGCCGACGCCGGCGCGCCGGTCTTCAGACATCCCTACGCCGTCGTCGGTGATCTCCAACTTCAAAGCATCTTCGGCCTCGTCGATAAAGAGGCGCACTTGGCAGGTGCGGGCCTTAGCGTGACGCGCGACGTTAGTCAAGGCCTCTTGGGCAATCCTATAGCAGGCCACCTCCACGGCGGCAGGTAGCGGCGGCACCTGCTTCGGAGCTTCCACCGAGAAAACTAACCCGCTATTCTTGGGTGCTCCTGCTTGCAACTGATCGCTGAGACATCCGTACTTGGTCGCCTGCGCTCTGATCGCCGAGATAAGTCCCAGCTCATCTAGTGCGGGTGGGCGTAGGCCTTGGACCAAGCGGCGAATGTCGGAGACTGACTGCTGCGTTTGGGCTTTGAGCTCAGCTAACAGCGCGTGGGTGTCCTCCGGATTCTCGTCGAGCAGGCTGCGCGCGGCGTCGAGCCCGAAGGTCAGGCCCGCCAGGGTGGGTCCGAGGCCGTCGTGCAGGTCGCGCCTGAGGCGGCGTCGCTCTTCTTCGCGTGCCTTGATCAGCTGCTTTCTGGAGTGCTGTAGAGCGGTCTCACTCTCGCGCAGCTTCTGCTCGTTGGCCTTAAGTCTAGAGACCGTGGCTTCCAATTGTGCGGTCCGTTCGGCGACGCGGCTCTCGAGAGTATCGTTGAGGCGTCGAATCTCCTCCTCGGCTCGCTTGCGCTCGGTGATGTCTTGGATGAAGACCTGTGTAGCCGGGTGCCCCTTGTGGGTGGCCGGTATCCCTCTTGTCTCGACGACTATGATCTCCCCGTCGAGGCGCACCATCTTTATCTCGGCGGGCTCCGTCGGTTTCTTCTCTACTTGAGTTTGCCGCCATCGCTTCTCTATAAACTCAACATAATCGGGATGAAGGAAATCTAGTACCCGCTTGCCGATAAGTTCTTCCGGCCTAGCCGCACCGAAGAGCTTCGCCCCCGCAGAATTCGTATAGACCCACTTACATTCTGGAGCAGCGGTGTGGACGGCTATGATTTCGGGGGTGAGTTCCACCAGACGTCGGTAGCGCTGTTCGCCCTCCCGAACCTTCCTTTCGGTCCTCTTGCGGTCGGTACTGTCCCGGAAGACGACGCTTATAGCACCTTCACCATCGAGCTGCTGGTGAAAGGCGATAGACACCTCTGCAAGGAAAGAAATCTTATGCTGACGCAACAGCCGCAACTCACCATCGAACCTTCCGGTGCGACGCTGTTCCTCCCACGCAAGTTCCACCCGAGGATCGGAGGGATCAAAGAGCGCGCCGAGGCCCGCCACTATTATCTCTTCTCGCGTCTGCTGCAGAATGTTTGAGGCTGCAGAATTAGCATCAAGGACCGTTTCATCGGGAGTAGCCAGCAACATGCCCTCGTTGCTAGCCTCGAAGAAAAGTTGGTAGTTAAGGTCGCCCTTTCCGGGCTTGGTATCGGTCAATGTATCACCCCTCGCATTAGATCTCGCCGCTGTCCCTTAAGCCTCGCTACTCTACGACAGATGCTTTAGATTTGCGTGAGCCGCCTCGCGGCGGTCCTGCCGTTGTCGCGGCACTCATCTTTACTGTACGCAATGATCTCTTGAACGAGGCTTGCGAGGATTCCTCGCGCAGCGCCTTCGATTGTGCTGTGTAGCTTGCTCTCGCTCATCGACCGCCGTGACCTGGCATATTCTGACTGTAGTGAACGTACTCCTGTGGGTTGACGCCACTGTAGCAAAAGCTCGACTAAAGAAAAGCTCTAGCTCGGACCCGGACATGTAGCCGACGTATGGTTGCATACCGGTTGCCTCTTCTCGATAAACGGTGGTTTCGTTAGCTCTTCCACTCGTTTCTGTTAGCAAAGCTATTAGGATGGTTCGAGGAAGGATTCAAGTTCGGATTCGAGGGCACGCGAGCGGAGCTTGCGGAGGGCGGACTGCTGTATCTGACGAACCCGTTCGCGGGTTATGCCCATGCTCAGACCGATCTCCGCGAGCGAGGCGCACCCTCCGCCATCGAGTCCGTAGCGACGTTCGACAACATAGCGTTCGCGCTCGGATAGTTTCTCCAGAAGGCCTTGGGTCGCATCTTTGAGCGCGTACTCCATGAATAGACCCTCTCCGCCGGCCTCCGTCTCGTCGACGAGAAGATCCGACAGAGAGCCCTCCTCCTCTAAACCTACCGGCACCTCGTAGGAGACGACCGCCTTGCGTGCGGTCAGGGTGTCGACGACTTCCCGCGAGCTCCAGCCGAGGAACTCGGAGAGGTCCTGTACGGAGGGGTCGCAACCGGTTGTGGTCTGGAGATGATTGCGGGCACCTTTGACGGCCCTCTCTTCGTTGGCGGCATGTATGGGAATTCGGATGACGGATGCCTTATTGGAGATGGCTCGCCTTATAGACTGCTTGATCCAGTACGTAGCGTACGTCGAAAACTTGGCACCGAAAGTCGCGTCGAAGCGCCATGCAGCCTTCATAAGCCCAAGATTGCCCTCCTGAATGAGATCGGCGAACTCGAGGCCTCGCCCGATACAACCGCGTGCGATGGAGACGACGAGCCGCAGGTTGCACCGGACTAGCGTTTCCCAGGCTGCCTCGTCCCCTTCCCGTATACGACTAGAGAGCACACTCTCCTCTTCGCGGCTCAGGATCTTGTGCTGTAAGGGTCGCGACGAGTACGGACCCAGATTACCCAACTTCCCATCTCTGCTTGCCCTCATAGCGTCATTCCGCTCCTCTATCCCGGTGGGGCGAGGAGTAGGTACCCCGCCCTGCACAGCACGTTTCGTGCTTGGAATTTAGCGAGGGGGCTGTCCTGCTGTCATGGGAGCGGTGTCCCGAATCGGTCGGGAACCTTGTCCTGAATTGCTCCTAGAGGGAGATGGGCAGCCTCGGCTCTGGTGTATCGCTGAGCGCAGCTTAGGTGTTGCTGGAAGGTGGATCATGGGGCAAGGTACTCGGCTTGCTGCTACCAGCAGATCTATCCTGACCGTGTACGGCCGGTCAAGGCCGTGGGGTTTGTGCCGATGACTAACGTTCGGTCTGTGTACGCCAACGGGTGCCTGACCTGGAGGCGTGTTTCGAAGGCAGTAAGAAGGCCTTAGGCGTTATTTTGGCCCAGTCCGGCTTCGCGGGCGCGGACAATGGCCTGCGCCCGGTCTGCTACCCGCATCTTGCTGAAGATGTTGGAGATGTGGTTACGTACGGTCTTGGGGTTAAGGTAGAGACCTTTGGCAATTTCCACGTTGCTGTGACCGCGGGCTATAAGGTCGAGGACCTCACACTCGCGGGCGGTGAGCTCAGGAAAGGCCTCCAAAGGAGGGGCCGGTCTCGGTGCCGAGAAGAAGCTCATCAACCGTTTTGCGATCTCCGGGCCGAAGTGGGCCTCGCCATTCGCCACCGCGCGAATGACGGCAAGGACCTCCTTCTGGTCGGCACCCTTCAGGACGTAACCTCGCGCCCCGGCGCGCATCGCGGCGAACACCGACTCGTCGTCCTCGAACATGGTCACAACGACGACGCCGACGCCGGGGCTGCCCTCGAGGATCCGGCGGGTGGCGTCGATACCGTTTAAGTCCGGCATCTGGATGTCCATCAGGATCACGTCCGGACGCAGCTCAGCGGACCGGGCTGCGGCCTCTTCGCCTGTGGCCGCCTCCCCCACGACTTCGAACTCGGGCGTAGAGCTCAGCATGGCGTGGATCCCGTAGCGGAAGAGGGCGTGGTCGTCGGCTATCAGTATCCGGGTACGGTCCATGGAGCTCCTTTCAGGCTAGAGGTCACCTACCACATCACCGCTGGACTGCTCCTACAATTATTATTAATGACTGAAGTTCGAGCGTTTGGCAAGTGCCAAGCTACTTATGTAGTGGCTGCAGAGACAGATTCCTTGCCTAGGTGTCGAAGTGCAGTCATCTTTGTGGGACAGTTTGGCAACGAGGCAGCCGAAGAACCGGCGCAGAACGCTAGCGTACACCGGTCCTCCGAAGAGAAAGTCGACCGGGTAACTTGATATTAGCCCGGTGTCGAGAACTATTTCAGCAGGAATCGGCAAGCGACAGGATTACGCTCCAGGTGCCTAGCCTGCCTCATCACCAAGAGAAGTAGGCATAGCGCGTCCCTTGTAATCTGTGTTTCTCACCTTCTTTACCGCTGTTTCCCTACAGCGAGTCAGAATGAGCTTCTCGCCGATTCCGCGGACTCTCGGGATATTCCTCCCGACTAACTCGGGACTCTGGCCTCATGACAGTGGGACTCTACCCCTCGTAGGGTTTCATGTAGCAAAGCGTCACAGCGAAAGGAGAAAGTGCCCCGATCAGTTAAGAGTCGAAACAGCAGTTGACGAAGGCGCGTACACAGAAGAAGTGATCCGCTCCCAAGTGCGAAAGGCAGTGACTACTGTGACGAGACACGGAAGAATTGAATCCGACGATGTCGCGAGACCTACAGCTGATGACCACCTCGATCTTCTCATCGGTCTGCAGAACTACCTGGATAAGGCTCTAGCGCCCTACGAGGAGTTTACGGTAGGCGGGAAGACCTACTACTTAAGCCCCGGCGGATTCCTACATCGCAAGGATCCGGGGAGTGAAGAGGAGGAGGGCTACTTCTGCGGCTACCTAGACGATGAGGTCTGGCACCATATTAATAATCACCTTAAGTGAATACCGCTGGTAGCCGGTCCTGAGCAGGGGTTTCCGGACTTAAGCAACAGACATTCACGAAGTATTAGCGGAACGTAAGAAAGGAGCAAGGGAAGAGATGGATCTGACTAAAACAGCGAGCGGCCTTGCCGAACTTATCGAGACGGTTGACAAGTTTACCGAACTGGACTTTGGAGTCATTGTCGAATTAGTAGCGATCTAGCGGGGGCTGCGAAGGAAAAGGAGGTAGCGCCTATGAGGGAGCGAACGACCCTAGTGGTTCTCTTAGCCGGAGTACTGCCAGTGGCACTTGTTGTGATGGTGGCGCTGTTTACGGTAGTGGCGCTGTTACTTATTGGCGGTGGTGCGGTGAACGGCTCACCTTCGGAGCTTGGCACCATCTTTTACCTCCTGCAGGCCCCGATTCTGCCACCCCTGCAGGCCCCTCCTACTTGTGCCTTAGAGGCAAGCCTCGTGTGTCTGGGGTAGGCCTTAAGGACATGAGAATGACCAGGACGCCGAGCATGGTGATTGTGCTCAGAATGTTGAAGTACACAGTGTTGGCCCTGGTGGTGACAGTGTCAGTGCTGGTGGCAGTGGGAGCTGTAGCGCTTGTTGTGGGCAATGCGGCTAGCTCAGAAGCTGACCTCCCCGACATCGGGGTGGGGCCGACAGATTTACTAGCTGATGGTGTTTTAGACACCAACCTCGCATGATATCGACAGAAACGTCTTCTGGCGCAAGCTGCTTACAGTTTCCCTGGCGTCCGTCATGTTCTAAGAGACGACTAGTAGGGAGAAGAGCTACATATGAAGCTATCGAACCTCATGCGCCGGGATGATCTAGCGGTCCAGCTGATAGTGGCGCTCATCATGCTGCTGGCCGGTGCTAACACGACGTTGCTTTTTCTCACTTCTGTCCACGGAACTGAGATAGCGCCAAAGGATAGTAAAGCCGAGGTAGCACCAAAGGATAGTGGAGTTGTCGAGATTATCGAGAGCAACCCTGACGGCGTCCTCACCTAAGGACGAATGAGAATTAGGCACCAAGGTAAAGCGCCGATGTTCTGTATAAGAGTCCTGCCATTAGGATACGTCGGGTGATTTGGTCCGGTACTCCTAAGGACCGGAGCTATGAGATTTCCGAGAAACCCATGCACCGGAAGCCTAGTTTCCGAGAAAACCTCTTCCAGGCAGCTCGGTGAATAAGGGGTAGTTACTCTCTCTAAGGGGTTTCCGAGCTTACATAGCCGACTTATATTTGCGGATAATGTGTCGGACTAAAGATTCTATGAGGAGGCGCAACTGCAGCAAAATAGCAACCTTTCCTCCCCGCTACACCATCACTTGCGTGCCAGCTTCGTCCGCCTTAGAAACGAGGGCTGGCCGGTTCTTCAGACGGGAGTTGCCGCTAGTGCTGCATGGTACTTAGCGACCCTGTTACTCGAAAATCCGAGACCCTTCTTCGCTCCGGTAGCCGCGATCGCCTCGCTGGGCGTGACGTTCGGCCGGCGCGGACTACGCGCGATCCAGATCGTTCTTAGGGTAGCCGCCGGGCTCACAGTCGCCAACATCTTCGTGCTCGCCATCGGCGTCGGGACGTTGCAGATCGGGATCATGGTGGCCCTATCGGCAGCGTTAGTCATATTCTTCAGCGGACAAGGCCCTCGAGGCCGGGATGGACGACTACGTCTCAAAGCCGGTACGGCTTGACGAGCTAGGTGAAGTCCTGAGGCGTTGGATCGCGGATAAAGAGGAGTAGATCTACAGCGAGAACCGCGGGGCTCTACAAGGCCCTCCACGAGCTAGAAGCCTTGCAGGCCAGGCGCCTGGGAGGTTCGGCTCCTTTAGCCCGCCTGGACGTGGACGGGGTTACGTAAAGCTAGAACCGGACAAAGTTTTCACGACAACCAGACGAACACCTGCAAACATTCGCGCTGGGTTAGTAGTTCAAATTTGCCTTATTTACGCTGTTTGTGTACCTCGGCGAACAGCTGCGAACGTATGAGATGCTCACAGAGCTACCGGAGACCTGCAAGGCTGCACTCTGCAGCCGGGTGTAGAGAGGGAATTGCTAGAACGCGGGGAACTCCGTCAAGACTACATTCGTGGCGGCCCTGTATAGGTTAGTCGGACACGCTACACTTTTGACGATTATGGTTTCGGTTAGCGAACAGGACCAGTCAGACGGTCACAAAGAAGAAACGCTCGGAAGGCGACGTCGATTGTACATACTCATCGTAGCGTTGGGGACGATAGCGGGGGCCACGCTCGGAGCTTTCGTACCCCTCGTCCTCTTGAGCGATCGGCACCAAGCTTCGTCCGATGTGCCAGGTGTCAAGAGCTTTGAGAACCTCAGCCTCCAACACAGGAACGGCAACGTCATCTACGAGCAGACCCCGCCAGCCGGCGGCGAACACAGCCCAGTGTGGCAAAACGCAGGCTTC
>WUUC01185118.1_pt1 | contig 21837 bp, 17 predicted proteins | sample 6278441 | NCBI WGS metagenome assembly WUUC01 (sample SAMN13675441, study PRJNA597444) | soil metagenome | isolation source: soil | place: USA: Washington | collected 2017-10
AGCCGTGCAAGGGCTGCCACGTGCTGATGGATCCGATCGGCTTTGCGTTCGAGCGCTTCGACGGCATCGGGCGCTATCGGCAGATGGAGAACGGCGCATCGATCGACGTGAGCGGTGAGATCTTCAACACCGACGCGACCGACGGCGCGTTCAGCGGCACCGAAGAGCTGGCGAGCGTGCTCGCCGCCAGCAGCGATGTCGCGTCGTGCATCACGCGGCAGTGGCTGCGGTTCGCGTATGGCTTGCAGGAGTCGAGCGCCACCACGTGCGTGACGACGCCGCTCGTCGACGCGCTTCAAGGCGAAGCGCTCACGATGAGCGCTCTCGTCCGTGCGACCGCGTCGAGCGCGCACCTGCGCGTGCGCTACAGCGTGGGCGATGCGCCAGTCGGCGGTGATCCCGATCCCGGTAACCCGATGTCCGCGAGCCCCGATGCGGGCACCGATCCGGATCCGGGTAACCCGATGTCCGCGAGCCCCGATGCGAGCGTCGATCCCGATCCCGATCCGCCGACCGGCGATCAAGGCCTCACGCTCGCCAACGATAACGACTACGGCAGCGGCTACTGCCACACCTACGAAGTGAAGAACCTCGGCAGCGCGCCGCTCACCTGGTCCGCCGCGATCGAGCTGGACGGCACGCTCATGCAGCACTGGGAGTCGCTCGTCGACGGCATGATGGGCGTCACGAGCGCGACCGGCACGGTCACGTTCAGCGGCGTCACGCACAACATGACGCTCTCGCCTGAAGCGACCACGCAGTTCGGCTTCTGCGTAACGCGCTGAGCGCCGGTTGCTTGCTCGCGCCAACACTGCACCTTAAGGTCCGAGCATGGGCAAGACGCTTCCCGGCTGGGCGGTCTCGGAGGAAGAGTCCGTACGAAGCGAAGCGGCGCCTTATATCGAGATGACCCCTTCCGACCGCTTGCGCGTCTTGGCTGCGGTCTGTCGCGCAGCGGGCAAGCTCTTTCGATCGCGGACCGATGCCGAGGTGGCCTTGAGCTACGTCGATCCGCTGCCTGCGAGCTCCGTCGCGGCGCTCGAGCGCTTGCGCAGCGAACACCGCAAGCCATGACGGTCCCAGCGCCGAGCGATCCGCTCGAAGCCGCCGTGCTCATCGGGCGTGCCTGCGAGAGCCGATCGGTTCCCTACGCCATCGGCGGCCAAGGTGATTCGCGCAGCGTTGTCCAAGGCACTACGTCAGCGTCTTGCCGTACGGATAGCGAAACGTGATGCCGTGGCCGGGCTCGGCGGCGCCTGTCGCTCGGTAGCCGGACCGCTCATAGAACGCGCGCGCGCCCGTGCTGCTGTCGAGGTGAACGTGCTCAAGGCCCCAAGCGCACGCCTGCTGCTCCAAGAGCGTGAGCAGCGCACGGCCGATACCCATCGCCTGGAATCCGGGTAGCACGTAGCACAGGCGAATTTCGCCGCTGCGGTGGATCGAGCCGACGCCACGGATCGCGTCCGTGTGCTCGGCGACGATCACTTTCGTGTCGGCGTCCGCGAGCCAACGCGCGAAGCGATCGACGGTCTTGTTGTGGAGCCGAGCCTGCAGCGTGGCTTCGTCGTTTCGATGATCGGCCACGCACAGCTCGACGATCGAGCGACGCAAGAGCGCGATGGCTTCTGCGGCATCGTCGGCGCGAGCGGCGCGGGTGAGGATCGTGGCCATCGGGATCGCGTAGGCGCGCTGCGCTTTTTCTTTCCAGGTTGGGTCGCTGCCGACACTAACGCAGAGGGGCCGGCTGCGTGACAACACAATGTCCCGTGGGTGCGGTGCCATCACGCAGTGGCCAAGGAGACTCTCGGTGAGATCAAGATCCAACGTGTCTTTCTGCTTGGGCGCGCTCGTCGCGCTCACAACCTTGTTGAACGCTTCAACCACCTTCGCGATCGGCGGCGGCCAAGAGGCCGTCCCGCACTCGTCGCCATGGATGGTGCGGCTCCAAAACTCCAACGGTGATCACATCTGCGGCGGCACGCTCTTGAGCTCCACGTGGGTGCTCACGGCGAAGCACTGCTTCGACAGCATTCCGTATACGAATTTCACGGTCGTGCTCGGCGATCACAAGCGCAGCTGGCCCGACCTCACCGAGCAAACTCGCACGATCGCGGCCTACCATCCGCATCCCTATGACAACGCCAACACGGACAACGACGTCGCGCTGATCCGGCTCAGCTCAGCGGTGACGTTCACGGCCGCCGTCCAACCGCTCGAGCTCGCGGCGGGTGACTACGACGTCGGCACACCGCTTACTGCCACCGGCTGGGGATGGACCGTTGCCGGCATCGCGATGCCGAGCACCACCGACGAGCTGCGGCAAGCCACGCTGCCGGTAGCGCTCAACGACGACTGCTCGTGGTGGCCGAGCATGGTCAACTCGAAGCTCTGCGCTGGCACCCCCGGCACCCCCACCGGAATCACGCCGTGTGGCGGCGACAGCGGTGGCCCGCTGGTGGTCGACGACCCCGAGCACGGCAAGCGCCTCGTAGGCGTGATGTCACGGGGCACTTGCCAACACCGAGGGATCTTCTCGCGCGTGCGGGACTTCGCTCCGTGGATCCACTCGGTGATCGGCACGCGCCTGCCGGTGTGCAGCGGTGTCGGCAGCAAGAACGGGTCGAGACAGTTTTGGGTGCAAGAGGACAGCGACACGATCCGAGCGGAGATCGACACCTCCGCCTGCGGCTGGACCGGCTACCCGATGTACTTCACGACGCTCGGCGGCACCGGCGGGCACTTCACGACCGAAGGCGTGACGTCGATCTATGCGGCGACGACGACCAGCTTCTACGTCTACGTCACGAAGCCCGGCATTACGGTGGCCACGGCGAACAGCAGCAAGTGGCACGTCAACTGGGCGTCAGTGGCGGTGAACACAAACGTCCCCGGCGTGTGCTCGGGCGGCAGCCCGAGCAATACGTGGGTCCAGAACGGCGCCAACGCGATCTACATGGACGTGAACACGACGGCGTGCGGCTTCACGACGACGCCTGCGTACTTCACGTCGCTCTACGGCACGAGCGGCCACGCGAATTCGATCGGCGCGACCTCGATCTACAGCCCGACCGCGACCGGCTTTCGCGTGCATATCAAGAAGAGCGGCGTGACGCCTGCGTACGCTGCCGGTCGAAGCTGGGCCATCGCGTGGCGCGCTGAGCCCGGGAGCGTGAGCTATGAGGATGTCTGCAACGGCAAGACGACGTCGGGCTCGACCAACTGGGTGCAGTACAACGCCAACAGCGTCTACGTGAACGTCGACACGAGCGCGTGCGAGCTCACGACCACACCGAAGTACTTCACGGTCTTGCGCGGCTCGTCGCAACACTTCGACTCGCAGGGCGTGACTTCGATCTACAGCCCGACCGACACGGGCTTCCGCGTCTACGTCGTGCACTCGGGCGTCACGCCGACGGAGGCCAACGATCGCAACTGGCACGTCGTGTGGAACGCGCGGCCGTAGCGCAATCCAAAGCGTCTTCTCATAGGGATAGAGAATCACAATACCGTGCCCGGGCTCGCCCGGGCCGGTCGCTCGATAGCCTGCGTGCTCGTAGAACGTCCGAGCGTCGAGGATCATCGGCATGAAACCCGCGTTGCTTTGCGTGCGGCGGGTGTTTTCTCTGTCCAGTCGGGCGCTGACGCGACACTAACGCGCCGGGGCTATCGCTTCACGGCAAGGGAGATTTCCGTGGGACCAATGTCAATTCTGCGGGTGTTCGTCGCGCTCGTTTCGGTCATGACCGCGTCGTCGGCCAGCGCCATCGTGGGCGGCCAAGAGGCCAACGTGCGCGAGCACCCATGGCAGGTACGGCTCGAGTCGGATGGCCACTTTTGTGGCGGCGTGCTGCTCAACGCGACCTGGGTGCTCACCGCGGCCCATTGCTTCCTCGATCACGATTGGCAGGACGTCACGGTCACACTCGGCGATCACCGCGAGGCCTGGCCCGACCTCACCGAGCAAGTGCGGACGATCGCGGATTACATCCCCCACCCTCGGTTCACCGGAACCTCCGGCTACCGCAACGACATCGCGCTGATCGAGCTGAGCGCGCCCGCGACGTTCACGTCGGCCGTGCAGCCGATCGAGATCGCGGCTGGCGACTATGACGTTGGCGCGACGGTGACGCTCAGCGGCTGGGGCGTCGTCCATGCTTCGTCGTTCGATCCTTCGGAGGTCTTAAAGGACGCCGAGCTCCCGATGGTCTCGAACGAGACCTGTGATGACCTCCACAACTGGACCACCTATACGGGTTCGATGTTGTGCGCCGGGACGCCGGGCACGAGCGGCGTGGCGTCGAGCTGCAGAGGTGATAGCGGCGGCCCGCTCGTGGTCAACGATCCCGTGCACGGTAAGCGCTTGGTCGGCATCTCGAGCCAGGTCTCGCCCACGTGCCAGCACTACACGGTCGCGACGCGCGTGCGCGACTTCGTTCCGTGGATCGAGTCGGTGATCGGCACCCGTCCCCCCATATGCAGCGGCCGCAGCGCGCCGGGCAACACGACGTGGGTGCAATACGACAGCGACACGATCCGCACCGAGATCGACACGAATGCCTGCGCGCTGACTGGCTTCCCGCTCTACTTCGCGACGCTCGGCGGCACCGGCGGTCACTACGTTACCGAAGGCGTCACGTCGATCTACCACGCGACGGCGAACAGCTTCTTCGTCTACGTGAGCAAGCCCGGCGTCACGGTGGCTACGGCCGACAGCAGCAAATGGCACGTCAACTGGGCAGCGGCGGCAACCGGCACCAACGTGCCCGGCGTGTGCACGGGCGCGAGCCCGACCAATACGTGGGTCCAGTACAACGCCAACACGATCTACATCGACGTAAACACGTCGTCGTGCGGCTTCGGTTCGACGCCGTCGTACTTCACGTCGCTGTACGGCACGAGCGGTCATCCCGATTCGATCGGCGCGACTTCGATCTACAGCCCGACGGCCACCGGCTTTCGCGTCTACGTCAAGAAGAGCGGCGTCACGCCAGTCTACGCGGCGGGCCGCAGCTGGCGCATCGTCTGGCGTGCCGAGCCTGCGAGCGTGAGCTACGAGGACGTCTGCAACGGCAAGACGACCGCAGGTTCGACGAGCTGGGTGCAACACAACGCGAACGCCGTCTACGTCAACGTGAACACGAGCGCCTGCGAGCTGACCACGGCACCGAAGTACTTCACGGTGCTGGGCGGCTCGTCGCAGCACTTCGATTCGCAGGGCGCTACCGCGATCTACAGCCCGACCGCGACCGGCTTCCGCATCTACGTCTCGCACGGCGGCGTCACACCCACCGAAGCCAACGACCGTCGCTGGCACATCGTGTGGAACGCACGTCCGTAATGCTGGGGTCGCGCTATGGGCAGTCGACGACCTCGACGTCGTACTCGATCGGCGTCGAGGTGCCGGTGATCGCGACGTGGTAGGTCTTGCCCGCGGCCGACTCCCAGCCCATCGCGTTGAAGCGCATCGCGAAGGTCGAGCCATAGCCGGGCAGTAGCTCGTTCACCGTCACCGGGAGATCCTCCCCGCCGGACGTGACCGTGACGTCCGCATTGCCGAAGTCGATGCTGTCGCTCTGCACGGACCAACCGGTTTGATCGAGCTTCGCGAAGAACGCGCCGAACGCTTCGATCGAGATCTGTCCCGGCGGCGGCCACGCCACCCAATCCGGCGCGCCGGCCGGGGGCCTTTGTGCAGGCTGGTATTGGCACGAGAACCTGCCGGCAGAGCCGAAGCCGATGCCGGAGAGCATGCTCGAGAGGATCCAGCGGCGATGTCCGATCGTGGTCGGGTTGCCCGGATCGATCATGTAGCCATCGATGCTCTCGAGCGCAGGTCCGCTCGATACGCTGGAGGTCATTGCAGCGTCGGCGCCTTCCTCCGTGTAGCAATTCCACGACGTCGGCGGCGTGTGCGTGATCGAGCCGTTGGCCGCCATCAAGAGCGCGCAGGTCTGCGCCCGCTCGTTGTTCTGCGCGGTCATCGCGACCGCCGGCAGCTCCACCAGCGAGCGATAGAAGTTCACCAGACCGAGCGCAGTATCGAGCGCCTCTTGGGGCATCTCGCCGGGGTCGCACGACGCGGTGCTGCCGTTCCACTCGGGGTCCACGAGGTTTTCGCGCGCTGCGCTCCAGCGCTCGCAGAAGTCGCCGGTCGGCGCCGAGCCGCCGCTGCCGCCCCCGCCGCCGCTGCCGCCGGTTGCGAGCATGCCGCCCGATCCGCCCGTGGCCGTGCCGGCAACGCCGCCGGCACCGCCGCCCGCAGCTCCGCCCGACCCACCGCTGCCGACCATGCCGGCCGCACCGCCGCCGCCGCCCATCGGCAGCGCGGTCATGCCGCCTGCGCCCGCACCGCCGGTGCCGCCCGAGAGCCCGCCTTGACCCGCGGCCCCGCCCACGCCGCCGCTGCCCCCACCGCCGACGCCGCCCGAGCCGATCGGCGAGCGCGCTTTCGATGTCTCGAGGTTGCCGCAGGCCAGCAACAAAACGCACAGCAGCGTGCTGCCCGCGCCGAGGCTGGTGCCGAACCGCGGCCGGGAAAGAGCGATCTCACTTCGATCGATGGGTGCCATGCAGTCCTCGAGCTCGGAGCGCTGAAATACGCAGGCGACAGCGCCGGCGCAGCTCCTCGCTGAAGGACAACGCGCGAGCGCGCGCTCAGCTGGCAGGTTTATGGAGCTTTTCTGCGCGCCTTCAATGGACGACCAGGAACTCGACGCGCCGGTTCTTGGCGCGGCCGTCGTCGGTCTCGTTGTCGGCGATCGGTTTATCGGGTCCGTAGCCGCGCGCGCTCAAGCGCCCAGGCTTGATGCCGCGCTCGAGCAGGTAGTTGCGAACGGACCGCGCGCGCTCGTGCGAGAGGCGCACGTTGTACCCGTGAGGGCCGGTGCTGTCGGTGTGACCGCCGACCTCGACGCGGTCGATCTCCTCGTGCTTGCGCAGCGCGAGCGAGATCTGATCGAGGATGCCGTACGAACCGCGATCGATCGCGGACGACTCGGGCTCGAAGCGAATGGTCTCGAGGATCGAGATGCGCCCTTCTTCCACGATGATCTGCGCGGGGCCTTCGTCCTCGCAACCGTCGTCGTCCTCGAAGCCGTTGATGGTCTCGGCTTCGTCCGGGCAGCGGTCGAGGTAATCGAGCACGCCGTCGCGATCCGCATCACCTTCGGGGCAGCCGTCCTCGTCCTCGATGCCGTCGAAGTCCTCGGGCAGCTGCGGGCACGCGTCGTAGCCGCCGAGGATCGCGGCCTCGCGCGCGGCGTCGTCCACGGCATCCGTATCGACGGGCGCTTGCGCGGTCGCGCTCTCGTCCTCCGGCGTCTGCTCGAGCACCTGGTGCTCGTCTTCCTCGCGGCTCGGGCTGCGCAGGCCATCGTGATCCGGGTCGTTGGGCGAAGGCTCGAAGCGCAGCCCCGCGAGCACGCGCGCCGTCGGGATGCCGAAGCCTTCGAGCACGCCGAGGCCGCCGCCGATGTTCACCTTCCATTCGGGCGTGACGTCGATCGACGCGCCGAGCAGCGCCTCGAGCGCGGTCTCTTCAGTGTCCGTCTCAGCCAAGCCGATCGCGCTGCGCAGGTCGAACATCAGCTCGACGGGCGATTGACCACCATCGAAGCGGTAGCCGATCGCGACACCGGCTTGGACTTCACTTGCAGCGCTCACGTTGCGGAACTGCGTCTCTTCGCGCAGCAACACACCAAGGTCGACGCCGGCGCGAAAGCCCGAGAGCCCGAAGCGATGGTCGATGATCAAGCGCGGCGCAAAGGCCGGTAGCCGCGCGCCGCCGTAGAAGTTGCTTGTGTGTGTCGGCAGCCGCACGTCCGCGAGCAGCGCCACGCCGATGCCATCGATCTCGTCGCTCACAAGGCGAAACTTCGGCAAGAGGCGCGCATCGCCCAGCGCCGCTTCCGAGAGGCCGTCGCCCGCGAGGTACGCGAGCGGCACGTGAACGCCCAGCTCGAACCAATCTGCGAACGCGTACGCAGCCGTGAGATCGAAGGCCAGCTGATCGCCGACGATGCGCTCGATCACCTCGTCGTCTTCGAGCGCGATCAGCGGGTTGTAGGCGTACGAGAGCCACAGCCCCAAGCTGAACGGATCGATCGGACGGCGAATATCGCTGCCTTCGGTCTGAAGGTAGCCGCCGCTCGTGACGCGCGGCTGGAAGCGCTGCGTGTCGATGTCTTGTTCTTGAGCGGTCGCGGAGCGCGCGCTGAGCAGGGCGAGCGCGACGACCGCGGCGAAGCGCTGGAGCTGTTCGATGCGGCTCATACGCTGCACCCCGCGTTCGCGTTCGCGTTCGCGTTCGCGCGTCTGCGCAAGCGCAAGACGACCAGCGCGCAGAGCAGCGCGCTCCACGCCAGCGAGCCGTGATCGCGCGCCACGGTTGCAGCGCAATGAAAGGCTCCACCTTGCACGTTGCCGGGCGGTGGCATCGCGCCTGCAGCACCTGCAGCGCCACCCGCGCCACCGGTTCCTCCGCTGCCTGCGCCGCTCGCTCCGCCGCTGCCTGCAGCGCTGGTGTCGACGCAGCTGCCGTCCGGGCTGCACACGAGGTCTCCTTCGCACGCGCGCGCGCCGTTGTCGGCGCAAGCAGCGCAGCTGCCGCTCACGCACACGAGGCCTTCGCACATCGCATCGCTCGTGCAGTCGGCATCCACCTCGCGCACGCACGCGCCGGAGGAGCATGTCTCGCCCATCGGGCAGTCAGCGTCGAAGAGGCACTCGTACGTGAAGAGACAAACGCCGTCGACGCAGTCGCCTTGCGCGGGACAATCGTCGTCGTCCGAGCACTCGCCCTCGCGCAGCACGACCGGGTCGCCGAGCGCATCCGTCGGCAAGCGACACTCGAAGCCCTCGTCGTCGTCGTCGCCGAAGGCGCGTGCAGGCGGGTCTTCGTGCCACAAGCGCACGAAGACATTTCCATCGCAGCTCGCGTCGAGCGTCGAGACCGCGTGATCGATGTCGACTTGAAGGTACCCGCGCACGGGCGCGCCGATGCGGATCGGGTCGATCTCGACGCCGACCTCGACGCGCAGCTCGTCTTCCTGTGCAGCCAGCGCGCGCCAGCCGTTCGCCGCTTCGTTCCATTGAAAGGCGCCGACCAGCGAGCCGTCGGCCGAAGCAACGATCACGCGCTCGTAGCCGCCGGCCGTAGGGTCCTCTTCGAGCTCGGGCCACAGCTCGGCATCGGCCGCCTCGCCGCCGCTCGCGTCGTTGGCGTCGATGTCGAGAAAGAAGTATCCGACCGCGTTCGCGCTCGGCAAACCTTCCGAAGCCACGTACGCGCGCAGCCACAGCCGCTCTGCATCTGCATCGGCATAGACGCTTCGCAGGTCGGCGCCCGCTTCGTCGTCTTCGAACGCGTCCGCGCCGTCGCCTGCGATGTCTTCTTCGCCGTACGGCCAGACCGCTTCACCGGTCGCATCGACCGATGTGATCTGCCAGAGCGTGGGCCTGCCGCGCGTCGCCGACCAGGTTTGTGCGCGCGCAGACGAAGCGCCCAGCGCGCCGATCACGAAGATGCTGGCGAGCAGCACGATCCGATGGTGAATGACGGCGTTGACCTGCATTCGCGGGATCGTAGAAACGATCGCTTCACAACGAGAAGCGCAAAGCTTCCGAGCCGCGGCGTTCAGCAGTCCTACGGCCCACCCGGACTCACATGTTTGGGATCAAATGCCACTGCGGCGTGCTCGCGCGTCAGCGCGTTCCCGTGGGCAGCTCGAGCTGTTCGACGAGGAGCGCGAGCGTCGGCAGGTACGCGTGCGCTTGCTCCACGGGCGCCTTGAGCGTGACCGCGTACGGCGTCGTGCCGCGGTGGAATTGCTCGTGCCTGTACAGCCACGTGCGTGAAGCCTCCGCGTGCTCGAACTCGATGAAGCCTCCGCGCTCGAGCTGGCCGATGTCGCGGAACACGTGATCGGTTCCTTGAAACGCTTCGATCGAAGGCATGCGGCGTGAGGTGCGAACGCTGAGGCTGGCGTCGTCCGCGCCGTGCAGCTCGAAGAGCGGTGAAGCGCTCTGCTCGCCCGTTGCATGCAGCGTCCAGCCCGCGGGCAATGGAACGCGATACGCCGCGGTCTCGATCCGCCAGCTGCGCTCGCTCGGCCCGAGCTCGACGCTCGCGCAGTCCGCGAGCGCCGCGCGCAGCTTGCCGAGGTCGCTGAGCAGCTCGTCGTTCGTCGGCGCGATGCTCACCGAGCGCCACCCTTCTGAACGCTCGCACTCGAGCACGAGCGCGGCGCCCGAATGCAGCAACCGAAACGGCCGCTCCGGCAGCGGTGCAACTCGCAGACCGAAGCCGCACACGGTCAAACAGGGAGGGCGCTCGCTCATGCGCGCAATCTACTGCTTGTTCTCGCAGTTCATCATCCAATGCACGCCGAACTTGTCGGTGAGCATGCCGAACTTCGCGCCCCAGAACGTGTCGTGGATCGGGTGGTTGATCTTGCCGCCCACGCCGAGCGCGTCGAAGCGCTTCTGCATGTCCTGCGCCGAATCGAAGTTGAGGCACACGTGCAAGCTGTCGGCGGCGATGACCTTCGAGCCCGGCATGGTGTCGCTCACCATCAGCGCTTGGCCATCGATGCGCAGCTCGCAGTGCATCACCTTCTGCGCGTGCTCGGCGGCGATGCCGGGCGCATCGCTCATCCGCATCAGCTGCGTGACCTGCGCGCCGAGCGCCTGCTCGTAGTGCTTGATCGCCTGCTCGGCGTGGCCTTCGAAGCTCAAGTACGGGTTCAGTTGCGTGATTGCCATGGGTGTCTCCTTCGAAGGGATAGACCGGGGCGGCGCGCCAAAGTCATCGGTGCCGGCCGAAAAAAGCGAAAGGTGGGCTTTCGGCCGTGATTACAGCTCGAGCTCGACGAACACCGGCCGGTGATCCGAGCCGATGTCCGGCCCGACCTCGCGCTGGCGCGTGCCGATGTCGGGGCTCACGAGCACGTGATCGATCGCGATGCGCAGAAAAGATGGCCAGGCGTTGGGCCAGGTGCCGTGCAAGCCGAAGCCGCGGCGCGTGTCGATGAGCGGGCTGTCCACGAGCATGCGTTTGAACGCGGGCGACCACGACGTGGCGTTGAGGTCGCCGGCCGCGACGAAGTGCTTGGGTTCGCGCGCCGCGAGCGCCGCGAGCGCGCGCAGCTGTTGGTCGCGCAGCGTGGCGGCGCTCGCGCTGATCGGAGGCACGGTGTGAATTGCGACCAGCGTGAGCGGCACGCCGAGGTGCTGCGTGCGCGCGGCGATCCACGGCGGGCCCACGCTGAGCGACTCGATCGGCGCGAGCGGCGCGCTCTTGCTGTAGAGGCCGATGCCGAACGCATCGTCGCGCGGGATCTCGATACGGTGCGCGTAGCCGTCGAGCTCGCTTTGCAGCGCCGCGAGCCATACGTCGTTCAGCTCGAGCAGGACGAGGAAGTCCGGATCGATGTGCTTCACCCACGCGGCGAACGCGCGTGGATCGTCGTTCGAATAGAGCAGGTTTGCCGCGACGAGCCGCAAGCGCGTCGCGTTGCCCGCACGCTCCGCTGGCACGAGCAGCGGCGCGCACAACATCGCATGCGCGAAGCTCGCGAGCAGCGCGACCAGCGCCGGCCCGCGTCGCCGCCGAATCAGCAAGAGCAGCGCGTACACGAGCAGCCCGAGCGCCGCGTGCACCACGAAGTGGCTCGCCAGCTCGAACGGCCACGCGACGCCCAGCACGCTCGCCAGCAGCGGCGTACTGCCGAGCACGATGAAGAGCCAAGTGATCGCGGCCTGCACGTGCGAGAGGCGCGAAGGCTCGGGCGGCGGCGCGCGACGACTGACTGCGGGCACTGCGGGCACGAGCGGCACCTTGAAGACGGGGGATCGGAATTTCAATCTGCAAGCGGCGCGTCAATCGCTCAGAGACGGCAAGTCCTTCGCCGCAAGCGCACGCACGTCCTTGGCGAGATCGAAGCTGTTTTTGCCCGCATGCACCACGTACAGCTGCGTGAGCCGCAGGTCGGCGAGCGCCGAGCGCATCGAAGGCGTGATGCGCGGCGCATCCGTTCGCTTGATCTCGAAGCCGAGGCGCTGCTTGCCGCGCACCACCAAGAGGTCGAGCTCCGCGCCCGCTTGCGTGGCCCAGAAAAACGCTTGACCAGGCTGCACGCGCAGCACGCGCGAGACTTCGCCGATCAGAAAACCTTCCCAGCTCGCGCCGAGCTTGGGGTGCGCCTCGATGTCGCGCCGTGTTTGGAGCTGCAAGAGCGTGTGCACGAGGCCGCTATCCGTGATGTAGATCTTCGGCGACTTCACGACGCGCTTGCCGACGTTCTCGGACCACGGCTGCAGCTGTCGGACGACGAACGCATGCGTGAGCAGGTCGAGGTAGTGCCGGATCGTCGTGTGTGAAACACCGAGCGCGCGCCCGAGCTCCGAGGCGTTCAATATCTGCGCGTGGTAGTGCGCGAGCATCGTCCAGAACCGACCCAGGATTGCGGGCGCGATGGCGATGCCGAGCCGCGGTAGATCGCGCTCGAGAAAGGTGCGGATGAAATCGATGCGCCACTTCACGCTTTCGGCCTCCGTGCGTGCCAAAAACGAAGTTGGAAAGCCACCGCGCACCCAGAGCTTGTCGAGATGTTTGACGCCGACCTCGGCGAGATCGAACCCGCCGAGATCGTGAAACGCAATGCGGCCCGCGAGACTCTCCGCGCCCTTTTGCAGCAGCTCGAGCGAGGCGCTGCCGAGGATCAAGAAGCGCGCGGGCCTGCGCGGTCGATCGGCGAGCACACGCAGCACGGCGAAGAGGTCCGGGCGTAGCTGAATCTCGTCCAGCACAACCAACCCGCGCAGGGCCTCGAGCGCCAACATCGGCTCGGCGAGGCGCGCTTGATCGCGCGGGTCCTCCAGATCGAAGAGCGTGGTCGGCCCGCGATATCGCGCGGCGATTTGACGAGCGAGCGTGGTCTTCCCGACTTGGCGTGCACCCAATACGGCCACGACGGGACGCGCCGTGAGCAGGCGCGCGACTTCCTCGAGGTGTGTCGGACGGTTCATGAAGCACCTTGAATACTGCAAGTACGACTTGCAATTTGCAAGGTAAGGACCAAGCCGGCGATCGGCCCGACGGGCTTCGCCACCCGGCAAAGACCCCGTACGCACGCCACCACGGCGTGCTATTTCCGGCGAATGAAAGGCGCGGTGCATTCGTGGCGATGATCGAAGTGCTTCGTTCGGGCGTGAACACGTGGGAGTGCGATCAGATGGGGCACTTGAACGTGCGCCACTACTTCGCGCGCGCGAACCAAGGGCTCTCCGGGCTCGCGTTGGTGATCGGCCTAACGCCTTCGGAGCTGCGCGCTCAGGGCCTTGCGCTTCGTGCGCGCGATCAACACGTGCGCTTCATGCGCGAGCTGCGGCCTGGCGTCTACTACACGATGAGCGCCGGCATCTTGCACGTCGAAGCCGACCGCTTGCACGTCTATGAAGAGATGCGCTTCGCGCACAAGCCGGAGGCCGCTGCAAGCATCATCAGCGAGGTCGCGATCGAGCACGTCGCGACCGGCCGCGAGCTCGGCTTCAGCGCCGCGGTCCTGGCACGCGCGCGCTCGCTCATGATCGAGCTACCGGAAGCCACCGCGCCGCGCGGCATCGAGCGCGTGCCACCGCGCGTGCCGCCGCTGCACGACGAGGCGCTCGAGCGCGGCATGACCGGCGCCTTCCTCGGCCCCGTGTTGCCGGAGGACTGCGACGCATACGGCGTGATGACCGAAGCCGCGTTCATGGCGCGCGTCTCGGACGGCATCGGCCACTACTTCCTAGCGCTGCGCGGCATGCGCCCCGACAACATGGGCGGCGCCGCGCTCGAGTACCGCTATATCTTCCACGAGCGCCCGCGCCTTGGCGACATCATCGAAGTCCGCTCCGCGCTCAAGGGCCTCGGCAACAAGACCAACCACATTTGCCACTGGGTCTTCAACGTCGAGACCGGCCGCTGCGCTGCGACGAGCGAGGCGATCGCGGTGAGCTTCGATCTCACGACGCGCAAGGCGGTGGAGATCCCAGCCGATGTAAGAGCGGAGCTGGAGAAGAAGATCGTGCAGGGCTTGAGCGTGTAGCGCTCACCCAATTTCGCGCTTCTCACCCGTCAGCGGATGCACGTAGTGAAACGGCAAAATATAAGACCCCGTTTCATCCTTCCCATACGTAGGCCCGGCGCTCGGCGGAAACTTCTCGCTCGCCGGCGCTGACGGTAGCCCCGCTGCGATCGCCTCCGCCGGCAGCCTTCCGTAGAACGAGGGCATCCAGCGCAGCACACGAATGCGCCAGGCGTCGTCGCGGTACACGTATTCGTTTTCGTAGACGCCTTCGGCCCAGCCGCAGCCTGCGCTTCCGTCTGGCAGCTGCGTCGCGAACTGTGCGAGCGCGCGGAAGCGGCCGTGCGCGGTGTCGCGGTGCTGGCCGAGCGTGACGACGCCTTGGATCTGAATGTGGTTGTTCAGCTCGTTGCGAGCGCGACCGCTGCGGCCGGCGCCGAGCACATCCAGGAAAAAGGTGTGGAGCTGCGCGCGGCCGCGGTACACGCCGCGCCGGCCGATCTCGACTTCACCATCTTCGGTGAAGAGCTCGACCGCTTCCTTCCACATGCGGTTGTCGAGGTAGTAGCCGTAGATGCGCTGCAAGCGCTCGATCGCGGCGATCGACTCGAGCTGGTGGATGCGCGCTTCGAGCGCGTGCAAGCGGCTATCGAGCTGTTCGGTGGTGCTCATGACGCGGACCGTAGCGGCGGGCCGCGCGCCGAATCAATTGGCCACGCGGGCCAGTGCTGCGGATCTAGCCCTACAACGTCCCGCGCAGCGCGATCACGAAGTTGCGGCCCGGCGCGTACGCGCCCGACGCGTAGGTCTTGTAACCAGCATCGAAGAGGTTCTCGATCGCGAGCGTGACCAAGATGTGGTCTTCCATTCGCACGCCGGCGCGCAGCGTGAAGTCGGTGTAACCCGGGACGCGGTTGCAGCTCTCGGAGTCGGCGCACAGGCGCACGTCGCTCTTGTCGCCTTCACTCAAGCGGCGCTGCGTGAGCTGGCCGGTGAGCGCGCCTTCCGCGAACCACGGCGAGCTGCGATGCGCGTAGCCCACGCGAAAGACGCCCGTCGGGCCGGGCACCTTGGAGGCGGGCTCGGTGATGTCTTGGCCCAGCTCGTTCGGCCGATTCGTCTCGCCCCACGTCAACCAGGCAGCGGGACCTAAGTATAAGCCCATATCAAAGGTGTATGAGACCGCCGCTTCGCCGCCGACGAGCACGCCCGTGCTCGCGTTCTGCCGCGTCAGCACCGGCTCGCCGTCGATCTCGGTCATGCCGGCGAGCGACGAAGGCACGCGCACGATCAAGCCGTCGAGCAAGCTGCCGAACACGTACGCGCTCGCTTGCCAGGCTTTGGTGTCGAGCTCGACGCCGGACTCGAGCGTCCACGAGCGCTCTTCGTGCAGCTCTTGGTTCGGAATCGTAAAGCCGCGCGCGCCGCCGCCGAAGGCTTGGAAGTCTTCGAAGTTCGGCGCGCGAAAGCCGCCGAGGACGCTCGCGACCCACGACAGCGATTCGTCGATCTGCCAGCGCACGCCGATCGAGGGCACGGGCCCGAGGAAGGTTTGATCGAGCTCTGCATCGGCCGAAGGCAACATCGTAAACAACGGGTCGAGCGGCGCGCTCGCATGCACGAGCGTCACGCGCGCGCCGGCGAGCAGCGTCCAGTCGACGCCCAGCGCGTGCGTGAGCAGCGCGTACAGCGCGTGCTGTTGGTAGCTGCTGCCATCGACATAGCGGCCGCGATCTTCCCCGGTGGCGACGCCCGCTGCATCGACCGTGAGCGCGGTGCTGCTGATCGCTTCGATCGTGCTCTCGACGCCGACCTCGAGCCCTGCGCCTGCGTACGGTGAGCCGCTGCCGCGCACGCCCGCGTTGTAGCTCACGACTTGGTCGCGCTCGTGGCCGGTGTCGTCGCGGTAGCGCGCGCGGTGCTCCGTCTTGCGGACGAGACCGGCGTACGCGTGCAAGCGCAGCGCGTGGTCGAGCAAGCGACCGTCGTAGTGGAGCACCGCCGAGTCGCGGTCGAGCGACTTCGTGATCTGGATGTCGTCGGGCGCGGAGTTGTCGGAGCGCGGCATGTCGAGCAAGTGCCCCGACTGCTGTGAAAGGCCGATGCGGTGATCGCGCGTGTGCAGCATCTCGAGCCGGCTCGCGAACGACCAATCGTCGTAGCCGGTGAACGACTGCGGGCCGAGATCGCCGCCGCGGTTGATCAGCCCGTTGGTGCCGCCGCCACCCGAGACGAACGCGCCGAAGTTGCCCGAGAGCAAGCGCGCGCTGGCTTGAGCGCGCAGCGCGCGTTCGGCGCTCGCCGTGCGCGTGTACGCGGTCGCAGCGATATCCGTCTCCGCATCCGTCGTCGTGCCCGGCCTTTGCGTGCGCACGTGCACGACGCCGCCGAGCGCGTCCGAGCCGTACAGTACGGATGCAGGCCCGCGGATGACCTCGATGTCGCGGATCGACTCCGGATCGACGAGGTTGAGCGAAGCGCTGCCGCCTGCGCGCGTGAGCGAGTCGTTCAAGCGCAAGTCGTCGACCACCAGCAGCACTTGGTAGCCCGTGAGGCCGCGCACGATCGGCGTGCCGGAGCCGCTCGAGGTGCGTTGCGTGCTAACGCCGTGCGCGCTCTCGAGCATGTCGGCCGCGTTGCCCGCGCCGCGCTCATCGGCCTCGGTGCGCGTGACGTGATCGACGCCGCGCGCGCGCTCGAACGTCTCGCGCGTTGCAGTGGCACGCGCGCCGATTTCTTCTTGGGCCGACGCGACTTCGACCGAGAGCACCGTGATGAGCGCGCAAGACAACAGTGAGGTCCGCATGGAATCGGCTTATGTAGAGGCAAAATCGCCCTTGCGGGTGCGCGAAATGCCCGCCCAATGCTGGCAAATGCTTTGCCTGCGCGCGCACTGTTAAAGCGTTCAATTGAACCCATTGCTCGACCGAGCGAACGGCGTCGAACCCATGACCAAAGCCCAGTTGCCCCTCGTGTTCATGGCGCTCGTCGCCTTTGTGTATGGCTGCTCGGATGCAGGCGATGAGACACCGCAGCCCCAAGGTGGCATCGGTGGCGGCGGCATCGGCGGTGGTGGCGGCATGTTGCCCACGGGCCCGCCGCCCGAGATGGAACCGCCGAACATGGCTTCGGGCGGGATGGGCGGCGTTGGCGGTGGTGGCTCCGGCGGCACGGGCGGCATCGCTGGCGGTGGTGGCTCCGGCGGCACGGGCGGCATGCCACCGGTCGAGGACGCGGGCGTCGACAGCGGCATGATCGATGACGGTCCGCTGAACATGGCCCCCGTGACCTTCGGGACCAACGTCAAGGTCAGCGACGCTTCCAACAGCTCGCAGCAGACCGAGGTCGTGATGGCGGCGCGCGCCTCCGACGGCCTCATGCTCGCCGGCTGGATCGACAACCGACAGAGCCCGAGCCGCTGTGGCTATTCGATCTCGAAAGACGGCGGCCTTACGTGGGGCGCGAACTTCTTTGCAGAGACGCAAGGCAGCGGCGGCGCGTTCGCCGGTGATCCCGCGGTCGCGATCGATGACGCGGGCAACCTGTATGCGGGTTGTCAGGACTACGCGAGCGGCGGCCTCGGCACGAACTTCATCATGCTCGCGCACTCGAAGGACGACGGCGCGAGCTGGTCCGACTTCGAGCGCATCCACCAATCGCTCGACAAGCCGTGGCTCGGCGGCACCGGCGATGGAACCGTGCTCGTCACGTGGCTCGGCAACCCCGGCGGCGTGAAGCGCTCGACCGATTACGGCGCGACGTGGTCGGATCCAATTTCGCTCGGCTTCATCAACCACGGCACGACGATGTCGATGAGCGACACGGGCCTCGCGCACATGGCTTACAACACGGGCGAAGACACCGTCACGTACCGCAAGAGCGATGACTTCGGCGTCACCTTCGAGCCCGCGCGCGATCTCGCAGCGCAAGGGCGGCCTTGCCGCTCGCCGTGCTCGCCGCGCTCACATCCGATCGTGGGTGCCGACGCGGACCCTACGGGGCAGGTCGTCGCGATCACATGGGCTTCGCGCCTCGATGGTCACCCGGACGCGGAGGGCGACGACGATGTGTTCGTCATCGTCTCGTACGACGCAGGCGAGACCTTCAGCGAGCCGATGCGCGTCAACGACAACATGAACGCCTCGCGTCAGTTCCAGTCGTGGACGGCCGTGGACAAGTACGGCGCCGTGCACGTCGTTTGGAGCGACCTGCGCGACGGCGACAACTCGACCTATTACGCGCGCATGACGGATATCGAGGACGGCTTCGAAGCGAACGTGAAGGTCAACGACGATAGCGGTGCGCCTCCGGGCTTCCTCGGCGATTACAAAGGCATCGACATCGTCGGCCGCGACGTGGTGGTCACCTGGCAAGACACTCGCAACGACAGCGGCGACATCTACTTCGCACGCGCGAAGGACGCAGCTGCGGCCGGCGGCCCGCTGCTCATGACGACGCCCTGAGCGATGCGCAAAGTGAAACGAGCTGTTCTGTGCGTGGCGCTCACGCTGATAACCGCCGGCTGCGGCAAGGCGTCCGCGCCCGAGAAGCCGGCGGCAATGAGCGAAGCGAAGAGCGAGCCCAAGCCCGACGCGCCGCCGAAGACGCCACCGCCCGAGGCCGAGCGCACGGCGTCGGGCCTCGCCAGCGTGATCAGCAAGCGCGGCCAAGGCGAGCAGCGCGCGACGCTCACCGACAAGGTGCGCGTGCGCTTCAGCGCGTGGAACGAGAAGGGCAAGCTCGTCGACAGCTCCGACAAGCGCGGCGGCTCGGTCGTCTTCGAGCTCACGGGCGTGATCGAAGGTTGGCGCCAAGCGCTGCCGCAGATGCAAGTGGGTGAAGCGCGGCGGCTCTGGGTGCCCGACGCGCTCGCGTATCCCGGCCGGCCCGGCTCACCACGCGGCATGTCGGTGTTCGACATCGAGCTGCTCGAGATCATCAGCAAGGCGCCGCACGCTGCACCTCAAGACGTCGCGGCTGCGCCTGCAGACGCGAAAGAGACCGCGAGCGGGCTTCGCTACAAGCTGCTCGCGAAGGGCACGAGCACAGACAAACCGCGCGCGTGGGATCGCGTGACCATCCACTACACAGGTTGGACCACCGACGGCGCGATGGTCGAGAGCTCGCGCGGCGATGCGCGTCCTTCGATCTTCGACGTCGACAAGGTGATGCCCGGCTGGCGGGACGCGCTGCAGCTGCTCGCGGTCGGCGACAGCGCGCGCGTGTGGATCCCCGAAGCGCTCGCGTACCAAGGCCGCGGCGGCAAGCCCAAAGGCAGCGTCGTGTTCGATATCGAGCTGCTCGCGATCGAGCGCAGGCCCGAGCCACCGCGCGCGCCCGCCGATGTCGCCGCCGCGCCGAGCGACGCGACGAAGACCAAGAGCGGCCTTCGCTACAAGCTGCTCGGCAAGGGCGCAGGCACGAAGAAGCCGAGCGCGGATGCGCGCGTCGAGGTGCACTACTCGGCGTGGACGACCGACGGCGCGCTCTTCGACAGCTCCATCGTGCGCGGTAAGCCCGCGCACGTACCGCTCGAAAAGCTGATCCCCGGTTGGGCCGAAGGGCTGCAGCTGATGTCGGAAGGCGACAAGGCGCTCTTCTGGATCCCCGAGAAGCTCGCCTACGCCGGCCGCGAAGGCGCGCCGAAGGGCATGCTCGTGTACGAAGTCGAGCTGCTGCGCATCGCGCAATAGCGCCCGATTCGGTGTTCGTGAAGAGTAAGGCGGCCTGCTTGCGAGCTCAGCAGCCGTCGAGCACGTAGCCCTCGTCGTCGGGCGTAAACGAGGTCGAGGTCGCGGTGCACGACCGGGTGGCTCGCGCCGTAGGCCGCGCAGCCGGCGGCGAAGTCTTCGTCGCTGTATTCGATCATCAGCACGTGCGCTCCGTACGCGCTCACGTACTCGCCGCACTCGTCGTAGCGGCTGCACTCTTCGGCGACGGCGAAGTCGGTGCCCATCGCTTCGCAGCCGCGTGCCGGCGACCGAACGCGAGCTTGCTGTGTGACGGCGCGTGCTTGCCGGATCCGAGGCCGCTCGCTAGGTTGCGCGCGCGTATGGACGGGGGGGCGACGGACTGCGTGTGGGCGCTCGCCGCGCGGTCTTGCGCGGTGCTCTTGCGGTGCGTGCTCGCTTCGACAGCGAGCGTGCTCTTGGTAGCGGCCGTTGGCTGCACGGACTTCGGCAGCTTCGTCCTCGGCGAAGGTGATGGCGGGCGAATGCCCCGTGATCGCGATGCGAGCACGCTCGACTCCAGCACGCGCGAAGCAAGCTTGGATGCTGCGATCGATGCTGCGACCGATGCGCGCGTGGCGTCTGATGCGAGCGAGCCGCCGCCCACCGAGTGCGGCAACGGCCTGACCGAGGGTGACGAAGAGTGCGACGACGGCATGCCGTGCAACGGGACGGAGCGCTGCAGCGAGCACGTATGCGTTGCCGGAATGCCGGTAGAGAGTGGCGGCACGTGCACGCCGGAAGTCGGCGGGGAGGGCATGTGCTCGCTCGGGCTGTGCGTGCCGGAAGGCTGCGGTGATGGCGATCGACAAGGCACTGAAGAGTGCGACGGCGATGACACGGATGCGGTGACGTGCACCAACGTGCCGGGCGCCGGTCCGTTCAGCGGTGGCACGCTCGCCTGCAACGCGACATGCACGGGCTACGACACCCGCGGCTGCACCGCGCCGGCCGGCGGCGAGCCCGGCGCTGCGTGCTCGAGCGACGCTCAATGCGCATGGGGCTGCGTCGGTACTTTTTTCGACAGGGTCTGCGATGGTGTTGCCAGCGTGGGCGCGGGCAACAGCCACACCTGCGCGCTCTTCAGCTCGGGCCGCGTCGCGTGCTGGGGCTTGCAGGCGTCGGGCCGGCTCGGCAACGGCTTGACCGAGAGCGCCAACATCACGCAGCCGCAGCGCGTTTTGATCGCCGAGGGCATGCCGCTCATCAATGCGCGTCAGCTCAGCGTCGGCGTCGAGCACTCGTGCGTCTCACGAACCGATGACACCGCCGGATGCTGGGGAGTCGGCGGAGCAGGCCGGCTCGGCACGGGCAACGAAAACGACTCCGCATACGCGGCGTTGATCACGGGCTTCCTTGGCATCCCACTGGAAGTCGCCGGCGACGTGGCGGCCGGTGGCTCGCACACGTGCGTGGCCGGCGCGAACGTGGCCTGCGTCGGCAGCGATGGCATCGGTCAGCTGGGCGACAACACGGCGGCGGCGAGCTCGCTCATGCCGCGCAACGTCGTCTCGACGACCGGCTCGGGCAACCTTGGTGCGGTCGCCCAGCTGCGCGCTGCGGGCGGCCACACTTGCGTGAAGAACAACAGCGGCAAGCTGCAGTGCTGGGGCTACAACAATGCAGGACAGCTCGGCGTAAGCACGGCGCCGGCCGGGTTCAGCGACATCCCGCTCGAGGAGCCGACGATAGCGAATGTCGACCGCATCATGCTCGAGAGCTCCGCGGGCAGCGCTTCGTGCGTGACGCTCACCAGCGGCTCCGCCATGTGCTGGGGCCAAAACACCGACGCCGATGGTGGCGGCAAGCTCGGGATCGGCAGCTCCGACGCGACGGTGAGCACGCCGACGCTCGTGCGCACCGCCGCCGGCACGCTAGTCGGCATCCGCGCCGTCGCGATGGGGGTCGGAGCCCACTGCTACCTCGTCGGCGACAACGACATGCACTGCGCCGGCCGTAACCTCTACGGCCAGCTCGGCCCCGTGCTCAGTGGGGACACCACCTTCGCCACCGCCTTCCGCGACGACACCGGGGAGAACCCG
>WUUC01003344.1_pt1 | contig 21815 bp, 21 predicted proteins | sample 6278441 | NCBI WGS metagenome assembly WUUC01 (sample SAMN13675441, study PRJNA597444) | soil metagenome | isolation source: soil | place: USA: Washington | collected 2017-10
CGCCGCGGTCGAGCTGGTCGCGGCGCTGCGCGCGGGGACGGCACCCGCGCCGCTGCGCTTCGACGAGGCGCGGCTGCTCTCTAACGACGTGCCCTACGACGTCGACTTCCGAGAGGTGCGCGGCCAGCTCGCCGTCAAGCGCGCGCTCGAAGTCGCCTCGGCCGGCTCACACAACATTCTTCTCGTCGGCCCGCCGGGCTCGGGCAAGACGATGCTGGCGAAGCGTCTGCCGACCATCCTGCCGCCGCTGGAGTTCGAGGCGGCGCTTGAGTTGACGCGCATCCACTCGGTCGCGGGGCTGACGGGGCGCGCGGGGCTCGTCACGCGCCGCCCCTTCCGCTCCCCGCACCACACCATCAGCGACGCCGGGCTCATCGGCGGCGGTGTGAATTACACCAATTAATGCAACTCTACAGAATAATCTGCAACTCACAGAAAATTCCGCAACTAACATAAATTATAACTACTCCACAGAAAAACCCTTTTTGTAGAATCACGCTTCTCTCAAAATAAAGATTGAATTTTGCTGGAGATGGCAGTAAAAGTGCCTCCCCGACGTGATTAGGTTTCTATCCAGCAGGAATAAAAACAAATGCGCCCAATCGGGCGTCTTTACGGACAGCAAATAGTATGACTACTAGGTGTTGGGTTGCTTGCTTTTGAAAGGAGTTGAGTTGTGCTTCTCTTCAATAATTGTCGTAATTATCCGCACGCGGAAAGGTACGGAACTGGCGCATTCTTCGATTTGAATACTACCGGGCGTCAGGCTGCGTTAGCAAACAACCTTTCTATCGGTGAGGAATGCGTTGTTGCATCCGTGGCTACCGATGGCCGCATTAATTTCGATTGGTATAGGTTCAGGCATGAAACAGCGAAACGCGATGATAATGGCGAGCGCGTCAGAGTATTCCTCGGTGAGCCTCTCAGATCAGAAACTCTCACGCGGCGTGCTGCAATCCGTGATGGGTTATATTCACGCTTCTTTGATAAGCTCGGAAGGTTCAAACAATGGTCAGTCCTTAATCCATAAGGTCTGATCTCTTCGTGCGCTGCAACCCAACAACGGCATGCACCCGACACCCCTTCACGTTGTCTCTCATGAACATTGCGCGGGGGCGCGGGTGATGCCGGGCGTTAGGCCTTACTTTTGAAATGGACTCATATGGCGGACTACACAATTCACTCATTCTCCGACCTGCATGATATTGTGCAGAGTTACGGAGCGAGTGCCCTAACCGCTGTCGTATATCGTGGTGTCGAATCTGTTGAATATCAATTGATACCAAAGATTGGCAGGTTGAAGGGCTTTAGGAAATCTGTCTTGGACGAGAATGAAGAAAAATTAATTTTGCGCTTATTTAAGCAGCAATCGGTACCTTACGTCCTGCGGTCGTCAAACAGTGACTGGGAATGGTTAGCCATTGGACAGCATCACGGACTTCCTACACGGCTATTAGATTGGACACGTAATCCTTTAGCGGCATGCTACTTCGCCGTAGAGAAAGAGTTTGAGGGTGATAGTGTTGTCTACTCTTTTAAAAGTAATCGACAAGTTGACACAACGAAGAATCACGATCCGTTTAAAGTCACTGAAGTAAGTCGGTTCATACCGAATCACGTGACTAGTAGGATCACCGCCCAAGCCGGCCTGTTTACAATACATCCAAATCCAGGGATGCCGTTTGAGTCTGAGAAAATAGATAGAATTGTCATACCAGGTGAGCATCGTCGAAATCTAAAGAAGACGTTGTATAAATTCGGGGTTCATGCCGCAACACTTTTCCCAGACCTAGACGGTTTATCCAAGCACATTCAGTGGCTAAGGACAAATGCACATTGAGCGCGGGGCACATCGGCGTAACAACGGCATGCACCCGACCGCCGACACGCTGCTTGTCATGCTTTGCCAGAGGCTTGGGGCGGCGCGTCATGCGCGGCGTTAGGTGCTCGCTAGAACTTTATGACGCTTAAAGATATAAAATTCCGATATACTTAAAATCATCTGCTATGACTGGAGCACAAAACAACCTCAAACATCAGAAAAGCTGCTTCGTAGTGACTCCAATCGGCGCTGAAGATTCATCCATTCGCCGTGCTACTGACGGTCTAATTGCCTCTGCAATCCGTCCTGCATTGGAATCTATTGGCTTTAATGTATGTGCAGCTCACGAAATTTCGTCCTCAGGTTCAATTACAGGACAAGTGATCGAGCATATTTTGAATGATGATCTTGTCGTCGCAAATTTAACGGGATTGAATCCGAATGTGATGTATGAACTCGCGATTAGGCATGCTGCTAGATTGCCCGTAGTGATTCTGGCTGAGGTGAATACTACTCTCCCTTTTGATATATCGGATCAGCGCACCATCTTTTTCACAAATGATATGGCTGGTGTTGGTGAGCTTGAGATAAGGCTAAGACAAGCTGCCAGAGATGCGTTAGATGATGAGTTGCCGGATAATCCGATATACTCTGCTGCCCTAGCCAAAGTGATGAAGGAAGTTATTCCAAAGAATGATGCTCAAACATACATCTTAGACAGACTTGATAAAATTGAGAGAGTATTAGGTGATCTACGCTCTGAGGTTTCTTTAACCAAATCGGTCTCAGGCTGGGAGTTTTTTATGAAACTGAAAGGATTGCTCGAATCGGCAGAATCTATTCTTAAGGAACTCAGCCGTTACGAGCCAAAAGCAAAATTGAAACTGCATCCGTCGAAAGACGGCACATTCTCTATAGAAGCTGATACACCTACATTCATGCCTGAACGGTTACTACAACTACTGACCGAAAAATATGGCTGCGAGTTTATAGGGATAGATTACATATGCTGAATACAGGTCGCACCCAACAACGGGATGAACCTGACGCCCCATTAGCATACCTCTCATGTTGCGTGTTGTCTCTCAGGTTGTGTGCCTCCACCCGCCGCCGCTCAATTCCGGCGTTATGCCTTTCTTGGTTGTAGAATGTGGTAGAGAGTAATGAAGGACATAAAAACTCTATTAAACGAATTAGTTAAAGATGGTGGAGAAATTGTTTCTAATCCTGCTGTCATACGGCTCAAAAAGCAAAGAGTGCCTACTAATGAGCCAGCACAACCCTCGCTTGATGAGAGTCTCGAACTTCTTTTTAGGGGGCGGAAAGAAAAAGCTATTGAAATTGCGGAGAGATTACCTGCCCCTCCCGCCACATCATCAGCGGCAATCGAATCTCTCTACAATGAAATTCGAGAGTGCAGCATCTTTGGCTTGAACGGGGCTGCTATTACTTTGTCTGCGATTCTAGTTGAGTTGATGTTGAAATTTGCTTCATACAAAGTTGAAATGGGAGGGTTTGCTAGGTATGACGCGGAAAAATGGCATGAATTTGAAAAGCTGGATTTCTCAAAGGCTATAAGCCGAGCCAGAAGAAACCAACTTTCAACAAAGAAACATAGAAACCTGCTACATGAGTTTAGAGAACGTTATCGAAATCCGTATAACCGTTACAATATCAAAAAGATCACAGCACTAGTAATTGCAGAAGATGTAACGAGGGTTAATCCTGAACCCCTCGAAGTCGAGCAGCTTGATATAGAGGCAAAAGGTGATCCTATAATTCAAGCTCACGCCAAATCTATTGTTGATGCTCAAGAAGTTTTGAGCGTAGTTGAATTTGCAGATAATGTCGTTAAGCTCTTGTTTGCTAAGCTAGGCGATTCATTGGGGGAGCAAAAGACTTTCTCTGATGAAGCATAGGCATAACAACTCATTCAACCGGACTCGCAAATAGCAAGCCTCTTATCTTTGATGTTGATTGCTCGCCGGTAAATTCGGCGTTAGGCGTAACATTGCATCTGGGGTTGAGGGATTGCCAAGATGAACATACAAGTCAACAGACCTTACATTGATAAATATAATTTGGAGCTAAAACAGGCTGCGGAAGAGAACTGGGACAATCTCGTTGTCCTCTCGCAGATTCTAGTTGAGTTACTGTTTAGAAGAAAGAGGCTTGCAGCTACCCTAAGAAGCCAAGTCGTAGGAAGAATCATTGAAATCCAAATGGAAAGCTTCCCGTGGCCTTCTACAGATGTAAGCATTGGTACTGGAAAATTGGACGGGGCTGATTGGCCTAAAGAAAGTTTGCTATCGTTCATGGGGTATAGAACCGGACAAAAAGGGGCTGACGAAGATTCCAGGAGGGCTATTTTAGATTTCATTTACACGAGAAATGTGCCCAGCGTGAATTCTGTCGAGTATATGAGGAAATGGGATAGGCCATATACTGGAAAGCGTTTGTTGCAAATGGCACGCTCGTTGGCAAATTTCGTGAAAAATGAGAAAAGAAAAGACCCCTTTGCTTATGCGGTCTCTATTGAGGAACGGGAGGCCGACTTGGAATACCTGAAGTGGACATACTATGTCGGCAGGTATGATTTCACGTGGCCGCAGACTGACGTGTAACGCAGTTACGCCCAACAGCGGCATGCACCCAATACTGAACGCGGTTATAGCTACCCTCGACTACCTTCTGTAAAGAGATAATTACCTAAATTATGATTGCCGCTTAATACTGCCATACCAACGTGAACAACGAGACCAGATTTTGTCAAAAGCCCCGTCTCGTTTCCATCTTTGATACCGGCATTGAGCTTGCTGCCATGTTCCGAATTGGGGAGGTATCTCATGCCATGTGCAATCAGTTGAAAGCACATAAAGTATTCCATTCAAAACCGTGCGATCATTCACTTTTTGTCTGTACGGTCTGCCCGGTGGAATAAACGATTTGATCTCCTCCCACAATTCATTAGGTATAAGCCGCGGTTCTGGTAACTCATTATTGTTAGGTAATCGACGCTTGTATAATTTCACTGACTTCCTGTTAGCTTTCAATCTTCTATCAGGGATAGCACACTCCCGCCAGATTACCTGCTTATTAGGACTGTGGTATGAATTCAGAAACTTGGAAACCCCTCTGAACTTTTCGGGGAACTTGTTTTTAGACCTACAATGATCGTATGCCTTATTCAAACACTTTAGAGCCGATTCGACCTCCTGAACACTTTGCCGGTATTCCCGCATCGAAGACAAATGTTCGTAAGCAACTTTCCAATACCAATAAGGAACATTATCCATCCGAGTAAATAGCTGTCCTCTAAATAGCTTATTTGCCTTACAGAAGTTAATAAAATTATTCGGCCAATCCGACAATAACTCCCTTGCCATTCCAATCAAACCTCGCCGTTCAGCAACGCAAAGCCTTTCAAGAGTTTTATCATTGCCGAGTATGATATCGAAATTTTTATTGCCATACTGACGGCTGATATACTGCCGTAAACCTATACCCTTATTCCCAGAGGCGAGCAGAAACATAAGCCTGCGTAAAACTATAAAGTACAAGTGTGAATAAACCGGGCCACTCCCATTTATATTGATCCAACCATTTTGAATCGTCCTTACTAAAGAATTCTGGAAATCAATCTCCGTATTTGATGTGGAGGGAATTGAATCGAAGTCGGCGTCTCTGAGGTCGGTCTTGCAAGAGTGACACAACGTCAGATTACCTATAGGCGGATTATGTAAACTACCACTGATTCCTTTTCGATAGTTCACCGGCTCATTGCATATCGGACACCGATCAAGCAACTGAATGCGATGTTTCACACATGATGTAATGAATGCCAAACGCCAACTGCGTCTAAAGTACGGATCCCCCTCAGCCAAACTATAAGGGGCAGTATTGCAAGCCATAACACTTTTCACTGCCGGGGGCGGAACTGATGGACATGACCCACACTGAATTACCCTGTGTACAGAGTCTTTCGTATAGCCAGCCCTCATAAGTTACCAAAGTAGTATTACGTACAACTTCGATTCCCACTGCGGCTTTCTCTGCTAACAGCGTTAATATTGATGTTTTTATGTTTCTATCAATATCCCTGTTCCATAGAGCCTTACCGCTTGAATGAATGGAAGAATCTACGGTTGTAAGTATAATTGAGCATAAACTGGATAGGTGCAGACCATGAGCCAGACTGAGTCGGCCTAACCAAGAGGATAAAAGCTCATCCTGTTTTGGTTTTAAATGAATAGGCCAAGGCTTACTGAATAAATCGTTACTGAGCATATTCAGCACCGAGATATCTCAGTGCGCCCCTCCCAGCTTAATAACACAGTTATGGAAATACACGCTCTTACCTGATAGCCGGTGGCAGAATGCTATTTCACCTGTACGACCTTAACCGCTGAACGCCCGACCGTTGTGCGACTGAACTCAGTAGGCGTCTTTCGTTTACGAAACACGTTTTGAACGCCCAAAAGATTTGAAACAGCCTTTTGATATGCCACGCCACTTGAGTTGTTGATGTGAGTAATAACAGCAACGATCTCCGCGTCGGTGGCTCTGTAAGACGTGCGGTAAAGATGGTGATGTACAATACTCCAGAACCAGAATGGCGCAGTCTCAAAGTCCCGCAATAAAGTAGAACTCCACACGCGCTCCGTCGTGCAAATCATGACAAAACGCCTAGGCCACTCTGTCAAGAGATATGCCGCTAGGGACTTCAATTTATGACGTTCGGCAATGCGTAGTGATTCAATGTCTGTTCTGCCTGCGAAGAATGGCCGAGTGAAAAACGATATCCCCGCTTCGCGGCATAATGCGGCTAGTAGTTTGGCCCCTCGTTTGGAGGCAAGCACTCTCATCAACTGCCGCAGCACCGAAAAGTATAGAACTGTGTAGACCTTTAAACCTTCACCAATATCTATCCATCCGTCGCTGAGTGCCTGCATTAACCTGTATTGGTAATCAATTGACTCAGTACATGCATCATATGGTGCGAAGCCATTCACATCTCGCAGGTCAAGTTTACACATGAAGCATCGTGACATGCCGGTCGCCACCTGTTTACTTCGTTCGCCTAGTTCATCACGGTGAAAGTTAATGGCCGCATCGCAACGTGGACAGGAATCGAAAAGTAAGCAACGGTGTTTTGTGCAGACGGTAACGAACCCCAGACGCCATTGACGCCGAAAGTATGGTTCTTTGTCTTCGGCAAGGCATCTTGGGCAGTATTGCGTTCCATGCATTCGCCTGACGCGATGATAAACACCAAGTGGCATTATCCAAGGGGTATTCCCCTGTGCGTTGTGTCGTTCATATAGCAGCCCTTCATAGGCCGTCAGAGTCGTTTCTTCCACACGATTAAATGGTGTCCTTGTGCGCTTGGATAACTCCTTGAGTATCCTATTGTCAGCGCACCTGTCGATATCACGATTCCAGATAGAACGCTTATCCCATAACAGCGTACAGAAAGTGTGTAGCTTTAATCCGTGCGCCATCGCCAAACGGACAATCCATGATGATAGCAACTCATCGGGCCGGGGTTGCGAGCGGGCCGGCAGTACCTCCTTAGACAAGCCATTGGCGCTGATTATCATTCTCATCCCCTATTATTTTAGAGCCGCTGGTGGTTTCGTTCTGATGGCAGAGTCCAACTCAATGATTCAAGTATTTTGATGGTGATTCGCTCATGCCCCCCTTGTATGGCAGCCTCAGAGGAGCGGCACAGTACATTTGAGATTTCTCCAATAATGCCCTCACTCATAAATAAAACCTTTTCGGCAAGTGACGATTCAGTTAATTGCGAGGGTTTCCTGAGTGGTAGCATCAGTTCATAGCTGGCGAGTAGGCGTAAGTATTCCGCGTTCTTTTTCCATCTCGGGAGCGACATTGGCTCAAAACGATTGGATAATTGTGGATCAGTATTAATTGCGTTGAACGCATCTTCAGTCCCAACACCAACGAGGGGCATTTGTAAGTCGTTGCAGAAATTTTTCAGCACGTTTAAAAACGCCCGCTGGCGACTTGAGCTTCCGGCGATAATATTGTGTATCTCATCAATTATCAGTATTCGTGTACTCGTTTGTCGGAGAATATGCTTAATTTGAAACAACTTCTTGCTCGGCTTCTCGGAAGCTTTAAAAGGGGCTGCCAACGTCTCAAGCATTTCGTCGTACAACCGTGACTCATCAGGAGTAGGCGGAGCTTGAATAACGAGCACCGGAAGAGTGACAGCATCCCCCTCACCGTTGTCATAAGCCATATGCTTCTGTTGAAATCTTTCGACGACCATTGTTTTGCCGTTATTTGTGTCTCCAACAATCAATGAGTTTGGCATTCTATGTTTCCTCGGAAAGTTGAGCAGATACTCCAGCCGGCTGAGGATTTGCGTGGCGCGGCCATAACCAATCCAATGTTCGCTGTTTATATGGTCGATGCGTTCATTATCCGGTAGCTCCAACGCGGCGCGGGCTGTGTCGTTCAGATGGTCTTTTTTGGCTTGCGCGGTAGTCATAAGCTGGTAAGTTTGCCGGGAGTGTTCTGCCTATAAAACAAAAGACCCGCACTGATAGAACGCACACACTTAGTGTGTGGCATTCTTACAGGCGAGTCGTCACTCGCCACCCATTACCTGCCGGCAATGAGTGTCATTTAATAAACGGTATAAAGCTGTGAACAGACACTTAAAGAAATCATCGAGAGAAGTGCAGGCTCACAGCTTGAGACGCTAACACTCTTTGAATGTGGATTCAATAAAAAATTTCATAATCAAGTAATCTACACGGGGTGTAGATTTCAGGGATCATTGTAAGCTCATTTTGGAAGGGCCGCCGGTTGCCCTCCAGCTTAGAGCTTCTCTCCTAACCCGATGAGTCACTAGCCTTCCCGCCAATGAGTCCCACGATTGCACCAAACCCCATCTTCCAAGTGGTGGTGCATGTCTCGAATAAACTCGCCTGTAGGGGGGACGGGTGAGTAAAGAACGACAGCACTAATGATATCGCTAGTGAAACTACTGTTAGACTCAGAACTGCCTTAAAAATCCACCTGAAAGTGGTCGGAGAGATTGTGACTGTCTTGCTTGCTTGCCTTGCCATTTACTTCTACTCCCGTTAGCCAACATTACCGATGGCGGCACAATCAAACGGACGATACACGTCCGCCGGAATTAAGTGTTGGACACTGACGAGAACAGGAATAGAAGTAGTCCGTAACCCGTCAGTGGGCTACGGAGTCTGAAGGATGGAGTGAACGCGGGATTAAAGCGAGAGGTCTGAGGATGACCTTGATTTTGTGTCTGAACTTGCCTCCCTCACGGAACGCGGTACGAGCACGCTGCTTCTGTTCTTCCACGAAAGCTACAATAGGATAGCCTGGATCACCGAGCAGAATCCGAATGCCATTAATAAAAAGCGCGCGTATTGACTCCAACTTCTGCCGTACATACTGCCAAAAAGTAATGTACAGCAGATTATGGCCGTCATAAGCGGCCTGCCGACTTGGAATCCACCTGAAAACGTTCTTACGACGCTCCGGTAGAGGATACGGCGGATTGTGAAGTACAAACGGCGACTGACCTAAGTAAAGCTGTCTTACCCTAGATGATGCTTCTACTAACTCTGAATCAAAATCAATAGCGTTGCCATAAATATCATAAGCCTTAATTGAGGCTATCGGTTGAATTCCGGCGACTTTTGCCAAGGAATAAGTGAGTAATGAATTATAGCCGGCGAAAGGGTCTATAATACGCGATGAATAAGGGAGCCCCGCCCCAACAGAGAACCTATCGGATAAATAGTCTAAACGTAATTTGGGCGACCCAATATCCATATTTTACCCGAATTCGCCTTCGATTATAGCAAACCATTGATGCAGATACCATCTTTCATCACATCCGATAGTGTCCTAATTTGAGGTCATGCTGCGGAAGCTCCGGCACTACGGAAATCTACCATTGTAAAAGGGTTTCATGTATTAGAGGAGTTATTTATGTCTGAAACTCTAACGCTTGAGCTGGTCTTTCTAGTTATCGGGATACTAGGCACAGCCTTAGGACTGTTCTTCTGGCGGGATATTGCTCCAAAGGGCTCCATGTATAGGTCTATCCGAGATGAGGAAGTTAGCGGTTGCGGCTTGCAGTTAGCTGTGGTCGCTGGGCTTGTAACAATCATTTCATTAATCGCAGTGGGGTATGGGGTTTGGAAATGGTTCACCACTTCAAATTAGGACACTACTAACCGGCGGGCTTTTTTCATGCCGATAGCCTAGCGCGGGCGGGACGGCTTGGTATACTTTCAGCCGCAGTAGGCACGACCACTATCCACGTCAAACGGCACGTTGGCCCTATATGGAACCCAATAAGGAATCTTGTTGCGGTTATGGCGGAATCAAGATATGGCAATTTGAGGAAGACTCGGTATAAGCTGCCCAGCGAAATCTGTGTCCGGTCTACTGCGTAATGATGATGAGTCCTGAGCTACAAAAATTCCTTACTGAGTTTCTATTCGCTATTGTGACCGGCATCGTCGCTGGCGTAGTGGCCGGCTGGGTTATATGGCGCTTTCAGCTTAATGCCCAGCTTGCCTTGGATGATACCCCAAAGATCATAAACATGGTTCAGTCGCTCCAGGAGGCAAGTACAGAGATTACTATTGCGAGAATGATGTTTGAGCATGGCCGCGAACATGACAAGGATTTTGACGCAGACAAAGAAATACTTGAGGTTCAATCGAAGGTCGGCGAAGCTAGTCTATTGATATTAAAACTCGCTTCACAGGCTCAGTTTCTCCGCTCCAAACAGTATAGGCAGCTTCGGGCTTATCTTGTGTTGCGGATTCAAAGAAGTGAGGCTTGGTTTGAAGAAGACACTGACCAGATGATTAAAAGGATAGATGAGTTGCTGGCAGACATCAATTACTTTCTTCATCGCGCAAGTCTTATGTCAAAACTCAAGGGAGTTTGGGAAAAGTTAAAGAAACCGCTAGTAGCCTTCCGAAACCGTCTCACACGCGAGCAAAAAGAATTATTGGTTGCTGGGACACGCCTCGACGCTTATATATCGGTGATAGCGGAGCCATCGCCATTCGTCCACATTATTCCTTTCAGAATGTATGTTGGTGATGACGCTCCAAAATATGTAGAGGCGTTCAATAAGCTTCTGGGAGCTGGCTACCTTCAAAATACCGTAGGCGAGTCGTACCAGTTAAGCCGGAAGGGCTGGAAAGAGGCAGTCAGGCTTACTAAAGGCAAAAACGAGCCGGGGGTGCTGATTTAATCCTTAAACAGACTTCTTCTCCTATGACCAACTACGCCAACAGCTAAGACCCATCTAATTCAATGTTCGTCGTAGGATGCTGGCTTTTATTCTCGAAAGTAAGGGGTGGCTTATAAAAAGGTTCCCGGCTTAGGCTGGTGTCTTGGGCTTTGTCTTCACCTGTTTATTCTTAGTCGGCGTTGGAGGGGCCAACTCTTCTTCGCTTATGCCCAAACATTCAGAGCATCCTAAATATATCTTACCTCCCAAATCTTCAAATAATTGTCCGAGGTCTGCAAGGCTGTTGATAACTTCACCCCTTTCCGTCTCACAACGAGGACAGGTATCGAGCAGCATAAGCCTCCTTAGACTCTGCTCACAATGATTGGTAAGGGTGAAGCGCAACTCCTCAATCGTAGCAATCGGGCGATCCATCAGGTCGATTGTAATGTGTATCGGCAGGTCGTTCCCTAACGCCTCTTCCAATTTCTCACGCAACTCAAGCATCAAAGCAGCTCGATTCAACAACTGTGCTATCCGTTTCGGGCGTTCTTTCCGCCACGCACACACCGCACGGGTTCTTAACGGCACGTACCCTCGATCATCCATAGCAATTCGTCCGAGTTATTGCGGCGGGCCGATAACGTGGAATGAATTTAAGAAGCGGTTACAGATTCTTCTATCTATTTCTTGGTTGAGGAACATCGACCTACATTGTAGGTCATATACCTGTCCGTTACGGACGATTGTACGTGAAATTGAATGTACATAGCCGTCAGGTGATTTCGACCGCTCCCATGCTTCTGTTTCGACGGCGCTTCTGGATAGTCGCCGAATCCCGACGATCTTCCATCCCAACCTTCCAGCACTCTTTTCAACCTTCTGCTCGTAAGCCGGTGCTACACTATCAATAAACGGACTATTCGGCGCGTACCCCAAGTCCTGAAAGCTGACGACCAGCATCATCACGTCGATAAACACTACATATCTGCGAATCAGCGGCCCCGCCTTACCTGTACTGGATTCACCACGAAACTCATCACGCTTCGGCTCGACTGGAAAATCAACTGTAAAATCCCGGTCGGGGCCGGTGATAGGTTCCCATTGTTCTTTTGCTGATCCTGTCGCCTTTGAGATATCCGGCTTCTCGAACTCATTAACTAAGAAGACGTGTAGCCCACTCCTTGCCCGCTCTGGATAGGTGACGCCTATCCAGTTGGCGAATAGGATGACGCTCTCATCCTTCTGCATTTCCCTCCTGAGATGTGGAAGAAGTACGTCCTGTACCGGCAGCCAAAACTGAACGCCGTCTTCAATGAACAGCATCTCAGTCGTAAACTTCTCGCTGAATTGTGGGGCACCGACGGACGCCATATAGAAGGCGATAAAGTGTCGCTTCGTTGCTGAAATAGGCCGCGACGTACCTGTGTAAGTGACCCGTGCGCGCACAGCGTCCGAACCCAAATCCACACCCTTGTCGGACAATCCAGCACGGGTTGAGTGTGATTGGATAGTGCTGCTCAACTTGCCCGGCCTGTATCTCGCCCATGTGTCCTCACCAGATTGTTGAGCGACGGCGCAGGGCGTAAGTAGTAATAAGGTGAGTGTAAGGCGAATGAGAGGGTTATGCATTAAGCATCCTTCCAGTCCATTAGCAGGACGTAAACTGTTGATGTGGTGTGAATGATAAGTCGTCTGGTATAAAGTGCTTTCAGGGCTATTTGACAACTGCAATCCCGTGCACGTCGCAACTCAACATTTCCGTGTATGAGGTGTGCTGCCCCTTATGAAAAAAGCACTAGGGCAGCCAACATCAAGACGCGCTTTTGGTTTCCTTATGGAAACTTAAGGCGAAGGATACGACGAGAAAGGGAAGCGGGCAAGAGACGGGGAAAGGTCGCCGGAGGAGGCTTACTCTGATGGGGACACGTCACCCGCGCCCGCAGCCGGATCGCCTAGCCGAAAAACTTCGCCAAATTCGCAACCGGCTCGGCTACACGCTGGAGGAGATGGCGCAGGCACTATCTCAGGTGAAGAAGTCTCCGCCCAACAAATCCCACATTCACAGATTCGAGACAGGAATACGCGAGCCGTCGCTGTTGGTGCTGCTCCAATACTCCAGAGTTGCAAAAGTCCCCCTTGAGACGCTTGTAGATGATGAGCTTGAGTTGCCGGGAACCACCCGCGCGAAACGTAAATAGCTTGGAAGGTTACATGCTTACTTGTACTTTTGGTAATCACTACTTGACGCAAGATGAAAGTGGGCGCAGCCTTGCGGCATGTCGAATCTCCCTGACAATCCTCCTTCACGTCGAGCGAGATTTGCGGCGTCTGTGCGTAGCTTTTTTGCATTTTACTTTAGCGGTCTTACGCCAATCTTTTCCGGTTCTTGGAAGTGGACGGCAACTGCCAGCACGCTGCTCGCTGTTATCATTCCCCTTATTCACGACCTCTTAAAGCCTCAACCGAGCGGGGAGGCGCGCATGTTTTCCCTGCTTTGGCAAATACCCCTGACAGCCGGGGTAACGTTTTTCGTAATCATGTTTCTGTTCTATGTGCCTTACTCCAAGTATCAGAAACTCCAAAAGAGTTTAGAGGAGGCCGAGAGCCGATTCCGCGCTGAGATTGAGCGGCTAGGTAAGGAGCATGCTAAGAACTTACACGATGCCCTGAACAAAGAAAGACTGTACTTTTACAAAGAAGTGCTGCCGGAGGAAACAGATAAACTAAGGATGGACCTCACCGCTATAACGACTGAGAGAGACTCACTTAAACTCGAATTAGTAGAAAAGAGTACGCAGTTACAAGACCGTATTGACCGCCGGAAGGCACTTGAAGCTTTAACGCTTTTGTATCAAGAGGGTGCGGAACTCCGCATGACGATACAGCAGAAAAACTCAAAAACCCAAGATTGGGTGGCGCGCGGCGCGATAACAGTCCGCGAATATTTAGGCGAGCCTTACGGGACGGAGTTTCTTACTTGTAAGGAGTTGTCGATAATTCCGCTTGGAGAACACTTCTTAGACCCCCGACTAGAATTACTTATGAAATACATGAAGAAGCTGAAGGAGGGAAATTAAGCCTCTTTCTTTCAGCATCCTTTGTGTCAAGCGGACGATTACCATAATTTTAATCAACGCCGGCGGCCAACAAGGCTGCCGTCTTTTGCACAGTTTCTTCTGCTACTTTTTGATTTTTCAACTGGCATTGCCACACCGTTATTACCCGCCAGCCGGCTTGTTGTAAAAGTTCCACGGCCCTCTTATCACGAGAAATATTGGCTGAAATCTTTTGCTCCCAAAACTCTCTACGAGTATTCGGTAGTCCCGCCCTTTTACAGCTTTCGTGCCCGTGCCAAAAGCAACCGTGGACAAAGATGGCGGCCCGGTATTTAGGAAGCACAATGTCCGGCGTTCCCGGTAGACTCTTAACGTTTTTTCTAAAGCGAAACCCCAACCGATGAAGCAGCGAGCACACCATCTTTTCAGGGGTTGTGTTTTGCGTGCGCACACGCGACATGGCGATTTTACGTTGTTGAGGTGTTAAGTTGTCGGCCATAAAACGCCCTCCTCAGCCCTCGGAAAAACATCCGATTTTTTTCTTTAGTATTGTTGACAAATTTGCTAAATTAAGTATCTTAAGTCGTTATCTCAAGGGGCTGGCGAGGCTGAGACAGTTACATCAAATGCTGCCGTAGTAATCTTGAAAGTGCCATGCACAAATCGGTCATATCGGTGGTTGAACTGTCGCACCATTCTTTCAAGCACCTGGAGAGGTCGCCGCAGTGACTCCATCGAACGTCCGCAAGTTGTGCTTGGCACAATCCCGGTTCTCTTAATACCGTCTCGATAGCCCCTTACTCTTTAGATGTTGTACGTAAGCTCCTACTTTAAATTGAATCTTCGGCTGAGTGGAAATGATAAAGGCTATCGACTTTTTCTGTGGCGCGGGCGGACTGACGAGAGGGCTTTTAGACTCTGGAATTAAGGTATTGGCCGGCGTTGACAAGGACAAGAGGTTGCAGGCAACCTACGAAAACAATAACAAGCCAAGTAAGTTTCATCCAGTTGATATAAATAGTATTGATATTTTCCAGCTCCGGCAAGAGTTGGGAATTATCGAGACGGATACCGTCCTCTACGCGGCTTGCACGCCTTGCCAGCCCTTCTCTACACTTAATCGTCAAAAAGGAAAGGATGCAAGGAAGAGTTTACTCCTATCGTTTGGACAGATTGTCCAAGCCTGTCCGTCGGATTTCCTTTTGATCGAGAACGTGCCGGGCTTGAATACCGCTTACGGGAAGGAGATTTATGAAGAGTTTATCGAGATGATCGACAGCGTAGGATTCAGCGCGGAGAATATATATTCGGAGTTTTTAGATGCCAATGATTTCGACGTTCCGCAAACCCGCAAGCGGTTTATTTTGATTGCATCACGCCATGCCGAGGTGGTGATACCGGAGAAAAGCGACGACAAGCCTACCGTCGCCTCTGTTTTGAAAAGGTATCCGAGAATCGCCGACGGTACTAAATCCAGGCGCTACCCTAATCACGAGGCAAGAAAACTTCCTGAGAACCAAAAACTTATAATCAAAGCCATTCCTAAAAATGGTGGGAGTCGGAGCGACGTTGAGGATACCTCGATCTTGCTTCCTTGCCATCGCAATAATTCAACGACCTATAAGGACATATTCGGCAGAATGGCTTGGGCGAAGCCTTCACCTACTTTGACGGCGAGGTGTGCGGATATTGCGTGCGGGAGATTCGGACACCCTAGACAGAATAGAGGCATCTCCCTTCGAGAAGCTGCTGCGTTACAATCTTTTGAAGATGATTATGTTTTTCACGGCAGCAATTTCCACATCATGCAACAAATAGGAAACGCGGTTCCGCCCAAGTTTGCTCAAAAGCTAGGTGAGGCTGTCGTGGAAACATATTTAAGTCTCGATTAGTCAGCCTTCCAGCGTACGCTCGATAAGTTGAATAATCCTATCTGGATGCTGTCGTATATTTATCTTCTGGCTGTCAGATTTCAAAATAATAGCCCCACCAGCTAAAGTCGCAAGCGCAAACACCCTCGCAATAAACTCCTTCTCGGTGAATGCCTTCTTCCAAGCGCGATTCTCCTGCCTTATTGTATTAACGTCAACGAACTCACCTTCCGCCTCATCCCCTTGTTTTTTCCAGATGGCTTTTAGGACAGCCTTATACTCAAAATCACCGGTTGGTTTTTGCAGCTTTTCAATGCTCTCCAGCTTTTCGGAAGGAGTCTCAAGTTTCGTGAAGATATCCTTCAAGAGGTGCAGCGGGTATTGATACTCGTCCATCGCCTCGTGCAATTTTATCAGTGCATCCACGGTCATTATTGAAACGCCAGGCACGGCCTTGCATTCGTTCATGATGGCTCTATTTTCAGCCGCGGGGTCTTTCGTAAGCCCGGCGAAGGCGCGGGCGACGATGACTGCGTGGGTAGCTCCCTCGACCGCCTCGCGGTGTGCTGCCGCGCTGGCGACCGCCGCAGGGACGTTCCTTACGGCGTTCCTAGACCCTTTAGCCTCAAAAATAAATTTGTAGGCTTCAGTCCCTATGGTCGCAACCAGCAAGACATCTTTTTTACCGGTGGCCCCGTCTCTCTCACATTTGAATCCCATGTCTTCCAGTATCGCTGCGAGCGCAACTTCAAATACGTCATCCCCTTGATATGAAGTGTTTTTGAGTTCGATTGCGAAATCGCTTCTGTTCCTGCGGTAATTCTCCGCCAACTGACGAAACAACTCGTCTCGCCAGCTTGCGATCTGTTGAACTTTTTCAGCAGGAATACCTATGTCGTATAAATAACCCTGCAAAGTAAGTTCCGAAATGGAAATCAAATCCAATGCTTGATAGAACGGCTGGAACTTTTTCTTCTTTCCTAGCCTTTCTTCCAAGACGGTGTAATAAGGATGGGAGGTGTTTATGATGAAGCCTTTCCCGTCAGGTGAAATTTTCGACAGCGGCGTATCTTCGCCGCTTGGCTCACGAACAATTTCAGGCTTCGTAAAATTAAAAGAGGTTCCCTCGTCCAATGTGGTATGGGCCAGCAGAGAAGAAATAGGCGACCTAAACAACTCACTGGATTTTATCGGTAAGAGATTTTCCGTTTTTTCATTCTCTACATCCCTCTCGAAATCGCCATACACTTTGCTCCGTGTAGCCAGAGACAAGGAATGAAGCAACAGCCTCATTTCTTTAAACCCTGCGGTGTCTTGCTTGAATCTTTCTCTGTCGGCTAATAAATCTTCATCTTTATTGAAGTGAAGAAAATACTGACAACGATAGAACGTCCCGAAGTGCGGGTCGGGGCTTAAAATATATTGTGGGTCATAGGGATTTATCAGCCTTTCCCTAACCATGATGAAGAAGCCGTAACTACGCCCGATCCTCTCGGCCTTTATGTCGTTCAAGGGATTTTCAAATAATCTTGTGTCACCCCAAACCTTCCCCAAATATGGAAACTCAACATAAGGAGTATTTTCTTTGGGGGCTTTAGGATTCAGGCCGACTTCTTTGCCGAACTTAATTTTCCCGGTTATTTCTGGGATTTCTAAATCCTTGACGGCATCATCCCAATCACTGTGAAGCTGTTTTTGGATTTCCGGGGTCGCAAAATTCCACACGGTTTTAGCGTTCCCCTCCAATCTGGATTCAACTTTGTCGTCATCAACAAAAATTTCAAAGTCGGGGCGTAAAGGCATGCCATTGCCGAGAAGCCATAAAAGCCGCCCATGCTTTAGCTCTTTTTTTAACTTCCCAATGATTGCAAGCGTCCAATGTTCTTGATCAAAAAGCTCCTTAACGGCTAAAGAGCTATCAGCTATGTTTTGAACTGAGTCTGTATTAAACAGAGATTGAACAATCTGCCTCGCTTCTTTCTTATTAATTTTCCTGATCGGAGCTTTATGGGGTTTTTCTTTTGAAGGTTTTTCTTTTGAAGGTGGCTTTTCCTTTTCTTTTGAAGTGGATTCGCTTTTATTATCTCTATCCAAGAAATCTCCATAATTTACATGAACTGATAAAAACTGCGAGCCGCGGCGGCAGAGGTGTACGATTTCGTCGCCTATCGAGTAACTAGCCAGCTTGCCGATGCCGAATTTACCTATCACTGCACGGTCGGGCAGCCCCTTTTCCTTTGCAACCCTCTCATCATCTTTTTTAGGGCTGTCTGCAATTAGCCAGAGGTGTTTTATCCCCTTCGCGTCCATACTGTTTCCGTTATCCCAAACCAAAATATAATCTGAGGTGAATTTCCCCGGCAGATAGACGTAGACCTTCTTCGCAAACGCATCAAATGCGTTTGCCACCAATTCTTCAATCGCTTTATTCGGCGAGCCGTATAGATGTTGAGAAAAGTGTTGAATTATTTGATAGTCGATGTCTAAGCTGACGTTATCAACTACTTCACCGACCTCAAATACATCTTCAGTCTGTTTTTCTGCTTCAACCTGTTTTTCTGCCGTCATCTTCAGTCCTCCCAAGTCAGGGGCGATATAGTTGGCGAGTTTTACGTCCGACTTAATAATGGTAGCTGAGTGTGAGCCGTCGTCCGCAGCGAGGGGCTACTCTACCCAATTTTTTCAATCTCATCAAACGGTTTAATGTCCAATGTCTGCTCGCTTTCGTTAGTCGAAGCCGGCCTTGCATCTGGTGTAGTAAGAGGAAGGCCCACCGTCCTGTGGATGCGCCTGCGTTCTTTTGAGCGACGGATAAGCTTTGTTTCTTTGGTCGCATTATCCTGTAGTTTTCGCATCTTCTTGATAGCCGCGAAAATTGCGTCCTCATCAATGTTCCTGCGGCCTTCCGACTCCAACTGCCTTATCGCGGCTCGATATTCCCATATACTTGTCGCTGGATGACTCAAAGTACGGTAAGGAATAACCGAATATCGCTCAAGGACAGGGTTGTAAAAGTAAACTCGGCTGATGTCGCGCGGGTCACGTCTGAAGGTGAACATCCGTATGCGTCTGTTCTTCGTGTCTGATGTGTCGATGGCTTTTATGAATGGGCGCAGCACGTCATGATAATAGTCAATCTTATCTATCCGCACACCATACCGCTGGATGCTGCGCTCGAAGTAAGGCATAAAGTCTAGCCGTAATCGAGTCTCATCGGTGACTATTTTAGGGATGCCGGTTCCCGGCTGATCTTTAGTGCCAAAGACGCCCTGCTTATATTTCTCTACGGGACTCATACCAAGAGCGCTATGTTTACGCTGATGATAAACCTCGACGAAAAAGGTAGTCAGCCAAGTTTCTAATTCTTTGAGGGTGAAAACGGCTTGAGCTTCAGAATCGTAGTCACCTTTATCCCGTGGATTCGAGAATGTTGTTCCCGGTAAGGCATGTATTTCTGTGGCGACTATTCCCATAAATCTCTCGATGTGGCCGCCGTAATGTGGCGTCGCCACCAGCCGAAAGTTCGTGTCTATACCGTATTCTTGACATGCCCGGCTAAGCATCTCGCCACGAAATTCTTTAGCGTTGTCAGCGTGAATCGTGCGCGGGAAGCCCCACACCAACCACGGAGTTCCAATGTTGTGCTGACTTAGCCATTTGTCTTTCGGTAATATCGAATGGGCGATGGCGAGTCCGGTCGCTATAGCACCGGGGGAATCGAGTGAGATGTAGAAGCCGCACAGCATACGGCTGAACACGTCGATTACAGCGGTGAACCACGGACGACCGATGGAGCGGCGACTTTCCTCATCAACCACCATAATGTCGAGCAGGGTGTGGTCAATCTGTACGTAAGAAAGCGGGAAATCCGCACCGGGGAAGTTGTCGCGGGTCGGATCGAATGTCTCGCGCGCCATCTTTCGGCCCTGCCGCCGCGCAATTCTTTCCTTCTCGGAGCGTGCCGCGATGCGGTTACGGATCGTATTTACATGCGGCGCGGCTAGGCCGGTATTGCGGCACCGGGTTTCAACTTCTTCACAGGTTTTACTCACCGAACGCTTCTGCTTATGAAGGTAAAAGTCTTCAATAGTGGCTTGCACAATCGCCTCAACTTCCTGTGATAAGCGAATTTTTCCTTCCTTGAACCCGCGCTTATTTGGGAGCAACGCCGATACAGTTTCGGTACAGCGGAAAGCTTTTATCCAGCGATAAATCGTACCCAGATGTACACCGCCGGCCCGCGCCTGCTCTTCAACCATTTCGCGGGTGCATCGTGGGGTCTTTAGGAGAGACTTGATGAGGGTGTATCGACGATTGGCCTCTTCCCAATCGAGTTTATCAACGGACATAATTTCAGTGTCCGTGTTTGTTTCTTCCATTTCATCAGTGACCATGCCCGTTTCGTCCGCCGGAGATAGTTCCTTAATGAACAACCGTTCTAAGCCACCCGCGGCCTCGTCGGAGGCAAGGACGGTTTCCAGATCGAGTATGCACTTAATACGAAAGCGGCGACCCCGGCATGAAACGAAAACGCCTGGCTCGATCTGTATAGAACTGCGCATGAGTTGATCCTTCTAGATTAACGTTTCTGAGCCGAGCGTCCATATCGGACTTACCATCGTCAGTCGCTCGTCGAGATTGCACCCAATCCGTTTTAGAGCGATGAGTCGCCACAGGATAGGCATGAGTTCAGCACCGCGCATTAGGTCTTCGGAGCAGGCCAGAAGTAGTGCCTGTGGGGTTGCTATGCGGAGTTCGGCCAAGCTGTCAAGCAGCAGATTTACCTCGTCGGGTACAAGTTCCGTGCGCTCGTAGAGGAGCAGAAAGTTTGCATTCGATAAATACGGCGTGCGGATTTCATTCTCGGTAAAAATGCTGAAACGTTGCCAACCTCGTTCGCGGGAGAATGCACGGGCCGCTTTGAACTTAGGCTTTAAATCTTTCCACTCCGCAAATAGGTCTTTGCGATACTTAACTTCCGCGAGCATAGGGGGAAGTTGATGTCCGGTAATGGGATCGGCATTGAAGTGAATGAGTACGTCAGGGGTATAAGTGTGGATATGACCTTGCGGATCAGTATAAGAGACGATGAGAGGCTGTTCCTCGAACCCAGCGAAACGCTGCTTATCAAAGACGAGCAGAGTATATAGGTCGCGCTCTAACGAGGATTCAAAATCCGCACTAGTCTTATGAGTTGGTCGAGCAACTCTTCCGGTAAGACTTCGGCCGCTGGGGCGAATTTTCCTGACGGACATGCTTTGTACCTTAAACTGGTTGCATCAGTTTCGGTAAAAAGATAATCAGGTTGCATTAATTATTGTATACGGTAGCACGGAATTCTGTCGGTAACCAAAAGTGGACGTGTTCCATTTCTCGGGCCAGTAGCCAATTGCATTTGACTCCGATATGATTGGAGTTGCCACCTAGACAGGCTGGTGTCCTCCGCAGCATTAACAGAAGATGGCGTCCGCCAGCGCCTCACATGCACGCACACGCTGGTATGCCTATGCTCTTCCGCACTCAGTCTGCCGCCGTCCACGGTATCGAAGCACATCTCGTTGACATTGAGGTTGACCTAACGCCCGCGCGCGGCGAGGCCGACTCGCTGACATCAATTACCATCGTCGGGCTGCCCGACCTCGCCGTGCGCGAGTCGCGCGAGCGCATCCGCGCCGCCGTCAACAACAGCGCGTTCTTCTTCCCCTTTCACAAGACGACCATCAACCTCGCACCCGCGGACGTGCGCAAGGAGGGCGCGAGCTTCGACCTCCCCATCGCGCTCGGCATCCTCGGGGCCAACGGCGACC
>WUUC01073794.1_pt1 | contig 21815 bp, 11 predicted proteins | sample 6278441 | NCBI WGS metagenome assembly WUUC01 (sample SAMN13675441, study PRJNA597444) | soil metagenome | isolation source: soil | place: USA: Washington | collected 2017-10
ATCAAGAAATACTGGTAGTAACATTTATGAACCAAAATATGGTTATTCCCTCGGAATTGGTTACGATCAACCTCTTCACAAAATATTTTCATTAAACCTTCGGGTGTTGTACGAACAAAAAGGGAGCACCTCCAAACTCCGCTCAATCGTAACAGAGGCGGATGGCAGCATCACTCCACTCACCGACAAGTACACCACGAAGTTGAACTATATCACTTTTTATCTCATACCTACTTTCCATCTTGGACCAAACAAAAACATCCACATCGGCATCGGTCCTTACTACAGCTTCTTACAGAGCTTATCGTTGAACATCCATCGCACACGAACTTATGATGGATTATTTATTTCAGTACGAACCGAACATCCCAAAAACTACTTCAACTCGAACCATGACGCAGGTGGAACCTTTCAAATTGGCTATTCATTTAACGTGGGTGATAACCTGGGACTGACTGTGCAAGGATTCTACAACAGCGGAGGCGTGGGCCTGTATAATTTAAACTTTGGGGAACAAAGAAATAACGACTGGGGAGTGCTGGTCATCGCAAAGATTCGGTAAACCTGTGGATTTTCAATATTGTTTTTTTTCGTCGAAATCATATATTTATCATATTGAGAGAGAGAGAGTTTCTGCTGTCAGAGTTATGATTATTAACAATAAACTGAACGTGCATGAAACTCCCAATGATCATTGCGGCCCTTTTGTTGATTAGCACGACTGCACAGGGCCAACTCCTTAAATCGTTAAGTCAATCGGAATTGTCCCTTGTTGGTCGCAGCCACAAGTCAAAATTAGACAAGCTGGCCGCAGCGCCGACTACAGAATCTGTATCCATCGCAACAATTGGTTCGATCACTGAAACTCTCGCCGGCACAAAACTTTGATAAAGCTACCGTGACATATTCTGCCATTCATGAAATCGGACATTTATTCAATTGCCAACACGAGGGCGGTTCAGGTTACAACCATGGCTATTCCTGGACCACGGGATGGCTATTCACTACCGTATTCGGAACCATTATGAAAATATGGAGCACTGATAACAACTTCGTGCGAGTTTTTACATTATTCAAACCCCAACGTATCAAGGAATGGTCACGCAACAGGAACCCTAACTGCGAACAACGCCCAGGTGATCAACGAAAACGGAGCTACGGTGATGAATTATAGGTTTACCTATATTCCTTTCACCGCCGCCATCTCAGGACCCGACTATGCCGCAGCCGACGAGCCTTTGTATTTCTATGCGGACATTATTAGCCCAGGAGTAGAACCGTATTCCTACTATTGGACTTGCAGTAATGGGTCGCCGAGTACAGACTCTTATTACCAGGTTAATATGATTACGAGTGGGGTGGGCGTTAATCTACTAATAACCGATGCCTCGAATAATAACGCCGGCGATTATCAATTCGTTAACTGGAACGGTCTATATAATCTCATGGCTGAGCCTAACAGCAAGACACAGTCAGATGACGAGATCGGAAACATCTTTCCCAATCCCACTCCTGACTACTTTGAGTTCAATTTCAAGGGGGCTAAAAAGAACAGCCTATAAAAGTCGAGATACTGGCCATCACAGGAGCAGCACAGAAAGTTTCTCCGCCGACAAGCAATAACGGGCGATGCAAGGTCGACATCTCGCATCTGGCTGCTGGAGAATACTTCGTAATTTTGTCATACGAAAATCAAAAATTGATACAACGTATTATTAAGTCGCAGTAATCTGTTTTGATAAGCATGCATAAGCTGATACTCATCGTCGCCGTGGCCGTGTTCGCAACTGCCTGTGGCAGAAGGGCCGAGAAGGAGTGTGACATGCAGGAACTTATGGACTGTAGCACCAGATATCTCAACGACTCACTGGGTTTAGCTAAAGCAATTCCAGGTAAATGGAAATGGGAGTACCAGCTATCATGCTTTGTCATTTCTAATGATGATCCCAGTGATGACCAAAGCTATGAAGGGCTTATTATTGAGTTTCGTACAGAGGGGTCTGGGGAATACACGCGGAAAAATAATACAGGAAGATTTACCTGGCAGCTCAGGCGACGCGACAATCGCCTCTTTTTTGAAATTGATAACGCAACCAACGTGCCATTTCCGCCGCATGATACTCTATACGGTACCATATTTCTCTGCGAAGATAAACTAATGATGAGCTCGCGTGCCGAAGATGGTACGGATAATATCTTCAAAAGATCGTAGGATTCTATAGCCATTTCACTGCAACTTCTCAACAAACGACACGCCACATCAGTTTTTTTTTGATTTTGCGGATTGTTAGATCAATAGACAACCATGAAAAATCACAATCAACTCAAAACACTTCTATCGAGAGTTCTGTTTATTTATTGGATATTTGATATTAACAATACCTTACGCAAAAACACTTCATGGATATGAAAACATTAGTTTGGTTCATATTGCTTTCACCACTCTATACTTGTGGACAGCAACTTTCGGCGTCTGACAGTGTGCAGATATCATCGATGATCAAAGATTGGGATGATGCCTGGAATATAAAAAATCCCGTGCTTGCAGCTAAATGGTACACCGCCGACGCGCGATTTACGAACGCCTTTGGAGACAAGGTAAACGGCCAAACAGAAATACGACGTCTGCTTACGGAGGTATTCTCTTTGCCCTTTGTAATGTCCGGTAAAAGTGAAACTATCGAACACCAATTTCAGAATTTAAACGGCAATACCGTGATTGTTCATACGGCAGTCACAAGGAAGGGTCAACAGATGCCAGATGGGATCGTGATTCCAGACAGGCGAACAACCCATATGCGAGTGTTTCAGAAAGTGGGCAACGCCTGGGCTATAAAATCACATTTGATCTCTGACGCGAGAGATAAACAATCCTCGAAACATTAATTAGTGATAACAGGAATATGCTAATTAGTATTTCATCTCCTCATTACTCTCACAACCTCCTCCCTCCCACCCTTCTGTCTCTGCACCTTCAGCACATAAACACCCGCTGGTATCTCTGCTAAGGAAATCGAATTCGGCATTGACCCTTTAATGACCGGGACCGCGCTACCGCGCCCATCGCTCAACGTTATCGATGCAAACTCTTCGACCGGTTGTTCAAAGTAAACTTCATCTGCTGTCGGATTAGGATAAACCGAAACAACACGAGGATCGTCTGCCATCGCAGTGATCACTTCGGGACCTGGAACCTCAACGGTAAGCGACTTCCCTAAACCAGGCCCGCTCTCCATGCCGCCATCATCCAATGCCCGAACCCAATAGAAATTCTTGTCAGGCATCGGCTGGTCATCTACAAAAGACGATTCTTTTGTCTCTCCCAATACTGTTGCATCCGTCGGATCATCCACTTTATTGCGGTAGACCCTGTACGAAGTAACATCCGGTTCAGTCGATTTCGTCCATGACAACTCCACCTTATCTTCGACAAATGTGAGGCTCAGGATAGCGGGAGCCACCGGCGTTTGGTTAACACGGAAGCCAACAACAAAACCGGAAGGTTCACTTTTATTGCCGGCACTATCCACCGCGTACACCTTGTATCGATAGATCATTCCGTACTTAACCGATGTGTCATTCAGACTGCTTTCACGTTGCGTTGTTAACAATTCAAAATCCTTCTCGGCGTCACCCCGGTGGATTTCATACTCTCTAAGATCGTTTTCAATACTAGCATTCCATTTGATTGTGATGTCATATTGACTGCTGGTGATTATTAACCCAGTTGGGGCCAACGGTGGCCGATTCGCTGCGGTGACGACCAGCACTTCGGAACCAGGACCAGTGCCAGACAGAAATCTTTCGGCCTTCAACCAGTAGTAATACTTTTTTGATTCAATGATATCCTGATCAACATATAAAAGCTTTGGGGTCCGTATCAGTTCTGTCGCCGACGCCAGGTCATCCTTTATGTTTCGATAAAGAATATAACCTTTCAGATTCGGTTCGGTGTTTGCAAACCATGAAATCCTGATAGTTTTCCCGGTTGCCACTCCCTTAAGCTGCGTCGGACCAGACGGCGGTGAACCAGGAATGATCGAGAGGTTTAGCAGTTCTATTTTATCCGCCTGGTTGCTGCGCTTGAAGACCTTCGAATACCTACCTGCTTTGGTAAGTATCGTTCCATAAAAATCGTAGGTTCCGCCTTCTTCTATCTGCACATACACGTCGTTCACTTCCGGACTTTGTTTATCAATAAAAATTTTTCTCTTGAAGACCTGCTTTGTCGAAGGAATAAACCACGTAGAAAGCGTATGGTTATTATCAAGGTATGCTATTGATTGCTTGGCACCGGACAGGAAAGGCATGCTCCACATGGGCTCACCGACTGCTTCGCCGATGTCGTTGAACCGCTGGATCATCATCGATAAATAGCTGTTGTAGGTTATCGCAAAATTTCCCGCGGCGTTTTCACTCAACGAAACGTCATAAAATGCAAATGGATGGGTGATAACGTTTTCGGGGCCTAAAGCCGTTGTGGCCGGGTTGAATATCGGGATAGCCGGCGAACCCGACACATCAAATACCTGTGTGCGGAGGGCATCCGATCGAGCCATTGAAACAACCAGGTGTAGCGAGTTGGTGAGGGCAACGTCGTAGTCGTCGTCAAGGCTATTGAAGGGTTTTGTGAGGCTTCCAACCAGCTGTAGATTTTCATCATAAATGACGCATCGTAGCGCCTGCCACCATCCAACTTTGTGTGCATACACGATCCAGCCGTCCTCATTCATGTCGAGTCGCGGGCGAACCCTGTTCGTGTCATCTTCGCCGTAAACAGGCAATTTAATAACGGGGGAAAAGTTCTCGCCCCACTTTCGTGCTTTCGCAACTCCGTAATCTCCACCTTCACCGAAGGTCCATGTTACCAAAAAGTCACCTTTGCGGTTGGCGGCGACTCGTGGGGAAGAGTTGCCTTTCCACATGCCCTCTTCATCGCTGACAACAAAGTCCTGGAACAATGGAGTACCATCCCCCAAATACTTGCTTGCGAATACTCTGCCTGAAGTTCCCTTCCACACCACCATAAAATTTCCATCGCCATCCATTGCAGCATCGATATCGGTGCCACCCACGGGAGATACATTGTGACTAGCCGTGTTAGTGATGTCTATCCTGGTTCCGACGGCTTCATAGTTCTCATCGAGACGCTGTGCGTAAAGGTGAGCGCCGGTCTGGTCATACTTGGTGTATTGCCAGACTACGACATGCTTGTCTGTTCCATTTGTTATCACCTTATGCCACGACCCGTAGTTGCCAGTGTAAACAATGGGATCGTTTACAGGCATCTCTTTTTCTTCTTTGAATGGATTAAAGTGAAATCTCTGAAGCCTGATGACGGTGCCCTTTCCTGATTTCTCGCCGTAGATGATCTGGGCGACTCCATCGTTGACGGCGGCATAAAGCGATATCATTGAATTGCTATTGGGCAGTATTGCGGGATTGCCGACTGCCTGACCGGAACGCATGATATAGTTAAGTTTAACCTGTCCGTTAAGGTTTTGCCACGCGAGGAGGCAGCCTTGGTCTTCGAGGTCGACTGACACCCAGCTTGCTTTAGCGTCATCGACCGGAAGTTCGGCCGATGCAGTGGGGTTGATCGAACTGAACGAGGCTTGAGCTCCTGAATGAATTCCCTGGCCGGTGCCGATCAACGATACGGTGCGATCGCCGAAAAAGTCGATATCGAATGGCGGCCGGTTCGAAGGTGCCACGCCGGCGGATCCACCGGAGGGTCCGGTCTCCAGCCATCCATACGTACCGTACGATATGAATACCCGATCCGAAGCATCGATATGAGGACTCCAGGAGCGTTGATCGGGACTGGCCTGCAGAAAATTGTACGAAGGACTGGCGATCAGGCTTCCGTCAGGGCTAATGTGTTGAACACCGATTTTATTTTTCTCCTGCCACGCGATGGCTACGGTGCCGTTATCGTTTTTTGCGAAAGCAATGAAGTTAAGTTTCTTCTCCAACGATCCGAGCCAGGCAGGATCGGTTAGTCGCTTCCCATCGATGTCATAAACGGCATACCTGACGGAAACATCTGTGAGATATGAATGTTCGGCCCAGGCGACGGCGATACGATCGTCTTGGGTGATGGCGACATCCATTGACATTGTGCGAACATAAGGTCCGCCACGATACTCCCGGCTGAGGATCTTAATGGTGTCGCTGTGTGGAAGGCCTTGCTTGTTGAATACCTGAAAGTAGACGGAGTCGAGTTCGGTCTGCCATCCGACGACGATAAAATTGGAGTTTTCGGAGACGTGGATGGATTTAATGGGGATGGTGTCGCTGGTGAAAAGGGTAAGTGAGTCGAGGGAAATGGGTTGTGCAACAGCGGTTAAACCGGCTGCGATTATCAATAAACAGATTAAAAAGGGCCGTTTCACCAGGAGGAGGAATTGGAAATAAAATTAGTGAAGAGCGTGGTGGAAAAAAAGGGACTAATGCAGATGAGGGGTAGGTTTTGAATAACAAAGGGACACCCTTTTTCTCACACAAACTTCTCCCTAAACTGCAAATTAAACATGCCGTACAAAAGACAAAGGGCACTGAGGATCAGGAGATACATTCTGTTCTTATAAATGATTGCCATCCAGATGAACTCACTCATCTGACGTGGCTCCGAGAACGGGTTGAGGAATATGTTGTAAACGCTGTACTCCAACGCCTCTGCAAAAACAAAAAATATGAATGATGTGATCACAAGCACGATAGCCGTTCCGTTGCCGTTCCGGATCCTCGTGGACAACATAAAACCTAAAGAAGACAGAAATGTGATCGGAAAGAGTACCTGACCAATCATCGGGAGAATATTGAATCGATAAAGCGTCAGGTTGGCGAGGTTGCCAAGAACGATTAAAATGACGGCAGCCACTCCGATCGTCAAAATGTACCGCAGCAGCCATACTTTATACCTGTAGTTAGGAATACCGAAAATTGTTTCCAGCATTTTGGAATCATCGTCATTCTGAATGCCGTATGCCATAGGATAAAAGATAAGCAACAGGCCCGGGAAAACCAGGAAACCATAGATCACTGCTTCATCGAAATCGGGGTCGTCCAGGATAGTAAGCAGGATGACGAAGGCAAAGAACAAAAATGCCGCAACGACAAAATAGACAAACTTGTTTCCAAAAATTACTTTGACGTTATAGGTTATCAACCTATACGACAACAGGAGATAGCTCTGCATCTTTTTTTGTTCTCGATTTACTCTTCATCAACCATAAATATGCGTCTTCCAGGTTCGCACGAACCTGGACGGCATCGGCTCTTGGCGCCTCGTCCGATAAGCATTTCACTCGTATCAGGTCACGTTCCCGCATGTGGTGAACGATGGTGTAGTTTCCCTTTTCAGCTTCAAACTCATCCGGGGTTAAATGGAATTCCCACACTTTGTCACCGGCAAGCTCTGCCATGGTCGTCGGGCTGCCGATGTACTCGATACTACCGGAGATGAGCACAGCCAGCTTGTTGCAGCTACTGGCAATGTCCTCGATGATGTGGGTCGAGAACACCACGATGCGCTCACGGCTAAGCTCAACGAGAAGATTGCGGAATCTGATTCGCTCCAGTGGATCGAGGCCAGCGGTAGGCTCGTCGACCACTAATATCTTTGGAAGGTGGAGAAGGATCTGCGCGATACCTATTCGCTGCTTCATCCCTCCTGAGAAAGAGCCGATCTTCTTGTGCTGATGCTCATCCATGTGCACTGCCTTGAGTACATATTGCACTCTTGTTTCTCTTTCATCCTTGTTCGAGATCTTTCGCAAGATGGCCTGGTAATCCAGGAACTCGTAAGGCGTCATGTTTTCATAGGTACCAAAGGCTTGTGGAAGGTACCCGATGAGTCCTTGCAGTTCTTCCCTGCGTACAGTCGTGTCATGGCCATTGATCCATATCTTCCCGTAACTCTGATCGAGGATGCCACAAAGGATCCTCATGAGTGTGGTTTTGCCTGCCCCATTGGGTCCCAGCAATCCGAACATGCCTTGTTCGATGGTCAGGCTCACGCCCTTGAGTGCTTTGAACTCTGCCATCCTGGGTTTTACATACGGAATAGAGAGCAACAGCTTGTAATAGATCCTCCGTATCGTCTTGAATCTGCCTTCGATCTTGTTGGTGTCTACCGGGTTTTCTTTAAGCCTTTGCGACACGTGTGCAAGGAAGAGTCCAATAAACCACAAGGAAATAAGTATGATGCCAAAGGCTTTGACCTGTACGTCGCTGTATAGGTATATCGAGCTCACGATAGGGAATCCCCAGTATAGCAGTGAATGGCTGACCTTTCGCAGTTTTTGTCTGTGCGGAAGTAATCGCATTGTGTTGTCCAGGATCGACAGTAACAAGACATGCAACGCCACCATAAAGAACAACTGCCAGAACGCCGTATCGAGATGGAAGAAAATGAAATAGATCAAAAAGCCGATCGATGCGCTCTGCCAGATCAGGTCTTGCAGAACAATTCTCTTCGTCACAGGTTCTTCACCGCGAGCCTCAAATAGTTTTTTGTTTCCTTTCCATTCCCTGATCCAGCGCGTGTCACGGCCATATACCTTCGTAAGGTTTTGGATTTCGATGTGCATCGCCTCGCCTGCCTGAACCATTTTAGCGTTCGCCTGACGTAATGATGACATAATGAAATATGTGCCGCCAGGGATTAAAATGACGGATCCGATAAATGCGATCATTTGCCAGAGCATTCCGTCCACCCGCAATGATATAAATGCTACAGCAACGATCATGAGTACTATCTGTGCTGCCTTGATACCGGGCCTCAATTTTCCGAACCAGTCCAACACACTTTCCAATCCGGCACTCATCGTCGGAATATAGAATAGTGTAAGTATTGTGGCGAAAGCAAGGCCTCCCATGACGGTGACTGCGAACGGCTGCCCGATACTCACAACATACTCGGCGTCGCCAAGGGCCAATGGTAGCATCGCAATAATAGTTGTGATCGAGGTGATAAGGATTGGCCGAAGGCGGGAGATCCCGCTCATCATCAGTGCACGGTATTTTGAAAACCCTTCACGTCGCAGGATACGCGAATAGTCGATAAGTATGATCCCATTGTTCACGACCACGCCCAGCAAGATCAGGAACCCGATCAATGTATTGGTGCTGAGCAACGAATTACCGGTGAGAGTAAGGCTCAGCACAGCTCCTATACCGGCAAGCGGAATAGAGAACATGATCACGATCGGCAGGTACAGCGATTCAAAAACCCCTGCGAGGATCATAAAGATGATCACAATAGCGGCAAAAATGAAGAAGTAGAAATCGTTATACAAACCTTCATCGTGAACGACATCCACCACGATACCAGAGGGAATATTGACACCACTCACGATCTGATCGATCTCCAGTCGTGACGCCTCCAACAGCGATTCCGATTTCAACACTTCCCCTATGAAGGCATAAGTGATCTGGATCCGTTTTTCCTGATCCGCCCTGGTAATGGTGCTCTCGCCTGATGAATAGAGAACAGTACCGACATTGGAAAACGCATGAGTTGCACCGTTGGTGCTTGTAACAGGCATCTCGCGTAAGTCCCGCATCTCCTTCGCCGCGTTGCTGACCTGGTTTCTTGTGCGGATGGTAATCTCATACTCCTCGCCACCACTGGTAAAGTTAGAACCCGAGGCGAACGAAGGCTGAAAATCATTAAGTGCAATCGCTACGTTCTGCAACGTAATGTTATTCTCGCTCATTCGTTTTTGGTCGAACACCAGGTGCGCCTCGGGACGCTCCGGACTAAGATTCACCGAGCTTTGCTGAACTGCCTGCAAACCACTAACCATTGTGTTGATATCATGAGCTATGGTCTGCATCAATTCGAAGTCCTGGCCTTTGATCACAATGCGTTCTGAGGCAGATCCGATTCCCAACATGCGCATAAAATCGTCCTCTGCAGAATTACCTCCTCCACTTTCGCCGCTATTTTGACTCGCTGGCTTCTCCAGCGAGATATTAACGTCATCGAAATTTTTAGAGAGACCGGAGAGCCGGTTGCGCACATCCACTACGGAAATAGTGTCGAGGTCATTGAAGCCTTCCACGAGTTTGACAGTGATCACCGCCTCGCCTTCCGAGACCTGACTGATAACTTTCTCGATCACTGGTAATTCCATCACCTTTTCCTCGATCTTTCTTACCCTCGCATCGGTAGATTCAAGAGTACTCCCCTGCGGCATGGTGACAAACACGTTCATCTCGGTGGTTTCTACTTCACTCGGACCGGTCATACTGACGATCAAACCGAGACCCATCGAAACAAAGAACAAAACCAAACCTCCGACAACGGTGAACATCGGTCTTCTGAAACACGACTTAAGAAGAACCATGTAAATTTGAATTACACGCTGGCGTATCGAGGCATTCCTGATCAGCGGAGCACTTTGCTCATCCTCTTTACGGATCGCAGAATCAGCCAGCATGGGGATCAGCACCAGTGCAACCACGAGAGATACCAGCAACGTCGAGATGATGGACACACCGATATGCGTGCCAATGAGCGTTACCAGAAAATTGGACGAAAAGATGAATGGCAAAAAGACGGTTACGGTCGTGAGTGTTGCAGCAATGACAGATCGCATTACCTCAGTCGTTCCCCTGACGATAGCTTCTTCGCGCCCCGTTTTGTTTACAACATGTCGGTAAATGTTTTCAAGCACGACGACACTGTTATCCACCAGCATGCCGATCGCCAGTGACATTCCTATGAGGGTAAGGCTATTGATGGAAATATCGAAAGCATAAAAGAAATTGAACGCGGTGAACACGGAGATCGGAATGGAAAGCGCGATACTCAGTATGAATTTCATCCTGCGAAGAAATATCCACAGCACGAATATCGCCAGGAGCCCGCCAGTCACAGCCAGGTTTTTAATCTCGTCAATATTCCTGGACATCATCTCCGCCTGATTGTTTTGTACAATGATCTGCACATCCAGTGGTTCGAGATCTTTGTTGATAACATCGATCATCGCAAGCGTTCGCTCCGACAACGCAATCAGGTTGGCTTGGGGATCCTTTGATACCTTGATCGAGACCGCATCTTTCCCATTGACCCGGCTTAGTGATGTCTGTTCCTTAACACCGAAGAATACATCGGCAACGTCACCGAGGAGAAGTGGCTCCTTTCCCGATACAACAAGGCTTTGAATGTTCTTAATGTCTTTTAGCTCTGCAGTGACATTGACAAAAACCTTCTGGCCATCCATTTCTACCTGGCCGGCAAACGCACTCTTACTCGAGTTGCCGGAGACCACATTGCTGATTGTGTTGGGCGTGATCCCATTTGCTTCGCAGATAGCATCGTTCATGATGATCTCTACCGTCTTTTGCCTGCCGCCAAAAACCTCTACACCTCCAACCCCATCGACATCACTTAACCGGTCAGTGATATACTGGTCGGCAATGTTCCGGACACGATCTGCACCACCGCTTCCCAAAACCTGCAGATCCATGAAACCGTTCGAGAACTCTTCTGTATCGATCTTGATGATGTTTACGATAAACTCGGGAGTGAGACCCGACTTGATCGCACTGACCTTCTGCTCAAGCTTGAGGTAGGCATACTTGATGTTTACACCTTGTTGAAAAGATATGAATATCAGTCCCTGTTGACTATTGGCATTCGCAGTGATTTCAGCAACGCCCTCAAGCGTACTGATCGCGCTCTCCAGCGGTACAATCGCCTGGCGTTCCAGGTACTTGGGATCGACCTCAGATACCGGCCTTACGTGAACGATAAGTACAGGCAACTCAACATTCGGAAAAAGTTCAACCGGAAGCCTGGTATAGGAGATATAGCCCATGAACGTGAGCCCGATGAACAACATCGATATGAGGACTTTCCTCCTGATGATCGTTTTTAGAAGACTGCTGTTACCCATGTGAAACTTCTATTCTCGCTTCTTTCTTACGGCTGATCCGGGCGATGATATATTCAATGCTCTCGTAGTAGCAAGGAATGATAATCAGTGTCAGGATTGTAGACGTTACAAGTCCGCCAATAACGGCAATAGCTATAGGAGCCCGGAAAGCGGCACTCTCCCCGAAACCTAAAGTCAATGGAAGGATACCCAGAATTGTCGTTAAGCTTGTCATCATGATCGGCCTGAGCCGGCGCTCGCCCGCATCAAGTATGGCGTCTCTCAGGATCATGCCGTTCCCCCTGTTTTGATTAATGCAGTCAACGATCATAATAGAGTTATTCACGGCGATGCCTCCAAGAAGAATGATCCCGATATAGCTCATCATGTTCAATGGCATCCCGAGAATAAAGAAAGCGAGGAGTGCTCCTACCGCCGCCAACGGTATCGTAAGCAGAATCGTGAACGGATGCAGAAGCGACTCGAATTGTGAGGCAAGCACCATGTACACAAGTATTATTGACAATATCAGCGCGAACGTCAGATTTTTAACAGACTCCTGGCGGTGCAATTCCTGACCCGCAACTTTGATCTTGTATTGTGGCGGCACCGACAATTGTGCGAGGGAACTTTCAATTGATTTCACCACTTTATCATAAGGCACCTCCTGGTTGACCCGGGCGCCGATGGATACCGTCCTGATCTGATTCCTTCTGTAGATCGAATTGCTGGCGTACTCGACATTCATACTTGCAATTTCGCTGAGAGGAAATTCGCGCTGGCCACCTTTTATCCTGATGTTTTGCAGTCCAGCCAGTGATACTTCAGGCACTTTTATTTTGATATCCTGCATTTCACCACCCCGCTCGATGGTTCCCGCATCCTTGCCCTCCAGCTGGTCTTTGATCTGAACGATTACGTCATCTATCGATAGATTGAATAACCCCGCCCTGTACTTATCAACATTAACCTCTATTTGAGGTACGCCTTCTTCGAGATTGGAAACCGGGTCGTAAACATGTTCATTGTTTTCCATGATGAACATAACGGAATCAGATAAGGCCTTCAGCCTGCTAAAATCCGTACCGCTTACCTCCACTACTAACGGCATCTCTTCGTCACCCATGACAGAGTAGAGTGCGCTTTCGTCGTTGGAGAAAGTAGCTTCAATGCCCGGCAGCGCTTCGAAGTAAGCAGATAGTTTCGATGTGACCGGTGCTATGTCCAGTTCAATATCCTCCTGGAAAATGAGCTTCAGAGTTGCCTTGTTCTCACTATAAACGTTTTCATTCTTGATGCCTGACTGGCTTTGTTGGGCTCCGACATGTGAATATATTTTATCGAGCTGGCCTTCGAACAACTGCAGGAGCTGGCCTTCGATCTGGCTCACGGTAGCTGAAGTTCTGGAAATCGGAGTACCATTCGTTAGCGTGACGTCTACCGAAATAGCCCTTGTGTCCGACTGCGGCATGTATTCGCTACCAATAACAGGGACCAGGAAAGCCGCACCCACCATCAAGGCAAACGATGCGACTATCAAAGAGGTCTTGTGATTTAAGCCCTTTTCCAGGGTACGGCGATACCATCCAAATCGCACATGCTTCTCGTCGGAAAACACTTTGCGTTCTTTGGCAAACACTTTATCCTTTCGAAAGAATTGCGCGAAAAGCATCGGGATAACCAGGATTGCAACAAAGAGGGAAGCGATCTGTGAAAAAGCAACTGTCCACGCCTGATCTTTAAAGAGTTCCCCCGAAGGTCCTTGCAAATAGACGATTGGCAGAAAGACGACAATACACGTTAATGTCGAAGCCGTGATTGCTCCGCTTACTTCACTTGTCCCTTCAATGGCGGCATCGACGACACTCAATCCCTCTTCGCGCTTCCGGAAAATATTTTCCACCACCACGATAGCGATGTCCACCAGCATTCCGGCGCTCAGGGCCAATCCGCCAAGTGTCATTACATTGAGCGTGAGCCCATTGAAATACATCAGGTTGAAAGTGGCAATAATGGAGATCGGAATAACAGTGCTGATAATAAGAGTCGAGCCAATTCTCCGCAGGAACAGAAACAAAACTATCACCGCGAAAAATATACCGTAAAGTCCGGAGTCCTTCACTTCATCAATGGCACCCTGGATAAACTTCCCCTGGTTTTGAATGACCACAAACTCGTATCCAGGCACAGTCTTCTTCAACTGCTCCAGCGAGGTCATCAGTTCATTTACAGCGTTAACAGTATTGTAATTCGTCTCCTTATAAATCGACATCCCTATGCTCCTCTGTTGATTGACCCTGACGATATTGGTGGCTTCTTTATCCAGGATCCTGATGGTAGCGACTTCCCTGAGCAGAACGGGGACCTGGCCGGCTGACGACGCATTGTTGCTGGCGGGTGCCGGAGGTGTTGTTACAGCAGGAGCTTCGGGACTTGCCACAGTAGTAACCCGCCGATTCGTATAGCCCACCACCAACCCTTCGAGGTCTTCCGGTTTTTCAATGATGCCCAGGCCTTTGATCACATACTTTCGGCCTAGCTCCTCGATAAATCCCCCGGAAACACTTCTGTTATAGTTTTTAATTTTTGTGACGAGGTCATTTACTGTCAATCCAAAAGAAGCCAACAAATCGGGATCTGTTTCCAGCACCAGCTCTTTCACCTGCTCACCCGACAAACGCACTTCGGCTATGCCCGGCAACTTGATGAACTCATTTCTGAAATTATTTTCTGCAATTCGTCTCAATGATTCTGTATCGCCAGAACCAGGATTATAGATCCCCAGTATCATAATAGGCTCTGCATTCGGATCAAACTGGGAGATTACAAACTCATCGATCTCATCATTAAGTGAAAACGCAGATAACGACTTTTGAAGATCGAGAAACGCCTCATCCATATCCTTACTCCAGTCGTACTGAACGGTAATGCGACCGTAACCCGTCTGGCTGATCGAGCTTACTTCCACTGCGCCATTCTGCCTTATGGCTATTGACTCTATCGACTCCGTAAATTGTTTCTCAATTTCTGACGGAGGTTTAATCCCCGCCTTTAGTTCAACGAACAAAGTAGGGTTCTTCAATTCGGGCACCAGCTCAATCCCAAGTTTCCCAAACGATATGGAGCCAAGCAATATGACAGCTAACACCATCATCAGGATGGATACAGGGTAGGATACGGCCAGCGATACTATCTTTTTCACAAGATCACTTGATTAAATACTATTGAATAACGCTGACTTTCGACTTGTTTCTCAGGGTCTCAAATCCCGAGATCACCAGCCGGTCATTAACTTTTAAACCACTGATAACTTCTATTACGTCCACGCTCTCGAGACCAGTGGTTATCTTTTTCTCCGAAGCGATACCGTTTTCAATCGTGAAAACTACCTTGCCGTCTTGTCGCGATATCACAGTTTCTTTAGGGATCACAATTGTACCATCCCGCTTTTCCGAAAGGATAAATGCTTTAATGAACATTCCGGGGCGCAACAATCGCTTCGAATTGTCTATTTGAAGGACGCTTTGAAATGTCCTGGTGTCGGCATTGATCACCGGTGAGATCTGACTGATCTTCCCGTAGATGGTATCCTTGCTGACATTATAGTTCGAGATCTGTACTTTCTGGTCCATGGTGACTTCGGGTAAGTGCTTTTCGGGAAGTTTGACGTCCATCAGGAGCTTGTCGTATTGCATCACCGTAAGGAGTGTCTGCCCCTGATCGATCTTTACACCATCGGTGTGATACGGTAGTTCTACGATAACGCCGTCAAAGGGAGCCTTGACAGACATTTTGGCCATTTGTATTTCAGCATTCTCGAAGGAATACTTTGCCGTTACATACTCGATTGATGAATTTTTCAATTCAGTTTGTGTAACGCCGCCCTTGTCATACAACGACTGTTGCTTTTTAAGATTATGGTCAGCCAACTCCAGGTTCAGTTTTTTGCCCTCGATCTGAAGACTATTCTCAAATTCCCTGGCTTCAATCGAGATCAACACGTGGCCGGTCCTGACTTCATCTCCCAGTGCAAAGGGTCTGCCTGTAGACGGATTTCGTTGCAATTTGTAAATGCCGCTTATTTCCGCCTTCATTGAACCTTCCTTGAAAGAATAGACGGTTCCCGTAGTTTCAATGAACCGCGAGATGCTTTGTGGCTTGATGCTAGCCACAGACACGGGGATCTTTATGTCTGTTTTTATACTCGAGTCTTCAGAGCTACAGGAAGAAAGAACAATCAACACAAGCAGCAGAGGAATTCCTTTTATCAGGTTTTTCATCATTTATATGTTAGTTCAATGGTGATTAATTGGTTGGAAGAACAGGTTGTTGCATCTCGAAATCGTACAATGAAACAATCTTGAGGTTCAACAACTCGATCTTATAATTGATCAAGGCGTCAGCATACGTGCCTTTCTTTTCCGAAAGCTGGCTTTGAAACCGGTTGAGATCTATACTGGTAAGATCTCCGTTCCTGTACCGTTCGAGATTGAGATCATAGGTCAATGTCGCGTTCTTAACATTTTGCTCAGCGATCAGGATTTGATTCTCAAGGTTTTGCAGATTTCTATAAGTTTTCCGTATGTTGATCATGATGTTATTTCTCTCAATTTCGAGATCGGTCTTCTTGATTTCGCGCGTAGCAGTGGCGGCATCCATCCGCGCTTTGTTTTCACCCCAGTCGAATATGGGTATGTTAAATGAAACTGCAACCCGTGGATTCACAGCCGGCACCGCATAAACCTCCGGTGCGCGTTCGTTATCGCCAAATACGCCCAGCGATAAAGAGACTGCGCCTTTAAACTCGTTCAAAGCCCTCGTACGGATCAGTTCAAACTGCGAACGTTCAATGTCGATCGCACGTTGCCTTAGTTCCATTCGGTTCTCAAGTCCATAGGTCAATGCCTTGTTAAGGTCTACTTCTCTGGTGATAAAGTTGATATCAACCTCAACCGTGACTACGTCGGTCAGCGGAAGACCCAGCAACAGCTTGAAATCATCGGCGGCGTTCTCCAGCAGCACCTGGTTGTTTTCCACCGTTGACTTTGAAGTGGCCACGTTGAGATCCGCCTGGTAGAGCTCCTCTTGTGCAAGCAAGTCCGCTTCGACTTTGTTCTTTGTGATCTCGTAGCTGGTCTTTTGATTTTCATACTCATCCCTGGAGATCTGAAGGTTGTTCTGTCTCTGGTAAAACGTATAGAATAACTGCGTGACCCTTTGTTCAAGGCTTAACAATTCCAGCGCATTGCTTATCGTGGCATTCTCCAGGTTCAACTCCAGTTCCTTTAACTGGATCTTCGTCCTGTTGTATGTGAAGATCGGCTGGTCCAGCTGAAGGTACAGGTTGTTGCTATAGGTCTTTGTTCTGACGTCCTGGAATTCCGAATAGTTGTCCCTGTAGCCAAAGCGGTTGATCAATGAGATGGTGCCGTCTGTAGCGACGATAGGTTGCCTGACAGAAAAATTCGCGAATGAGTTATAATCTTCATTGGTGTTCCATGTCGAAAACAGCTCGTTGAAACTGCGCTGCCTGTTGTAATCGAAGGGGGTAACATCTAACGCAAACCGTGACTTCAGTGCCGCGCGTTGCGCATCGAGACTGCGCTGGTTCCCATACAGATTCAACTTTGATTTCTTTATGTCGCGACTGCTTTGCTGAGCAATTTCGATAGCCTGTGTTAACGTAAGTTTTTGCTGCGCGATCGCACCCCCCCAGGTCAGTACACAAAGTAGAATCAATGTTTGCCTTAAAATCATACCGTCAATTTTAAAAGTGTCAATAAATATCTTGTTCGTTTTTATTGTTGCACCCACTTCACTGCGTCTGCATATACCGTCCGGAGCTCGCATTCATCCGTTAACGAGACACTTCCCCCGGTTTTGTTGAAATAATACGACCCGAGGTAGTTCCACCCAGGCTCTGCGTTGGTGACGTTGTACTTTATGTTATCCGTACCATCAACGTTGTTAATGATATAGTGATAATCGAACTGCCTGCCATCTCCATCGCGCCCCCTGAACTCGTTCTGATTTTTTCCTCTCATGTAAACATAGACGTCATAGAAACCATCCTCTTTCAACTCAGGTGTCCAGGTCGCCATCTTTTCGCCATCACCCGATCTGGTGAAATGCGCTGAACGGATGACGCTGCCATAAAAATCGGAACCGGTTGTCGCCAGCCACCTGGAATACGAACTGTTCCAACCTCCATGATATTTTTGCTCGACATCCTTCTGGCTGTCGAGATAGGCCTTCAGAATGGTTGGCTTGATCGGGCTGAAGTTGGTGAAGCCCGTATCTTCGTTGTCGACAATCACCTCATACTGCGTTGAAGCTTTCTCATTGTGCAATACGCGTTCTCCATCGAATAAAAGACCTCCCTCCCGCCGTGATAATGTTCCCATTGACATGTTGATCACCGATGGGATATTCCTGGAAATTATGGTGTTGATGGTGATATCATTTGGCTTTTCATCCATCACAAATCCAAACAGCTTGGTCTCTTCCTGTTTGATCACCGACAGCCTGCCGGGAACATCTTCCGTTACTTCCTCATTAACTCCTGGATTGTAGTCGTCATCGTCGCCACGCGGAGTTTTGTGGTTGAATTTAACCTCAATCACGCCATCACTGTTGCCGGTGTTTTTTGCTTTGACGAGCACCTGGTAACGCTTCCTGTCACCATCCATTACTTCGTATTTTTGAACATCGAGAATTTCGAAAGCCGGCTGTGCCGTTTCAGAATACACCTGACGGATGATCGGGTCGATATCAACATCAAACCGCTCTCGCATGGCTTTGCTGAATTCTTCGTAGCTGGTGATCTGATGCTGATGGCTGTTCACCCAATCATACAAGAAGGACTTGAAATTGCTTTCTCCTATGATCTGACCGAGGTAGGAAAAGAGGTATTGACTCTTCAGTGACAGCGATTTATTGATCTTGCTGAAGTCGGCTTCCGTAAGGATCTTCGTGATAGAAGAAGTCCGCATGAGCGTATTGCACTCCTCAGTGAACGAGATCCCATTTATTTCTCTTGAATAGTCATTCTGGATTTGCTTGTCATTCCGAAGGTAGGTCGCAATGCTGCGGTTCAACAATGCCCAATCTTTGCTAACGATCCCGGAATTAAAATCGTAATAATTCGGAAAGAGGGAATAGTCTGCATTATCGAAATCCTGACCCTCATAAACCCACCGTGACCCGATCTGTTTCGTAAATACTTTCCTGATCAGGTCATTAAAAACATTGGCTTGCTTCTGCTTGTCGGTCAACACCTGGTTTGATTTGGCAGCCTGTTCGTTCATATCATTTAGTTGCCTCCTGAAATCGAACTGCCTTATTTCGCCACCCTCCTCCGGCAAGAAAACAGTTTCAGGTTGTATAACTGCCTGGTGGCTTTCGTAGATCTTATTGTAAGCAGTGAACAGGAACGGCACCTCAACAAACTGCAGTCTTTTAAAAGGATACGAGAGCTTTTGAGCGTCCTCATACTCATCGACGATGTCCGAGATCAGGTAGCTTAGTGTATCGGTAATTTGGTCAAGATGCTTCACGAAGAAGTCGTTCTTCGGATAATGGAATACAGAATAGACAACACTATCGACTGTTATTTCCTTCTTAAGGTAATCTCCTATGACAAGCGAGATGTGAGGTAGCGGATACTCCGGCTTGAATTTGTAAACATCACTGGCGACGGTTACTTCTCCCTGCGAAATTGGTGTTTTCCCTGCGGGCGCTTTTACACTTAGCTCGAAATCAATAAAAGATCGCCTCCCCCTGGCGGCTGATTCACGGTTATAACCGACCTCGGTGTCAGGGTACCAAAGCACATCTTTGGTAAACAACACATAATCATCTTCAAGAAAAGCGTACTTCTTTGGTAAGGAGAACATGAGAAACTCGTAGGCGCTCTCATATCTTTTCTGATCAACCTCCAGGTGCGCGACTAACTGCAGTACCTGCCCATGATATTTTAAGCGCACGTCTACCGGCTTATCAGGCTCTATGCGGAGATTCTTACCTGCCGATAGTACGTGCGCATTCCTTTTAAACTCTACGGATTCACCGTTAACGATCATTTCATCAACGATCAACCCGGGATTTAATGTAAAATAGATTGTATCGAGCGGTTCGCCAGTGTTGTTATTTACGACCATGTCTGACGTACTGACGATCTCTTCTCCTGCCCACTCCAGCGCGATAGAATGTGACATAATATCGATGTTGGGTGTATTCGCCCATGTTCCATTAACTCCTATCATCTCTTGCCTGAATGTGATGGGTTGTTGTCGCATGTTCCAAAGCTTGACCATCATAAAAGAGGAAATGACGAGTAGCATCAGGCCAGTCAAGGCTGTGGCATTCCGGGCAGCCCTGCGCCCGGACAAACGATCGAGTAACACCGCGGTGAGAAATAGAAACCCAATGCCGGTGACAATGTAAAACCCCCGTTGCCATAGCGCGAACCCGATATCCACGAAGCCCAACATCTCCGATGCCATCATGGAAAGTCGGAAGGCCGTGAAGTCGAGAATATTCGAGAACTTATCGAAGTAGTAGATCAACTGAACGCCGGCAATGCCGATGAGCAACACGATCGAGATAGGTTGATTCCTGATAACGGTGACCAGCAGAAATGAAATTCCCGTAGTAAATATTATACTTGGAACACTGGTCAGCAACGGGTAGACCATAAAAGCCATAGGGTTGACGGTGGCCACAGGGCTGGTCAGGCCGACTATAAGTGGAATGCAAAGGAAGACGACATTTAAAAGGAAGAAAAGCTTGAACAACGCCATCGCTTTTCCGAGAACGTAATCAAGATTGCTGATTGGCCTTACGAAGAAGACTTCATTCGTGTCCAGTTTTTTATCTTTTTTGATGAGCCCGGTTGCCAGGAAGATAACGGCAGCTGCCTGGGGTATGGCGATAAAGGCCAGGCTCGTGTAAGGAAGGAGCCAACCGCTGGCGAGGAAGAACCACTGTGGTGTGTTGAGCTCGGAAAATACAGCGAGATTGAAAATGGTGAGGAAGCCAATACCAAGAATGGCCACGATCCGGAAAAACCAATTTCGCCAAAGCACTCTTGACTCGAATGATGATATCGTCAATATGTTTTTAACCGAAATCATACAAGCGACACCCCTAGTTCATTCTCCATAAAATACACATACGCGTGCTCGAGGTTTGGATTCGCGACCTTGGCTGAGGGATGAGGTTGCTCATTGGCAATGAGCTGCACTTCCCATTTTCCATCGGCAGGAATGGTTGACACTACCGGGTACTTTGCTTTTAAGACATTGAACTCCTGATCATCCAGCAAGATCTGCCATACATGGCCGCGCACCTGTTCGATCATTCCTTCCGGGGAGCCTTTGAACGCAACCTCGCCTTTATTGAGCATCGCCATATTATGGCAAGTGCTGCTTATGTCTCCGACAATGTGTGTCGAGAGAATGATAGTGACATCTTTTTGGCTCAGGTCGGAGAGAATGTTCCTGAATCGGATCCGCTCCTCCGGGTCCAGGCCGGTGGTCGGCTCATCGATCACCAGCAACCGCGGTTCGCCGATCAGTGCCTGTGCGATCCCCAGTCTTCGTTTCATACCACCCGAAAGTTTATTCGCCATCCGGTCACGCACATCGAGCAACCCTACCTGGTCGAGTAGCTTGTCCACTTTGGCTATGCGCTCCTTTCGTTTGAGTGACGTTGACAGTTGTGCGGCGTAATCCAGGAACTCCCATGTCTTCAGCTTGGAAAAAAAAGTGAAATCCTGTGGAAGATATCCGACCAGTTTCCGGATGTCATCCCGGTGCGTATTAATGTCCATGCCATCCATAAGCACCGTTCCGGACGTAGCCTTTTGCACAGTGACCAGTATTCGCATAAAGCTCGACTTCCCGGCTCCATTTGGTCCTAGCAGTC
>WUUC01016537.1_pt1 | contig 21794 bp, 22 predicted proteins | sample 6278441 | NCBI WGS metagenome assembly WUUC01 (sample SAMN13675441, study PRJNA597444) | soil metagenome | isolation source: soil | place: USA: Washington | collected 2017-10
AGTTGCGGCGTTTCCCGTCGCTGTCGCGTTCGACGGTCACGGCTGCCGGGCCGGACTGGGCGACCACGGTCCCGGTTCCACCGCCGGTGATACGGACCCGCGCGCCTGTTTTGATGAACCGGCCACGCCGGTCCCGGGGATGCTCGCGGGGGTCCCAGCGGGTGACGGCCTTGCCCGCGTCGCTGTCATCGTCGTCATCGTCGTCATCGTCGTCACGGGGGCGCGCACGCCGTTCGCGCGTCGTCATCTGGTAGACGGGGCGGCCGTCGGTGCCGGTCGCGGTGAGTTGCTTCAGATTCGGCGTGTGCTTTTCGTCCAGGTCGGCGACGACTTGCCGATTCAGCCACGTCGTCCATCTTTCAAACTGGGGGTGGTCCGGGCCGATCTCTACCATGCCGTCGCCGATTTCGCCGTTTGGCCCTTCGGCCCGCATTGGAACAAGTAGCCGATCGGCGGCGACGCGACGCGCCTGCATCTCAAACCCCTGTCCGCTGCTCAAGGCGTTGAACGATGTCGTCGTAGTAATGCGCTAGCCGGGCTGCGGTGGCAGGGCTGCTCGACAGAGCGCTTTCGATGAATGCCGCCGGGGGTTTCCCTGACTGCTTCGCCTGTGCCCATGCCGCGAAACTCTCCGCCCAGGTTTCGCTTCGACCGGCATCGCCGGATTGGAGAAAGTACGGGTTGACCGGTTTTGAGGCGGCATCGGCGACCAGATCGTCATAGACGTCGCGGAATGCAGGGGTGGCCGACGCGTAAGACCCCTCTTCGGCCATGACGCCAACCGCGTGGTCGGCCCCGTGGCCAAACTCATGGAGAGCCAATGAGGTTGAGCCGTGGCCGTGATCGCCGCCACCCAGGGCAACCACCAAAGTGTCAGGCGAGTACGCGCCCGGCACCGCGTTCCACGTGTCACCTGGTCGCCATCCCCGGGGCTGCACCTTGTGAAGGTGGCCGAGGCTGTCGAGGTCTGGTACGGCAGTATCCCCAACGTATATTCCGCCGGTCTTGGACGTGGTCATGTGGTCCCGCACAACCGCATGCACGGACACCGGCACATTCTCCAACTCGGTAAGATGCTTGTGAGCCGTAGCGCTCTCATCGGCAACGTGCAGCATGTCGCCGTACATCGCGAGCGGTTGAGCCGGGTCAATAGGCTGTTCGGCGGCCCATCCTTCGTCCCGGGGCCGGTCATAGTAATCCGGGTCTTGCGGAAGTTCGCGAATCAACTTTGCGCTGCTACGGGCATTCTCGACCGCTACTTCAGCCCTGCCCAGTTCGTCTCGCATCTCCTGTTCGCGTTCCCAACGCACACGACCACGGCGGCGTTTGCGCTCGGCTGCGTGTTCGTTCTTGATCTTCTCCAGGTGGGCTTCGGCGTCCATCAGCTCCCGTTGAAAATCGGCGATGCGCATATCGCGGGGCGTAGGCCCGCCAACGCGGCGCCTCCCGGGCCTGGTTGCTCCGGCCCGCCAACGCGCGAAATCGGTAGCCCGGGAGGCGGATGAAACGATCGAGGCTGAGCTGCTACTTGGTTTTGACCTCCGCGCGCCACGCCGCCCGTGTGTCGACTGGTCATGGCGCCCCGGCAAGTGCTTTTCCAACGGGCCGCGCGTTCTCAGCTTGTACTTCGGTGGCTCGCCGCAACTGTCGGTGCCGGTCGCAATGAGTGCCTTCTCGATGGGCTTCGACACGTACCGGCCGGTGCGCTCGGCCCGGTGGTTCAGTACGCACCGGCAGTTGGCCACTTCGCCGGGCGGGCCGTCCGGGTCACCCGGGTACCGCAGCCGCGCTTCGCCGACCTCGAACGGTTCCCCGAGCGGCTGGTGCTGGCCGTGCGCCTTGGTGTGCGTCCCCCTCACCTTGCCGTCGTTGCGTGCCCGCCACTGCCGAAGGATTGTCTGTCCGGTCTTGTCCGCGACCGCTTGCGCGGCGGCGTCCCGCGCCCCGGACATGGTTGCGGTGGCCGCCTGTGCGGCCACTCCATCGGCCCACGCCGTCAGGTGCTGTTCGTGGTGTCGCACCAGCGCACCGATGTCGTCTATGGAGGTACCGTCCCGATCGGCTTGTTTCACTGCGTCGACCAGATGTGCGGCTTGCCGGGCGGCGGATTCGCCGATCAGCTCCACGACCTCGGCTGCCACCTCGCCGACCGCGTCGGTCGACAAGTCTTCCGAGCCGGGCGGACTAAGGTCTGCGAACAAAGCTGACGCAGCGGTGGTCGCGGCGGCCGCCACGATCGGCCGGGCGACCTGTTCAGCTTCTTCCTGCCAGCGGTCCCCGTCGACAGCCTTGGCCGCGTCCAACGCTTTTACGCCGACGCCGGTGTCTACGGGGTACTTGCTGACCCAATGCCGGGTGCCCTTGCGTATCTTGGGGGAACCGAGCCGGGCGACCGCGCGTTCAGTGAGCCGGACGGCGAGCGCGGTAAGCGCCGCAGCCAACGCCATCTCCAGCTTGTCGTGCGCCTGTTGGTCCGGCGTTGACTCAACGACGTCGGTTTGTTTCGTCTCGATCACCCGAGTGATGGGCCGTCGGCCGGTTACGAGCCGGAGAGTTTTCGCCGGGGCGGGCGCAGGCGGCCCCGGTTCTTCCTCTGGAGCGGCCTTTGCTGCTTCTAGCGCCAACCGTTCCGGCGGGGGTTCAATCTCGGCAGGCGGCTCCTCGGCGTCACCCAGGCCGAACGCTTCGGCGTCTTCTTTGGACGTGGGCACGGGGGTCTTGCCGGACGGCAGGTACAGTGCCCGGGTCTCCGGGCGATCAACCGGCTCATGCCCGGCAATGTCGCGGTATTCGTCGATGTTGATCAAACCCAGGTCGAACTCGGCTCGGGCCTCCTCCCGGCGGGCGATCTTGGCGCGTTGCAATACTTCGACGTCGGCGGTGTCGAAGAACCCTTCCAGGTCGTCTTCGCTGTCCTCGTCGAATCCGGTTGCCAACAAGTCCAGGTGCGGCGGCATGGTGACCGACCAGAAGTTGTACGCCTCCGCGTCCGCGTTCGCGTACGTGCGGTCCGCAGCGAAACCTAGGATCGATTCGGGCACCCCGAACGCGCACAACAATTCGTTTTTCGCCGACTTCGACATTTGCTCGTACGCCATGTCGCGGGGGCGGGCGGCCAAATCCGCGTAGGTGATCTTGCCGTTGATGACGGTGAGCTTCCCCGCTTCGACCGGCCCCTTCCCGAACCGGGCCTCCACCCGGTCCATCTCGTCTTCGTCCATCTCGCCGTCGATGCCCAGCACCCCGCCGGGTCGGCCGTCGTTGCGCATGAACGACACGTTGTAGAGCCGGGTGAAGAAGTCGAGTTCGACCGAAAGTCCGGCCGCTTCCAGCGGGGTGACGCCGCAGTACGGGTCCAGCGGGTGCGGCTCACGGAGCCATCGCACCAGCTCTACGTCGATCTCCCGTTTGGACCCGTCCTGCTTGATCACTTCGAAGTGATCGACCAGGTCCTGGCCGTGGCCGGGTACGGGCCGGGTCCGGCCGGGCGGCAGCAGGTCCAGCCGGATTATTTCGCCGCCCCGGGACCTGGTGGTTTCGATGAACGCGCCCCGCTTGGACAACAGGATCTGGGCGGACAGCCTTTTACGGAACTGCCTGCCGGTTTCCAAGGGGTTGGCCCGCTGGTTGAGCACCCGGTAAAGCGGATGGTCGTCCACCACGTCCTCGCCGTCCTTGACCCGGAACGGCAAACGGGATGCGTGCCCGGCGATCGCCTCCACCGACTTGAAGATCCACACCAGGCGTTCGTACGCTTCGGCGACCGCCCGCTCGACCGGCCACGGCCGGGCCCTGTTGCTGCCGTACAATCCAGACGAAGCGAGCGCCGAATAGTAGTCAGCCAACACCACCTTGTATTCGCTGTTGGTGGCGGCCGGGTTCGCGTACGTGCGGAGGGTGGGGAGGAACCGGCGCACAGGGGCAGTCCTCCCTTTTACTCAGCTCCGACGTACACGCCGAGGCAAATCAGGAACGCGAACGCGCTGGCCAGCCCCGCGCGTGCGTCCCACGCCCAAGCGGTGGCGACGAACCCAAAGACGCCGACGGCGAGCAGCCCAAGCGCGACAATGTCCTGGATGCGGCGCGACCGGCCGGGCGGGGGAGGCGGCCCGCCGCCGCGCTGATTCGTCACCGTTCCTCTCCTTCCGTGCGGTTCGGAGAGTAGAAGCCGAGACCGGTTAAGGTCGCCTGCTGAGCGCCGCGCGACCACGGGCGTCATCCCAGCGGGCACGGGGGGGGGATAACGCAGACGGCACCGATGCACGGCGGGCGCGGCGGCTGTTTCATACCTTTACCCCGCGTCGGCGACGCTGCCGCCGCTCGGGTCGCAGCCGAGTAGCTCGCAATTGTGTTTGTGATGCGCACGCTTCTTGCGTTCACCGATCGGGCCGCCCCTCAAATGTTCGGCGGTGGTCGCGGCGATGCACGGCTCGTCACACACGTCGTCGAAGGTTCGGCGGCATTGGTCGCAGTAGATGTCGAGCACGTCGATCCGGATCTGCTTGGGAAGCCGGACCGAGTGGCGCAAGAGGGCGTGTCGCGCCTGCTTGAGACTCAACCCGACGGTTGCCGCCGCCACCCACACGTGCTCCTCGCTGTAGTTCGGCGACGGCACGACAACACCACACCCCTTTCCGGGCATCGGAGTGATGACCGGCGGGGGGCGACGGCGTACGCAACCCCCTAACCGGCCAGGACGGTTGTGACGCCCCCGGGGTGGGCTTCAAGATCTAACGCGTTGCGCAACGAACCGGCCGGGCAAAAGGGGGCGGGCGGGTCAACCGCCCCCTTTACCGGACGCCGGTAGCTGAACGACACGACTGTAATTAGATATCCACGCCCACGTTAACCATGGTCAAGACCCGCCACCAAGTCGGTAATCGTCAAGATTTCGGTCGTTTCCCGGACCACGGTGCGAACACGTACCGTCACTCCGGTCAGGCGACCAGCCGCGCCGGTTTCCGCTTCCGTTTCGGCGGTGCCGGTTCGTACACCGTCAACAGAACCGACTCCCCCCGGTCCGGCGACGACAATCCCCGCTTGCGCAGGTTGTCTTTGCCTTCCACCACGGCGAACCCCTGGGAGTTGTGGGACAACTGAGGAGACCGCAGCTGCGCGAGCGTACGAGTGTCCACCCGCAGCCGCAACCGGGCTTCCCCGTTGCGGCCCGGCTGCACTAGCGCCCGCATCGCAAGCCACATCTCATCCCGCTTCCGGTACGGCCGCATCGTCGCCGAATCCGGGTCACGCCCCACCTCCTCGCTGACCACGACGGTGACGATCTCGGCGGTGTGCATGCCTTCCGACCCCCACGCCTGCAACACCCCGGACACGCCCCAGCCAACCCCGATGCCGTCGATTTTGACGCGGACCTGGGTCTTGCTGCCGAGCGCGGCGGCGACCGCCTCGGCCCGCCGGATCTCGGTCAACACCGTCCCGGCCACCGTCATCGCGTGCGAGTTCGCGGCGCCGGACGACACGTGCTGCACAGTGACCAGGTCGCCGACCGAACGGGAGATGGCCAATTCGTCGCCGCCGTCCGCCGCGACATCCACCCCCAGCCGCACCCACGCGCCCCGCTTGACCATCCACGGCTCGGTTTCGTCGGGGAGGTCCAAGTCGGTGAGCCGTACGTATTCGTCGCCGCCCGGTTCGTCCGCATCGGCCGCCGCGTCCACCCACGCCGACGGGATGACCCGGCTCGGGCCGCCCTTCGGGAACCGGGCATGCACCTTGGCCTGCACGTAGTTGGAGTCTTCGCCGTGCTCGCGGATCGTGTCGTCCACCCAGGCCCGGTCAACCAGGTGGGTGGCCAGCGAGTGGGCGGGCACCTCATCCGGGCAGGACCGGCAGCGTGGCGCCCGCTCGCCGGACAGGTTCGGAGTGTCGCTAGCCCGGATGGGGATCACACGCACGTCGGGGGCGGTGCACAAGCCTTCGAACCAGGAAGCTTCGTCGTCGGTCGGCGGGTTGCCGATCGCGAGCATGTGCGTCGAATCGCCGGTGAGCATGGCCCGCAAGTTCCGGCCGATGACGTGCCCGATACCCCCGGCCTCGTCCACGATCAACAACAGATTCGCTTTGTGAATGCCCTGGACTGCGGCTTCCCGCCATGGCGGGGCAGACAGCCCGTACGCCACGACGTGTTCGGTGCCGTCGGCGGCCGCCAACTTGAGCTGGGTGGCATCGACAGTCCCCGGCAAACCAGCGTGGGAGTGTGCGTTGCGGACCTCCGGCCACAATTGCCTGATCACCTGCCGCCACTGCGGTGCGATCGTGACGACCAGGGTGGTGCCGACCGGTCGTGTGTACGCATACCAAAGCGCGGCCCGCGCGGCTGACCAAGTCTTTGAGCTGGCAAAACAGCTCGGCACGGCGACTCGCTTGGACACCGGAATCGCCCCAAGGATCTTCCGGGGCAGCGACCACAGCGTCTCGCCCAGCACCTGCTCGACGAAGCCGGTCGGGTCGTCGATCCACAGCGAGTACGGGGTGCCGCCCTCGCGGGCCGCGACCATCAGCACCTGCTCCAGCTCGGGGCGGGTCAACCCGGCCATGAACCCGCGCCGGACGTCTGGGGGAACCGCCATCAGGTCGGCGTGCAGCCGGGCCGCCTCCCGCGACCGGCCGTGTCGGCGTGCCGGTTCGGACAGAATCACGTGCCGGTGCGGGGGTAGCAGGTGGGGCACAGGTCAACGCCGGGATCGGCCAGCCGCAGCGGCCCCGCGACCCCGCACAGCGTGCCCCCCGCGCGGGTGCGCCGGTGTGCACGCGCGCTTTCGTCGGAGACCCACCGCAGCGCAGGGTGCATGACCGCGCGTTCGGCCACGGACCGTAGCCTGGCCAAGCGCCGCTCCCGCGCCTGGTCCAGAGACACAAGATCCCCCACGCCGGTACATGGTGACCGGCGTGGGGGTTAATGTCGCTGTGTGCGGATCGCCCCCACGTACGCGGGGAGCGGGCAGTGATTCTACTTGTCCGGCGGCGAGTACGGGGGCGGGATTCGGATCGGCTCCTTCCAAGCAATCCCTTTGATCGTGCGGTTCTCGCAACGCGCGTTCCAGGCACGAAGTAGCAGCGACAGATGGAAGATCCCTTTCATCTGCCGTTTGGACGCTTGGAACGTGGTGCGGCGCCCCTTTTGCCCCAACAGGTAGTTCCGCAAAGTCAACGCAGGGTCACCGGTCGGCAAGCCTACGCCGTCCAGCAAATCGTTGAAGAATTCTTCGACCGGCCCGTCTTCCCACGCCCCCGTGATGAGGTAGTGACCGGCGGCTCCCGCCGTCGGCACCATCCCCAGCTTTGTCACCTTGCTTCCGTATATCGCCGAATCCCGCACGGCTGGGTGGTCTTCCAGGGTGGAGAGAAGCTGATCAGGGGAGATGTAGGTGTCCTGCCACTCCGGTTGCGGCACGTTGTACCACAAGCGGACGATGCGGAGCGTGGACGCCAGCAAGGAAGCGTTCGCTTCGCCTTCGATGTGCAGCATGTCCGACAGGTTGCGGCGTTTACCCGCATCGAGGACCTTGAAGGTTTTGGGGTCGCATCCGCGCCACACTGCGATCGGGATCGGCACCTCCGACATCATCACAGCTTCGAGCCTGTGCTGGCCATCAAGCAGATAGCCCTCTGTGTCGAACGCGATCCCCTGGTGGGTGAACTGCCACTCGCCGCGTTTCATCGCCAAGGCCAGCTGTGTGATGAGCCGGGTCGACAGGCGCCGCTGTCGGCGCGTACCGTCATGATCGGTCTTGTTCCTGGTGAGATAGTCAAGCGCCTTCTCCGGCGTGACGACCTCAGCGGCAACCGTCACCCCGCCCGGCATCTCCGCCACCGGCATGTTTGCGACGGCTTCTTCCGCTTTCTTTAGCAGGTCGCCGTAGGTCGCGCTGTGCTGTGCGTTTGCGGCGTCCAGGCGCGCCTTATGGTCTTCCTCTTTGCGCTTCTCGTACAGCCGCTGGGACCAGCCGACCCGGGCGAGCGCGCTTCGCAGATTAGCCAGTTCTCGTTGGTGAGAGAGGTTTGTGCTGATGGTGCAATGCCTGTGGTCTGGGCCGAGGATCTTGTATTTGCCATGCGCCTTGGTGACCTTGAACCCGTAAGTCTCCTTGACCATGGCGACAAGTTCTTCTGCTGTGCTTTGCAACGTTGCCATCGGGGGTTGTAACCCTTTCCGTACGAAGAGTGATCGTTTAACCGCAGAAAGCCCCGGCTGCCCCTTTCCTGCGGGGATACGTGGTCTAGCTTGCCTTCTTCGCGACGCCAGAGATCGCCATCAACTCCGTGGCGATCAGGCCCGTGAGCAGGTCAATCGGGTGCCACACGCCCACATCCAGCCCGTTTGCCTGGAGTCGCTCAATCCAAGCCTTCTGTGTGGGAGTCAACCGCTCCCGCTCGGTTTTCAGTTCCCGCCATATTACGCCGTGTGACCCGGCGATGAACCAGTCAGGATGTCCTGCCTGGTAGCGGCCGGTGCCGTCCGGCGGGTGGAACGAAAATTCGCTCAACCCCAGATCCCTTAGGAGCCGCCTGACCGCGCGGTCAAGCTGCTTCTCGCTCATCCGCGCGGCCAGCGCTTCCAACCCGGCCACCTAGGCCACCTTCGACCTTGCGTCCTTGCCGCCTGCCGGTTTGGGATTCTTGTCGCCTGTCCGTATCCCCGCGACAGCGGGGGTCGTGAGCCCGGTCGCGCGGGCCACTCTGGCGTTACTCCACGGCGGGCCGTGCTTGCCGTTCATCAAGTCACGGGCGATGTCGTCCCGGACTCGCGCCGCCGTGATCCAGATGGACATCTGGGTGTCGTACCGTTTGCCCTTCGACTCGGCGATGGCGCTAACTTCTTCGGTGGTCAAGTCCAGCAGGTGACGGTACAACCGGATCACTTCGTCGTGGTTGACGCCGTCCCAGTCGACTTCGTCAGGGTCGGGGATCAGATCAGGGTAGTCTTCGTCTAGCCGTTCGAGGGCGTCTTCGAATGTGCGCCGGTTGATGCCGACCAGCTTCCAGCAGGCCGTCTTTGTGTAGCCGCGACGACGGAGGAGGACGACAAGCGCCACATTCCGGGGGTCGCGAAGTTTGAATGTCTCCGCGCGGGCGGGCCTCGCGATCTGAGCGGCTCGGATCATCCTGTCGACAACGTCGACTATGCTGTCCAGCTCGGCTTGTGTGGCTGAGTGGGTGGGTACGTCCGCGAAACTCATCAGGGCTACCTCCTTCCGTTGTCCAATGTCACCCTCCATTGTATAGGTAGTTAGCGTTTCTGCCTAGCGGTCGTGATCCACGCGGTTGACGTGCACCACGGCGACCCGTGTAGACGGCACCGTGACCACCTCGATCCGGTCGCCGTCCAATGGCACCGCCGCCAAATATCCGACGGGTTCGCCGTCGGCGTTCTCACAGCGCACCGTCACGGCCTCGGAACCAAGGCCGTGACGGATCACGACGAACCCTCCCTTGCCGGGGGTGACGTCGAACTTCACGATCGCTCTCCTAGCAGAAAACCATGGCGCAGCGGTGTTCGACACAATGCTCCATGCCCTTGATCAGCACTTTTGCTTGCTGACGGTCGTAGTCGTCTTCGTCCCAATCCCGGATGATCCTCCGCAAACGCATGACCATCGGTTCGCATTCCCACGCGCCCAAATAACCGTCGCGGTCGGAGTGGTTCAGCAGCGGGGCGAGGGTGCTGTGGATCTCATCCCAGTCGCGACAGGGGTCGTCGCCGTACCCCGCCATCTCGTTCAAGTCAAAACCTTCGGCCTCGGCCAGGCGCTCCCGGAACCGGCGAAAACCCCCATACGCCCAGCTAGCGCCGCCGGGGTAGATGCTGAGCCCCATCTCAGCTCTGCCCGTCCCAGCCGACCGGGCGCTGCTCCGGCGGCAGCGCGTTAACCGCCAAGGTGAGATCCCGCGCCTTGAACGCCAGCTGCCAGTGCGCCCGCACGGGGTCATTGTCGGCATAGCCGGTCAAGATGACTTCCAACGCGAAACGCAAGACTCTTCCCCGGACCGCGTCCATCCCCCAATACCACTCCCGCACCTTTTCGGGCATCGGCCGAGGGTCGGGTTTGGGCTTAGCGCGCCAGTCCTGCGGCTGATCTTCGCGTGGCGCGGCATCCACCGCCCGGTACAGGTCGCGGGCGGCCAGCGCCACAAGCCCGCCCGCGTATTCGGCTTCGGCGTCCGAGTGCGCGTCCGGGGCTTCGTATTCGTTGCTGATCTCCCGCAGCACGGCGCGCAACAGAGCCTGCTCCGCAGCCGTCACCGACAAGACCTGGGGTGGTGGGGTGTCACTCATCGCCTGTCTCCATCTCTCAATTCCACTGTCCTTGAGTGTTACGCCGTTGCAACCGTTGGAGCTGGTTGGCCTTGTCCAAGTTCAACGCGACCAGCGTGAGCACAGAAAACACGTACTCCCCGGTCAGCTGAGGGTCGTCCGGCAGCGAACCCATCAACGTGCTCCACGCCTCCTCGTCGTCGCGGGCTCGGGCGATCAACACGAAGGTGGCCCATCGCACGTTGGCGGGGACGCCGGACGCGCCGGACACCGCGCCAGACTCGGAGTTCATGAACGTAACCTCAAGATCACGTTCGTTCACGTTCTTCAACTGGGGCACCTTGGCGATCAACGTGTCGGACCAAGCGAGAATGGCCCGGCTGATGCCGATTGAACCGCATTCGTCGCTGATACGTTGAAGCACTTGACCGGCACGCTCCCAATCGTCGGCCAACGCGCACCGCAGCCCGTCGCGCGCAAGACGCATGGCACGCCGTTGGTCCTTCGGAAGCGGGTCATCACTCATCGGCGACATCCCCCATCAAGCCTTCGAGCCGGTGCTGACCATCCGACAAGTCGCCCTTTTCCGCGACACGCCGCCACGAACGGGCGCGGTACGGCCTGGCCGTCCGGTATTGGCCGGTGCGGAACTCGCCAGTGCACAGCGCGATCTGGAGCGCGGTCGCGGTCTCGGCGTGCAACCGCATCAACCGGGCGTAGGTCGGACCGTCCTCGGTGTAGGCGAACCTGTCGTCGCAGTCATCCAGGCTCCGATAGATGGGGTCGGCGATTTCGGCGACATCCGAATCGACCGCGCTGTTCCCGTACGGCCGCTCCGGGTCGATGCAAGGCGCCCCGGTCTCTGCGTCAACCCAACTAACGTAGGCGCGGCGAAGCAACGCCAAGTGCTGGTCGGTGACGGTGAACGATCCGGTTTGCCGGATCTCATTCTGGACGTCTTCGTAGAAGTTGATGCTCATGCTTCCCTCACGTAACGCGGGAACGCGCGCACCCGCAGGTCATCGAGCGCGCCCGGCCATTCGTCCCAATTCTCACCCTTGCGGTCCTTCAACCCCAGCAGGTGCGCCTGCACCGACCCGAGCTGCTTGACGAACATCGACACGTGCGAGTGCTTGCGGGTCTGAGCGGCCAGGTCACGCGCCCATTCCAACCGCATCGGCCGTGCGAACCCGGAGTCGTCCGGCGCGTCCCACGGGTCACGCCGGTTGATCGCTCCGGATTCGCCACCGACAACGACCATATCGAGCACGCTCGGGCAGGCGGCGTAAATCTCGCCGGTCGCGGCCTTGACGTCGCCGCCCAAGCAATCGAGAAGCACCGAACCGTTCCGTACGGCCAGGTTCTTAAGATCGATCGGGTCCAGCAGCGGCTCGGCGGAAATCCACCGCGTGGTAGCGGTGGTTTGAAGTAGCGCGTGGATGCGGATAGCGGCCCACTTCGGGTCCTCGGTGGACACGCCCAGCCACACGTTCGACAGCGGCCACACGAAGCCGCCGGAAGGCAACTTCTCGCACAGAGCCGCGACCCTTCGCTGGAAGTGGGGCTCGTTCATCAGATACCGCATCCGAGCGTGCTCCTTGGTGAGCACCTGGTAGATCAGATTCGGGGTCTGCGCGGCGACGGCGAACAAGCGGGCGATGTAGTCGACCTCGTACACGCCGTGGAAAGTGTCAGTCATCGAGTTGATGAACACTCTCGCCATGCCGTCTGGCCACAGCCCGTCTTCCTCGTGTTGACGTTGGACCTTGCGGGACAGGGCGAACAGGTCGTCGAACCCCTTGGGTCGCAGCGTCACTTCGGTGAAGTCGCCACCCCAGCGGGTGGTGATCCCCTCCGCGTAGCAAAGGAAGCACCCCCGCGACTTCTTGGTACAGCCGCGCCCGGTGTTGACCGTGAAGTCAGTCCAGGCGATTGATGTCCGGTTCGCGGTCATTTGTTCGCTGGCTTCCTTTAGAACGGCGGATCGTCGGTGAAGCCTTGGCGGGCCGGGCGGCGCGGTGGGACAGGCTCATCCGGCGGGGGCCCGGTCGACGTGGTCTCCCACGGCCCAAAGGTGGGCCTGACGAAGTAGACAACGAACTGGTCGCCCTCCGCGCGCAAGCGCACCTCGTCGGACCAGTAGCCGTCCGAGAGCTGGGGGGGCTTCCACGGGTCGACGGCGTCGGCCAGCTCCTTGCGGGCGACGTCGAACGCTTCCTCGATTTCCTTCTGTGTGGCGAGGCTCGACAGGCGGCGTTCCACCGTGACGGTAAGCACTTCGCGGCGTTCTAGGTCAGCCATGAACGTCTCCGGGTTCCAATAGCGCTGCCGCCGCGCAGACGGGGCAGCCGGGTGTGCACGTCCATCGGACGTGCCGGTCTGTGGTGTTGCCGAGCGCGATGTCGGATCGCCGCTCGACGTGCTTGGCTGACCGGACAAGCCGGGTCAGCACGTCCCGGGGGACCGCCACGACGTCCGCCCCCGCGCGTGCGGGGAACGGGGTCGCAGCGGCCCGCTCAGACGCGGCTGTGGCGGTCACACGTCTTCCGGGCTGGTCTCGTCGGAGGGGAAGGTGACGGCGCCGTTGCCGCTGTTGCTGACTTCGGCGCTTGGGGCGGTTGCGGTGACAACGACCACCCAGTCGCCGTTGTCACCGGAGTCGAGCACCGCCTGCATGGCCTGGATCTGCTCCTCAAGGTACTGCTTGGTCAGCATGACGGCCGCGTCGTCGTCAATGCGGCCGGGAATGGTGTGTGTGACCTTGTTCTGGTTGGGTGCGTACACCTTGGTTCGGATCTTGCTTGCCATGTGCTCTCCGGTGGGGGTGGTGTGGTGGTGCTGGCGGGCGCCGCGATTAGGGGGTCAACGGCGCCCGGCCAGGCCATTGGGGCCGTGCAACAGGTAGTCCAGCGCCTTGCTCACGCGCTCGGCCGCGATGTCGGCGGCGTGCGCGGAGCTGCCAGCGTTGGGGTCGATGTCATAGGTCTCGATCAGGCCGCGCTCGAAATCTGCGGCGCCCTCGACGGCCAGCACGTAGTTTTCGAACGCCTCGTACAGCGCCCGGTCGCGCTCGCCGTCGGTTTCGTATCGGCTGTAGTCGCACAGGCCGGGGGACGCCCAGTCAGCCACTTGCGGCATAACGTCGGTGGCCCACTCGTCGGGGTCGTCGAGGACCTTGCGTGCGAGTTCCTCCAGCCGCGTCTTGGCGATCTCTTCGGCTACGGCTGGGGTGGGGTCCGTCGATCGCGATGCGGCCATCGGGCCAGCTCCTTGGTAGTCGCGTTGGCCCGGGTCGCTCATCCGGGCGCATTCTCCAGTGTAGGGGTACTTAGCGTCTTTGGTCAAGCGTGAGGGGCGGCGGCGCCACGCGGACGGGGGCCACGCTGAGGCGATGCCGCCCCTCACCCAGACGTACAGTGCCGGGGCGGCATCGTTAGCGTCGCGCCCTACCCGTTCTGCTTCGCCGACCTGGCAAGTACCTCTGCGACGGTCCGGCCGTTAACAGACATCGTCGGCGCAACCGTCTTGGCGAGGTTCAGCGCCGTACCCAGGTCGAACCGATGCGCGGATATCCATTCGTCGTCGCGTTCGTACACCGACATGCCGTCAGCCCAGCCGCCGCCAAAGTCCAGGCAGGTGCCGCCGTCGTGGACGGTCCAGCCGTAGCGGTCCATGACCTCCACGAACAGCCGAAACCGGCGACGCTCGGGGTGATCAATCGGAAGGCAGGACACTTCATACCGTGTTGCTTGCACCTTTGGTTCGGGGTTCATCCGACCTCTCTCCTCTACACAAGGGCGACACGTTCGCCGAGCCAGCGAGCGACGAGCGCGCTCACGCTGCCACCTGCTCTGCCTTCTTGGACTCCATCTCGTCGGCGATCTCCGCCTCGATCCGGTCGCGGCGGGCGCGGGCTTCCGTCAGCTCTGTCTCGTACTCAAACGGGACCCGCAGCAGCGGCTCAATGTCTTCGATCCTGGTTTGGTAGTAGTCGGCGCGTTCGGCGTATTGCTGCGCACCGACCGCTGCGCCGTCGATCGCGGCGTCGATCGCGTCCAGCAGCAGCCCCTCATGGTCGGGCTTCCGCCACGCGGCCGAGACGGGGAACGAAACCCCTTTGTACTCGCGGGGGGCGAATAGCCGGAATCCGACGGTCGGCCTGCCCCTCACCCACGATTGGGTCAGTTGCAGCTCGACACCCCGCCACTTCCCGGCGTCTACGTCCCGTTTGTACGCCAGCGCTCTGCGTGCTTGTTCGGCGAGAGTCTCAGCCGCCTGGCTGGGGTTGCTGGCGCGGTGTGACCAGTGGTCCAGCTCTCGCGGCCCGTCGGTCACGGCGACCGCAGCCAGGATCTTGGCGTTCCGGCGGGCCTCCCACATCAGGCTGCCGTAGTGCTCTTGTTCGTTGCGAAGCCGGATCTGGTTGCGGGTGTGTTCCGCTGCCAGGTTTTGGAGCCGGACAGCTTCGGCCTTGGCCTCTTCCAGCTCCATGACCCGCTCTTGGCCGGTCGCCACCGCCTTGATCATGGCGAAGTATTGTTCGTCTTGGGACGGCACATCGGCGATCTCCCGGACTCCGGGGTCACCTTCGGTGACTTGGTCGATGAACCGCTTCTTCCGCTCGTTGCCCTGCCACATGTACGGGTCGAACGACCTGATGGTGACGTACTGGAAGATCAGCAGCGTGTCGTTGCAGTTGCCGGGCCGGTCGCCTCGCCCGTCACGCTGCTCGATGCCGTCCGGTCGCCACGTGCAGTCCACGTGGTGGATCGCCACCAACCTGTGCTGGACGTTGACGCCGGTCCCGGCCTTCTCGGTGCTGGCGATCAACACGGAGATCCGGCCGTCCCGGCACGCCGCGAACAGCGCCTTCTTGTCGGCGGCCGAATCCGCGTCGTGGATGTAGCGGATCTCGTCTTCGGGGATTCCCAACCGAACCATTTCGGCCTTCATCCAGCCGTACGCCTGGTCCCCCTTCGCCTTGCCGGGGGTGCCAAGGTCGCAGAACACAAGCTGGAAGGAGCCCGGCCGCTCCATCCACAGCGTCCCGTCGTCGGCCAGCGACGGGTACAGCCGGTCGCAGTGCGCGTGGTAGACGGTGGCGGTCTCGCGTGCTACCGCATGCACCTTCCCCGGAGTGGAGGGGGTCCTGCCGACGAGCCGGGGGTCCAATGCGGCCTTGCGGCCCTCGGTGCACACGGCAAGCATGTTGTCCTCGTCCGGCCGCACCCCCCCGCTGCGTATCCGGTCGGCGCGCTCGACAAGATCGGCGATGATCTCCTCAAGCTCGGGTGATGGATCAACGGAGATGATCCGGCGGACCACGTTCTTTGGCCCCTTCAGCTTGAGCTGGCGGCGGGTGCGGATATCGGACTTGCCGCCCAACATCAGCCGCAGCTCCGGAACGTTGCAGAACTTCGACGGCCGCCGGTACAGCCGAAACCCGGACCCGTCCGGTGCGACCTCGATCTTCGATTCGAAGATCACGAACATGCACGCGAACGCGTCGAACGACGTCAACCCCATCCGCTCCAGCAGCCCTGGGTCGAGATACCGCAGCAGCGTGTACACCTCGGCGAGGGTGTTGGTGACGGGGGTGCCGGTGAACAAGGTGGCGCACCGGCCGTCAGGGGTCCGCTTCCGCAGCCAGCCAAGCTTGATGAACAGGTCCTCCGCCCGCTTCGACCCGGGCATGGAGAACCCCTCCATGCGGCACGAGGCGGCCAGGTTCTTGAAGTAGTGGCAGTTGGAGACAAGGACGCCGTCGGCGAAATAGTTGTGGTTGTCGGCTACTTCGAGGTTGTAAACGAAGTGATCTCCGCCGCGACCCTCTCCAGGTCTTCCAGTACCTCGTGGTTCCAGTATCTCAACACTGACCACCCGAGAGCTTCCAAGACCTCCGTCTTGCGGCGATCCAGGAATTTCCACTTGCGGGTCTTGTGCGAGTTGCCGTCCACCTCGATCGCCGTCTTCGATTCCAGGTGCGCAAGGTCCACGGCGTACCAGTTCGGCAGCGACGAGAACCGACGAGCCACTGGCCGGGTCTTGATAAGCCACTCCGTCGGCAGGCCCAGTCGGTCGGCCAACATCTGCTGCGGTACTGTCACAACCCCCCGACCACCACGGGCGTGCAACCACGTGCGCCCCCGCATCGAAGACGACACCTTCGCCCGTACCGCCGGGTCGTTCATCGGGTTGCTGGTGAGCATCCGCGCCCGCGCATCCGGGCGTTCCCGGCCACGCAACGCCGCCCAGCCCGCCTCCTGCATGGCGCGGATGGCCGCCTTGCGTTCCGGTTGCGCCATCCGCCACGACGCCGCGCACGGATTCCCGCAAAACCGCTGGGTTGGACTGCTGGCCGGGATGAACATTGTCTCGCACCACCCGCAGGTGCGCGGCGGCAGCACTCGCCGAGGCCGAGCCGTAAATTTCCCCGCGCACGACCGGCTGCACGCCTGTTGCGCCACGTAGCTGGGCGCGAACGGCCCCCCGCACTGCGGGCACACCGCCTCCGACAACAGAGCCCGGCGCCGGGCCGTGCCCGCCATTCGTTGGCAGCTTGGCCCGCAAAACTTCTGCTTGGGGATGGCCGGGACGAAACCCGCGCGGCAGTGTCCGCAAGACCGCTCCAGCCGCCAGATCTTCCGCCTTGACATAGCCGCGCCCTTCGACCCAGATGGGATGGTTCGGGGTGCAAGTAAACTCGCCGCGCTCGTGCACGATTCGCACAAGCGGCGCATGGTTGGCCTTGCGAACCCATCGGTGGATCGGCTTGTAATCGATCCCGCCCGTCGCCCTGTTGACTGAAGCGATCTTGACCTTGAGCCCCTTTTCGACGATCTCGCCGATCGGGAGTTCACCTTGGTCGGTAAGCACAGGAGTGTCGTAGGGGAAACACTCATCTGCGAACACGTAGTCGATGCCGAGCCGGTCGAAGTACAGCCCGTCGTCGCGGCGCTGATCCATCAGCTTGGCGTGCCGCGCTTTCAACTTCATGATCTGCTTGCCGATACGTTTGACGGTGCGGGTGCCTGCGAGGCCCTCGCCGCTGGTCGCCTCCTGCAACTTCTCGATCAGGTCGGCAAGGTACTGGGCCTCGATATACGGGGAGACTGGGATGGCGCGGAACTGGTCGTGCGTCATCACGATCGCGTCCCAGTCGGTGGCGGCCACCTTTGCCGCGAACGCTTTCCGGCGCTTCTTGGTCAGATCCTCCTTGGTGACCATCAGCACCTTGGCGGCCGGGTAGAGCCGTCGGCCATCCGAGGCGATCTGCTCCAGAAGGTGGTTGGGAACGATGATGACCGGCTTCTTTACCAAGCCGAGACGCTTCATCGTCATGGCGGCGAGGTACATGATCGCGGTCTTACCGGCGCCGACTCCGTACCCGCACAAAGTGGCGCCACCGCGCGTGATCTCGTGCTCGGCATACACAGGCGGGGCTGAACCGGTGCCGATGATCCGGGCGACCATGTCGAGCTGGTGCTGGTACGGCTTGAACCAGTCGACCAGGCCCGGGAAGGTCAACCCGGACCCGTCGAAGACACGCAACCGGACCGCGTTGTAGGTGTCGTTGTAGTACTTGACCAGCCTGTCTGTTCGTTCGGGGTCGGTCCACAGCCACGTACCGAACTCTTCTTGGATCTTTCTTGCCCGGTCGTCGGCAAGCTGGGTTTCCTCGTTGTTCCGGACCCGAATCTCTTTCATCCGGCCGGGGTTGTCGGGGTCGGGAATCTCTTCCTTGTCGTAGACGACGGGTGCGGACCCGTTCAACGCGTGCTGAATCAAATCGATAGCGTTCACGCGGGACGTGCCCCAACGGGTCCACGAAGCGGCCGTCCGCCGCCCGCCCGGCGCCGTCACCTCCCATGAGGCGGTGTACGGCTCATGCTTGACCGTCACCCAGTCGGCGCGAGTGTCCAGCAGGTAGCTGACAAACGCGGCGATGTCGCTGGCCGGAATCCACGGCGCACCAAGCTTGGCCATGATCTCGAACGGGCCGAGATCCGTCGGCTGGACGTCGGTGAGCGCCGCGACGTTCCGCCCCCACTGCTCGGGGTCATCTTCGGCCGCCGCCTGGGCCCGCCGCAGTTTGTCCCGGACGTCGCCGGACAGGTATTCGTCGGCGGCTTCCCACGCGCCGGTGGCGGGGTCCTTGAACGCGAGACCTTCCACCGCCTCGATCGCTTCGACGCGGGACACCCCGAGGAGTTCGGCGACCCGACCCAGGTCGAACCGGCCAAGCTCGTCGCGGCACAACGTCACAGCTTCGGCAGGTGTGTCGGCATGCGTCTTGCGCACGGGCCGGTGGTTGACGCGGCGCAGCAGGATCGGCGCCGGGGTCGCCGTCTCGGTGTCGTCGTCCCAATCTTCGATCGCCAGCAGCGTGGGGAAGTCGGGGTCGATGCGGATGCCGCCGAGCGGCGGCGTAGACCTGGTCACGGTGGGCAGGCCGGTCTCGTCATCCACCCTGCCTTGCCGGATGTTGGAGCGGTTCAGTGGCCCGAACCGCGCCACGTACCCCTCATACAGCGTCCGGGTATGAGCCCGCAGCGGCGTGATCGAAGCGTCGGGGGCGTCCGGGTCGCCTTCGGCGTCGAACAGGGCGACAGCGGAATCCCGCAGAAGGATCAGCTCTTTGAGTTCGACCGTGGCCCGCACCGTCACGGCACGTCCGCCGTCGATGCGTGTGACAGCGCCGTCATCGTGCAGCGCGAACGACCCTTCGCGCCCCTTAGGCGAGACCAGGCCGTCGCCCAGGTCCAACCCGGGGCTGGGGTCGGGAAGCCACAAAAGCCCGCTCTTGCGCGCGTGTTCACACACCCGGTCGACCGCGCCGAGAAGCAATTCTTCGAGGTTGACGCCGACCGGCGGGACGACGTCCAGCACGTGCCCGTACTGGGCACCGCCTTTCGCTCGCATCGCGCCGAGCACCATCCGGGGATTGCGGAACCAGTAACCGTTGATCGCGGTCTGGAGGTTCTCGACTTGGTGGGCGTGCTCCCACGCGCTTGGGCCGTCCGGTTCGTCCCCCGTGCGTTTCCGCAACACCACGATGTCGGTGACTACTTTGGTCCCGAACTCGGAAAAAGCGCCGGTCGGCAACCGGATCGCGCCGACAAACGCGGCGTGCTTGTCGATGAACTGGCGGAACCGGGGGTTTTCCGCGTCCATCGTGTACCGGGAGGTGACGAGCGCGATGATCCCGCCGGGGCGGGTAGCCTCCACAGCCCTCCACAGAAAGTAGTTGTGCAGGGCGGGCTGGCCGTCGGCCTCGTCTGAGGGGAACATCGGGTCGTAAGGGGTGACCTCAGCGAACGGCACGTTACCGACCACGGCGTCGAAAGAAGCCAGTCGCAACGCGGTCCGCTCCAGCGGCGCGTTGATGATGTTCGCGCCCGGATGCAGCAACTTGGCGATCCCGGCCGTGACCGGGTCGATCTCCACTCCGGTGAAGTCGACTGGCATCAGTGCGGGCGCGTGCTCGATGAACACGCCAGAGCCGCAGCCGGGTTCAAGGACCCGGCCGCCGGTAAACCCCACGTCGGCCAGCAGCGACCAAACTGCATCCACCACGACAGGCGGGGTGTAGAACGCGGTCGCGGTGCCTTGGATGGCGTGCTGCTCCTCGTCTCGCGTGAGCAGACCGGTCACCTGTTCGCGGACTTTCACCCAGCCGCCGTCCGGGGATGAGTACCGCTCTAGCGCGGGCGCGAGCGGGCCCCATCCCTGCCAGCCGCGCAGGTGGGCGTGTTGCTCGGCCGTGGGCGCTCCGTCAATGTCCTTGAACGTTTCCAGCGCGCGAAGGCAGCGCCGGGCCAGTGCCAGCGTCAAAAGTGATGCTCCTTGGTCCGTTGGCCCGGGTCGCTCGTCCGGGCATAGACCCCAGTGTAAGGGTACTTAGCGTACCGCGATAGGGTTTTGGGTGGTTGGTGTAGACAAACTACCTTGGCAGGGTCGGCGTCGGGGCGTCAGAGCTTCCGGCCTGGCCGGTCGTGGCACCGGCAAGAACACGAGACCACGCCGAAGTCGCACCAACGGTGCAGAAAGAAACCGCAGACAACCGTGCGACGGCTGTACGTTCGGAACCGGTCAACGGTCTTCATCAGGTGTTCACCCATCCGAAGAAATGCCAACCGCCGGAAGCGAGCGGAAACATCCACCACGGCCCGAACTTGTCGCCCAGCTCCCGTTCGGGCGTAGACCGCCACCCAGCGGCCACCTTCCGCTGGGAGCGACCCTTGGCTTCTTGCCACACCGCAGCGGGCGGGTTCTGCTGGACCCAGCCACGCATCCATTCGATCGCGCAATCGGAGACCGGGGTACCCCACACCTGGACATATCCCGGCTTGTCGAACGGGTCCGGCCAGTCCTCGCATCCGCTGGCCAAGTCGTAGCACGCCTCAGCTAGCGCCTCTTCGATCGTGTCGCCGCGCGCGGACACGCTTGCGTACATCGCTCCCATTGTCAGCGCCTTCCGACGAGGCTGGCCCGCGCCCGCCTGGCCGCCGGACGGCGCGACATCACGAACTTGGATTCGCGGATCATTCGCCGCCCTCCGCGATGATCGTGAGCGTGTCCGGGGCAACGTCGATGTCGTAGATGATCCGGCCGCAGTAGTGCCAGCAACGCGCGTCATGGTCAGCGTCGTGGGCTCGGATCATCGTCTTTCCGTCGGCGGCCCGCACCACCGTGCCGGGTGGGAACCGGTGGAACGCCGCCAGCCGCGTGGTGCGGGCGGCGTACGCCTCGGCGAGCCGTTCATCGAAAGCCATCTCGGTTTGGACGCGGTCCCAGCCGGTTGCGCTCACGTCCCAACCCCACGGCGAATACTCGTGCATGTCGCTGACGACTTCACCCAGCGGGATGCCTTCACCGTTGCCAAGGCCGGGGAACTCGTTCCAGTCGTCGACTTGCCGCTTATCGGGCTTGGTGGGGTTGTAGAAGACGCGACCGGTCATGGTGTACAGCGGGCGCGGCTCCGGCAGCGCCCGGATCACCTTGACCGGCTCGATCGAGTAGTACTCGTCGGACCATTGTCCGGCGATGTACTGTTCGGCCAGCTCGCGAGTCACGGCGACCACCTCGACGCGGTCATGCTTGTCCCCGTGGTTGACCGCGAACATCACGTCGACCTGTGCGGCCTCTGGCTTGGTCACGCTGCCTCCTGCGGCTTCTGTGGTTGGGCGTGGATGCCGCCCCGCACGTCTTCCTCTGCGACGACAGCGCCGTCCACGTGAATCGTGACGTCATAGTTCTCGGCCTGTACGACGTCGGCCGCGTTGCGAAGCGCAAGCGCCAACTTGGCGCCCACGCTGTCTGCGGTCTTGGAGTCGGCGGCCTGGACGGTCGCCTTGGCGACCACAATGGTCCAGCTCATGCGGTCACTTCATCGTGCATGCGCAGCAACGTCTTGGCCTGCCACCACGATACGTAAGGGTGGAACACGGTCTGCTCCTTGGTTGGTCGTGCGGGGGTCGCTCATCCCCGTCCACCCTCGATTGTACGGGTACTTAGC
>WUUC01218561.1_pt1 | contig 21789 bp, 27 predicted proteins | sample 6278441 | NCBI WGS metagenome assembly WUUC01 (sample SAMN13675441, study PRJNA597444) | soil metagenome | isolation source: soil | place: USA: Washington | collected 2017-10
TCAACCCAGAAGCGTGGACTGTTGGGATGGCAGAAGTTGGCGAAGGGAACCAGCGCCAGGAGATTATCATTGTACGCCCCATGGTAGCGAGCCTGGAAGCGACTACGCCGCTACTGCTGCAATCCGGCAAAATTCTCTTTCTGCGGCTGCGGAGCTTCGATAAAACATCCATGGTGAGCGTGTCGTGGGATATGCCACTCACAACGCTTGCAGCAGCGCCAGCAAAAGAGCCAGCCACGCCAGTCCGTAAGCCCATGCCGCCGCCGCAGATTGACGTCTCGCGCCTGCACACGGCGTACAAGGTCGAGACGGTGAAAGGGCCGATACCGTGGCAGATACTGTCTGTCTATGATGATGCGAAATTCAGCATTATCCGTTTTAGGGAGCGGTTGGATTACACTGGTGCGCCTGCGGTCTTTGCTATCCATAGTGATGGAAAGCCTGGCCTTGTACAAACCTCACAATATGAGGCACCAGGGCAACCAGAAAAGGGCTTTTTCTATGTGATAACTGGGCTCTTTCCAGTCTTAGAGCTGCGGGGGCCAGATGGACTGACAGCACGCATTATCCGGCAGGCACCACAAGCAACAGTGTATAAGGCGATGAAGTAAGGAGTCTCATATGAAGCTCACATATGAAGCATTGCGGCGGCAGGTGCTCGGTCAAAGTTTCATTATCGCATATCATGCGGCGTATGCAGACTTTTGCTGTTTTTGGTGCTTCAGTAAATGGAAACGCGGAGAGGTGGTGCCGCCTCATAAGCCGGATTGTCTCTATATGCGCTTACAGAAAGAGGAAGAGGAAGAGGAGGAGTCCCACCATGCGCCGCCGCAGTAGCGTACTCCTCTTCACTCTGTGCAGTGCTTTCTCCGCTTTCGCCCAATCCCCCTGTACCCAGGACCCCGTGCCAGCGCCACGGCGCACCCTCATCGTGGACCAGGACCACTGCGGCGGCGGCACCTACTGCACCATCCAGTCTGCCGTCAATGCCGCCACGCCAGGCACCGCTATCCGGGTGCGTAACTCCGCTCGCCCCTACAATGAGACAGTACGCATCCACACCAGTGGCACGGCAGGTGCGCCCATCGTGCTGGAGCCAGAACCCGGCCACAATCCCATCCTCACGGGTGGCAGGCAGGTCAAACACAATAAGTGGGGCATGGTCAGTGTGGACGATGCCAGCCATATCGTGGTACGCAACCTGACGTTCGACGGCTTCCACCAGCGCAGTGCGGCCCGGGCCATCTCCGTGCAGGCGGAGCGGGGGAACATGGACAATGTACTCATCAGCGGCAATACCGTGCAGCACTGGGCGGGGAGCGGACAGACTGCCAAATATGTCACCACGTCCGAGGGCATCAGCTTTGGGCGCAATCACCCCTACCGCATCACCAACGCCGTGGCCCGCTGCAACACCATCACGGACAGCAGCCGGGGTATCGGCGTGAACGGCACGGGGGCGCTCATCGAGCACAACGCGGTAAAGGGCATTGCCTGCCTGGGCCAGCAGCACTTCTCCGTCCTGAGTTTTACGAACAATAGTGGCATCTCTCCTCGGGCACGGGGCGGGCGGGAGACAGCACGGCGAGACGACCTCATCATCCGTCACAACGTTATCGAGGGACCGTTTACCGGCTGCGAGGGGCATGTTTCTGGGCTCTGGTGTGATGTGGGGCTAGCAGGGGGGCAGGTCTACAACAATGCCTTCATCAACCCGGTTGCGCCGGGGCAGAAGGGCGCAGCGGGGGTCCACATCGAGTCCCGCTGCCATGACTGGCGGGTCGAGCAGAACCTGATTCTCATGCCCAGGAATGTCCCCTGGTCATCAACGCTGCGCGCCCGCAACACGGATGGGACGGTGTTTGCCAACAACGTGACCTGCGGCAGTGACAAAGGCGTGTGGATTACCGATGATTCGCAGGTGCAGGTGATGGGCGCACGCAGGAGCGCTGACTGCCCCGAAGAAGTCCCTCCGGCGCCGGTGCCACCGCCTCCCCAGCCCAACGTGCCGCCACGGCCACACATACCGCCAGTGGCACCGGCGCCGGAGGCACCAGAGCGAGCAATGACCTGACCTGTACTGTAAGGCAGCGGGACTGCCACAGAAAGGATAGCATAATATGCCGAGAGATAATGCGCCCACAGTCATTGTCCGATTAACCACAGAAGAAGCACAAACAGTGAATCGGGTACTCAAAGAGCAAATCCACACGCAGCATCAGGCATTTGATTTACGGAAGTCGGGCACCTATGAAGAACAAACGCATACACCGCACAACATTACAGCCTTGCAAAATGCGGCACTGAAAATTGAGCGGGGGATGGAAGCCTCCAGGAAACTGGAGCGGGACCGCTCAGGGGGCTGGGGGTACTAGCATGACGGTCTATCTCGTCATTCACCATGATTATACGGCATGGGAAGTGCGGATGGTGTGTGCAGACCGAGTGACTGCGGAAAAAGCCCTACGACTTGGCTATGGCGAGAGCATAGAAGAAATGGAAGTACGAGATGCCGTAGCAGATGAGGCATTTTATCAAGTCATACGCATCTCTCAGTCTGGGGCCATACATTTTGAATACGGGACGCCTGATGAAAAGCTGCATCCTACGGCACACGCGGCGCTGAATCTCGTCCAGTCAGAAACCTATGGGATAAATGGGCACCGACTCCGTGTCTGGATTCACGCTGAGACGCCAGAGGCAGCGAAAGACAAAGCGGCGGCGTTGTTCGCAGCGCATGCAGCACGGGGAGAGCAATGAGCAAAGAGCAGTATCTCCTTGATGACACTATATGGGATGCGGCCACGAGTTTCCACTTACTGCGCCTCCTGAAGATCCTTGACATTGACAGCAAGTTCATTGCAGTGCAAATCGGAACACATGCCCCGCTCGTCAGCATGTGGCTGCATGGCAAGCGAGCGATTCCTACACACTTCCGGCCACGCCTAGAAGCCATCGCTCGCTGCGCATATGCTGAGACACTCGGCAGGGCGCATCTAACATGGCAGACTCTCCCCACGGAGACGCTCAAACAGGCTGCGAGCGCTGCCTTTTATGCACCCATACACCAATGGCATTGTCAGGTACAGTATGAGACTGAGAGGGTAGGCAGAGATTTACGGGCCTGCCTGCATCGCCTCAGTGCCTATAGCAACCAGCCCCATTTCACGTCCGTCGATTATCAGACAATTGCACGGTTAGCCGCAGAAGTACAGGTGCTCGCACGAACTGCACCGATGTCCGTGGCGGAAGCATCATCTGTCTCTTGACAAGTTTGTTCAGGGTTTGTATGTTCTTTGTTCAATGTTACAAGGGAAGACGTGTATCTGATTTCCCCTGACATGCACTCATAAATAGCACTCTGTAAGGAGTGGCGGGTTTTCCCGCTCAATAAGCCTGTATTGCACACAAGCCGTCTATTGGCTCGCTGATGTCGAGTCGATAGACGGCTTTTTTCGTTTGTGGCGTAAAACTGATGCCCTACAAGAGTATTTCTGCACTCCCTGCCAGCGTGAAAGTGCTTCCCAAGCATGCCCAGGAAATCTTCCGCAACGTGGTCAACAGTGTGCTTGATAAAGGCGGCAGTGAGGAATCTGCCTTCCGCCAAGGTTGGGCAGCCGTCAAGAATGCGGGCTACAAGAAGAACAAGGATGGAAAGTGGATTAAGGCCAATAGCAATGCCCTGCTTGCCGTCCAAGCCCACACGACCACGACCGACATCCGCCGTGACACCTACGACGACCGTGAGTATCTGATTGTGCCGGTCGTCCCCATCGTGGCAGGCGTGCTGAACGGCTACCTGGTGCCCGCCGAGGAAATTGCCCGCTACGTGGAATCGTGGAACGGCATTCCGCTCCCCATCAACCATCCGATGGTTGGCGAAACGCCTGTCTCTGCCAACACGCCCCAGCGCCTCACCGAATGCGTCGGGCGCTTCTGGAATGCCCATTTCGAGCACAACCGCCTGAAGGGCGAACTCTGGATTGACATGGCGAAATGCGAATCGCTGGGCGGTGAGGCGCTGGACGTCCTGCACCGGCTGGAAGCAGGCGAGCCGCTCGAAGTCAGCACGGCCTTCTGGTCCGACGACGACGACACCACGGGCACCTACAACGGGCGAGCCTACATGGGTATCCGGCGCAACCTACGGCCTGACCATCTCGCACTGCTCCCCAATGCCGTTGGGGCCTGTTGCTGGGGGGACGGCTGCGGCGCCCCCCGCACGCATGACCTGGCGACCCACTGCACCTGCCACGAAGGAGCCACCATGACCGATGAACCCTTGCAGGCGGCACGGCATGGCTTCCGCACGATGATTCTCGACACGCTGCGGGAGTTCTTCAGTCGAACGCCACAGCCCCCCGTGACACAACAAACGGATGTGGACATCCGGGAAGCAGTGCAGTCAGCGCTGACCCGAGAGAGCGGTGATGCGTACTACTGCTACCTGGAGGCCATCGAAGGCAACCGGGCTATCTACCGGCACGGGCAGCGCCTGCTCGCCCGCACGTTCTCCACCGGCGAGGACGGCGTGATTGCGCTGGCTGACGATGAGGAAGAAGTCCAGCGAGACACCACGTATCGGCCCGTCGTGGCCCAACAGGCCGATGACCCGCCACAGGAGACGAGCGCAGCGACGGCAGATACGAACCCACCAGATGAGGCAGAAAACCAGCCTGCGGCAGCGGCAGAGCAGGAGACAGAGCAACCACAGGAGGATGATATGGCGGACAAGCCCACCGACCAGCAAGTGACAGATAACGCAGCCCTCATCACGAAACTGACCGCCAATGCGCAGTCAGGCTGGACGGAGAAAGACGCGCCACTCCTCCAGACGTTCTCGACTGACCAGCTCACCAAGCTCGTGGAGAAAGCGGACGCCGCAAGCACGGTCACTGCCAATGCCGAGCACGCGACCCAGCAGGACACGGACCAACCGGCGACTAAACAGCCGGAGCAGCCCAAGAAGCTCTCCCTGCAAGAGTACGTGGCGAATGCGCCCGATGAAGTCCGGGATTCGCTCACCGACATGGTGGAGCAGGCCAAACAGCGGCGCACGGAAGTGCTCGCGGCGCTCAAGGCGAACAAGCGCTGCAAGTACACCATCGACGCCTTGCAGGCCAAGCCCACCAAGGAACTCCTGCTGCTGGAGGAGATGTTGCGGGAGACCGATTACAGCGGGCAGGGCTTCGCCGCCCATCAGCAGCCGTCCGACGATGACCAACCCCCACCGCCCCCGAGCACGCTCGACCAGGTTGTGGAACTGCAAGCGCAACGGCGCAAAGCCAGCTAACCGCCGCCGTGTAGGCGGGCACGAGAGGAGAGGCGTTCATGCCGAACATTATTTTGCTGCGGGGGAAGCCCGTCAAAGAGGAAGGCAAGTGTGGGGTGGCCATCACGCCAGGCATGCTCCTCCAATGGAATGCGGGCACGTTGCGGCCCAACGCCACGGCGGCAGACACGGCGGCGATTCCCATTTTCGCGGACGTGAACATTGTGCCCGACCGGGGGGTGGCCACGGCGGCGATTGACACGCCGTATGCGGTCAACGAGCGGGTGCAGTACTTCCACTGCACGTCTGGCGACATGGTGTATGCGCTGCTGGAAACTGGCGCGAACGTGGCCCGAGGGGCGGCGCTGGAAAGCAACGGCGCTGGAGCCTTACAGGCAGTCACCACCGGACGCATCGTCGGGTTTGCTGCTGAAGCCGTCAACAATGCAAGCGGGTCCAACGTGCGGATTCGGGTGGAGGTTGCCTAATGCCACGAGGAATGGTTGATACACCTGCTGACCTGCATCACTTGAACGCCTTTGCCCGCAACGTCCCGCAACGGTTTCTGAGTTCGGGGCTCAACATCAACAGCCTGCGCACCAATGCCCTGCTCCGTAAGGATGAGTGGGAGATGGTGGACCGCACCGTTGTGGATGTCTCCGCCGACGTGTTGAACGGCATTGCGGACCTCCGAGCCCTGGGACTGACCCATAACCTGGGCGGCATCGGCGTGCTGGTGTCCCAATACGAGCGGCTGCTGGATATGAGTGATGCCAATGTCGATATGGCGGCTGAGGCCGAGGGCGAGGAAGACCTGGTGGAATTCGAGCTGGCCGGGGTGCCGGTGCCCGTCATCCACAAGGACTTTCGTATCAACATCCGCTGGCTGGAAGCGGCCAGGCGCATGGGCGGGGCACTGGATACGACGAACGTGGCAGCGGCGACCCGCAAAGTGACGGAGAAGCTCGAAGACCTGCTGTTTAACGGCTCGGACATCGTGAGCCGGGGCAACGCCATCTATGGCTATCGCACACATCCGGACCGGAACACGACTGCAGGGGGCTCGTGGGCGACAGCGACCAACATCGACGCCAACATTCTCACGGCCCTCGGTGGACTTCAGGCGGACGGCTACTACGGCCCGTATTACATCTACGTCAACCCGGCGCAGTACACGCAGACATTGGCCAGGAACACCGCTACCGACCGGCGCATGCTGGAACTCATTTCCGGCCTGCCGGGTGTGTCCGCCGTAAAGGTGAGCAAGAAAGTCCCCGCCGGGGAAGTGCTCGTGGTGCATATGTCGCGGGACGTGGTGGACCTCGCCATTGGCCAGGACATCGTGCCGGTGGAATGGGACGCCTTCGGGGGGATGGTCCAGCATTTCAAGGTCATGGGGGTCATGGTCCCCAGAGTCAAAGCCGAGGCATCTGGAAAATCAGGCATTTATCACCTCACTGGCGTGTCCTAATCGCTCACGGAAGGGTGAGAGGAGGCAGTATGGCGAAGTATCGAGTTGTTGGCAAGCCGGTGGGCCATTCAGGCACGGAATTCCAGGACACGCCCACGGGCAAGGTCATGATGCCGGTCAATGACGTGTGGGAAGTCGGCCAGGAGGTCGATGACGTGCCCGCGCATGTGCTCAAGTCCTTTCCTGACCGTTTCGAGCGCATCGACGGGGAAGACGACCCCCTCTACCCAGATGGTCCGCCGCCCGAGGTAACGGGCAGCTCTATCGGGGGCGTGGCGCAGTCCGAGCCGCTGAGTGAGCGCATGGTGCCCGCAGCGGTGCCGATTCCCAATCAGCCCTCGCCGCAGGTGTCAGGACGGCGGAGCGCCGGGCCGGATACCTCGCCGACTGCTGGGAAAGAGCGGGTGCTGCCACAGGGGGCAACCTCTGTCGACGATGCCACCACGGCGAAGGACACCGAGGACAAGACCCGCAGCAGTAGCCGGAGCAAGAGCTAGCGTATGCCACGGGTCAATGGCACCGATGTGAAAGAAATTATCAGCACGGAACTGGCGGTCGAGCCGTTCATTCTCGCCGCCAATGCCCTCGTGGACTACCACCTGGGCTCCTCCGCCCTGAGCAGCGACCTGCTGACAGAGATTGAGCGCTGGCTCTCAGCACATCTGGTCGCCACGGCGGACCCTCGGGTCAGTGCGGAGATTTTCTCGGGCGCAGAAGTGCGGTATCAGACGGGAAAGCTCGGGGATGGGTTGGCCAGCACGCCCTATGGGCAGCAGGTGAAGCTGCTGGACCCGACCGGCATTCTGGCAGGCGTGGGGCTGAAATACGCCAGCTTGAGGATGATTTGATGTCCTTCTTTCAGACGGTCGCCCGGGATGTCATCAGGATGACGCAGCGGTTTGGCACGCCGGCAATCTATCACGTTATTGGGGAGCCAGTGGTGGATTACAGCACGGGGGAGATTACCACGCCAGACACCCCTGTCAGCGTCAAGATTCGGCTGGAGGGCTACAAGCTGGAGGAACGGCTGTCGCCCACGATTCAGGCAGGCGACCAGAAGGGCGTTATGCCCAAGTCCATGCTCGGAGCGACGGTACCGGACACCAGGCATGTCATCGAGATTGGCGGGCAGCGGCGGGAAATCATCACGATGCAGGAAGCCAGTGCCGGGCAGGAATGGGAATTTCAACTGCGGCAGGTGGAGTGACGCATGGCCACGCTGGATGGGGAAGTCATCACAATAACGCTGGCAGTCAAGTTGCGGTGCGATGTGCCCTGGTGGGATGCCCTCAAAATGCGTCTGGCTGGCGCAACGTTCATTCAAACCTACGTGCAGCACTATCTGGCACGTCAGGAACGGTTCCAGACCTTCCTGGATGCGGCTGACCCCGTGGATGTGCGAGAGGATGGGACGGCATGGCCACGCTGATGCTGGAATTGCCAGTCACGGAGTTCGATGCCGACATGCGGCGACTGCTCAGCACGATGGAGCGCCAGGCAGACCGCGTGGTGGCAGAAACAGCCGTGAACGTCTTGGGGGACATCGTGGAAGGCTGGCCAGTGGATAGCGGACTGAGTCTTGCCGCATGGGCAGGCCCGACGAGAGTTGCGCCACTGCATTACCAACTCAGCAACAACGTCCAATATGCCCTTGTGATTGAGATGGGCGGCTATAAAGGCGTCGGGCCACGCACCGAACATTTTGGTGGGAATGCACTCCCGGGAGGGTTTGCCATCAACCCAGGCATCTACCCGACCCAGCGGCCTCAGGCCCCTGTACGCAGAGCACTCTCAGCGCATCATAACGACATCACCGAGGGGTTACGCCAACTCCTTCGGCAATCCTGGGGGAGATAACCCGTGACATCCTCTGCATCCGTCAGGATACAGCTTCATACATTGAAGTGTCTCGGCAAAGCCAAGAGTAGGTTACGGTTATCATGAAGCATAATCATCTACTTCACTTCCCCGTTCAAGGGTGTAGTCACGGCACCCACGCCAGAGGAGCATGCCCCTTTGGCAGCGAGATTGCGAGCAGCATTCAGGTCCGCATGAATCTCATAGCTGCATGCTTTGCAACGAAACAGGGACTGGTGCTGACGGTTAGCACGCTCAGTATGCCCGCAGCGGCTACAGCGCTGACTCGTATATCGAGGATCTTCCTCAATGATCTGCACACCAGCAAGTGCTGCTTTGTAGGTGAGAAAGTCAAGCAATTGGGCGAATGGCCAACTGTGCACCATACGGTTGACCTTGCGCGTCATCTTTACTCGGTCGCGAATACCCAACAGCTTCTCAACATGCAATACGCCACCATGCAGGGAAACGATATCAATCACTTCCCTGCTTACTTGATGGTTCATTTGTGTAGTCCAACGAGTCTCTTTCCCCTTCGAGCGTTTGACCATGCCAGTCTTACGCTTCTGTTGCAAGGCTTGGCGATAACGGAACCATCTCCCGCGTACATAGCGAAGCGGCTTCCCATCCCAGAATTTCACAATGCTAGGACCGCTCAATACAGCAATGTTAGCCAGTCCAAGGTCCAAGCCAAAATGCGGGCCATCAGGAGCCGGAACATCCTCACTCTTCACGGCCAGCATGAGATACCAGTCTTTCCCACGACGAACAAACTCGGAAACAGCATGCGGCAAAACACAGAGCGTCTGCCAGCCCGATGGAACGATGATGGGGAGCCACAGAAATCCATCAGGCGTCGTAACTCGCACCATAGAACGCTCAGCAAAAACACGCAAGTTTTCAACAGCCAGGCGCAGTGGCAGCAAGCGCATAAGGCATGGCCGGGATGTCTTTTTCCCCTGACGCTTTGTGGCATACGCGCTGCGATAAATCGCCAAAGCTTTATCCCGTGCCTGTTGAATAGTCGAAGCAGGAAGAGCAAACCGCTCTCTAGAGGTGTGATAGCAAGCCGCATGCAAGCTGCGTACAGAAGGTTTGGAAATCGTAAAGGCAGTGTCGAGATGCAAACGGACGGCATCTGTAAACGCCTGTTGCATCAATTCCAATCGTTTCGATTTGCCACGGTTCACTGTTCGCAGCTTTATCTGAATAACTCGCGTTTGCATGGAAACAGTATAGCACAAGGGGATCAGAAGAACAAGCTTTCTATATCTCTAGAACCAAGCTCAAAACTTCCTGTCAGCGTATTCTGACAGTCCCCTTGGAGGGAACTTTATGGCGGAAACCGTAGAGAGTTTTCGGTCCTATATGCAAGTTGTTGGCCGCATTCTCAAGACCACGGCAAAAGGTGGGCGCTTCCCAGGGGAGGAAGAGCTCAGTGCCACGCTGGCCCTCAAAAATGGTACAGGCAACAACCAAATCAACAAGGTGTGGGGGGACCGGCGCACGATTGCGGCAGGGGCCAATGATGACCTCGACATGTCGGGGGGACTGACAGACGGGTTTGAAGTGGCCTTCAACTTTACCGTGGTCAAAGGCATTTATATCCAAAACATTAGCGTCCTGGACGCCAGCAAAATCATCGTGGGGAATACCGGCACGACGCTGTTTACGGCGCCATTCGTTGCCACGATTGGGCGCAACAACAAGTTTATGTGGGAAGACACCTGGAGCGGGGAGGCCGTGGTCGCCACGTCCGGGGACCTCTTCCGTATCACGAATGCGAATGGGGCAGGGCAGGCCATTTACGAAATCATCATCATCGGGCTCCGCCCCTAATGGCCGTGCTGCTTCCCGCATCACGCCTGGCGAACGTCGAGCAGTCCTTGACGGACTACCTGCGGAGCACGCTCGGGGCGGCGGGGGTCGCGCTGTTGTTTCTCCCTATGGCTGCAACGGCCACGTTGCCCGTGCGGCGGGTCGAAGTCGATTATGTCCCGCTGGCGCATCGCAGAGACACCGGGCGGGTCATGGATGGCATCGGGCATGAGCGGGAGATTCTGGTGAACTGCAACTGTCTCGAACAGCGGGGGACGACGACCCCAGGACAATTTGGGCTCTACTCGCTGCCAGAGCTGATTGACAAGGTGTATGACGTGTTTGCGCCGCAAGCCTACATCCCCATCAAGGACTATGACATCACGCCGACGCCACCAGTCGTCGGGCGGGTGATGGTGCGGAGTATCCAGCAGAACAATGTCCCAGTGCCCGCAGGGACGCCGGTGGAGATTCGCAACGTTAGCATCCGGTGTGCCTACGAAGAGAGCTATGCATAGTTTTCATAAGAAACCAGGCCATGTACAAACCTCTTATATGAAGGATACAACAGAGAAATGCACTATTTCCATGGCAAGAAAATAGCACATTTATAGGAGGATACTACATTGCCACTCCTGCAAACCAAGGACATTGAGCTACGACTGTACTCTGGAAATGCTACGCCATTCTACGCCATTGGGCGCTTTATCCAGGGAACCGACCCCATTCCTGGCTCACCGCCCCGCCCTGCGGAACGCAGCTATATGGACCGGGGCGTTGCCGGAACGTTCACCGAGCGGGTCTCTGAGGACGATATTGCGATTCTCGACCCGGTCCCGTTCACCATAAACTTCTTGCTCAATGAAGCGTTGATGGACTTCATTGTGGCCCTGGGGAACCCGGATGTCGTCGCCCCGTGGGTGGTGTTTGGCGATACGTGGCAGCCCGTGGCGACTATTGGCGACCGGGTGAATGGGCGTGGGGCCGCGTTTCCCTGTCCACTCCCTGCCGACTCCGTGCGGCGGAGCCACCTCATCAGCGTGTACTGGCGGTTCCAAGCCCCGCCTGGTGGGGGGACGGACCGGGTCCAGCGGTTGCTCGGCTGCGCCGTGGATAACTACACCATCAACCAGGACCCCCCCGTCATTCGCGTGACGTGGACGGGCGCGTGCTACGGGGCCATGGGCAGTGTGGCGGCGTTTCCGGCAGGCACGGAGTCTGCGCCGTAAGGAGTTATTGTGCTGCGTGCAGTACGTCATGGATTTTTGCTTGCACTGGCACTGCTGCTGTCCTGTACGACGCCACGGGTCACCTTGGAGGGCCAGGCGGTCACGGATACCACGGCACAGACAGCCGCCGTGACGCTTGCAGCGGCAGCACAAGCGCTCACCGTGGCGACGGACACGATACGCCTCGGGTATCAGGCTGGCACGATTCCGCATGCCCATGGCGTATATTTCCTGCACCACGTCTATCACCCGGCGGTCCTGGCCATTCGGGCGGGGCAAGCCGCCGTCACCGCCTATCTCCAGACACAGAATGCGACCACAAGCGACCAACTCCGCACCAGTATGGCCCTGGTCACCTACTGGCTCACGGAAGTACAGGGACTGCTGGCAGTGCAGAAGGGGGGGGGCGCATAGGATGATTCCGCTGGTGGAGGCCCTCCGTATTGCGCTGTTGTTAGCGCCCACCATTCAACCCCTCCTCGCACACATTATTGCGGCGATGGAAAACGGCCAGGACACCATTGAGATTACGACACTCGGCGAGGCGCTCATTGCCGCAGGGCAGCGCCTGGACACCGCGTTACAGCACCCCCCGCGTGAGCAGGCGGGCACAAAGGAGTGACCCATGGCGGAATATGCACTGAGTCAATTGCGCAAAGCGGCGATTACGCTGCTCACCAAGGCCGAGGATGCCGAGTCCCGGGGCGCATCCACCATCGACATCGACAGCTTCGTCAATGACCCCGGCCAGGAAGCGGGGCTGTTGCGGGATGCCGTCGCGGCGGAGCCTGCACCGGAACCCACGGCGCCTGCGCCAGCGCAACCAGCAGCAGAACCCCCAGCGGAGCCGACCGAGGGAGCACGGTAAATGGCCGACACGTCGCAGCCGCCAGGCGTTGTTGTGGTGAATCAACCGACGCCGCAGTCCCTCAGCACGGTGCCGGTGAAAAAGGGGATAAAGACGTCGGAATTTGCGCTGGTGGTGGTGACCAACATCGTCCTTATTCTGCCCGAGTTTATTGATGTGCTCCCCCGATTGGTGCCAAGTCAGCATCTCGGCCTGGCACTGGTCGTGATGAACGGGCTGTATACGGTTGCGAGAGCCTATGTGAAGGCGCATGCGGTAGGGGAGGAAGCGCGGGTGCTACCGCCACGATGAGGAAGGGCTAGGGGGGGGGTGGAAGGGCTAGGGGGGGGGTGGAAGGGCTAGGGGATACAGGGGAGGTCGCAGAGTTGGCTGAGCTGCATAGCGGGGAAGGTTCCCGCCCGGTCCCAGACCCTACTGCGTTGACCACCCAGCAGCTTTACCGTGAAATTGCCGCCATGCGCGAGTTGATGCAGAGCCAGCGGGAGATTCTGGAAGCCCGCATGGATGGAACGGACAAAGCGACGGCACTCCTGCAAGCGGCGGCAGACCGGGTGCCCACGGATCTCGAAGTCAAAGTGGGCCAGTTGCGGGAGTTGGTGGAGGAAAAGTTCCGGGGCGTGCAGACCCAAATTGCCGAGCGCGATCGGTGGGCAGACGATGCGGCAATCACCCGCAGCAAAGAGGTGCAGAACGCCTTTGCCGCCGCGAAGGAGGCGGCGGAGAAGAGTGAGCGCTATACCGAGAAGCAGATTGACCAGCAGCAGCGCTTGCTGCAATCCGAAACGGGCACGCTGAATGAGAAGTTGGAAGGCGTGAAAGACCGCGTGAATGTCATGGAAAGTCGCGTCACCCTGATTGATGGGAAGACCGTGGGACAGACGGCGCAACAAGGGAGTCATCAGACCTCGCAGAGTTTTTTCCTGGCGGTCGTGGTGGGCGGGATTTCGTTGGTTGCCCTCGTGTTCATGCTGATACGCGACATCAAGTGAGGACACTTCTGATGAGTCTCATTGGGTTGCTGATTGTGTGCGTGATTGTTGGGGCAGTGTTGTATCTCCTGCAACTGCTCCCCATCGACACCACCATGAAGCAAATCATCAAAGTCATTGTCATTGTCGTGCTCGTCATCTACGTAATTCTGTTTCTGGCGAGCCTGATGGGCTGGTCCACAGGCGGCGCGGATTTGCGCATCCGATAGGAGCAATCTATGACCACCGCGAACGGGCAGGTGGACCCTGCCGAGCACATCTTCGCCACGATGGCAGACGACCTGCCGTCCGATACCCGCACGGGAAACCTGGCACTGGCCGCACAAGCCACGCATGAGATGAAGCTCATTCTCCGGAAGATTGAAGCCAAGAAAAAAGCGTTTCAATCCACGGGCTTCAGCATTCTGCGGGTGACGCATGACGGGGAAGAAAAGGATGTGCATGTGCCCATTCGCTCCGTGCCGTTCGATGAGTACACGGAGCTCCTCAAGGAATCCTACGTGGAGCCGCCCCGCAGCAAGAAGATGGATTTAGACACTATGGAGTACGTCATGGTGCTGGATCCACACGATGGTACATACCAGACGGCGCTGCACTACGCCAATACCCGCTTTCTGAAGCGGTTTGCGCTGCGGGCGTTGGATGTGGACATCACCGATGACAACGATACGCCAGTCTGGACCAGGGATGGGCAGCACCGCCATGAAGAAACGGCACTGCGCATCCTGGAGCAGCAGGGATTCACGTTAGGGCATTTCCAGCAGATTCGGGAAGATGCCGAGCGCATGAGCGTCAACTCCCAGGAGGTGCAGAAGGCGCTCCAGCTAAAAAAACGCTCGTAGCACTCGGTTTTCCGGCTGAACTGTGGCGCTACCGACAGCAGCAGCAACAGGAAGCGAGCCGGGCAATAGAGCGGGATACCGAACTCTATCGGGATTGCGACATTGCCCGCTTCTTTGGTAAGTGGCCCCACGAGCTGTATGCGCTGAGTGACGAGGAACAACTGCTGGTGCGGAAGTACTACGAACTGTATCACGAGAAGCAGAACTATAGCAGCTATCTCAAAAAGGACCGGCATTACTGGCCGAGACGCCCTCCTGAAACATGACGGTGACGTGTGGCCGAAGAAGTACTCACAGCCTCGTTGCGTGCAGACCTGACGCAATTCTCCCAGGCCATTCGCCAGGGCATGAATGAATTTCGCCAGCAGTCCCAGCACGCCCAGCAAGCCACCCAACAGCTCCAGAACAGTCTGAATAGTCTCACGACCACGACACAGAAGCAGGCCACTGCCACGAGTGCCGCGCAGAAAGAGATGCGCCAGGGCTTCAGCACGCTGGCCACGACCACCCGCCAATCCACGAACCAGATGCAGCAAAGCCTGGGGAGTGTGAGCGTCAGCATTGCCCGAGGGGGCGAAGCCACAAAGAAGCTCGCCAGTGATGTGCGCCAGGGCTTTGCGCAAGCGGCGACAGCCACCGCACAGTCCACGCAAGCGATAGGGAATGCCTTCACCGCCCTGCATGCGACGGCCCGCCAGGGGTTTGCGGGGACCACCGCTGCCGTGAAACAACTCCAGGGCGAACTACAACGCATGGGGCAAACGCTGCAAGGCATCACGAATATTGAGCGGACCAGTACGGCACAACTGGCAGAGATGCAGCGACAAACAGCGCTACTTGGGCAAAGCGTGATGCAGGGAAGTCAATCTGCAGCAACATTTGGCACAGCGTGGGGACACGTGCGTGCGGTATTGGCGGGCGTCGGCATTGGCATTGTCATTCGAGAGCTTGGACAACTCGTTGGCCAGGCTATTGAAGCCAGTACCCAACTGACGGCATTTCAAAATGCCTTCAAAACGATCACTGGGTCAAGCCAAGGGGCAGGCGCAGCACTCCAATTCGTCCGAACCGAAGCCCAGCGAATCGGGATTGACTTTACGACAGCGGCACAGAGTTTTCAGGGGCTGGCCGCCGCATCCCGAGGGACCGCACTCGAAGGAGAAGGCGCACAAAAAGTCTTCACGGCGGTTGCACAGGCAGGGCGGGTGATGGGACTCAGCACAGATCAGCTCGGTGGGGCACTCACAGCCTTGCAGCAAATCATGAGTAAGGGCACCGTCCAGAGCGAGGAATTGCGCGGGCAACTGGGAGAGCGTATTCCTGGGGCCTTCCAGATCGCTGCCAGAGCCATGGGCGTCACAACAGCACAACTCGGCAAGATGTTGGAACAGGGGCAAGTCCTCTCTGATGTGTTTCTCCCACGTTTTGCTGCGCAGTTAGAACGGGAGTTTGCGGGCGGGGTCGAAGCCGCCTCCCGCACGTTTGCCGCAGAAATGACCCGGATGCAGAATGCCACCCGGCAGATTTTGGCAACGTTTGGCGATTTCATTACGAGGAATCCCGCGATTATTACGGCCCTCCGCAACATTGGAGACGCTATTAAAGCGCTTGCGGATATTGCCATGCAGCAGCAAGGGCGCATCATGGGCTTCTTCACACTGATCGGCAATGCGGCCAGTGTGGCGGCTTCAGGAATGAAAGCGCTTGCCGGAGAAAATGTCACAGTCCTCTCCGGGCAAATTGACGACATGAATCGCACGATTGCTGGCACCACGGCGCAACTCGAAAATCAGAAGAAGATTGCCGACAGCAAATTCCTGAGCGGGCTCTATAACGTAACAGGGTTTGCGGGAGCCGAGTCTATTGATGCCGTGATTACGGGGACGACGCAGCGCTTAGAGGAACAGAAAACCGCACTGGAACACCTCCGGGTTGCCCGGATGGAAGCCATGCGCGTGCAGGCGGGGCTCGGCGCCTTTGAAACCCCTGCACAGCAAGGACCCCGGGAACAGCGCGACCTTGGGGAATCGCTGCTGGGCGGCGGCACCCAAGGCGCCGGGGGAAAATCGCTCCTCCAACGGACCCGAGAAGAGTTAGACGCCCTGTCCGGCATCAATGTCAACAAGATTAACGAAATCAATGCCACGCTTGCCAAGCTCCGTGCCAGTCTCACTATCGAGACGGAGCCAGGACGCATTGCTGGGACACGGGAAGAAATCCGCAAGCTGGAAGAACAACTGGCAAACTTGGGCGGGAGAGGCGCAAAGACGGCAGTCGATGGGCTAGAGCGCACCAGTAAAAAGATTCAGGAGTTGCAAGCCTACTTGGCGAATCCGCCCAAGGATGCGACGACTGGTGAGATTGAACAAGCCCGCAACACGCTGAATGACCTCCTCAACAAGCAACTCCCGGAAGTGTTACAAGGCTTTGCAAAGGCCAAGCAAGAAGCCGATGGCTTGCGGCAGGTGCTCGCGAGTGGACTTGGCACCCCCGTGCAACGCCTCGCCTTACAGGACCAACTGGATGAACTGAACCGGCAGCAGTTGCCTGAGTCACTACGGGGAACGCAGGCGCTCAAGGATGAGATAGCCAGCCTGCAACGGCTCTTTGACGCCAGGCTGGCCCTTAATCTGGATGATGCACAGATTGATGAGGTAATGGTGCGCCTCCGGGAACTGCGCGAGCAGGTCGCTGAAACTCAATTGGCACTGAATCGGCTTTCGCCACAACAGCGCCAACAGTTCCAAGAAACCCATGATGCTGTGATGCAAGGCTATGAACGGGGCTTGGAGCTACAACGTGAGCAAGTCACCCGGGAATTTGAGATTGCCCAGGCGACGGCAACATCCACTGCGCAACGCCAGCAGAACTATGAGGCGCTGACCCAACGCCTCGAAGCACTCGGCGCATCAACTGACACCCTGCGCCAACGGCAGCATACCGCCGCACTGGAAGACATGCAAACGACCCGCCAGCAGGCGCAAATCCGCATCGAGCAAGACTTCCGCCTGCGCCAAGTCACTGTGACGACAGAGCAGCAGCGCCGCACACTCGCAGAAGCACGCATCCGTGCCCTGGAAGACGCGGGGGTAGATGAGAAGCGCATCCAGGAAGAAGTCTTTAATGAACAAGTGCGCCAGTTAGAGGTACAGACAGAAGCGTGGCAAGAGTTTACGGAGACGGTCCGAGGTTTCCTCGCTGAGAATATCTTTGACTTCATCAAAGGCGAAACCAAGAGCCTGGAAGACGTGCTTGAAGGGTTGGCGGATACCTTCATTCGGATCTTCTCTGAAGACCTCTCCAAAAGCATTGCAGGTTTTACGACCAGTATTCTCCAGCAGATTACCGGACAAGTTCCCCAAGGCGCACCAGCAGACGGCAGTACAAGTGGCACGGCAGGCGGCGGCGGGGGCGGCGTCGGGGGGATTTTGAATGCGGTCGGGCCGGCGGTCAGTAACTACTTTAGCAATTGGTTTGGCGGAGGGGCATCTGCAAGCAGCAGTATTGGGGGGGTCAGTGGAGCGTATACGGGGATGGCCGTTCCCAATGTCACGTACACGGGACAAGGACTCAGTGACCCCGGAGGAATCGGGAGCTTTGCCGATACGCCCACTGGCGGGTCAGCAGGCGGATCAATGGGAGGTTACGGGAGCGCCATTGGCGCTGGTATCTCCACGGGATATCTTGCAGCAGACCTCTTTGAACAAGCTGGGCTCCGAGGCAAAGCCGGGGCGGCCCTGAGTGGCGTGGTGGGGGGTGCGGTTGCAGGAACGATGATTGCGCCAGGCTGGGGGACGCTCATCGGGGCAGTCGTCGGGGGCATCATTGGGGCCATTGCGGGAAAAGATGTGGAGAATGCCCGCATTGATCTGACCCATCAGGAACTCCCGCGCTTTCAGGCGAGCCCCCTTGGTGTCCGCTGGACGACCCGGGGCGGCTCTGGCCTGGAGCCGGTCTTTGATACGGGCGGCGTCTCGGAGGAAGAAGTCGCCCAGGTCCGAGGGCTCTTTCAAGCGACAGGTGACCAACTCTTTAACACGTTGCAGCAACAGATTAGTCAACTCCCACAGCAATTCCAACGGCGCGTAGTCGATAATCTCAATGACCTCACGATGGACTTTGAGGGGCGCATTGACGACATGCATTTGGAGGAAATGACCTTTGGCGAGCTTATGGAACAGCTGGAAGATTACCTCACGAATGATGTCCCCCGAGAATTTGAGCTGGTCTTTGGGGGCTTCGTGCGGGCGGCACAAAAGATTGCGCCCATTGCCCAGGCGTTTGAACTGGCGATTGACACCCTCAAAGAGAATGAAGCCCGGCTCATGGCGGCGATACGGGACGCCAAGCAGAATATTGAAGAATCCTTATTCACCCCAGCGCAACTCTTTGAAACACGCCAGGATGAACTCCAGCGCCTCCTCACCCGTTTTGATACCGGCACCCCTGCCCAGCAACTCAAGCTCGCCCCCCAAATCACGGGATTGACCCAAGAGATTTTTGGGCTAGCACGCAATGAGGAAGTATTGGGGACAGATATCCCCGCATTGAAGGAATTACAAACAGAGCTACAGAAAATCCTCACGGATGTGGAAGGGGTTACCAAGGAACGGTTTGCTGAGCAAAAGGATATCGCAACGAAGCAGCTCGATATCCTCGAAAAGTCACTCGTCTCGCAGATTGGCATTGAACATGCGATGGCTAAGAGCCTCACAGCGCTCGACCAGATGAATCAGTTTTTCCAGAAAGCCTTTGCGGGCTCCTTCGCCACCGGCGGGGAAGTGCCGCAGACTGGGCTGGCGCTGCTCCATCACGGCGAGGTGGTCATTCCTGCGGCTGTGGTGCAGCGGGAGCACCTCCTGCATGAGCGCAGCAATACACGGGAAGTCTCGCAGACGATGCCCCAGCCGCCCCGTGCCCAGCCGTTCCCCTTCGTCGGCGCATTCCAGGGGGGCGGGCTAATTCCCCAACCAGGGCTGGCGCTGCTGCATGCAGGCGAGGTGCTGACGCCAGCGCCACAGCCACAAGCACCGCAACTGACGACGCCGCCTGCGCAGACGCAAAGCCGTATACGCCAACGCATACAGCAGGCAGATAGTACACCAACCTATCCATTCCTCGGGACCATCCAGCCAGGGGACCCCGTGCCGGTGACGGGTTTTGCCATCGTGCAGGCCGGGCAGCGAGTCCAGCCCGTCCATACCGTACTGCGGGAGCGAGAGGTGCTAGAGAAAGATACTCGCACCTCACATGTCTTTCATGCCTCTCGGCAGCGTCAATCGACGACGCTCGTGGGCACCGTACAACCCGCCGAGGCGGGGCGACCGGCCAGCGTTGTGGTCATGCCATCGGCTGATGCCGTGTTGGTCACCGTCACGAGCCCTCGCCAAGAGACTATGGCCCCACGAGAGCAGAGCAGTCAGGCACCAGCCTGGCCCCAACCACAGGCGCAGCCGAGACTTCAGGCGCTGCCCTTTGTCGGTGCCTATCAGCAGGGTGGGGCGATTCCCACAACCGGCATGGCGGTACTGCATGCCGGTGAAGTAGTGCTGCCTGCCGCAGCCGTGCAACGGGAACGGATTGTCTCAAGCACCCGTGAGACGTTCCGAGACCGGAGCACTACCCTGGCGCAGCAGCAGCCCATCATCCAGCACTTCCCATTCCTGGGAAGTTTCCAGCACGGGGGGAGAATTGACAGAGATGGAATGGCATTAGTTCATGCCGGTGAGACGGTGATGCCAGCGGTCATGCCGAGCATCGCCACAATGCATGCAGGCAGCATGAGTACCGTGAATGTCACCAATGTGACCTACGGGGATAACAACATCACCGTCAATGTGCCCCAGAGTACCGGCACTGACCCACAACGCATTGCGGAGTATGTGGCAGCAGAAGTCGAGCGACGGCAACGGTTGCAGCAACGGCCCAGTGCGGCGAGGAGAGGGTAGTGGCGCAGATACGGCTCGACTTTCCGACTGCCAGCGCGCCAACTGCCAGCGTGGTGCTCTCGCCTGCCTTCACCGTCGTGCAGCCCTACCGGCGCAGCGCATTCCAGCGAGTTCACACGTCCGAGGACGGGACAGTACACACGTTTACCGTGGCGGCGCTCGTGGAAGAAATCCTCGAAATGACCTGTACGGACATCAATGAGGCAGATGAAATTTCTGGGGATGGTGCCGCAAAGCTGCTCGCGTTCATTGCCAATAATTTGGACTATCGCCGCCTGCCCTGCGACCTCACGGATGCAGACGGCGTAGTCACCACCGTGCGGCTGTGGTCACCAGAAGTGGAGTTTGTGGAAGCTGCGGGTGGGGTACGGGTGCAGGGCCGGTTCAGTGGGCGCTTGCTCTGGAGGAAAGAACTATGAGCATTTCTCTCACTGCCTTTGGCATTCTCGTACTCATAGCAACGATGGGACACGCACAGTGGTTTTCCCCTGAGGAACAACAGCAACTTAAAAAATTGGCGATAGGAGAGCGCATCAGTATCCGTCATTCCTCTGATGGATGCAATAGCTGTCAGTGTACGTATGTCAAGGTTGAGAGGAACAGCGTTATGGAGGGTGGCTGCTCCTGCACACTCGTACATTGCCCGACCGTACTGCCTATCCATATGGAAATAGAAAACGTCCAAGTCCCGCATTTCCCGTCTGGGTTAACACGTGAAGAACCCGTGCGCAAGCAAAAGGAGTAGGGGTGGCTCGCACGATTACTAGTACAGCCACGGCAGCGAAGAACAATACGGACATTTTCGCCGATTGGCTCATAGAAGCCGACACCCTGGACCTTGCCCTCTCCTACGCCTTTGACGGCTCTGGGTCTTCCGTGCAGTCCACCATCCCCTGGCAGTCCCTCTACCCCGGCCCACTGGGAGAGCAGTATCTGTATGCGTTTGGGAGCGTACAGACCACGATTGGCCCGACTACCTGGGAGCATCGCATCCTGCGCCTCTCCGAAGTGGAGCACTCGGTCCCGCCTGGTGGTGGCGTGGGCGCGGTCAGCAGCTTCGACGCGGACATCGTAGAGAATGGCGAGGGCATGTCGCTCCGCAAGATCTGGAATGACCGGGAGTGGCTGGAAGGGCAACCCATCACCCTGGCGCTCCTCTTTGCTGGCGAGTCTTACGCCAACAAGATTCCGATATTCGCGGGCAAGATTGACAAAGCGTTTTGGCGGAACGGGCGGGGCACGGTGCAGGCGGTCGATACCTCCCTCCCTAGTGACCTCCTGCTCCCCCGGACGACCATCACGCGGGCCGACTTTGCCGCAGCACCCGATCAGGCAGTGAACCAGGCCCTGCCCATCGTCTATGGCACAGGCGGGGTCGGGCGGTTAGAACTCGTGCCGCTCCTGCTCATCGACGGCACAACGCTACTGACCTATCGCGCTGCGGGGCATTCGCTCAAGAGCCTCGGGCAACGCTACGGCGTCTGGCCCCAGGGGG
>WUUC01199783.1_pt1 | contig 21784 bp, 21 predicted proteins | sample 6278441 | NCBI WGS metagenome assembly WUUC01 (sample SAMN13675441, study PRJNA597444) | soil metagenome | isolation source: soil | place: USA: Washington | collected 2017-10
CGACCGTTCCACCGAGGGATACGCCCAGGATGTGAGCGGCGTCAAGGCCGAGGGCGTCGAGGAGGCCCGCCACGTCGTCGGCCATGTCGCGCAGGTTGTAGCTCGCAGACTCGGTGTATCCCGCGTAGCCGGCGGCGATGTTCGGCGACGGGCCGTCCTCGATCTTCGTCGAGCGGCCGGTGTCCCGGTTGTCGAAGCGGATGACCGAGAAGCCATGGTCGACGAGGCCCGCGCAGAAGTCCATGGGCCAGTGGACCATCTGCATCCCGAGCCCCGTGATGAGCACGAGCGGCGGGGACGCGGGATCGCCGAGCACCTCGTATGACAGCGTGATCCCGTTCGCCTCGACGAGTTGCTCGCCGGTGCTGGGGCAGTCCGGCGCGGCGTCCGGTTCGCTCGAGGTCAAGAGCCCGACGACGGGCCGGCGGGATGCGACGGCTCCGCGACGGCCATCCCGTATCCGGTTTCGAGGAGCTCGAACCGGACGCCGACCTGCCGACGCGCGTCAATCATGTTGACCGCAGGGTCATCGCCCTCGTACCGGTACCCGGCGCGACGCAGGCCGTCGAGAACGAACTCCCGCTCGACCTCCGCGCCGCCGGACGTCAACGCCTCGCGCGCGGCGGGTAGGTCTCGGACGGTGAAGGTGACGTTGTGGATCGCGGGTCCCGCGGTCGCCGCCTCGGCCCACGTGTCCATGGTCCGAGCGGGCTTCACGAACTGGAAGACGATGCCGCCGGCACGCACATGCACGACGCGGAGGTCCGGTAGGCGCGCCTCCATCATCCGGCACAGGGGCTCCTCGAAGAGCTCGGCGCCGAGCACCTCGCACATCCACGAAGCAGCGGCGTCGGGGTCGGGATGGGCGATCTCGATGTGGACGAAGTGCTCGAGCGGCGGAAGCATCGAGGGATCGTATGGGCGTCGCGCGGCCCGGCGCATCGGCCGCAACCGTCGTTGGGGACGGCCACAACGCCGCGCGCTCAGTCGAGCCGGACGAGCATCTTGCCGATGTTCGCGCCCCGCAGGAGCTCCAAGAAAGCCACGGCCGCCTGGTCGATGCCCCGCACGACGGTCGTGCGATTGCGCAGCCGGCCCTCCTCCAACCAACGGGTCGCGTCCGCGAGGAAGGCGGCACGACGGTCGAGGTGGTCGAGAGCGAGGAACCCGCGCAGAGCAAGGCGCTTGGTGACCACGAGCGACATGTTCGCCGGTCCGGGCGAGGCCTCATCCGCGTCGAAGCCCGAGATGAAGCCGCACAGCGCCACGCGACCTCGGAGGCGCAGCTGGCCGATGGCGGCCTCGAGGTGCTCGCCGCCGACATTGTCGAAGTACACGTCGATGCCGTTCGGCGCGGCGTCTTCCAGCAGGTCGGCGACCGGTCCGTCGCGGTAGTTGAACGCCGCGTCGAAGCCGAGCTCGTCGACCAGGTACCGCACCTTCTCCGCGGAGCCCGCGCTCCCAATGACCCGGTGTCCGCGGAGCTTCGCGATCTGCCCCGCGGCGCTCCCCACCGCGCCGGCCGCAGCAGAGACGAAGACCACGTCCCCTTGCCGGAGGGTCGCGACATCGAGCAACCCGACGTATGCCGTCAGGCCGGTGAGGCCGAGGACACCGAGGAGCGCCTCGACGGGTGCGCCGTCGGGATCGACCCGACGGACCTTGCCTGCCGGCAAGACCGCGTGATCGCGCCAGCCGAGGTTGTGCAGCACGGTGTCGCCCGGCTTCAGATTCGGGTCGCGAGACGCGACCACGATGCCTGCGGCTGGCCCGTCGAGCGGCTCGCCCAGTCGAAACGGCGGCACATAGGAGGGTCGGTCGTCCAGCCGTCCGCGCATGTAGGGGTCGACCGACATCCAGGTGTTGCGCACGAGTACCTCGCCGGCATTCAGGCCAGGCAGCGGCACCTCGGCCACTCGGAAGTGCGTGAGCGCCGGTCGGCCTACGGGCCGATGCGCGAGGTGGACTTCGCGAGTGGTTGCGGACGTCACGGCCCGCGAAGGTAGGCCCCCGTCGGGCGCAACGTGCCGAACCGCGTTAGCGGCGTTGGGGATCGCGATAAGCGAGGGCGCACTGGATCGTGAACGCGTGTGCCGGCGTGGTATTCCTTACACCCATTAGAGCGCGGACGGATTGGACTTGATGAACCTCAGCATCAACGATGAGCAGCGAGCGCTGGTCGACAACGTCAGGCGGTTCGTCCGTCAGGAGATCCTTCCCATCGAGTCGACGCTCGATCCCGATGAGAGTCGCCTCCCACCGGAACAGCACGAGCGGCTCGAGGGCATCGTGCGCCAGATGGGTCTCTTCAACCTCGACCTGCCGGAGGAGGTCGGAGGACCCGGCCTCGACACGGTGACCCGATGCCTGCTGGCGTTCGAGATGTCTCAGCACCGCGCGGGTCTGTACGCCCCGTGCTACGACGTCTTCGGCGCGCCGGCCGGCCTTGCAGCGCTTCGGGCGGCCAACGAGGACCAGAAGCAGCGTTACCTGTATCCGGCGTCGCGCGGGGAGAAACGAGGGTGCTTCGCGCTGACGGAGCCTTCCGGCGGCAGCGACCCGGTGGGGGCGATCAGGACGCGCGCCGTCCGGAACGGCGACGGCTGGGTCATCAACGGCTCCAAGGCATACATCAGCTCGGCCGACGACGCGGACTACGCGCTGGTGTTCGCGCGCACCGGCGACGCTCGCCATGACATCACGGCGTTCATCGTGGATACCGACTCGCCCGGCTTCTATGTCCGCCGGGTGATCCACACGCTGCGCGCCGGTCACTACGCGACGGAGCTGCAGTTCGAAGACCTGCATGTGCCGGACGAGAACGTGCTGGGGGAAGTCGGGAAGGGCTTCGCGGTCGCCAACCAGAACTTGAGTCGCAACCGCATTCCCTACAGCGCGGACTGCATCGGCGTGGCGGTCAAGGCACAGGAGCTCGCGGTCGAGTACGCGAAGGACCGTTCAGTCTTCGGCAAGCCGCTTTCGGAGCATCAGGGCATCCAGTGGATGCTCGTCGACAACGAGCACGACATCCGGTCCGCATCCATGCTCGTGCTGCAGGCCGCCGGCCGTGCCGACAGCGAGCAGTCCTTCCGCACCGAGGCGGCGGTTGCGAAGATCGCGGCCACCGAGGCGGCCGGTCGGGTCGTCGACCGAGCGATGCAGATCCACGGCGGCATGGGGGTCACCAAGGATCTGCCGCTGGAGCGGTGGTACCGCGAGCTACGGATCCGTCGGATCGGCGAAGGCCCGACCGAGGTGCAACGGATGATCATCAGCCGCGAGCTGCTCAAGCAGCCCTACCGATTCTTCCTGCGGTGAGCGTGCGCCGCGGCCCCGTAAAGCGAACGAGGAGTCCCAATGGCCGTTGACGACGCCGTCGTCGAGTACGCCCGATCCTGCATCGGCGAGGAGACGTTGGAACCGCTCGGTGAGGTGACCGAGCTGATCATCCGCCGCTACGCGCGCGCGTGCGGGGACGAGAACCCGTTGTACTTCGACGACGAGTTCGCCCGCGCGCACGGGTACCCCGGGATCGTCGCCCCGCCGAACCTCCTGACCTCGATCATCGACTGGGACGAGGGTGGCCGCGAAGCCGACTTCCGTGCGGATGGAACCGCGGGCGAGGCGATGATCGGTGTCCCTGAGAGCGGGGTGCGCATCATGGGCGGCGGGGAGGACATGGAGTTTCATGCTCCGGCCGCCGCCGGCGACCGCGTGAACATCCGCACGCGCCTGGACGACGTGGAGGAGCGCGACACCAGGGGCGGCCGGATGGCGATCCTGAAGTACCGCAACACGTACGAAACCGACGACGGGCGAACGCTGATGACTTGCGTGCGGTCGCTGCTGCTGCGATGACGTCGGTTCCTCAGGTGCGTGCCGGACGCGCGAGCACCGTGTTCGACCGCACGCTGTTCGACGACGATCACGCGGCGTACCGGGAGAGCTTCCGCCGGTTCCTGACGGAGGAGGTCGTGCCGCACGACGCCGAGTGGCAGGCCGCCGGCATCGTCCCCAAGCAGGTGTTCCGCAAGGCGTCCGAGAAGGGATTCGTCGCGCCGGCCGTTCCCGAAGAGTACGGCGGCGCCGCTGCGGCGGACTTCCGCTTCAACGTCGTCCTCTCGGAAGAGAGCTGCAGCCCGGCGGCCATGGGCTTCGGGATGGGATTGACCCTCCACAACAACGTGGCGCTGCCCTACGTCCTGGCCGCTGCCACGGACGAGCAGCGCGCGCGGTGGCTGCCCGGGATCGCCTCCGGCGATCTGCTGATGGCGCTGGCGATGACCGAGCCGGGCACCGGATCCGACCTGGCGGCGCTGAGCACCAGGGCGGTCCGGTCCGGCGACACGTACACCGTCAACGGCGCCAAGACCTTCATCACCAACGGCGTCAACGCCGACCTGATCATCACCGCCGTGCGAACCGGCTCGGAGGATCGTCACCGCGGAATCAGCCTGCTGATGATCGACGGCGACACCGCCGGGATGCAGCGAGGCCGGAACCTCGACAAACTCGGCATGCACGCGCAGGACACCGCGGAGTTGTTCTTTGACGACGTCGTCGTGCCGGTCGAGAACCTCCTAGGTCAGGAGGGTGAGGGCTTCTTCCAGATGACCGCGCACCTGGCGCAGGAGCGGCTGAGCATCGCCATCAACGCCATCGCCTCCGCCCGGCTCGCGCTCGAGCTGACGCTCGAGTACGTCAAGGAACGGCGGGCCTTCGGCCGAACCATCGGGTCCTTCCAGCATTCACGGTTCACGCTGGCCGAGATGCGTACGGAGCTGGAGATCGGCCAGGTGTTCCTCGACCGCTGCACCCAGGACCATCTCGACGGGGCGCTCACCCCGGAGCACGCGGCGATGGCGAAGTGGTGGTGCACCGAGCTGCAGGGGCGCGTCGTCGACCGGTGCGTGCAGTTGCACGGCGGCTACGGCTACATGCTCGAGTACCCGATCGCCCAGCTGTATGCGGACGCGCGGGTCACCAGGATCTTCGGCGGCTCGACCGAGATCATGAAAGAGATCATTGGCAAGGCCGACGGCTTAGGCTGAGCAGCGGCGGGGCACACGCGCCGATCCCACGGGGTTGGAGGATCCAACACAGCGTGCCCGGCGCTGCCGACGGGTGGAACGTTCGGCGCACATACTCGAAGCCGTGCCGGATCCGGTCGACTGCCTTCGCGAGCTCGACGCTCGCTGCATGGACTGCGATGGCCCCGCACGTGAACGGGCCTGGACGTTCCGCGAGCGCGTTCGCGGCGAGATGATCGGCGATCTGGAGCTCATCCGGAGCACCGTCGCGCCGACCTTCACCTACATCGCCCACACCGGCGACGGCCGGCGCAGGACCGTCGCGCCGGGCACGGCCGACTCCGATCTCTTCACGCCGCTCTGCGCCGCCGAGGACCTGGTGATCTGGTTGACCGTCGATCAGTTCGTCGCAGACAAGCAAGGGGTGGCCGCCGACGGGCTCCTGCACATCTCGTGCCCGCCCGAGGCGGCTCCGCGGTACGGCGTCCACGCGAGCGACCCCGATGCCTTCCACGTGATCACCTCGGAGATCGCGCTCTTCGTGCGGTTCGCGGACCGCCTCATGTCGCACGAGGTGACCTACTCCGATCCGGCGACCCAGACCGTGTCGACGGTGCCGCCGGCGGACACGCTCCGCCGCCGGTCGCTGCGTGAGCGCATCGACCGCGAATTGCCCCGCCGCTGAACGGCTCCCGGTTTGGGGAGAGCGACAAGGGCTCGGGACGGCCCGCGATCGACGCGTCCGGGCCCGTGTCATCGTCGCGCCATGGAGGGGGATCGACGGTGAATGACTCGCAGGTGCTGCTTCGCGCACAGGACGTGACGCTGAAGTTCGGCGGTGTCGTCGCGCTGAAAGATCTGAGCTTCGACGTCGCGCCAGAGCAGATCTGCGCGCTGATCGGCCCCAACGGCGCCGGCAAGACCTCGATGTTCAACTGCGTGAGCCGGCTCTACCAGCCGAGTTCCGGCCGCATCGAGTTCGACGGAGACGACCTGCTGGCCGTCAAGCCTCACGAGATCGCGCGGCTCGGCATCGCGCGGACCTTCCAGAACCTGGCGCTGCTCCCGACGCTCACCGTGCTTGAGAACGTGATGACCGGCGCGCACGCGGGGATCCGCGGCACCTTCCTGAGCACCGCCGTGCGGTGGCCGAGCGTCCGCCGCGACGAGAAGCGCGCTCGCGAGAGTGCCGCCCAGCTGCTCGACGACCTCGAGCTCGGGCACCTCGCGATGCGACCGGCCGCCGGCCTTCCCTTCGGAACGCTCAAGCGCATCGAGATCGCGCGGGCGCTCGCGTCCGAGCCACGGTTGCTGCTGCTCGACGAGCCGGCCGGTGGCCTCACGCACAGCGAGGTTGACGAGCTCGGGCAGCTGCTGCGGCGGATCCGTGAACGGTTCTCGTTGACGCTGCTGCTCGTCGAGCACCACATGTCGATGGTGATGTCGATCTCCGACAAGGTGGTCGTGATGAACTTCGGCAGCAAGATCGCCGAGGGTTCGCCGGCCGCCGTCCAGCAGGATGCCGCCGTCATCGAAGCGTATCTCGGAGCTCCGGCATGAGCCCGAGCAGCCTTCACGAGGCCGCCGCCACCGGTCCCGACGCCGCGGCGCCGCTGCTTGACGTGAGCGACCTCCACGCAGGCTACGGACCTGTCCGCGTCCTGCACGGACTGTCCTTCAGCGTTGCAAGTGGCGAAGTGGTCGTCATCCTCGGCGCCAACGGCGCCGGCAAGAGCACCACGCTGCGGGCGATCTCGGGCCTCATCCCTTCAGAGGGAGAGATGCGCTTCGACGGGCGCTCGATGCACGGGCGCAAGCCGGAGGACATCCTGCGCAGCGGCATCGCCCACGTCCCGCAAGGTCGTGGCACGATCACGGCGCTCAGCGTCGAGGACAACCTGCGGGTCGGCGCCTACACGCGGCCGGACGGCGAGATGAAGGCCGACCGCGATCAGTGGTACGAAGCTTTCCCGCGCCTTCGCGAGCGGCGCGACCAGCAGGCCGGGAGCCTGAGCGGCGGTGAGCAGCAGATGCTCGCGATCGCTCGGGCGCTCATGGCGCGGCCGCGGCTGCTGCTGCTGGACGAGCCCTCGCTCGGCCTGGCTCCTCTCATCGTCCGCGAGCTCTTCGCGACCCTGGCAGAGGTCCAGGCCGCGAGTGGCACGGCCATGCTCATCGTCGAGCAGAACGCGCAGCTCGCGCTCGACATCGCGTCCCGTGCCTACGTGCTGGAGGCGGGAGCGATCGCCGTCGGCGGGCCGGCCGAGAAGCTGCGCGGCGATGAATCCATCCGACGTGCGTACCTCGGCTATTAGGCGGCATACATGGAGCTGTTCTTCCAACGCGTGGTTGACGGACTGGGCACTGGGGCCATCTATGCCTCACTCGCGCTGGCCGTCGTCCTCATCTACCGCAGTGCGGGCCTCATCAACTTCGCCGTGGGCGAGATGGCGATGCTCGCCACCTTCATCACGTGGGGGCTCGTCCAGGCAGGCCTCGGCATCGGCTTGGCACTGATCGTGTCGATGGCCATCGCCTTCGTGGTCGGCGCAGCCACCGAGCGGGTGCTGATCCGGCCGATCCCACACGCGAACCACCTGGCGGCGGTCATCGTGACGCTGGGGTTCGCGCTCATTCTCAACGCCCTCGCACAAACGGTCTGGGGCACGCAGCCCAAGAGCATCCCCAGCCTGTTCTCCGGCGAGCAGTACAGCCTCGGCGGCGTCAGCATCAGCCAGCTGACGCTCGGAAACCTCGTCGTGCTGCTCGTCGTCGCCGTCCTCCTGTATCTCCTGTTCAGCAGGACGAAGCTCGGCCTCGCGTTACGGGCGGTGACCTCGAACCCTGAGTCGAGTCGGCTGGCCGGCGTCCGCGTGGGCTATATCCAGATGATCGGGTGGGGCATCTCCGCGGCCATCGGCGCGCTCGCCGGCGGCCTGATCGTCCCGGTCATCTCGGCCTTCGACGCGAACTTCATGCAGGCGCTGCTCGTCCTGGGATTCGCGGCGGCCACGCTGGGCGGCTTCGACAGCCTCGTCGGCGCGATCGTCGGCGGCCTCCTGATCGGCGTCGCCGAGAGCCTGTTCGGCGGCTATGTCGACCAGCAGCTCAAGCTCGCCTTCGTGTTCGCCGTGACCCTCGCCGTGCTTCTCGTCCGGCCATCCGGCCTGTTCGGCTCGACGGAGCTGCAGCGCGTATGAGCGTTCGACACGAGACGGCGACCCCGGCAGCGAGCACGGGCCAAGCGGTCGCCGCCGCCAGCCGCCGGCAATGGTCCCCGGTTCGCCTGGGGCTGCTCGGCGTCCTCCTGGTCATCGCGGTGCTGGCGCCGTTCTTCCTCGACGCGGTCACGAACGACCAGCTGACCAGGCTGCTGGTGCTCGCCATCGCGATCGTCTCGCTCAACCTCCTGGCGGGCTTCAGCGGTCAGATCTCGGTGGGGCACGGCGCTTTCGCCGGCCTCGGTGCGTACGCCACGGCCTACCTGGTCGCGGACCAGGACTGGTCGCATCTCCTCGGACTCGTGGGAGCGGCCGTCATCTGCCTCGTCGCCGGCCTCATCGCGGGGCTGCCGGCGCTCCGCATCAAAGGCGTGTACCTGGCGCTGGTGACGCTGTCGCTCGCGGTGGTCTTTCCGACCCTGGTCCAGCGCTTCAAGTCGATCACCGGCGGGTCGGCCGGCAAGTCGGTGCCGCAGTACACGTCACCGTTCGACGGGCTGGCGCAGGACCAGTGGGCCTACTTGCTCGCCCTCTTCTTCACCGTCCTGGTCTTCCTCCTCATGCGCAACATGACGAGGAGTCGCGTGGGGCGCGCCCTCATCGCGACGCGAGACAACGCGATCGCCGGCCAGGTGGTCGGGATGCCGGTTGGCCGGTACAAGGTCCTGACCTTCGGGGTGAGCGCGATGATCGCCGGGATCGCCGGCTCGCTGCTCGTCCTCACCGTGGAGTTCCCGTTCCTCGACGCCAAGTCTTTCACCCTCACGTTCTCGATCTACCTGCTCGTCGGCACGGTGGTGGGCGGCGCCACGAGCCTCGTGGGACCCTTCGTCGGCGCGCTCTTCATCGACCGCGTGCCGGACTTGATCTCGAATCACTCGAGCATCGACCCGCGGCTCACGCCGCTGATCTTCGGCGCGGTGCTGATCCTCCTCATCTTCGCGGCACCGGGCGGAGCCGTCGGGCTGTACGAACGGGCTCGCGTCGCCTTGGCGCGACGGACCGGCCGTCCACTCAGCCCTGAGGTGGCCGTCGTCGCGCCGGACGCCGCCTTCTCGACGGCGAGCCACCTCGCCGAAGAGGTTGCATCCCACGACATCGAGCACCCACCGAGCGGCGCGCCGGGCAAAGCAGACGGCGCGCCAGGACCCGCGGAGCAACCCCCGCATGGACGAGGAGGAGTAGAAAGATGAAAGCACTCAATACGAGACTTCTGGCAATGGCTGCGACGGCGTTCATGCTGAGCGCCGGCGTGGCGGCCTGTGGGAGTCGCGACGATGAGGACTCCGGGGCCTCCTCGTCGGGCGGGGCCGACGCGGCGGCGACGGTCGCGGGGCCGGTTGACACGTCGAAGTGTCCGAAGGGTCAGGAGTCTCAGGGCGTCACCGACAAGACGATCACGCTTGCGTCGAGCGTGCCGCAGTCGGGCCCCCTGGCCGTCGTCGGACAAGAGGCTCAGGGCATGCAGGCCGCGTTCGATGTGATCAACGAGAAGGGCGGCGTCAAGGGCCGGCAGATCGAGCTTCAGGTGAAGGACGATGCGTACGACCCGGCCAAGACGGCGTCGAACGTCAACTCCTTCCTGAAGTCCGGGGACGTCTTCGCCCTCGCGGGCGTCGCGGGCACCGCGCCGAACCTCGCCATCGCGGACCGCGTGGATCAGCAGTGCGTGCCGAACCTCGGCGCGGTCACCGGCACGCCGGAAGTGGCCGGGAAGGCCTGGACCACGATCACGCAGCAGTCAAATGCGGTCGAGGTGGCCGTGATGGCTGACGAACTCAAGAAGATAATGCCGGACGCGAAGGTCGGAATCGTCTACCAGAACGACGACCTCGGGCAGTCGTATGTCTCCGCGCTGAAGAAAGCCGGCGAAGCCGTCGGAACCTCTGTGGTATCCGAGCAGTCCTTCGAGGTCGGCGACGCGACGATCACGAGCCAGGTCACGAGCGCCGAGGGCGATGGCGCGAACGTCCTGTTCTTCGCCAGCGCCGGTGGCGCCACCTGCGCCCAGGCGCTCGACGCGGCCGCCGGCAGGTTCGAAGCGGTCCTGATGTCGGGAGGCTGCGCCCCGAAGCCGGTGATGAGTCTCGCCAAGCCCGCAGCGCAGAAGAACGTGTACAACGTGCTGGCGTACATGGATCCGCAGGATCCGAGGTTCAAGGACGAACCAAGGGTGAAGGAGTATCTCGCCACGCTCAAGAAGAACGCTCCGAAGGCCGATCCGTTCAGCGCGATTACGGCGCAGGGCTACTCGAACGGCTTCGTAATCGCCGAGATCCTGGAGAAGGCGCCCAATCTCACGCGTGGGGACGTCATCAACACGGCGAAGACGATCACGGTCGAGGCTCCCGGGGTTTACATCCCCGGCATCGACTGGACCGTCGCCGAGGGCGACGTCTACCCGATCGAGTCCTTCGAGTTCGTGAAGTGGAACCCCGGCTCGAAGATCTGGGAGCCCGAGGGCGAGGTCAATGCCAAGTACGAGGGCAAGACGTCCGAGGTCGACTAGGACCTCGAGATGGACGTCGAGCCGGCGTCCGGGCGTGGCCCGGACGCCGGCGGTCCTGCTCGCCGGCGCTTCGTGGAGGCGGTCGGCCAGGTGCGCCGGTCCGCGTGGATGGAGATCACGCAGGCGCGCATCGACGCCTTCGCCGATGCGACCGACGACCACGAGTGGGTGCACGTCGACCGCGACGCAGCCGCCCGCAGCGCCTTTGGCTCCACGATCGCCCATGGACTCCTGACCCTCTCGCTCGGACCGCACTTGTCACGCCAGCTGTTCGCGCTCGATACCACGCAAGGGTCCGCTGACGAAGCTGCGCACTCGGGCCGTTTCGCCTACGGGCTGAACTACGGCTTTGAGAAGGTCCGCTTCACCGCGCCGCTGCCGGTCGGATCGCGGGTCCGGTTGCGGGCGACCCTGCTCTCGGTCGAGGATGTACCGGGCGGCATCCAGGTCGCCGTTGAGCAGGCGTTTGAGCGTGAGGGCACGGACAAGCCGGTCTGTGTCGCCATCGGTCTCGCCCGCCTGTACTACTGATCGCGTCGCTCTTGGGTCGGCGAACAACGCTCGGAACCCCGCGGCCGCATCGACGCCGCCCCCGGGTCTAGCTTCAATCCAATGCAGGCGATCGTCGTGCGCGAGCTCACGGGGCCCGACGCAGCTGTGCTCGGCACGCTTCCGGATCCGCCGCCCGCCGATCCGGCCGGACGGCTGCTCATCGAGGTCCGGGCCGTCGGCCTCGGCTTCCGTGACGTACTGATCGTCGAGGGCGCGTACCAGGAGGTTCCGGCGACGCCGTTCGTGCCAGGCGGAGAGGTGGCGGGGATCGTGCGAGAGGCGCCTGCCGGTGCCCCCGTCAAGCCCGGCGACCGGGTCGCTGCCGCGACAGGCCTCGGCGGCGGACTCTGTGAATTCGCGATCGCGATCCCGCAATGGGTCGTTCGGCTCCCCGACGCCTGCAGCTTCATCGAGGGCGCCGCGCTCATGATCAACTACTCGACGGCGTGGTTCGCACTCGAACGCTGCGGTGTCGTCGCCGGCGAGACGGTGCTCATCCAGGGTGCCGCCGGCGGCGTCGGCACGGCGGCGATCGAGATCGCCCGTGCCGCCGGCGCCGTGTGCATCGCGGTCGTGTCGAGCGACGAGAAGGAGCGCGTAGCTCGCGATCTCGGCGCGGATCAGGTTGTCCGCGCGGACGGTCCCTGGCTGGAGGACGTCCGCAGAATCACCAGTGGGCGTGGGGTCGACGTCGTCGTCGAGACGATCGGAGGCGACCGGTTCGCGGACTCGATCCGGTCGCTGGCTGTCGGGGGCCGCCTTGCCGTGGTTGGCTTCGCCGGCGGGTCCATCCCGCAGGTCAAGGTCAACCGGCTGCTGCTGCGCAGCGCCTCGCTGCACGGCATCGAGCTTTCCGCGTTCAGCCGAGAGCATCCGCAAACAGGTCAGCGGGCGATGCGCGAGATCGAGCAGCTGCTCCGGGACGGCGCCTTGCACCCCTTGATCGGCGCGGTGGTCCCCTTCCCAGACGCCGGCGAGGCGCTGCGAATCGTGAAGGAGCGGCGGGCGCTCGGGAAGGCGGTCGTCCAGGTCGGGTCGCTGTAGGAACCTACAAGGCGGCCCATTCCGTACGGACGGCAGGCGGCCGGCCGGCGATTAGCTGAGACGCACAGGAGACCTGGGGAACCGATGCTGCTGCGCGACATCTTCGAGGACGAGCACACGAGCTTCCGCGAGTCCGTCCGGACGTTCCTCCGGCGCGAGGCGGTTCCGCGGACCGAGGAGTGGGAGACGGCCGGGATGGTCGACCGTGCGTTCTGGAAGAAGGCGGCGGCGACCGGCTTCGTGGGCTTCGAAGTTCCCGAGGAGTGGGGGGGCCTGGGGATTTCCGACTTCCGGTTGAACGCGATCATCAACGAGGAGGTCGAGTACGCGGAGGTGGCCGGCGACAACTTCGCGCTCGAGAACGACATCCTCGCGCCGTACCTGATCGAGCTGACCGACGACGAGCAGCGGGCGAGATGGCTGCCGGCATTCACGTCCGGCGACCTCGTCGCCGCGATCGCGATGTCGGAGCCGGGTGCCGGATCCGACCTCGCCTCGATGTCCACGACCGCGAAGCGGGTGCCTGACGGGTATCTCATCAACGGCTCGAAGACGTTCGTCACCAGCGGTATCCAGGCCGACCTGATCATCGTGGCCGCCCGGACGGGGGACGGATCTGCGCGTGGCGCCTTCAGCCTGTTCGCCGTCGAAGCCGACAGCGCGGGTTTCGAGCGCGGTCGCAAGCTCGCGAAGATCGGCCGCCGGGCACAGGACACGGCCGAGCTGTTCTTCACGGACGTCGAGGTCCCGATGGAGAACCTGCTGGGCCGCGAGGGCGAGGGCTTCGCGTACCTGCTGCGCAACCTGCCACGCGAGCGGCTCTCGATCGCGGTGCAGGCGGTCGCCGCGTCCGAGCACGCCTTGGAGCTGACGCTGGAGTACGTGCGAGACCGTCGCGCCTTCGGGACGCCGATCGGCAGCTTCCAGGCCAATCGATTCGCTCTCGCCGATCTGAGCACGCGGGTGGCCGGCGCACGCGTGTACGTGGATCGCTGCATCGCAGCGGTGAACACGGGCGAATTGACGGCGGCTGACGCGGCGGGTGCCAAGGCATGGACTTCCGAGCTGCAGTTCGAGGTCGTGGACCGCTGCCTGCAGCTCCACGGCGGATACGGCTACATGGACGAGTACCCGATCTCGCGACTGTGGCGAGACGCGCGCGTGCAGCGGATCTACGGCGGCACCAACGAGATCATGCTCGAGATCGTCGGTCGAGAGCTCGGCCTGTGAGCGACTCCCCGGCTCCGGTTCCCAACCTGCGGGACCTGGGCGGTACTCCAGTCGCCCGGGGCGTGGTCCGCCAAGCCGTGCTCCACCGATCGGCGCTTCCGGTCGACCTGGGGGAGACCGGGCAGCAGCTCTTGCGTGGACTGCGACTGCGAACGGCGGTCGATCTCCGCGACAGGCGGGAGGTCAGCATCGACCCTCCCGGTCTGGAGGGGCTGGTGGCCGCGATCGAGTACCGGCCGTTGCGTCTCGCAGGAGTCGAGAGCGGGCAAGCGAGCGGGCTCGGCGAGCTCTATGCCGACATACTCGAACGGCGTGGCCCCGAGCTGGTCGAGGCCATACGCGTGCTCTGCAATCCCGCGACGCTGCCGGCTCTGGTCTTCTGCTCGGCCGGCAAGGATCGGACGGGCCTCGTCATCGGCCTCGTCCTGTCGGCGCTGGGCGCCGCGCCGGACGTCGTCGCGGCCGACTACGCGCGGACCGGCACGCTGCTCGACAAGGCGGCCCGGGCTGCCGCGCGCGAGCGCGCTCTCGCGGCGGGGATGGACGAGCAGGTCCTGGCCACCAGGGCCGGCGCGCCGCCCGCGCTCATGCAGGAGGTGCTGGCTCGGCTCGATCAACGGCATGGTGGCGCCGAGGCGTACCTGCGGCGTCACGGGCTCTCAGATGCCGAGCTCGACGGGCTGTGCCGAGGCCTGGTCGAACCGGTTCCGGGATAGGTACGGGCACGTCCCTCGCCGACCGTCTTGATGGACCGTTCCGGGGTCGGGCGATGCTGTGGAGCGTCACCGGCGGCGCGGTCTGCTACGTCACCTTGCAGTCGATCACGCTGACGTGTCTCCCGTTGATCGGGGAGTACTACAGCGCCCCTCCACAGCACGCCGCCTGGGCGCTGACCGCCTTCCTGGTGACCGCCGCCATGGCTGCTCCGGTCGCCGGCAAGCTCGGAGACGTACGTGGCTATGGGCGGACCATGACTGCGCTGCTTGCAATTACGACGGCCGGATGCGTCGTGTCCGCACTGGCGCCGTCGCTCGAGATCTTCTCCGTCGGTCGCGCGATGCAGGGCGTCAGCGGCGGCGTCGTACCGCTGGGCTACGGCGTGATCCGGCAGCACGTGAACGGCCCGGCGGCGGCTCGGGCAGTGAGCGGCCTCACGATGGCCTTCGGCGCTGGCGGCCTCATCGGCATCCTCATGCCCGGGCCGCTCGCCGACGCGCTCGGGCTTCCTGCGGTCCTCGGGGTGTGCGCCGCAATGACCGCATGCGGAATGGTCGCGGTGCGGCGGTGGGTCCCGACGGTCGAAGCGCACGTCCCACGCCGCATCGACTGGCGCGGCGCCATGATCCTCTGCACGGCGCTGTGCGCGACGCTGCTGGGCCTCAGCAACGTTCCCACGTTGGGTTGGGCGTCCCCGACGGTCCTCGCGCTCCTGGCTTGTGGCGCTGTCGCGCTGGTGGTCTGGGGCGCCGTCGAGGTGCGGACGATCGAGCCGCTCGTGGACCTAAGGCTCTTGGCTCGCCGCCCGGTTGCGCTAACCAACCTGAGCACGGGGTTGATTGGCGTCGGGCTGTTCGGACAGATGGTGGTCGTGCCCGCCCTGCTGCGCGCGCCGGTCGCAACGGGCTACGGCTTCGACGCGAGCACCACCGCCATCGGCCTCGTCTACCTTCCGAGCACGGTCGCGCAGATCCTCGTCACGCCGGTCGTCGGCATCATGATCCTGCGCATCGGCGCTCGACTCGTCCTCGCCGCGGGCGCAGCGCTGTTCGGCATCTCGTTCCTGCTCCTTGCCGAGTTCCATGGCAGCTGGGCCGAAGTGGTGCTCGGCACCACGCTCAACGGCCCCGGCGTTCAGATGGCGCTCGCCGCGTCCGCCGCTCTCGTGATCGAGAGCGTGCCGGCGCACGACGTCGGCGTCGCGACGGGCATCAACGTGATCGCCCGTGCCGCCGTCGGAGCACTTGGAGCGCAGGTCGTCGCGACGATCCTCGCGGCGGGGTCCGGTGGCGAGGGGTCGATCATCCCTGAGGGGAGCTTCGTGGCGGCGCTCGTGCTGCTCGCCGGTGCGCAAGCGGTCGCCGGCGCCGTCGCTATCGCGGTGCCTCGCCGGCCCGCTTTCGCGACCGCCGCCCCCAGCCGCGCGTCCGGCTGACCCCTCGGGTTCTGTGCGGGCCCACAATCGCCTCGCCGCGTCCGGTTCGCTCGCGAATCAGTATAAGGTTTGATGTCGCCAGCTGTGGCGCCCCAGTGGATCACAGCGACCCGCCAGGAGGCCCTCCCATGTCGCAGCGCTATTTCGAGGATGTCGCCGTCGGCGATGAGCTACCGGAGCAGCGGCACACGCAGACGCACGTCCAGATATTCCGCTACAGCGCCGTGACCTACAACAGCCACCGCATCCACTACGACAAGGCCTACGCGGAGGTCGAGGGGTATCCCGACGTCCTCACGCAGTCACATCTGCACGGCGCATTCCTGACGCAGCTGTGCACGGACTGGATGGGTGCTGACGGGCGCTTGGAGAAGCTGTCGCTGACGGTACGGCGGTACGCCGTCCCTGGCGACGTCCTGATCTGCCGCGGAAAGGTGACCGCGGTCGAGCCGGGAGGGGCCTCCATGGGGACCGTCACGCTGGAGATCGAAGAGCTGCGCGAGAGCGACGGCGCGGTGTGCGCCCCGGGGACCGCCGTCGTCGCGCTTCCGCTGCGTTCGGTGCCCTCCTCCGAGAGCCGGGAGACGGTGAGCCATGGCGCCTGACGTCCTGCGCGTCGCGAACTGCTCGGGGTTCTTCGGCGACCGGCTTTCGGCTGCCCGGGAGATGGTCGACGGCGGGCGGATCGACGTCCTGACCGGCGACTACCTGGCCGAGTTGACGATGCTCATCCTCTGGAAGAACCGTCAGCGCAATCCATCGGCGGGCTACGCCACCACCTTCCTGAAGCAGATGGAGCACGTCCTCGGGACGTGTCTGGACCGTGGCATCAAGGTCGTGGTCAACGCCGGAGGTCTCAACCCGTCGGGCTTGGCGTCTGCGCTCCACGAACTGTCGGACACGCTCGGGCTCGACCCCCAGATCGCCCATGTCGAGGGCGACGACATCCTCGAGGCGATCCCGGACCTCGTCGCCGGCGGGGAGACGCTGGCGAACCTCGACACGGGCGCCACGCTCGCCGAGGCCGACGTCCACCCGGTGAGCGCCAATGTCTACCTCGGCGCCTGGGGCATCGTCTCGGGCCTGCGCGCTGGCGCGGACGTCGTCCTCTGCCCGCGCGTGTCGGACGCGTCACTGGTCGTCGGGCCCGCGGCCTGGGCCTTCGACTGGCAGCCCGACGACTGGGATGCCATCGCCGGTGCAGTCGCTGCGGGCCACGTGATCGAGTGCGGCGCGCAGGCGACCGGCGGCAACTACAGCTTCGTCTCTGAGATCGAGAACCCGATTCATCCCGGCTTCCCCATCGCCGAGATGCACGCGGACGGTTCCTCCGTCATCACCAAGCACGAAGGGACGGGCGGCGAGGTGTCGGTGGGCACTGTCACGGCGCAGCTCGTGTACGAGATCGACACGGAGCGCTACATCAACCCCGACGTCGTCGCCCGCTTCGACACGATGGAACTCGAGCAGCTGGCACCCGACCGCGTCTCGATCACCGGCGTCCGTGGCGAGCCCGCCCCCGAAACCCTGAAGGTGTGCATCAACTATGTGGGCGGCTATCGCCACACCGTGAGGTTCCAACTCACGGGACTCGACATCGAGCGCAAGGCGAAGCTGGCCGAGGACGGCTTCTTCGACGCCCTGGGGGGCGCCGACCAGTTCGCCGAGGTCGACGTGCGGCTCGTGCGCAGCGATCGGCCCGACGCCCAGATCAACGCCGAGGCGGTGGCCCGGCTGGAGATCACGCTCAAGGACTCGGACGAGAAGAAGCTCGGCCGGCCCGTGTTTGACGCGATGGTGTCTCTCGCGCTCGCGAGCTATCCGGGGTTCTACGTCGACCTGGATCGCACGGCGTCGGCGTACGGCGTCTACTGGCCGACTCTGGTTCCGGCGTCGGCCGTCGAGCATCGCGTGGTGGTCGCCGACGGAAGCACCGTGACGCCGCCGGAGCCATCCCGCGGGCCCGTCGGTGCCGCAGGTCCCCAGTCGGTCTCGACGCCGACCGCGTCGAACGGCGCGGCATCCGGCGAGACTCGGCGGGTGCCGCTCGGCGTTCTCGTCGGTGCGCGCTCAGGGGACAAGGGCGGCAACGCCAACGTCGGGCTCTGGGCCCGCAGCGATGAGGCGTATGCCTGGCTCCTGGACCAGCTGAGCGTCGAGGCGTTCCGGCGCCTGCTGCCCGAGGCCGACCAGCTCGAGATCACGCGCAGCGAGCTCGCGGGCCTACGGTCGGTGAATTTCGTGATTCGAGGGCTGCTCGGCCAGGGCGTCGCCGCGTCCAGCCGCCCGGACCCGCAGGCCAAGGGGCTGGGCGAGTTCATCCGCTCTCGCACGGTGGACGTGCCGGTCGCCCTCTTGGACGCCGAGCAGGTCGCCGAGCCGACGGCAAGCCGCTGATGCTCGCCGTCACGCTGCACGAGCCGAACATGAAGGACCCTCTTGCCGGCGTGCAGGTCGGCGAGCGAGCGCCTGCTGAGCAGCAGGACGGGTGGACGCGCGTCCGGCTGAAGGCAGCCTCCTTGAACCACCACGACATCTGGTCCATGCGCGGTGTGGGCGTCGATCCCACCACACTGCCCGTCGTGCTCGGGTCCGACGGTGCGGGCATCGACGAGGATGGCCGCGAGGTGATCATCTACCCGCTCCTCGCGCCGGATGACGGTCGTTACGAGCCCGAGCTCATCGACCCGCGGCGTCAGCTCGTCTCCGACAACGGGATCGACGGCACCTTCGCCGAGGAAGTCAGCGTCCCTCGCCGCAACCTCGTCCTCAAGCCAGAGGGGATGTCGTGGCCCGTCGCAGCCTCGCTCGGCACGGCGTGGCTGACGGCATACCGGATGCTGTTCAGCGTGGCTCGGCTTCCCGCTGGATCGACGATCCTCGTGCAGGGCGCGGGGGGCGGCGTGTCGACCGCACTCGTGCAGCTCGGCAAGACCGCCGGGCTCCGCGTCTGGGTGACAGGCCGCAGCGAGGAGAAACGCGCGCGGGCGATCGCGCTCGGAGCCGACGCGGCCTTCGAGCCGGGCGCGCGTGTGCCGGAGCGCGTGGATGCGGTGATGGAGTCCGTGGGCGAGGCCACGTGGCGGCACAGCATGTCCTGTGTACGGCCCGGCGGGGCCATCGTCGTGGTCGGAAGCACCGGCGGCGCGCTGCCGAAGGTCGACCTCGCCAAGGTGTTCTTGTCGCACATCTCCATCCTCGGCACCGCCATGGGGACGCGGGAGGAGCTGCGGCGGCTGATCCAGGTATGCGATATCGCCGGGATCGAGCCGGTGATCGACTCGGTGACGCCACTCGCCGACGCGCGCGGCGCCATCGGCCGCATGGTCGACGGCGAGGTGTTCGGCAAGGTCGTTCTCGACTGCAGCTGAAGCATGCCCTCGCCGGCGCGCCGTCGTGAGCTGGCCCGCGGCGACCACGTGCTGCCCGGCGTGTTCCGGCTGCGGTTACCGCTGCCGTTCCCGGGCGTACCGCACTGCAACGCGTGGGCGGTGGCCGCGGACGGCGGTCTCGTCCTGTTCGACTGCGGCATGCACGAGGAGCGCTCGCTGCTGGACCTCGACGACGCGCTCAGGCAGGTGGGCCACCAGCTCGACGACGTCCGGCTGCTCGTCTGCACCCACGGCCACGTGGATCACTACGGGCAGGCTGCCGCCGTGCTCGAGCGGGTCGGCTGTGAGCTGTGGATGCACCCGGACATGGAGCACGCCATCGCACCCGAGACGGATTCCGAACGTTACTTGGAGCGCCGGGTCGAGATCGCGCGGTTGTGTGGCGTTCCTGAGGCGCCGCTGCGTCGCTGGGCCTCCGAGCGCCGGGACGCCCCATCCGGTATCGCAGCGCCGGTCCGTCCCGCGCGACCGCTCACAGAGGGGCTCACAGTCGAGACGGATGTCGGCGCGTGGGTCGTCCTCGAGACCCCGGGGCACGCGCCGTCGCACATCTGTCTGTACAGCGATCAGCAGCGGCTGCTCATCAGCGGGGACCATCTGACCGGGCGGATCGCCCTCTACTTCGATCATGGCTACTCGCCTGATCCGGTGGGCGAGTTTCTGATCTCGCTGGACCACGTCGGCAGTGTCGACGCCCGTTTGGCGTTGGCGGGCCACGGCAAGCCGTTCGTCAACGTTCCCGGCAAGATCGCGGCCACGCGGGCGCTCGTCCTCGAGCGTTTGGAGCGGGTCGAGCAGGCACTCTCGCAAGGCGAGCGGTCCCCGTTCGACCTGCGCGACGACGTGCTGGACCTGGACGACTCGCGCCGCGGTGGCGTCGGATGGGTGGGGGAGACGCTGGCCTACCTCATCCATCTCGAGCGCATCGGCCGTGCGGTGCGCCATCCCGGCGCCGCGGGCGCCGCCGACAGTTGGTCGACGGCATAATGCTCGCTCAGCCTGGGTCACGCGAGGAACTCCACCGCACCCAGTTCGAGCACCTGCTGGAACTGCCGCTCGACCATGGCCCCGAAGGTGGCTTCTGCGCGCTTGTCGCTCGCTGGGATGGCGACGCAGGCGACGACCGTGAGGGCGGCGGCACCCAAGGTGTACCGACGGTAGTCATCCCGGCAGCGATCGAAGTCGTAGCCGTCGACGCCGTGCGCGACGAGGTCATCGTGGTAGGAGCGAAGGAGCGCGGTCTCGTGCACCGCACGCCCTGATGCGAAGGCAGTGCCGAGGAAGTAGGCGACGTCCCAGAGCGCCGGCCCCTGGCCGACCGTCTGCCAGTCGATGACGGCGAGCGGGGGAGCCCCGAACAGCATGTTGTCCAGCCGGTAGTCGAGATGGATGAGGCACCGCGGCGCGGTGCCTGCGCTCAAGTACGACTCGAACTGGTTCACGAGCCGGGTGCCGACCTCGGCGGCGCCAGGCGGAAGCCGGTCGCCGTACGCCCGGAGGAACTGCGGCCAGAGGCTCGCCAACGTCTTGCTCACCCACCCTCCCGGGAGGTGACGGATCAGGTAGCGAAGATTGTCGAGAGCCGGGTCGTCCCAGCGCGAAGCATGGAGCCTCGCCGCTTCCTGCATCGCAAGTCGCGCCTCGTCGACCGTGCACCCGGCGACCTGGTCGCCCTGCCGCGAGCCCGAAAGGTCTTCGAGCAGAAGCACGAATCTGCCCGTGGTGGCGTCGAACTCGGCGACGAAGGGGCGAGGGCAGTGCGCAGCGATCGACGGTGCGAGGTCGCGGTAGAACCGCAGCTCGCGCTGGTAGGTCCCAGTCGCGCGAGCCGTGGCCAAGCCGCGCGCTTCGGCGCTCGCGAACTTCCCGACCAGCGACGATGGAGCATCCCGGGACGGCTCGTCCCACTCGAGCGAGAACCGGAAACTGCGGGACGAGATGCCGTCCCCTACGCGGACGGCCTCGATTGCGGCGACCGATTGATCCGACGAGATCACCCCATTGCGACGAAGGGCACTCGTCAGCCACTCTGGCGTGACGTCCTCGGGCTCGGGCACCACGGCGTCCGGCTCCTGTTGCGTCATGCCGGAGAAGCTAATCCGGCGACGGCCGCGCAGGGCACAGGACCCGGTACGGCTTGTGGGGGCGCACAGTTGTCGTGCCCGACAGCCCCGACACGGCGGCGTTGCGCAGCTGGGCTTGCCGGCACCTACGTTCCGCGAGGCATGTTGACCCTCGGAGGGCTACACACCCGACCGAAGGGCGTCGAGGGGGCGCGACGATGACGCACGACGAGCTCGGTTTCTACCTGCTGCCGGGCGAGGCGAACGCCCCCCGCGAGCTGATCCAGGAGATCCGGCAAGGCGAGGATCTCGGCCTGGGGAAGGCCTTCATCTCCGAGCGCTGGAACACCAAGGAGGCGGCAACGCTATCCGGCGCGGCCGCAGCCGCCTCCGAGTGGATACAGATCGCCACGGCGGCAACGAACCACACCACGCGCCACCCACTGATCACGGGCGCGTACGCGACGACCATGCACCGGCTCACCGGCGGTCGCTTCACCCTCGGGATCGGCCGAGGAGTACCGCCGCTGTTCAAGGCGGTCGGACTCGCCCCGATCACCACGGCGCAGATGGAGGACTTCGCGAACGTCA
>WUUC01061305.1_pt1 | contig 21779 bp, 36 predicted proteins | sample 6278441 | NCBI WGS metagenome assembly WUUC01 (sample SAMN13675441, study PRJNA597444) | soil metagenome | isolation source: soil | place: USA: Washington | collected 2017-10
ACCGGCAGCCCGTTGCTCGCGGTCGGTCGCGGCCAGGAACCCTTCAAAGCGTCCAGCGCTTCGTAGGGCTCGATGCCCGCCTTCTCTGCTTGGCCTAAGCCGAAGTAGCTCCACTTGAATCCCATGACCTCATCATCCTACGTGCGTAAGACAATTCTCGGCAGGGGTCTGTTCCTCGTGGTCTAGGTGGGCGTACTATGAAGGTGTAAGGGAAGCCGAGAGAGGAACCAGATGGAGATCCAGAGGACACCAGCGGCCGAGCCGCCGGCCGAGGACACGTCCCACCCCATGTGGGGGGAGTACGCGCAGTACACCCGCTGGGCTCCCGCCCCGCTCGCCACCTTCACCCAGTGGCTGGCACGCACGAACGTGGTGTCCCGCGAGGTCTACCCCAACGCCGACTTCACCAGCGCCGTGATCGGCGCGTTCAACAGCAACCAGCGTCTCTGACCCCCGCCCGATCTCGCCGCCCGAGAGGAACCCCTGTGAGCCACACCAGCACCGTCCCGGCCGCCGTGGAGCGGGTCTACCCCGACCTGCCCCGTCACCCGATCGTCGTCGATGAGTTCCACCCCGGCCGGGGCTGGGTCACCGTGCCCGGCTACCGCAAGCGGATCACCCCGTCGTGGGCACGCAAGCTGCGCCGCGAGGGCATCACCAAGGTCGGGCTGCTGATCGCCCCCAACCGGGTCGCTGACTTCTTCACCGCCGAGTTGACCCGATGACCGCCCCGACCGTGAAGCTCCGCTTCGACTTCGCCCAAGCACTCGACCTCGCCGAGCACGCCGTCGCCGCCGTCAAGCACTTCCCGACGATGGAGGAGGAGATGGACGGCATCACGCCCGCGCCCGCGCTGCACTGGATCGTCGATGACGGCACCTACCTGATGAGCAACGGTGACCCGTCCTACCTGAGCGAGACGGGCAAGCCGTTCGCGTTGTTCGCCGAGGGCTGGGGTTCTGGCTCTGACCGTGCCGCCCTCGGTGAGACGGCTGTGGGCCACGACGATGATCTGGTGGTGCTGCCCCTGGGTGACCCGCTGGACCCGGACTCGCTCATCACGGCCATGCGCCGGGCTGCTCGCCTCGGCGCGCGGTCGCTGTCACTGCTCGTGAGCGTCGATGGCTTCGACCTGCGGATCAACGCATGACCCGCCCACCGAACGGAGAGTCAAACCGGACGGGTGGGGATGTCGCGGCCCGCCGTGAGGCGATCGCCGAGCGTCTGATCGCCGTCGCCGACGAGATCGCCGCCGAGATCGCCGCAGAGGACACCGAGTCCGCCGAGACGATTCCGCCGTCGGTGCTGATCGGTGAACTGCTGCCCGGCGTCATGGAAGACCTCGCCGCGCGGGCCGCCGCCCCGCACGGACCCAAGGCGTTCTCGCTGCTGGACGCCGAGTTGACCTCCACCACCTTCGCCGGGTCCGACCCGCACGACGTGCGCTACTACGCCACCTACGCCGAGGCCGCCACCGACAAGCGCAACCTCGCGCCGGGTGCGGCGATCTGGGGTCTGGACCGCGCCACCGCGCAGTGGCAGCGCCTGACGGCCATCCCGGAGACGCAGATGATCGACGTGCCGACCTACTACGCCGACCCGGCCGATCACAGCGTCGTCATCCCACCGTCGCGGCTGCGCAGGGTGTGGGCCGAACTGGCCGCCTTGCACGCCCGCTCCCGCAAGCCCCGCGCCACCAAGTCCATGCAACTGCTGGCCTACCAGACGGTGGCGACCTACGCCGCTCTGACCGGGGTGACCGAGCGGGCCGTGGAGAAGGCACTGCAAGACGGGCGCACCGATCCGCTGACCGCCGCGACATCCGATGCCGTCTCCGACTTCGAGTACGCCCGCCGGGTGCAGGCGCTGCTGCTGACCGAGCCGCTGGACGTGCCCGAGGACCAGTTGCGGACCGTCTGCCCCGAGTGCGACGAGAAGCCCGACATCGGGTACGACGGCGACGCCCACTTCACCGCCGTCACGCCCACCGGGCAGCACGTGGTGGTGGTGGGCTGCGAGGGCTACTACGTGGTCAACCCCAACCTCGTGTCGATCGACTCGCCGAACTGGCACGACGCCGAGGGCAACCTCGGGGTGAACCCGTGATCCGGGGCAAGGGCGGAGTGGCGGCCGGGTGGCAGGCCGGGCCGGGCGGGATGGTCTACGCCTCCGGCACCGACGAGGAGCGTTGGACCGACGTGGGGGAGAGCGAGGAGCAGTGGTACGCCCGGCTGGTGGCGTGGGAGGCCGCCGACGCCGCAGCGCTGGCCCAGGGTGATCTGCGGGTCGGGTTCGACACCCTCGGCCGCCGCTACCGCCAGGAGGTCAAGGCGGACGGGTCGCCGGGCTGGTCGTGGTACGTCACCGACTGCTGCTCGGCCCCGGCGACGATCACCGAGGGGGAGATGAACTGCAAGTCCTGCTACGAGTCCTGTCAGGAGTGGATGGGCGGCATTCCCCAGATCGGCCCGCCAGCCTGATCGACAACGGCGGCCGGGCGGGTGAAAGTTCCCAGCGAACTTCCCCGCCCGGCCGCCGTTTCCCCTGTTCCCCCCACGTGCCTGTTCCCCCCGATGTACGAGTCGCGCCCCGTCCCCCCCATCGCGTAAAGGGGACGGGACGCGGTCGGCTTCAAAGGGAGAAACGCTGGCGACTGTACCCCACACGCGGTTACGACACGCGACGACACAGTGACTCAATGCGATGAATAACGGTCATCCACTGGTTTGATCAACCTCTCAGCCACGTAACGGGCAAAAGGGGTCACCGGTGGACACTGCGCCAGAGGACACCGAACGTCCCCGTGCCCATCGCGGCGCGTTCAGCCCCCACTCAGCGGCACTGTCCGGGCGGCCCATGCTGCTACTCACCGGTGCCCGCTCCTGGTGGGACTACCCGCTGCTGGCCACCGCGCTGCTGACCCGCCACACCGCCAACTCGCACACCGTCCTGCTGCACGGCGCCTGCCCGGACTCACCCGATGAAGCCGGGGCGGCGATCTGGCGCGCCCTCGGCGGACACGACATACCGATGCCCGCCGACTGGACCGCGCCGTGCCGTGAGCGCTGCAAACCAGGCCACCGCCGACCCAACCCCCACGTCCTGCTGCGCACCCGCACCGCCACGGGCGACGTCGGCACCTACTGCCCGGCCGCAGGCATGTACCGCAACGAGGCGATGGTCGCCCGCGCCGTCGAGCACCGCATCGGCGGCCAGCGCGTCTCCGCGGTCGCCTTCCTCACCGCCGACTCGCGCGGCGCCAAGCACTGCGCCGGCCTGATCGGAGCCGCCGGCATCGACCTGGCGCTCTACCGAACCGGCCCCTACACCGACCCGGCAGCCGCCTCCCAGCAGACCCTGCCGCTGACCCTGCTCGGCGGCACCTACGTCCCTGAACACCTAGCCCCTGAACACCTGAACCCCGAGACAGCAAAGGACCGCCGATGAGCAGCTCGCCCCGTCCGGCCGCGCCGCCGATGATCGCCCGACCTGGCCCGCCCGGCCTGCTCGCCCCAGCCCTGGCCGTGGTCCCCATCGCCGAGGCCCCCGACCACGTCGCGGTGTTCGACCCGATCACCGGCTGCGAGCTGCGCGTCATGACCGTCAGCCCCGCCCTGGCCGCGCACTGGCTCGCGTCCTACAACACCGCCAACCGGTCCAAGCGTGACCGCCTGGTCGGCGCCTACTCCCACGACATGAAGTCCGGGCAGTGGCAGTTCACCGGCGACCCGGTCCGCTTCGGCGTCGACGGTCTGCTCTACGACGGCCAGCACCGCCTCGAGTCCATCGAACGCTCCGGGCAGGCACAGCGCCTGCTGGTCATCCGCGGTCTGCTGCCCTCGGCGCGCGGCGCCATCGACGGCGGCGCGACCCGCAGGATCGGCGATGACCTGCGCCTGGACGGCTACACCAACGTGCGCCTGTCCACCCTCGCCGCGATCGCCACCCGCGCCATCTACTGGGAGATGGGCATCCGCCTGCCCCAGTCCACCAACGCCCGGCAGCTCACGCGGCTCGAGAAGATCAACTACATCCGGTCCCACCCCGAACTCGAGCACGCCGTCCGGCGAGGCGCCCAGATCCAGAAAGCCACCAGCCGGCGACTGTCCCCGTCGGTGTCGGGCTTCGTGTTCTGGCTCGCCCTGGACGTCGATGAGTCCGACGCCTACACCTTCTTCGAGGACATCGAGCTCGCCGCGAACTGGAAGAAGAACCTCGTCCAGAACCACCCGGTCAAGGCGCTGCTGCGCCGGGTCAAGGACTCCACGCTCACCCCGGCTGATCAGCTCTACCTGCTGCTCAAGGCATGGGTGCTGTTCCGCTCGGACCGGCCGTCGGAGCGGCTGAACCTGCCGCGTCACCGCTTGCAGGGACGGGCCATGAGCGGGGAGCTGATCCCCGACCCGGCCACGGTCCTGCCGCCGCTGCGCCCCGGCGCACCCGACGTGGACCTCGACGCCGAACTGGCGCGCCTGGGCGGCGCCGACGTGGCCGACGACCTGGCCGATGACGGTGTGGAGGCCGACCTGGCCGACGACGGCGACGCCACCGACCTGCTCAGCGGCCTGCCCACCACCGAGCGGGGCCGATGAGCCTGCCGGTGCTGTGCTGGGCGTGCGAACGGTGCGGCGGCCCGATCCAGGCCGTCGTGGAGGCCAACGCCACGATGAGCCCGGACCCGCACCTGTGCCGCCCGACCGGGCTGGGCTGGCTGTGGGCGCTGTGGCAAGGCAGCGGCTGCCGCACGATCCTGCACGCCCCCGTCCCACCCAGCCATGTCCAAGCCACGGCGCGGCGGATCGCCGCAGACAACCACACGACGGAGAACACCCGGTGACCATCCCCAGCCCGGTCAGCGCCCCCGAGATTGGCCAGCGGCTCTACCTGGCATCACCCGACGCGGCCGACGGCGCCGCCGGCGACGCCACCGCCGACGCCCTGGGGCTGACCCGTGCCCGCATGGAGCTACTCGGCCGTCTGGTAGTGGTCTACCGCGAACCCGGCGCCGGGGGTGAGGCGCTGGCCAAGGCGGCCCTGTCGGCAGACGGCAAGGGCGTCTTCGACGCCGGGTGGGGCGGCGGCGTCACCGAGCCGACCGGCCCGGGGCGGCTGCTCGTACTGGCCCCCAGCGTCCCGCCGCACTGGCAGGAGGTACCCGACGTGGGTACCTCGGTGGCCTGGACCGACGCCGACGGCAACGTCGCGGCGGTGCTGCGCAAGCTGGTGCTGTGCGGCCGGTGGGTCAAGGTCGCGGTGCCCGCCGGCGTACTGATCCCCAAGCGGTTCCGCAGCAACTGGTTCGACACCGCCTGCACCGAGGCGCTGCTCAACCCGGCGGCGCTGGACCTGTGGCGGGCCTCGCCGCGATGAGTCCCCGCGCCGAGTACGACCCTGACCGTGCCGTCGGGATCGTCATCGACGACGACGGCACGGTCAGGCGCATTCGGTGCTATGCGGTGGATCTCGACGAGGCCGGACAGGTCCGCCACACGGCGCTGGACACCCCGGCGGCCCTGGCAGCGTTCCTGTTCGGCGACCTGCTGGGAGGACAAGGGGGAGAGGGCCGCCCGGACCGTTCCGGCCCGGACTAGGTAGGGGTAGCATCGGGGGTGCACCGCCGGGCGAAGCGCCGCCCCGCCGTCACCCCCTGGAAAGGAACCTTCCTCCATGCACCCACCCTCGAGTTGGCACCTGCCGCAGAATGGGCTGATGCGTGCCCGCCGCCGCCTGTCCGGTGCCACCACCATCACGATCAACGTGCCGTTCGCGCTGACCCGTGAGCAGATCGCCGGGTTGCTGACCTGCCACACCGCCTACCGGCCCGGCATCACGTCCCGGTACGGCCAGCACCTGATCGGGCAGGTCATCCGCCGCGACCCCGACATCATCAACCGGCTGCCCGTGGTGGCCGACACCACCAGCGGCCGGTTCGAGAAGGCCCTGGCCGACGTCGATCGCTGGATCTTGTTCCCCTACACCGCCGAAGCCGCCGAGCAGCCCACCCCCGAGGACGGTTCCTGATGAGCATCACCGACACCGAGCACCAGCCCGGACCGGACCTGTCTGCCGCGCGCCCGGCTGGCCCGGTCCCCGACGGCGAGCCGCCCGCCCCCAAGGGCTTCGCCCAGCCCACCGAGGCCGAGGTCCGCCGGGTGCTGGCCGAGGCCGTCGGGCTGCTGACCGTCCGGGGCGTCATGACCGCCGTCGCCGAGCAGCGCGCCCGCGACGCCGGGGCCAAGCGCCTCGCCGACTGGACCTACCACGTCGCCGGGGCACCGCCCCAGCACACCGCCAAGATCCTCGGCAACCTCGTGGACAACGCAGTGATCGCGGTGCTCCGAGTCCGGGACTCCGCGCACCTGGACACCACCACGTCCCGGTCGGCGATCTGGGGATCGACGCCCAACACCCGGCTCTACGCCCGTGGCAACCTCGTCCTGGACCTCGCCCGGCGTAGGCAGGCCACGCTCGACGAGGCCCAAGCGGTGCGAGCCGAGGGCCAGCACGCCGCCAACGCCATCCGCGACGCCCTGGACCGGGTGATCACCGGCCAGTTCCTGTGCTCGGTGGACGCGCACGGCAAAGTCGTGCTCACCCTGAGCCCCGAGCAGACCATCAGGCTCGCCGCCAAGCTGGACCGGTGGTCGTGAGCAGCGACCAGCCGGGGTGCAGCCCCGGCCCGGTGCACTACGCCGAAGCCGAGAAGTGGCTGGGGATGGCGGCCGATGCCAGCTACGGAAACGAGTACCGCACGTTGTGCGCGGTCGCCGGGGCCGGGCACGCGATGCTCGCCCAAGCCGCCGCGACCGCCGCGAAGATCACCGAGTTCCGCAGCCTGCCCGGCATCGCCGAGAAGCAGTGGATCGACGCCGGGATCATCCCCGACTACCCCCCGGAGGACCGATGAGCAGGTACGTGACCGTGCTCGCCGTGGTGGCCGTGTCCGAGGGCTACGACCTCGACGCCGACCAGTGGTCAGGCTGGAACGAGGCACTGGCCCTCGTGCCCGCCAGCGCGTTCGCCGTGGTCACCGACGGGATCTCCGCTGAGGCGGTCGCCGCCGGGGCCAGCGTCGATCTGCTCGACGCCGTCACCGAAGCCACCGGATCGACTGCGCAGCCCCGCTCGGCGTGACCCGCCAGGACGACCCCAGGGCCAGCCACGACGGCCCTGGGGTCGATCGTGTCCGCCTACCCAGCCCCTACGGGCCGTGCCCGCTGCGCCCCTACGCCGCCGAGCACGACTGGCGCCGTCGCCCCAGCGGGCACCTACGCTGCTGCTGCGGTGCCTATCGGGACGAAACGGCACCCCAGGTAGGTGAGGCGGACCTAGAATCCGGCGGGTGAGCGACCTCGACTGGGCACTGTGCAACGCCGCCATCGCGACGGTCTTCGTCATCGCCATCGTGATCACCGCACGACGGGGCCGCCGCCGATGACCGAGGACTCCGCCAGCCTGTTCGACACCGAGTCGCTGCGCGTGGCCCCGGCCGACCCGCCGACCCCCGCCGAGCGAGCCGCCGCCCGCCACGCCGCCCTCGCCGCCCGTGGCCTGCACCCCCTCGCCGGTCCGCTGCGCACCCCGATCCGGCTGCACCCACGCGCCGCCCCCCTCGCCGACCGCACCGCCCCTGGGCTGCGCTGCGGGGGCTGCGTGCACCGCCAGCCCGTGCACGGCGGCTCCCGCTACTACCCCAAGTGCACCGTCGGCGACGGCCCGGTGCACCGCCGGTCCAGGGTGACCCACGGCGACGCGACCGACGTGAGACGGTATTGGCCCGCCTGCACCGAGTACCGGTCCGACAAGACCCCGACACACCCTCCGGATGCGCCCGTGCCCCGTACCGACGTCGACCTCGACGAACCCGACGCCCCCGTCATGCAGCCCCGCTGCATCGCCTGCGGCGCCGGGCACCCGCCCGTGGCCGTCGCCGACATCAGCGCCGGCCGCGCCGGCTGCGCCGAGTGCGGGCACGTCCCGGCCGTCTACACCGACCTGGACGCCTACCGGGCCGCGCTACGCCCCGCGCTCGAGGACATCTGGGAGCGGGCCGCCGCGCTGACCGCAGCCTCGGTGCGCCACCACCACCGTCCCCGACCCAGAGGCGAGAACCGATGAGCGACGACTTCGCGCCCCGCCCGTTCGCGGCGATCGCCGACTGGGAACGCAGGCTCCTGCTCGCCGCCGTTCCGACCGTGTTCGTCGGCATCGGCATCGGCTGGCTTCTCGTCCACCACTGGTGGCCGGTCGTGCCCGGCGTGGCGATGTTCCTCGCGGCCACCGTGACCCGGCTGGTCAAGTCCGCGCGGGCGCGTGCCTGGTCCGATGCCGCGCAGGGGCTCCTGACCCTGGCGATGCTCGGCCTGCTGCCGTTTCTGAGCCAGGAGCGGTGGTACGGCGTCGCAGGCGTGGCGTTCGTGGGTGTCGCGCTCGTCGGTGCTGTCCTGCTGGCCGTCCAGCACCGCGCCGACGCCAAGCGCGCCAAGGCGCTGTTCGCCCACATCGAGACCGAGATCCAGCGACGGCGGCAGGCACCGCAGTGAACCAGGTGTGCGGGCACTGCGGCGCCACCGACGTCGGCGGCCGCGCCGCCGGGTGGGCCAAGGTCGGCCAGAGCCCGCTGTGCCACCCCAACGACACCGGCCGACCTGATTGCTACCGCCTGGTCACGGTGTACCGCCACCGGCTCTACCAGGACGGCGGACGGTGCCCCTGCGACGGCACGCTCGGCCCACCACCGGACGGGGTCGAGATGAGCCCGCCGAGCGTGCCACTCTGGCCACCACCCGGTCACCGCATGACCGACACGCCGCCGCTGTGACCCGACGCCGACCCCGCCACGGAAGGCCCCGACCTTTGAGCACCCAGAACGATCGCAGCCCCGACACCACGCGCGTCTATGCCTGGCTCTGCCGCGACGCCGACGGCATCGAGGGCATCGTCGCCGCGCCGACCGCCCTGGGCATCACCGCGCTGGTCTCCACCGATCGGGCCCGCGCGGAGCAGCTCCGGCCGTTCGCCCAGGTAGCAGGGAGAGCACGAGGCTTCCCCGTCCACCTGGTCGCGTTCGAGCGCGCGCCCGGCCCGCCCCTGGAAGAAATGATCTTCTGATGACAGTCCCGAAGCTGACGATCAACATCCCCCGAGGGCCCGCGACCGAACCGCACCCGTGCGGCAACACCGACCCGCACCCGGTCCACATCGTGTACGCCGTCCCGAAGCGCACCCACCTAGCCGGCCTATATCCCTGCCCCGGCGTGCCCGACCTGGACGTCGAGAAGATGGCCCGGCGGCTGCACGCGGCGATGTTCGAGGTCGGCGACGGCGCCGATATCCGCGTCGCCTCTCAGGGCAAGATCCTCGGTGTGCTCCGCGCGGAACTGGCCCGCGCCGGGCTGGTGCCGCTGCCCGACGAGCCCGACGACGGCACCGTGCTGCGCTCGAAGGACGGGTCCGGCGAGTGGGCACGCCACGACGGCTGGAAGACCAGCGACGGCAAGGCCCGCTGGTACGCCACCCACATCAGCGGCACCTTCACCTGGGAGCAGGCCAACGGCCAAGGCCCCGACGGGGTGTACGGCGGCGACCAACCCGACGTCACCGCCCCGCTGGTGCAGCTCCCGGCGTTGGACAGCGAGGTACTCGACGCGCTCACCGACCGCGTCAACGTGCACCGCACCTGCGCCGCGAACGTCCTGACCGAACTCGTGCGAGGTCGCCTGTGAGCCCGCACCCGTCCGGCTCGGGTCGCTCCGAGCCGACCCGTCCCCCCGCCGGGGCCAGCGGCATCTCCTGGACCCAGGCGCGCACCGCCGGGCCGCGCACACCGGCGGGCATCGACGACATGGGCATGGCCCGCGAGGACCACCCCGCGTTCGGCGGCACCTACCCCTCCCCGCGCCGGAGGGAGCTGCTCACCGAGATCGGCGAGGTGATCCGCGCCGAACTGCTCGCCGCCGGGGTCATCTCCCGCGACCCCGGCGCGCCCGTCCCCGCCACCCACGACCCGTCGCCGGTCAAACTCGCTCACTGGCGGGTGCTGCACCGCAGCAACAAGATCCGCTACCGGGTCGGCGGGAAACTCGGCCGGTCCCTCTACGCCCAGATCGGGAACCGGCCCGACAACGGTGACCTGTTCCTGGCGATGTTCGACTACGCCGAGGTCGCGCACGCCTTCGCGCGCGTCCTGAACGAGGCGGCCAGCGACGCCATCAAGGCCGCGTTCCTCGCCGAGGTCAACGCCGGGTCTCCCGAGATCCGGGCGGCGGCCGCCAAGTACAGCGCCTCGGTGGCCGGGCGGGCGGTGAACGAGCCGATAGTGGCCGCCTGCTCGGTCGATGAGTCCGTCGGCGCCGAGCGTGAGCGGTGGCGGTCACTGGCCGAGGATCCGCTGTTCGAGGAGTCCTCAGCCGAACTGCTCTCCCTGGTGCGTGAACTGGCCGCCGAGCTCGTGGCCCGCACCGGCCCGGTCGGCGTCGATCCGGCCGAGACTGCGCTCCCGGACGAGCCGTGTCCGCCGTCGGGGGTCTACCGCGACCGTGACGTCCCCTACCGGCTGTGGTCGTTCCGGGGACAGGCCAGCAGCACCGGCCAGGAAGCGCTGTGGTACCCGCACGACATGATCCCGCCTACCGGTGGCCGGTTGTGGCCGATGACCTGGCCCAAGGCATACGCCGCCGGCGCGGACCCGGGCCGCCCGGTGCTGATGTTCCGCACCGAAGGGGACCACCACTGATGCGCAGGTTAATCCGCCGGTGGCAGGCCCACCGTGCGCAGAAGCACGCCGGCACGCTGGTCGACGCGCTGGCCCACCGCGACCGCGACGGCGCCTACCAGGCACTGAACCGGATCCACTCCATCGCCGGGCCGGGCGGGGTGTTCGCCGCCTGCTGGATGGTCAGCGCGCTGACCGCCAAGATGACCGGCATCGACGCGCCGCAGCGCAGCGGTGACCCCGACGCGATGGTCGCGATGCGCATCGAAGCCCAGACCCTCGACGGTGTGCCCGTCGAGGACATCGACGCCGAACCGGCGCTGGCGCCCACCATCGGGGCGATGCGGTTTCTGACCGCGTGCGCCAACGACGACGGGCCCACTGCGGCGGCCCTGTTCGGCGCTGCCCACCAAGCCGGGCGTGCCCCGGCGACGCTGTTCGTCGATGCGCTGCTGACGTTCTGCTCCGACGTGATCTGCACCGCCGTGCACCACACCCACGATGAGGACTGCTCGCCCGACTGACCGGCGCGGCGACGCGAACCCCGCTTCCGGCGCCGCGACGCTAAGCCACTGCGGGCCCTACCGTGCCGGGCTGTCATGGCCAGCACACCGGACCCGCCGCTCCCGCCGCACCGCTACCTGCCCGGCCCCGAGGGCTGCCAGCGGTGCCCACTGCCGCGCGCCAACCGGGTCCACGACCAGACCCACCCGACGCTCCCGCAACCAGCGCCCGCCCGGCCGGCAGCGCGTCGACCGGCCGGACGCCGGTGAGGTTCTACCTCGGCACCCACCGGCCCTACTGGCTGTGGGACCGCCGCTTCACCGACGTGCCGCTGTTCATCTCGCATCGGCAGCTCTCGCGGCGGGTCACCCCGTTCCCGCGCGCATTCGGCAGCTACGCCGTGGACTCCGGTGCGTTCACCGAACTGACCACCCACGGCCGGTGGACCACCACGGCGGCCCAGTACGTCGCCGCGCTGCGCCGCTACGCCGCCGAACTCGGCCCGTTCGACTTCGCCGCCCAGCAGGACAGCATGTGCGAGGACTTCGTGCTGGCCAAGGTCTCGGCCACCGCCGGGCGCACCGTCACCGTCACCGACCAGCAACGCGCCACCGTCGCCAACTTCCTCACCCTGCGCGACCTCGCCCCCGACCTGCCCATCGCCCCCACCTTGCAGGGCTACGCGCCGGCCGACTACGAGCGGTGCGCGCAGATGTTCGCCGACGCCGGGATCGACCTGGCCGCCGAGCCGGTCGTCGGCGTCGGCTCGGTGTGCAGGCGCGACACACCCGCCCAGATCGAAGTGGTGCTGCGGACCGTCGCCGGCCTCGGCGTGGCCGTCCACGGCTTCGGCGTCAAGACCGAGGGCCTCACCCGCGCCGGGCACCTGCTCGCATCGGCTGACTCCCTGGCCTGGTCTTACGCCGCCCGGCGCGAGACCGGCCGGATCGTGCGGTGCTGCACCGGCCCCTCGGGCTGCCGCAACTGCCCCGCCGAGGCCCTGCGGTGGCGGACGGCGACCCTGGCCAACCTCGCCAACCGGCAACTGTCCCTGACCGACGACCTACCCACCCATACCCGCCCTGTGGAGGTTCCCGCATGACCGACAACCCCGACACCGCCGACAGTCAGCCGCCGATGTGGTCCCGGCGCGCCGTGGTGGTGCTCTCCGGCGGACTGGACTCCACCGTCGCCCTCGCCGAGTACCTCGAACGCGGTTACCTCATCCAGGCCCTGTCCATCGACTACGGGCAGCGCCACGCCCAAGCCGAACTGCGCGCCGCCTACGCCGTGGCCGCCCACTACGGGGTCCGGCACGCCGTGGCCGACCTGTCCGAGCTCGGCCCGCTCCTGGGCCGGTCCGCGCTGACCGCCCACCACGGCACCGGCGCCGTCGACGTCCCCGACGGGCACTACGCCGATGAGTCGATGCGCGCCACCGTCGTACCCAACCGCAACGCGATCCTGGCCAGCGTCGCCGTCGGGTTCGCCGTCGCCGCCCGCGCCGACGTCGTCGTCCTGGGGGTCCACGCCGGGGACCACCCCATCTACCCCGACTGCCGGCCGGAGTTCCTCACCGCCCTCAACACCCTGGTCAAGGTCGCCAACGACGGGTTCGCCCCGCCGGTCGTCGACGCCCCGTTCCTCACCTTCGACAAGGCCGCGATCGTCGCCCGCGGGGTGGCGCTCGGCGTGCCGCTCGAGCTGACCTGGTCCTGCTACCGGGGCGGGTCGGTGCACTGCGGCACCTGCGGCACCTGCGTCGAACGCGCCGAGGCGTTCACCGTGGCCGGGCACCGCGACCCGACCCGCTACGCCGCGCCCGCGAACACCGACACCCTGGCGATCGACGCGACCGGGGAGGCGGTGTGCTCGCGGTAACCGTCGAGCACGGCTTCGAGGCCGCCCACCGGCTGCCCGACCTCGGCGGCAAATGCGTCAACCTGCACGGCCACTCCTGGCGGTGCAAGGTGACCGTCGCCGGGCCGCTGCTGGCCGACGGGACGGTCTGTGAGTTCGGCTGGCTCAAGGTCGTGCTGCGCCGCTGGATCGACTCCCACCTCGACCACGCCGTGATGATCGGCGCCGCCGACCCGCTGCTACCGGCGCTGCGCTCGGCGGGCACCGTGTTCGTCTTCGGCACCGACCCGCCGGCCGCTGACCTGGCGTGGCCGACGGTGGAGAACACCGCGCTGCTGCTCGCCCGCGTCACCGAGCAGATCCTCGTCGGGCTCCGCGCGCCCGCCGACCCGCAGGTACCCGGGCGGCCCGGTCTGACGGTCGCGGCCGTCGAGGTCCGCGAGACCGCCTCCAACGTGGCCCGGTGGACACCGTGACCGCCCGCCCCGGCATCGCCTCCCGCCGCACCCTGCCCGTCGCCGAGGTCTTCGCCAGCGTCCAGGGCGAAGGCCCGCACACCGGGATGCGCTGCGGGTTCGTCCGGCTCGGCTACTGCAACCTCTCGTGCTCGTGGTGCGACACCGCGTTCACGTGGGACTCGGCGCGTCACGACGTCGCCGCCGGGTGCCCCGAACGTCACCCCGGCGAGGTCCACCGGGTACTCGAGGCCGCCGGGCTGCGCGATGTGGTCCTGACCGGCGGCGAACCGATGCTGTGGGCCGACACCCCGGCGCTGCGCACCCTGCTTGATGCGTGGTGGCGCTGGCACGTGGAGACCAACGGCACGATCGGCCCGCCCTGGTGGTGGCGCGACATGGTCGAGACGACCGTGGTGTCGCCGAAGCTGGCCCACTCCGGTGTGGCCGAGGCGCGTCGCCTGGTGCCCGGTGCGCTGCGCGCCTGGGCACGTGAGCCCCGCGCGGTGTTCAAGTTCGTGTGCCGCCAGGTGGCCGACCTGACCGAGGTCGCACACATCTGCGCGACCTACCGGATAGCCCCCGGTCGGGTGTGGATCATGCCCGAGGGCACCGACGCGGCGACCGTCATCGCCGGTGGCCGGGCGCTGGCGGACCCGGCGATCGCCGCCGGGTACAACCTGTCAACGCGGCTGCACGTCCTGCTCTGGGGGGATGAGCGGGGCCGATAGCGCACCGGCTGCACGCTCGCCGAGTTCGACCACGTCCAGGGCGCGCCGCGACCGGGCCGCCAGGACGCGGGCGTAGTCGGCGGCGCTCGGCCACGTCGGCCAGCCCAGTTCACGAGTCCTACCAGGAGTCACGTTCGGCCTCTCCGGGTTCTGGGGGCCTCGCGGTGGAGTGCCCCAGCCGCGAATACTAGAGAAATGGATCCGGCGTGGGGCGCGCATGTGTTGGTCACCCGCGCCGACCCTGCCCAGGTGGCGATCGTCCTCGGCGGCGAGATCGACCTCGCTGCCGTGCCCGATCTGGACCAGGTGCTCGCGCTCGTGCGCACGTGCGTGCCCGCGCGCGCGGGGACACCGGTCTGTGTGGACCTGTGCACCACCACCTACGTCGGGCTGCCCGCCGTGTCCTTCCTCGTCTCCCTCGCCGACTACGTCGATCCGGGGCAGGTGCGGCTGCACGGGGTCGACGCCGCGTTCGGTCGGGTGCTCGAGGTCTGCGGGCTCACCGACCGCTTCGCCGTCGCGGGCCGCTAGCCGCGCCCTGCGGGCAGGACCGTCTCGTCGATGTAGCGCTGGGCCTCTTGGGCCGACCAGAAGTCGATCCCGGCCAGTACCCAGGTGGCGATCCCGTCGGCGAGCCCGACCCGGTAGCTATCGACCAGGCGGGTCGTCGGGTTGCGGATCTCCACCACGATCCATTGGGCCGGTGGGCTGATCTTGGGCGGCGCGGCCCGTGGCGCCGACGGCTTGGGGAACGGGTCGGCGAACGGGTGCATGGCCGCCCCCCTCGAGGAATTAGGCGAGGCCCGGGAACTACCCATGTTCCCGGGCCCCTAATGGTTTCGGATTCTCAAGTTCCGATGCTGCCGTTCGATGGCTGCCTCGACAGCGTTTAAGCACTCAAGTCAGAAGGATCTACGTTGCGCTCTGCCGTTGAGCTACCCCGCCATGTGTGACGTCCAGACAGTCCCTGAACAACTCCGGCTGCAATACTTCGCCGTTCGATGCCTACTGTAGAACTCTTTGTCACATTTGGTGTTGCTACAACGTAAATGGGGCACTTCGTTTCCTCTCTGCTAGGCCCATATTACGTTTGGAGGCGGAGACCGGATTCGAACCGGCAACCTCACACGATGGTTGCCTGAGTGCGGTTGATTCGAGGAGCTGGGGCAAGGGGGTGCTGAGTTTGGAGCGAGAGTTTGACGAATGATCCGGTGGGGGGCTCTGCCAATTGAGCTACCCCGGCGCGGTGGCCCGATTGATATGCGGGCTGGAGCCGGGGGGAGGGATCGAACCTCCATCTTTCCCTGATGAATCCGGGGTACTGACGATGATGCTGAATCTGAGATTGGTTGCGCCCGCTCACTGGGGCGCGACCCCGTCGCTCAAACGGGGAGTAGGTGGGGCGGCGGGCACCGGGGAAGCGCGCCCGCCGCCGGTGTTCACTCGGCGAACAGGTAGTCGAAGATCACTGCGCCGTGCTCGACGTCGGTGACCTCGGCGCTGTTGGCCTGCTCGCGGGCGACCTGCACGGCCTCCCGGAGCTTGTCCACGCGCCGGGCCAGTTGCGCGACCCTGGTGGCCGGCAGCGCGCCGGAGAACTTCACCGTGGTCCAGTACCCGGCGACGGTGTCCTCGGTATACATCTGGACCTGCGCGGGGTGGCGGTCGGTCGCCTCGGCCAGGACGTGGTTGCGGGGCACCTTCTTGGTGCGGACGGTCTGCACCGGCTCGGTGGCCCAGCAGTTGGCGGCCTGGTCGAACGTCCAGGTCTCCGACGGGTCGAGCACCGGCAGCTTGCCGATGATGGTGGCGATGTCGGTGAGCTTCTTCTCGAGGAACAGCAGCGTGGTCACCGGCACGTTCGCCAGCAGCATCCGGCCGTCCACGACGACCTCACCGCGGGCACGGCAGTTCGCGGCGTCCTTGGTGGCCACGACGTCGATGAGTCGGGTGAGGTGGTCGGCGATGCCGTCCAGGACGGTGTCGGCCTTGATCTGGACCTTGGTCGCCTCCGACGGCAGCCGCTCGCCCTCGTCGTCGCGCGGCTGGTAGGTCCGGGCGATGCCCGACAGGAGCGGGGCCTTCTGGAGCTGGTGGTAGGCGTCGGTGACGGCACGGTCGACGCGGGTCTTGACGCCCTTCTCCACGGCGAGGATCTGGTTGAGCTGGGTCACGGCGGGGCCTTTCGCACGATGCGGGATCCGGGACGCAGACCGACGCGAACCGAACAGGCGGTGAGCATACGCACACATTGGGTGAAATCGTGCACAGGTTAGCGGCGCGTCGGGCGTGTGTCCGTTCCGCCCGGTTTATACGATCTGGCGTGTTCCTGGGTCGTGCACAGACCCCGGATCGCTGCACCACACGCCTCAAGGGAGACACATCGCGCCATGCTCAAGACCCACCTCACCATCCGGGTGCACTGCGACACCCCCGGCTGCCCCGCAGTTGCCGAACGCACCGTCGCCAACACCGACGTGCCCCGCTCCATGCTCGCCGGTGCCCGCCGCTCGATCGTCCGCCGCGACGGCTGGAAACTCGGCCGCCGCCTCATCGGCAGCGGCGAGGACGTCTGCCCGGCCTGCGTGCGCTCCCGCGACCTGGTCGGCCCGCACCCGGTCACCGTCACCGAACGCGCCGTCGCCCTGACCGGCGCGCCGACCGACTACCAATCCTCGGACTTCCCGAGCACCTCGCTCAACCCGCCGCCCGCCCCGACGGCGGCCCGAGCCGCAGTGCCCACCGCGTCCGCGCCGGTCACCGTGATTCGTCTGCCCGAAGGAGGCCACGCCGAGGAGACCGGCGGCCCGGTCGGCTTCGACCTGCTGGCCGCCAACCTGCGTTCGGCGGCCGACGACCGCCACCGAGCCCCCGAACCCGACGACGAACCCGACGACGGCGACCCGGCCGAGGACGATCCAGGGCTCACCGACGCCGAACTCGACGAGTTGTTCGACGCCGGACGCGAGGCACTCGACGCCGAGGGCTTGGAGGCCGACGACCCGCCCGAGGCGGCTGCCGAACTCGAGCCCGAACCCGCCACCGCCAGCGCGACGTAAACCGTCGGCAGCGGTCACAGTGGCGCCGAGCACCCCACCGCACCGCACCCCGCCCACCGACGCTGCGTAGGAGGCCCCCCGTATGGCCACCCCCGCCACGTCCCGCCGGCCCGGCCTGAGTCCTGACTCCCGGGCCGGCGGAGCACTCACCACCGCCGAAGCACCCGCGCGCCGCCGCGTACCCGCAGCGCCCCCCTCGACGCGCCCCACGCCGCCCTGCTGGGCCGACCCTGACCGCTGGTACGTCGACATCAGCCTCGGTCGGCCGGTCGCCGCCAGCCGCCTACGCGCGGCCGCCGCCGGATGCCGCCAGTGCCAGATCACCTGCCCGGCCAACTTCGCCCGGTGCGCCGCGACCCCGCCCAAGCTGTGCGCCGCCCGCTACGTCCTGGCCGGAAAGGTCGTGACCGTCAAGGGCAACCGCGTCGACCCCGAGCACTACATCAAGACCTCCCTGCGCGCCCTCAAAGCGCTCCCGGCCGGAGAGCCGCAGTGACATCCACACCCCGGCTGCGCCTGCTCTCCCTCGGCGCCGGAGTGCAGTCCACCGCCCTGGCTCTGCTGGCCACCGACGGCACCCTGCCGGACCTGGACGGGGCGATCTTCGCCGACACCGGCTGGGAACCGGCCGCCGTCTACGCCCACCTGGCGCGCCTTCACGCCGAGGTGCTGCGCCCCGCCGGCATCCCGCTCTACCGCGTCGCCAAGGGCAACCTACGCGCCGACGCCATCGACCCCGCCCACCGCTACGCCTCCGTGCCCTACTTCGTGCGCAACCCCGACGGCACCGAGGGCATGGGCCGCCGCCAGTGCACCAGCGAGTACAAACTCGCCCCCATCAACCGCAAGGTCCGCGAGCTCCTCGGCGCCGCACCGCCGCACTACCGGCGCGTCCCCAAGGGACGCCTAGCCGAGCAGTGGATCGGGTTCTCCACCGACGAGATCCACCGCGTCTCGGACAAGAGCCCCGTCCGCTACAGCCGCAAGCGCTACCCGCTGCTCGAACTCGGCATGTCTCGCAGCGACTGCCGCCGGTACCTCACCAGCCGAGGCTGGGGCGCGACCACCAAGAGCGCCTGCATCGGCTGCCCCTACCACGGCAACCGCCAATGGCGGGCGCTGCGCGACCAGCACCCGGCCGAGTGGGCCGACGCCGTCGAGTTCGACGCCGCCATCCGCAAGGGCGGCGCCCGCGGTCTGCCGCTGCACGGCGAGGCGTTCCTGCACCGTTCGCGGGTGCCGCTGGCGCTGGCCCCGATCGACCACGTCACCAGCGCCGAGTGGTCCGCCCGCCAGACCGACCTGCTCGAGGAACTCGCCGACCGGCGCGTCGAGCTCGCCGTCCTCGAGGACGGCGACCCCGACGGCTGCTCTCCGTATGGGTGCCGCTCCGGGCTGCCCGTGGCGTTACCCGCCCCGCCCCGCCGACCCGCCCGACCCCGCCCGCACCGGAGCCCACCGCATGACCGCTACACCACCTGGCTGCCGCCACCGCCACGGCACCCGCAACCGGTATGAGTACCGGCTCTGCCACGCCCCGTGCCGCTGCTCGGGCTGTCGGGCGGCGTGCGCCCGCTACGAACGCGACCGGATGACCGCGCTCCGCGCCGGACGGCCCTGGTCGGTGCCCGCCGAGGACGTCCGTGACCACCTGCGGGCGCTGCGCGCGGCCACCCACCTGCCGTGCGCGAACATCGCCGACCTGACCGGCGTGGACGAGCGCACCATCTGGGCGATCCTGTCGGGGGAGCGGGTCGGCTACGTCCAGACCGTCAACGCCGAGGCGATCTTCGCCCTGGAGCCGGCCACCACCACCCCGCACCGGGTGCCCGTCCTCGGTACCCACCGCCGGTTGCAGGCCCTGGCGGCCGCCGGGCACTCCCTGACCGGGCTCGCGCTGGCGCGGGGCCTGTCCCAGAACCTGCTCTCGGCGATGCTTCGCGTCCCGCAGCTACTGCTCTACACCTCCGCCCGGCTGGCCATCGACGTCTACGACGAGTACAGCACCGCCGACGGGGACTCCGGGCGCACCCGCGCCTACGCCGCACGCCGCCGCTGGGCACCGCCGGAGGCGTGGACCGATGAGACCATCGACGCCGCCGACGCCCGCCCCTGGGACGGGGTCCGGGTGTGCAGCCGCACCGAGGTCGACGAGATCAAGGTCGAGCGCCTCGTCCAGGGCGAACGCTTCGACCGGGTCACCATCGCCGAACGCCGCGCCGCCGTGGCGCTCATGCGGGAGCGTTACCGCCTCGATGACTTGCAGATCTCCGCGCGCACCGGCTGGCCCCGCGAGTCCATCCAACGCACCCGCGCCCTGCTCGGTCTGCCCCCGATCAGCGCCAGGCGGGCCGCGTGAGCACCGACCTGCGCGTCGGGTCGCTGTGCTCGGGCTTCGGCGGGCTGGACGAGGGGGTCCGCGCCGTCCTCGGTGGGCACCTGGCGTGGGTCGCCGACGTCGACGAGGGCGCCTGCGCGGTGCTCGCCCACCGCTACCCGGGCGTGCCCAACCTCGGCGACATCACGACCGTGGACTGGACCGCCGTGCTGCCGGTGCACGTGCTCACCGCCGGGTTCCCCTGCCAGGACGTCTCCCTCGCCGGTGCCCGCAAGGGCCTGCGCGAAGGGAACCGCTCCGGGATCTGGGCGAACGTGGCGATGGCCATCGACGAGCTGCGTCCGCAGCTTGTGGTGCTCGAGAACGTCAGGGGGCTGCTCAGTGCCGGAGCCGATAGCGACATGGAACCCTGCCCGTGGTGTCTGGGAGACCCAGGTGGTCAGCATGCTCTGCGGGCACTCGGTGCCGTACTTGGCGACCTGGCCGACCGCGGGTACGACGCGGCGTGGTGTGGTCTGGAAGCTGCCTCCGTGGGCGCCCCCCACGGCCGGTTCCGCGTCTTCGTCCTCGCCTGGCCATCTGCTGCCGACACCGGCGGCGTGGGACGGGGACCGGGGACCGGACTACGCGCGGATCAACCGGGGGGACTCCGGCGGGGACGACCTGGTGACGACGGTGGCCCGCCATCTGCGGGGCATCCCGCCGGCACCGGCGAGCGATCCGTTGCTGCCGACGCCGACGCCGAGCAACCCCAACGGCGGGGAGTCCCCGCAGACGTTCCTGGACCGGCAGCGGACGTATGCGGCCAGCCACGGGGGCTCGTATGCGGGTCCGCCGCTGGGGATGGTGGTGCGGATGCTGCCGACCCCGATGGCGCGCGACCACAAGGGGGCGGGCTACGGGACCGAGCCGGGGCGGCCGCTGTCGGAGACGGTGTTGGGCCGGTTGCTGCCGACCCCGACGGTGGTGGACTACAAGGGGTCGAACCCGCTCGAGCGCACCCGGGACGGCAAGCCGCGTCCGCTGGGCGACGACGACCTGCCGACGGCGGTGGAGCGGCTGTTTCCGACGCCGAGGGCCTCGGATGGTGCGAAGGGCTGCCCACAGCAGAGGGGCTCGTCCGGGGACATGATGCTCTCGCCGGTCGCGATCGCGCTGAGCAAGAACACCGTGTCGCTGCTGCCGACACCGACGGCGATGGACTCCCACGGCTCCCGCAACGCGACCTCGGGACGCCACAGCGAGACAGTCCACCATCCGGGCACGACGTTGACGGACTGGGCGTGGCAGCAGGCGGGGTGGACTGGGGACAGTACGCCGGGGCGATCGCCCGATGGGAAGCCCTGTCAGGACGTGCCGCTCCCGCTCCCACCATCGCCGGAACCCGAGGACAGCCCAAACTCTCCCCCGCCTTCGTCGAGTGGATGATGGGCCTGCCCGCCGGGTGGGTCACCGCCGTACCCGGCCTGACCCTCAACGGCCAGTTGAAGGTTCTCGGTAACGGGGTCGTGCCCCAGCAGGCCGCCGCCGCGCTGATCTGGCTGCTTGGGCAGCTCCCGCCGGAGGAGCCCGTGGCCGTCGCGCTGGCAGCGGGTGCGGCATGAGCAGGCTGCGCCGCGCGGGCGGCAAGTGGCGGCTGCTGGTCCACGAGTGGATCGGGGCCCAGCCCGATGGCACCACCTACGGCAGCGCCCACCACGTCACCAACGACCCCGCGTTCGGGGGTACCCACCCCGACACCGTGCACAGCCGCACCCACGTCCTGCCCGCCAGCACCGAGTTCGACGAGCTCGTCGTCGGCCGCTGGCTGCACGTCGAGCAGATGAACACCGGCCGCTGGTGGATGAACGTCGGCGGGGTCACCTTGTGGGTGGAGGTCGACCGGGACGGCCGACCCACACGGGTCACCACCTATCCCGCCGGGGAGTACGCCGACCCGGTGCCTGGCTGTGCCTACCGCGACGGTGACTCGTGAGCGCGGTCGTGGTGCGCGGCGACGCGCGCGCTCTGCCGCTACCGGACGCCTCGGTGGACCTGATCGTGACGTCGCCGCCGTACTTCGCGCTCCGCTCGTACACCGACGGCGGTGAGCACTACGACGGGCAGATCGGCTCCGAA
>WUUC01218500.1_pt1 | contig 21769 bp, 24 predicted proteins | sample 6278441 | NCBI WGS metagenome assembly WUUC01 (sample SAMN13675441, study PRJNA597444) | soil metagenome | isolation source: soil | place: USA: Washington | collected 2017-10
ATTGGAAAGCCCGAGCCCTTAAAGTGGCACTTGGTCGGTTGCTGGTCCAGGCGTATTGACCAAAAGCATAGGCTAGTTTACCGCGTTGATGAAGAGGAGGACGAGGTAGAAATCCTCTCCTGCCAAGATCATTACTAGCTACCAGCAAAGCCCGCTCACGCCAGATCGATAAATTCAATCTCCCGGATATAGGGTATAAATTCCTCGCCAGTATCGAATTCGGAAGCGTCTTCTTCCAGCAGTTTAAGGCTATGGCCGAGCAGCATCTCGAAAAGGCTTTGCAGGTTGCGCCCGCGCAGACGGATGCGGCGCGAGGAGAATACAAGTTCCAAAAAAATTTCATCATCTCGCGGCACCTCTAGCGATACTTCCACCAGGTAGGAATAGGGAAATCCCACGCGCTGGCCGCGGCGTGTGCGGATTTCCAGCATCAAATACTGCACCTCGTCGAGGCGCATTTGATCGTGCACCGCCTTGTTCGTGTCGATCGCCTGGCGTAGCTCGGCTAATTCGCGGTCGGTCGTTGTCTGTTTCAGGATGCGGTGAACTTTGTCATCCATGGGGCTCGACCTCCTCCCGTTCTTTGCCGCGGGTGAGTTTCTTCCCCACCCGTCCGGCGTAATCCCTTAAGTGATGCACCATCTGTGCATGCTGGCGGATGCGCTCCGCTCCTTTTTCCGCCAGAAACCCGATGCCCCGCTTCCTCTCCCCTGCGAGTTCTTGCGCGGAGAGCCTGACGCCCGAGCGCCCCGCCGCCCGCATCAACGCCGCCTTATCGTCGGTGTAGATTTTGGCGCTATCCTGGCCGCGGCTGACAGAGACATAAAGCTGCTCGCGTGACGCCGCGGGCCCCGAGGCAGTACTTTGCGCGATGAATACCCGTTTGACCGTCTTTCCCTGGGATGCATGGGACGTGGTGCAGTAACCGTGCGCCAGCTTGCCGAAATCCTGTGCTATGACGCGGCCCTTGCCGATATGAATACCGCCCTCGGGCGAAAAACCGTGCACGGTATAAAGCGCGCCGTTATTGAGCCGGTGTTTCCGGTCGGCCGTAAATCCGTTCTCCGTAATACGGATGGCATCGCCGGCCGCCAGGCGCAACGATGCGGGCCGGTAGACCTGAAAGCGCCCGGCATCCTCCAGGCTAAGCCGCTGCTGTTCCCCTTTACCGTTTACGACCTTCACCCCTTCGGTCCCGGCCTCAATGACCCGGCAGCGCTCCCCGCGTTGAAACCCTTTGGCGTTTTGCTGGAAGGTAACGACCAGGCCGGGGCGGTAATGGGCTGCGTCCCGCCGCTCGCTTTCCGTGAGCCGTAAGCTCTCATACCGCGTAAACTCCCGCTCTTCCTTCCCGAGCCGCCCATCGCGGCGCAACGTTTCCCGGATAAGCTCGGTCACCTTCGCCCCTTCCTGATGCGTCGGCGAAACGACCAGTGCGCTTTTCCCTTCCTTGACGGTTGCGAGGTAATCGGCGGCCAAGTGCTTATAGCGCTGCTCTTCCGGCATTTCGACCACCCCGGCCAGGCGGTCGTCTTTGCCGAGCTTATCCAAGGCCGAAAAGCCCCCTTCAAGATCGCCGCGTGACACCGCCTGCACTGCCTGCCGGTAAATGCCGCTCTGGCGCTTAATCTCCGTTAAGGCGACCGATTGGACGCCCCCGCGTTGGGAAAGGAGCCGCAGCGCGTCCCCGCGAGCGACGGCCCCATGCTGGCCGGTATCGCCCGAAAGGATGACGCGCGCCCCTTGCTCTTTGGCCACCTGAAAGACCCGATGCAATTCCTGGACGCCGAGTAAGCCGGCCTCGTCGACCCACATCACCTGGCCTTTAAGCTGCTGTTGCATCGCCGTGTCCTTCAACAGCCGGGCGACGGTTTCCGCATGCGTGAATCCCGCCTCGCGCAGGACCCCGCGAGAGGCCCCGGCCGAGGGGGCGAAGGTGAACACCTCCCGCCCCCCGGCCTGAATGGCGGCCACCGCTTCTTGCATCATGGTTGTTTTACCGGTGCCCGCCCCTCCCGAAATGGCCATGACCCGATCGGAACAATGGGCGACGTGCAGCACGGCGCGGCGCTGTTCCTTCCCCAGCCGTTCGGTTTGAATCTTCCAGGCGGGGGATAGCGCCGTGCAGCGCCCGCGGCCGTCCCGGGCGAAGTCGATCATCTCTCGCTCCTCCTGGAGGACCTGGCGCGAGGTGCAATAGCGTTCCCCCTGAAAGGTGCGCCACAGCAGGCCTCCGCCGGCGGAGGCCTCCCGCACCTCTTCCGGCGTCACCGAGCCCACGCCGCGGCGCAGGGCGGCCTCCAGGAGCGCCTTTTCCGAAACGGCGGAGGACCGCTCGAAAAGATGCTCTTGGGCATGGGCCAGCGCGGCCGCGGCGGAGACGCCGGCGTGCTGGCCCATGCCCGCCTGCCCGAGATCGGCGAGCTCCGCGGCCGACAGCCGGCCCCGCCATTCGGCCAGCAGCTCCTTGCTGCTCAGCTCGGGGCGCTTGTGCTCTCGGGTTTTCGCGCCGAGCGCGTCTTTTCCCTTCGCGTCGGTGATGCCGCGGCGCTTGGCCGTCTCCTCGATCTGCGCCTGCCGGCGCGAAAAGCGCTCGATGTGCTCGCGGGAAATCCCGGCAATCTCCCATCCCTTCCCGTGGCGCGCGATGCCATAGCCAAGGTCATGCAGGCCCCGGGCGAGCCGGGCGTGAAAGGCCGCCTCGTAATAGCGGGCATCCTTTTGCAGATCGCCGAATTGGCCCGCCTTCCAGCGCTTTTCCTTGCCGTCATAGGTGGCGTTAAAGGCGAAGCAATGGGCGTGCAAATGCGGGTCGGGAATGCCGCCGACCGGGCGGCCGGTGAAATGGACGAACTCGGCCCATATCAGATTGCCGGAGGTGCGGTCCTGGGATAGGCCCTTGCGGCCCCGTACCCGGGTTTTCATCGCCGTTTCCACCTCGCGCATCGTCGCGTCCACAGCCGCGCGGAGGGTATCGAGGATGCGCGTATCCCCGTTTAAGGCATGGATAAGGGAAACGCTTTTAGGCGCATGAAAATTAAGGTCGTAGCCTATTCGCCGGTTATCCTTGGTCCTGGCGGTCAACCGCTCCCCGGTTTGCGGGTTGATGTTGTCGCACAGGGCGGAGAAGCTGTCCTTTTCTACCAACCCGGAAAGGCCGAGGCGCAACGCGCCGAGGCCCGCCCACCGTCCCGGTGTCTCCTGGCCGTGGCTATAGTAATCTTCACGCGAAAGCCCTTGCGTATAGTAGGACTTCGCCGCCGCCGCACTGGCGCAGGTGTTCATTCTCAGCATGCAACCTCAGCTAGCATACTCGCCCGAAAGTTTAAAGCACCATGTTGCCTACAACTTATCAACAACCTACTCATTATAATTCAGACATCTCCCCTAAGCACAGCTTAGGAATGGTATAGGTGCGTAGGTTGACGAGGCAAAGAGAGGACCACGGGACGGTAGGAGCGGAGCGGAAGGAGCGCCGGCTGCCGCCGCCTTAGACTCGTAGGGGTAGCCTATCCGTCAGGCGTTAGGTTTCCGGGAACGTTATGACACTTGAATAGCAAGCCGGCCGGGTTCGCCGCCAAGGGAAGGGCCACAAGGAGGCGAATTCGCCCTTGGCCGCCCGTTCTAGGCCCAAAAGGACCTAGGGAGGGCTAAGGTCTGCCCGGGAGCACCGGGCCGCTAGCGATCGCCGCCGTCCGCCCTGCACGCATGTTAGAATTAAGCGCAAATGCTAAACCTGTTCCGCAGGAAGCCGCGCCCTCCGGAGCCCGTAGTCGAGCCGTTCAGCCTGGATGCTCCCCTGCTCCACCTCTCCCCCAGTGATGCCTGGCGCATTCGGGACGCGTGCGAGGGCGTGCAGATATTTGGCGGCACAGGTTCGGGGAAAACCAGCGGCAGCGGCCGAGCGCTGGCGAAAACCTACCTTGCGGCTGGATTTGGCGGCCTGGTATTGACCGCCAAACCCGACGAGCGGCGATTATGGGAGGAGTACGCCCGTGAGACGGGCCGGCTGGAGCATTTGCGGATGATCTCACCGGCGCAACCGTGGCGGTTTAACTTCATGGATTACGAGGTCCAGCGCCCAGGTGCCGGAGCCGGCTTGACGGAAAACATCGTCGGCTTGTTCTCCCACGTGCTGGAATTGGCCGAGCGCAAGCGCGGAGGCGGCAGCAATGAGGAATACTGGCAGCGCACGCTAAAACAGCTTCTTCGCAATACGATTGACCTGGTAATCCTCGCAACGGGCCAGCTTTCTCTTTCCGATATCTACCAGGTGATTATCTCGGCCCCGCAAGATTTGGAACAGGTCGAGGCCGGGGGCTGGCAAGCGTCCTCGAAGTGCTTCCGCTATATTTCCGAAGTCTATGCTAGGAAAGAGGAGCTTTCCGAGTCAAGAAGTCACGACTTCGAGTTGACCGCGCATTTTTGGCTCCAGGAATTCCCGGGCCTGGCAGAAAAGACGCGCTCCATTATTGTTAGCACCTTTACCAGTATGGCCGATTCCTTTTTGCGCGGCCCCATTCGGGATATGTTTTGTACTTCAACCAATATCACCCCTGACCTTTCCATGCATGGTGCGATTATCGTGTTGGATTTGCCGGTGAAAGAGTTTTCGGAGGTCGGGCAATTCGCTCAGGCTCTCTTTAAATATATCTGGCAAAAAACCATGGAACGGCGGGATATTGGCGAAAATCCGAGGCCGGTGTTTTTGTGGGCCGACGAATCGCAATTCTTTGTGAACTCCTATGATGCGCTGTTCCAATCTACGGCCCGCAGCTCACGGACATGCACCGTCTACTTAACTCAAAATCTTCCAAGCTACCTTTCCGCCATGGGAAGCGGCGACCGTGGCAAGGCAGAAGCCGACGCTTTGCTAGGCAACCTTCAAACCAAGATTTTCCACGCTAACGGCGACACAACGACCAATCAATATGCCGCCGACGTGATCGCGCAGACATGGCAAATGCGGGCCAGTTTCAGCGCCGGACACGGCGAACAAGCCCGAGGCCCAGGCAAACAGCAAAACCAGGGGAGCGGCAAGAATACAAGCGCGGGCGCGAGCGAGCAGCTTGCCTACCAGGTTCTGCCGGGAGAGTTCACGACCTTACGCAAAGGAGGACCGGACAATAATCTAACCGTAGATGCCGTCATTTTCCAGGGTGGGCGGGTATGGAATGCTACCGGGAAAAATTATCTTATGACCGCCTTTAACCAATTGTTTTGAGGAGGGATTATGGCCGAGCACGAGCAGCAAAATGCCTTTGCCAACAGCATTCCCAACTCTGAAGCGGCACGCAGTTGGGGTTTATTCGCCATGTTTACCTTATCACTGCCGGCTGAAGTGATTCTCCGGCGAAATTTTGGGGAGCGCTATTTTCAAAACTTCTTTGTCCTCGTTGCTTTTCTGCTCCTCCTAGTTCTGAATTCCGCCGGCGAGGTTGCCGGTAAGATCGGCTCAGCCGCCCGCCAGATTCGCGGCCAGGACCGGGCCGAGGAGCCCGCGGCCGAGGAATCCGGGTATCCCGTGGAAGATAGCCAGGAGGAAGAGGAGGAAGGCCCCGCGGGACCCAAGGGAAGCGCCGAGACCGAGGAGCCCGCTGAAGTGGACGAAACCCCGCTGACGGGAATGTTTGCCGGACTGTTTCTTCTATTGTCTATCGGGCATCGCATTCATGGCGCTTTCCGCCGGATGCGGGGCAAGCGCTGGCATAGCTACAGTTCAGGGGAATCCTGGCTTGCGCTTGGCCCATTATCGGAAGAACGAACCCAGCTCTATATCGAGCCCCTGTTGCTTGTGCTCATTAGCCAGATAATCCAGCCGATGGATGGGATGCTAGGCGGCTTTTTGATGTTTTCCGGTTTTGCCCTCTTGATTAAGGAGCATTGGCGGGCTCACATTATCCGGGAGAAATTCCTAGATACCATCGACGCGCAAATAGAGGCGCAGTACCTTCAGGCGGCCGTTGTCGAGGAGCGCCCGAGCCGGGAAACAGAAGGCTTTAAGGTTGTGGGAGCCGTCCCTTTGCGTACCCGGCGCGAGCGCGAGCGCCTAGTAGAGCTTGGCGGAGCCCTGGAGGCGATTTCAGGCGGCCAGGTGCTCCCGGTAGCGCCATTCAAGCCTGCCTCGGCCCCAGACCTCGACCGGACCCAGAGGGGCAGTTAAGGGTGCTGCGGCGCGAGCCGGTCCGGCTCGCGCCGTCAGTGCTATACTCGGGGCCGTGGCCCCTCTGCGCATCCCGCCCCGAACCTTGCTTGCCCGCTTTCAGTTGAGAAGTTTTTCCGGTCTGCTATGTTTTCCTGACAGGGAGGCGTGGGCATGAAAATGACCGATTTTGAGGAAGCGCCGGAGAATCAGCGCGAGATTACCGGCCCAACCAGAGCACAGCTTAAACTTATCGAGACAGCCGCACAACTCCGCGAACGACCCGACCAAGAATTCGAGGACCGCGCCTTTGCGGCCCGGGAGCTGGTACAAGCTACCCTCCCCCACTCTGAACCGCTCGCAAATCTCCCTATCTGGTCTCGCGCCAACGGGAATTATACGTTGGCAATCCGGCCAGGATTCATGCTCAATCGCAAAACCGGTCAGCAAGAAAATCTCGGCTATCCTTACGGGAGCATTCCTCGCCTCTTGCTCTTTTGGATTACCACCGAGGCGGTGCGCCAGAAATCGCAACATTTGGAATTGGGCGGCTCGCTTAATGGCTTCTTACGAAGTATTGGTCTTAATCCAGCTACTGGCGGCGGGCCTCGTAGTGACGCTAAGCGCTTGCAGAACCAAATGGAGCGGCTTTTCCGGGCATCGATTAGCTTCGACTATGCCGACGACCGCCAAAACCGGTGGATTAATATGGAGATCACCGCCGAAGGGCAATTATTTTGGGACCCTAAAGAGCCCGAGCAGTTCGGTTTATGGGATAGCTGGATTAAGTTGGGCGAGCGGTTTTTCCAGGCGATCACCACGCGTCCTTTCCCTGTCGATCTTCGTGTTTTGCGTGCTCTGAAACAGTCACCGCTGGCGCTCGATCTTTACGCTTGGCTCGTTCACAAAAATTACGCCGCTTCCGCGAAGGGCCGCCCTATCTTTGTCGATTGGAAGGGCTTAGAAGCTCAGCTCGGCGGGGAGTATGAGCGGACCCGGGATTTTCGCCGAGCTGCCCGCAATGCGCTAAAGACAATTACCCTACTTCATGACGGTCGGCCCCTTGAGGAGGCGGAGAACGGCTTACGTATCCTCCCCGGCCGCTTGCTTGTAGCTCCCAAACTGACCTAACCAACCTTCCTCTCTCCCAGAGACGCTTCCTGTGCGAAAGCCTGTGGATTTAAGAAGTTTTCCACGGTGAAACGGTCGCGCCCTCCATGGCGGTACGGTGAAACGGTCGCGCCCTCCGTGGCGGTACGGTGAAACGGTCGCGCCCTATACCCTCTAAGCTACTCTATTGAAATAACAAATGTCCGTTTGCCGAGTACGGTGAAACGGTCGCGCCCACGGTGAAACGGTCGCGCTTGCGCTTCGGTGCAACGGTTCCTCTCACGGTGAAACGGTCGCGCCCCCCACGGTGAAACGGTCGCACTTACCTATAGACTATCTACCTATAGATAAAAAAACCTGTAGTAGGCTGCCCCTCCTTGTGGAAAAGTCTCACCTGCCAAACACCCCAATAGCAAAATAGTGCCTTCTCCAAGGATAACCAGCGTTCGCTAACGCTCACGAGATGAAATCATTCCCGCCTTGCTCGCAAGCTCGCCACGGCGGGAAAAGAAAAGGCGGATTTCAGGTAAAAGAGCGGGAAGGCACCGCTTTGCCTCCTGTGCCGTTAAACTGCCCTGGGACGGCCCCAGGGGCTCCAAAGAAACGCCGCCAGGTAGAGAGGAGGCATTTACCTCTCAACGCGCTCTAGGCGCTTCAGGAGGGCTCCCAGGCGCATAAACCGTAGATTCCGCCCACCCAATCGTGAAATTTTCACGCAGGAGACCCTACCTATTCTCTCCTGCGCGACTTTCTGAGACAAGATCGAGTGCCCGGCTGCCCTGAAAAAGCCAGATTTCCGGGTAGGGGCGCTGTGAGGGGCGCCAGCCGCCAGCCGAGAATCCCGCCTTCAACGTTGAGTCCGCCGCCGGCCGCGGCCGAGTTTGCCGGGCGGCCAGGCGGCCGGCAGTGGCTTGTCTACCGTTAAATGCCCGAAACCGGCCTTTCCTTTGTTCGGCGTCCTCGGGAAAAACCACGCCGCGGTGCGGCGTGACAGCGATTGCGGCAAAGCATGCCGAGTTGAACAAATTCCCGTTTTTCCTGTCGCATTCGAGCGTAACGCTGACACGTGAGTTTCACCCACCGGATACTTTCAAAGGCCCGCCTGCGAAATCGCGGCACTCTAACAGGGCGAACGGCCCTGTTCTCTCCATGGTGGAGAGCTTTGAGCGGATGCCGCCGCAGAAGAGGCGTGTATGTGTCGTCGAAAATGGGTGTTTGTTGCCGTGTTCCTCCTTTTCGTGGTCCCGTTGCCGAGCGTCGCCGCCAGCCGTGCCCGGCCGCAGAACCCCCCCGGCCTCCTGGTCGCGATCTGGCAACGCCTTTGCGAGGCGGTTCCGGCGCTCGGCCTGCTCGTCAAGGATGACGGCGGCGGCAGCATGGACCCCGACGGTGCCCCGGCTCCCCTCCCCCGCCCACAGGGCGGCGGAACAATGGACCCGGACGGCTAGGAACTCCGTTCCCCTCCTTTGCCGGGGCCTTCCATGCGTCTACGCCGGGGGGCCCCGGCGTCTTTTGTCCCCGATCATCGAGCAGCGGCAACTTTTTCTTGAAGACTTGCCTTATGCTCCAGCATTACAGGAGGGGAAAAAATGCCCGAGGACGACAGCCGCCACCTGACGGAAGCCACGATGCAGCGCTTTCTTCAGGGAACTTTGTCCGATGAGGACACTACGGCACTGATGCGGCACCTGCTCTCGCAATGCACCGATTGCCTGGAGGTCGCACTTGCCACCGGTGCGGATGAGGGCTTTATTGTGGGCTCGGATGGAGATTTCCGCCCGGAGCGTGTCCCGGAAGGCGTGGAATATCGGGAGGCCTTTCTTGCCGTGCTGCGTAGCGGCGAGGAGCAGCCCATGCGTCTAGCTCAGGAGAAATTGCGGGCTATCGGGCTTTTTGCAGCCCTGGAGGAGCTGCCGCCGGATAAACGCCTATCGGCCATCCGAACGCAAAAGCGTTTTCAGACCTGGGGCCTGTTTGACCGGTTGCTCGCCAAATACCCGGAATATTCCCGCCATAATCCGCAGGATGGCGTAAACCTCGTTACCCTGGCCCTCGCCGTGGTCGAATCACTGGAGGATTTCCGGCCGGCGTTACTTGCCGATTTCCACGCCCAAGCGCTCGGAGCGCTTTGTAACGCCAAGCGCCTGGCCGCCGATTTCGATGGAGCCAAGGCAGCTCTCCGCAGCGCGTGGGAAATGCTCCGGGAGGGGACTGGCGAGCCGCTCGAGGATGCGCATCTTGTTAGCCTCGAGGCGTCTTTGCTCCGCGATTTGGGGAAGCTCGAAGAGTCGGCAGCACTCCTCAACAAGGCTCTGAGCATCTATGAGAGTGCCGGGGATACCGGCCGGCAGGCGCGGACGCTGATCAAGCAGGCCAATGCGATTGGCTATATCGAGCCTACCCAAGCCGTTCCTCTCCTCCAATCCGCCCTTGCCCTCCTCGGCGCGGCCGAGGAGCCGCGGCTTGAACTATGCGCCCGGCATAATCTGATTTGGTTCTTGAACGATGCCGGCCAGCATCGCGAAGCCCTTGCCCTGTTGGAGATATCGCGCCCGCTTTACTCGGCCTTCGCTGACCCTTGGACTCAGCTTCGGCTCCATTGGCTCGAAGGCCGGATAGCCCGCGCCCTGGGGGATATCGCGGAGGCAGAGGCTACCTTCCGCCTTGTCTGGTACGACTTTGAGGCACGGGGCATGCTGTACGAGCTAACCCTTGTTTCCATCGACCTGGCCGAGGTCTATAGCGCTCGCCGGCGCTACAAGCGGGCCATGCGGATGGCGCAGGACCTCCTCCCCGTCCTGGAACGGTGGGGGATGCATGCCGAAGGCCGCGCCGTTTGGATGTTGTTTCGCGATACCTTGGCCAAGCAAGCCCGGGAAAAGCTCGCACTGAACGCGGCCGCATTCACCCAGGCGGCGCAGTACTACCACCGGGCATGGTTCCGCCCGCTCGAAACCTCCAAGCCCTGACCTTCCGCCGCGGCCGCCGTATCTTCCTGGGGGTGCTCCCCCTTGGGGATGCGCTTGCCCTCAAGAATTCCCGGACTAGAAAAACCGATGTTCCGAAAGCGCCACAAATCAGGCGCAACACCGGCGGGAATGGCCAATTCGTGCCACCCAAACGGAAAAAGAGGGCCTATCCTTAACCGTAGTGGGGGAAATCCTGGTCCATGGCGGACCTCGCGGAAGCCCGCCCCCCCTCGAAAGGAGCGTCTTCCCTATGCGTCGTCCCCTCCTTCTTGCCCTCTTTCTTATCCTCCTCCTCGCCGCCGGGCCTGCAACTGCAGGCCCCCGAGCGGCTTCATCCCCGCCGCCTTCGTTCCTCGCCCAGTTGTGGGAGCAGGTCAAGTTAGTGCTGCCGCTGCTTGCACCCTTGCCGCCCGCGCCGGCCGATCAGAGCCCGGGGGCGACCGATAGCGGTGCTTCGGAGCTCGGGCTAGGGCTTGACCCGAACGGCTAGTTCGTTCCCAGCGCCTCCGCGCGCCTGGCCGGCCGGCACGTAAAGACGTGCCGGCCGGCATCTCCTCATTCTTGCTGTCCCGCAATAAGCTGTCGGCTCACCAGTAGTAGCGGAGGGCTTCCTTCGGGGGACTATGAGCGAAACCATTGGAACCAGGCACCTTGACCGGAAGTTTCTGCTTGCCTTAAGCCGCGGCGAGCTGCCGCTGCACATCCTTGCGAAGATGAGCCTTGAGCATCTGGCCGAGCTTTGCCCCCATTGCCGTAAGGAGATCTTGGCCGTACAGAGCCAGATTGCCGGGGGAGAGGCATCCGTCCATATGGTGCATGCCGTGCTTAAAAACAGATTGGCCGAGCTGAAGCGCCAACACCGCCGGGCCGAGCAGGACCTTAAGTTTCTCCTGGACCTTTCACCGGAGAAGAGAATCGACAAAATCCAACGGGGTCGGCAGCGTTTCAAGGGCTCGCATTTGGTGCATCTCCTACTCCGGCAGGCCGAGCAATATTTCACCGGAGCGCCGGATAAAGCGCAGCACTTCGCCCATATAGCGCAATTGGTGGTGCGCCACTCCCCCGCCGCGTCGGCCGCCTTTGAACTCGACGCCCTGATTTATGCCTATATGGGCAATGCGTCCCGCTCCGCCGGCAATCTGAGGGAAGCAGATGCTTACTTCCAGGATGCCCGCCGGTTTGCGCAGCATTTCGCCACCGAGCCGGCCACCTTGGGGAGAATCGACGAGCTGGAAGGCTCCCTGCGAAAGGACCAGCGGCGTTTCGCGCAAGCCGAAGAGCTGTTCTCCCGCGCCCTCATGCTGTACGGGATGAGTGGCGGTTACGTGGCTGAGATTGGCCGCGTGCTCGTGAATCTGGGCGATCTCTATTACGTGCAGGGCAAGCCCGCCGCGGCCGCGCAAACGACCCGCTTTTCTCTTCAGATTCTCTCGCCTAACCTGCATCCCAGGCTTTACCTGGTTGCCCGCTACAATCTGGCCCTCCAGCTTGCCGATGCCGGAAACTATGAGGACGCCGCACTCATCCTTGAAACCGAGGCAGCACTTTTCGCGCAGGTCCAGGAGCCCTGGTTGCAGCTCCGGCTGCTCTGCGTGCGGGCCAAGATCACCGACGCGCGGGGCGACAGGGACACCGCGCTGGCGCTCTTCCTTGAAGCTCGGGAGGGGTTTATCCCCCTGGGCATCGGCTTTGACGTGGCCATCGTCTCGATGGAGCTTGCCCTGCTCCACCTGCGCGCCGGGAACACCGCGGCCGTAAAGGCCCTGGCCGAAGAGATGGCACCCCTCTTTCAGGCCCAGGACGTGCACCGCGAGGCGATGGCCGCCCTTCTTCTTTTTCAACAGGCCGTCCAGCAGGAGACAGCAACGGTCGAGCTGGCCGAGGAGCTGGCCGCCTACCTCAAACGTGCCCGCGAGAATCCCGCTTTGCGCTTTGCCCGCCGCCGCAAAAGGCAGATAGAAAGCTAGAAAGGTACGAACCTGGCAACCCAGCTTGCTAGATATCTAGCAAGCTGGGTTGCCAGGTTGGCGTTAAGCTGGTGACCAGGAAAGCTTGCTAGATAGGAACCTGGTATGCTAGAAAGCTGGTTATCTAGAAGGGAAGGAACCTAGGCCCCATGGACGTCATCAGCTTTTTGGCTCAGAAGGGCGGCACCGGGAAAACGACGTTGGCCCTGCATTGCGCCGTAGCCGAAGAAATGACCCACGGCACGCGGGTTGCCGTCCTGGACATTGACCCCCAGGGCTCCGCCGCATCTTGGGGACGTCGCCGGCAGGCGGCCGGCGGCCCCGAAGTGTTGCGGGCAAACGCGAAGGACATGCCGGCCGCGATCGCGGCGGCCCGAGCGGCGGGGTTTGGCATGCTCATCATCGACACCATGCCCCATGTCGAGCAGCCCGCGGCCGACGCCGCCCGGGCCGCTGACCTGGTGGTGATTCCTTGCGGGCCTTCCGTCCTCGACATCGAGGCGATCGGCGCAACGATCGACATCGCCCAGGCGCTCGGCAAGCCGCCGCTCATCGTCCTGAACCAGGGCCGCCCGGGGTCCCCGGTGCAGCAGAAGGCCGCCCAGGTCCTTTCCGGCTACGGGGCTCCCGTTTGCCCGCACGCCATCATGCGCCGTGCCGCCCTGGCCGACGCCTTCACCGACGGCCGCGCTGTCCTGGAGGTGGAGCCGAATGGCAAAGCCGCTGCCGAAATTCTGGCCGCCTGGGGCTGGATACGTCACCATTTGAGGAAGGAGTAAAATTTATGGCAAAACGTGGCGCGGCGGATTTGTCCGTCTTCAGCGTCCGGACGCCGGCACCTGCGCCGGTAGCTCAGCCACCGGTAGCGGCGACGGAGTCGCGGGACTACATCAAGAAGGCGAGCAAGATCACGCGGCAGGCGGACAAGCAACTCGCCATGCTCAGCATCGAGGCGGACAAGCACGAATACGAGCTTGTCGCGGAGGCCCTGAATCTGCTGTTTCAGAAGTACGGCAAGCCGCCAGTAGCCTAAAAGCTAGAAAGCTTCCTTTCTTCCTTGGAAGCTTTCCGGTAATCTAGTTTTCTGGCTTGCTGGTTTGATAGGTTACCGGAAACGTATGTTATGATTGGGGCAGGAGGTACCGCCATGCCCCGCCCCCGCCTGCATGAAGACCGTCCCCTCACCGCCACCGAGCGCGTCCAGCGCTTCCGTTCCCAGATCGGCCATCGCCGGCTGGATTTGCGGGTCGATCTCGTCGAGCATGACCAGGTGGAGCGGTTTGCTCAGCACTGGGATTGCTCGCGCCAGGAGGTCTTCAAGATCGCTTTCCGAGCCTGTCTGCCGGCGATGAAGCGGGCCGCTTCGCCCCGGGAGGCCTTTGACCTGGTGCGCGATGCCCTGGAGGCCGCCGGGGTCGCATAACGTTTCCGGGAACGATAAGAGCGCCTGCCGCCCGCAAAGTCGGGCAAGGGCGCAAAGAGGGGTAAAAACGGGCTCCTTTTTAGAGTTACTGCATCTCCAGGCAGAGGTATTGGTAGGAACGCAATACGCGTTGCCATTATCTACCTCATGGAGGCATCAAATTTTGGAAATTTGGATAGCAGCTATTTCGCTTGCGGTCGCGATAATCGACCTCATCCTCAGCCATTGCCGCCAGCCCCAGCGCTAGCGGCGGGGCAAGCAAGCCCTCTCCCTGGTAAATGCCGGGAGAGGGCTTGCACGTTCACCTATCTGGCTCGTGGATGAGACTATCTGCATAGGGTACTTTCGGCTAAAGTTCCGTTCTCAGGAAGCAAAGCTAGGTCGTCGCTCTCGTCCTCGATGAACTCACCCTTTCGGATGCGTTCCCACAATTCAGGGGTATGGCAATGCCGGGGACCCTCTGCAAAAGCATTCTCTATGATTTTCTCCAAGAAATCGGCTTGCTCTTCCTGTTCCTGATCGGCGGCGCTCCCCGCCCGGCCCTTAATCCACAAAGGCTTGTGCCGGTTCTTCATCCCGCATGGCCACGGTTTGCGGTCCTCCCTGGTGGGGGAGGGATAGCTTAGCCGTCTCTTCGTTCACCTCCCGGCAGATACGCTCCAGGTCTTCTGCCGTGAAGGCGTCGCCCCGCTTCCTTAGCTCGCGGTCCATCGCGCGGAGGGTTTTGCTGATAAGTTCATCCAATGTCATAATGCATCTCTAGTTACTATTATCCTCTCGGGCAATATCGGCTCAGCCCGTTTTTAACCTTTGCAGCATTAAGAGACAATCAAATCCTGATGCGCTCGATCTCATCGAGCCGGCTTAACGTCTAGCGCCTGCGAATGACTCCTATTCATTGGAGAGTGTTTCGGAAATGACCATGTGCATAAGGGCCTTTGTGCTTCGCCATAAAGCCGGCAATGGCCCGATCTCGTATATAATCGAGAAGACCGCGCGCAACGATGTCGGCTTGTACTTTCGGCTCTAGCGCCTCAAGGCAGAGAGCCAGAGCATGGGGAAGGGTGAGTGTCAGCATTTTTTCATCCATTGGCAGGCCATGCTTCTACAAATGCCGTAATCGGAATAACGCCGGGAAGTTAAATCCAAGGGAGGCCGAAGCCCCTAACTTCCTTGCTTGCGGTATGCGCTGTGGTGATGTCACCACACGCAAAGAACCAATGCTCGTGGCTAAACACGTAAACCCAGTAATTGCCGGGGAGGGTCCCCAATGCGTTGCCCGCCATCCATGCTCCGCTCAAAGTCCGTGCTCTCGGCGTTGCTCGCCCTCATCCTCGCATCCGCCGGATGTTCCACGGCCGACCTCAAGGGCCAAGCCGACATTCTCAAAGGGCGGGCCGTCGAGATCGCAGGGCAGAAGCTCCGCCAGCAAGCCGAAGGCAAGCTCGGACTGAAAGACGAGTTCGCCCAGCGCGCCATGTCCCGCGAGGACAAGCGCCGCGCCGCCCAAGCCCGTACCATCCTGGAGCGGCCGGGCCTGCGGCCTCCGGAGGTCTACAACCCCTCGGACGCCGCCGGCAAGGCGCGGCATCTTGCGCGCTTCCGGGACGCCATGCAGGCCGTCAAGGGCAAAAAGACCGTCACTGACGCCGATCTGGTCCGCATCGCCCGCGCCATGACGCCCTTCCTGCGCTACCTGGCCACCCAGGAGGAGCCGCCCAATGCCCTGACCGTGTTTCCGGGTGAACACATTGGCGTCACCCTTCAGTCCTATTGCATGGACCGCCACGCCCCAGGTCCCCATGCTGGAGAGAAGTTGCAGCTCGTCTCTACCGGCAAGCTGATCGACCCGGAAGGGCGGGAATTGTACGGGGCGCTGATGGAATACTCGGCCCGCCACACCGAGAACCGCAGCGCGGTGCAAAACCTGGTCTGGGGCATGCGGCACGCCGACGAGCAAACCCCCTTTGTCCGCACCCTCGCCCCCAACCAGCGGGCCATGCTGGACAAGGTGCGTCCCGGCATGGCGGCACAGTGGAGCGCCTATGTCGAGCGCCAGCAGGCCAAAGGCCAGCGCGACCGCCTCAAGCGCGAGCTTTACCAGCGCGAGCTTTACCAGCGCGCACTTGCCCAGGTCGAGGCGAAGTCCGGTCAACGCCTGCCGCCTCCCTCCTCCTCCGGCTATGCGGTCACCGACGTTCGCTCCGCCCTTTCCGCTCTCACCCGGCTGACGCCTGAGGGAGAGATGACCCCCGACAGCGAATACACCTTGCTCACGCCGGGGGTTGCCGCTCGCGCCGTGGCCGGCGGTATTAGCCCCGTCAAGCTGGAATTGGCGAATGGCGGCTGCGACCCCTTTACCTTCAACGGGGCCGATTTTGCCGGCCAGTCCACCCGCTACAGCCAGCGCCTCGCTTTGGGCGGCATCCTCACCTTCGAGCCCCTGTCCGCCCAGCTTGCCGTCCGCCAGCCTGCGGGCACGCTCTTCCATCCTCCCTGGGAGAGAGCGGCTTTCCAGGCCCTAAGAGGGCAGATTCAGCGCAGCATCGTGGCGGGCACGCTCTCGGCGGGCGGGCAGGCGCTGGGCCAGCGCCTGATGATGGTTCCAAATCCCTGGTTCATCGCGGCGGGAGTCGCCACCTACACGGCCAGCCGCTACCTGCCGCCCCTCCTAGTCTCCATTCACCTGGCCGAGGAAGCCCCACCCCCGGACCGCGCCCGGCCCGGGGCCGCCGCCGGCGCGGAGGCGGGACGTGCCATCGCTACGGCTTCCGGTGGCCCCTGCAAGCCGGAGGACCCGGACGAGGACCCGGAGGATGGAGGCGAAGGACGGGATAAGATCAAGATAGGCGAAAAGGAACTTCAGGACGTTATCGAGAAACACACAGAAGGAGGGACGCAAAATACTCCCGATAAAAGCACTTTCAAAAAAGGAATAGATATAAGGAGGCTAATTCAAGAGGCTGAGCGTGAAAGCCCTGTCAAGCAACCCAACGGTCGAATGCGCCGTACAGTTACAGCCGATCGTGAAATCGGTATTGACTTAAACGGAAAACCGACACGTACTTACACCGTAATCACCAATCCCGATGGCTCCCTAGTAACGGCGCATCCGGGGCTTCCAAGGGTTTTCTAGGTATGGGCATCGATGTGCGGCTACAAACACAAAGGGGCGACCCCGTAGATTATGTTGGGGACCGCCCCGGCAACTTGCCTTATTTCCTTGAGACGTTTTATGATGATATCAAGGAGAGAAATTATTATTTTCTTCAAGGGATTGACCCATATGGAGATACTATTTTCAATAGCCTTCAGATGCTGCGCTTCCTTGAGGAGTGGGATTGGTTGACGGCGAAGGCCTCCACCAACGAAGAGCGGGAGTTTCTAGCCAAGGTCCGGCGCATGGCGGAGCGGTGCCGCGACGAGGTGCACCTTTACCTAAAGTTCATCGGGGACTGAGCTAAATCCTGATGCGTTCGATCTCATCAAGCGTCAAATCATCGTCCGTGCGGTCATAAAGTTGCGTCGTCTTGGTGGAGGCGTGGCCGGCGATCGCCGCGGCCTTATCCAGGGTCCCCCCATTGGCGAGATAGTCCGTAATTCCCGTCGCCCGGAAGGTATGGCAGGAGATTTCCTCGGGCAGGCCGGCGGCGCATGCCCGGCGCTTGACCATTTTGAGCACGTCCCGCCGGTCCATCGCCCGGCCTGTCAGCTCGCCGCTTCCGCCCCGCGCGGAGCGGAACAGCGGGCCGTCGCGATCGTCGCCAATCCCGGCCGCTGCCAGATAGGCGTCTACGGCTTCCGCGGCCTTGTGATGGGCGGGGACCCGGTGATGCCGGCCGCCCTTTTCCTGGAGGATGAACCAGGCCCGGCGGCCCTGGCTGTAATAGTCCCGCACCCGCATGCCCACCAGCGCGCCGACGCGCGAAAAACTGTAGGTCATCACGGCCAGGACGGCGCGATCGCGCAGGCCGACCACGGAGGAAAGATCGATCGAGCCCAAAAGTTGCCGTGCGTCCTCCTCGAACAGGACCGGCGTTTTCCCTTTCCTCACACTATGTTTCGGCCCGCGAACGCTGGACGCGGGGTTGTAGGGGAGGACCTGGCCCGTGACCAGGTAATCAAAGAGCATCCGGAGCGCCGCCAGGTGTTGCTTGACCGATGGCGGGGCGAGTTCGCGCCCCAGGCCCTCGATATAGGCTGCCACCATGACCGGCTCGAGCTGGTGAAGCTCGAAGCCTCGAGCTTCGCACCAGCTCAGGAAGCGCCCCACGGCCAGACCGTAGGACCGGCGGGTGTTGGGGTTGCGGATTTCCGCCGTGAAGAACTCTAAGAACCGTTGGCGAGCGCGGCCGCCGGCGCGATCGATCAGGGCCGGGAACTGGAAGCGGACGACGTCGACGGCGACGTCGCCGCCAGGGTAGGGGAGGAGCAGTTGCGGAGCTTGAACCATGGGCCATCCTCTATGCGTCATAACGTCCTTTATGACGGACACTAAGCGGCCGCCCGCCGCCGGTCAATCGAAAACCTCAATCCACTCCCCGCCGCGGCCGGCGGGTACCCATCGACCGCACCCAAATTGCCGCGGCAGTTCCCTTGACACGCTGCCGGGCGCTCATGGCAAGCAACTTTGCGCGCCGGCATGGACGGTGACGGCATGTTCGTGGCCTCACCCGACCTTGAATTGATCGAGCGTCGCACCCTGCCCTAAGCGCTCCCGCAGCCAAACGGGTTGCTTCCCGCGCCCCGTCCAGGTGTTCCCGGTCTCGGCGTCCCGGTACTTCGCCTCAATCCGGCCGCCGCCGCCCGAGGATGGGCGCGGCGCGGCCGCGGCGGAGCGCCGCCGGCCAGTAAAGGCCGTTTCCGGCGTCTCGCCGATCGAGGCCAGTAGCTCGCGCACCTGGCTGAGCACCCCTTCCCGTCGCTCCGCCCGCAGGGCGGCAATTTTGGCCTCGATCTGTTGCCGCTGCGCTTCCAGCTCCTCCAAACTTGCCGTGTCCAGGTCGAAACCCGCTCCCTTCGCCATGGTGGTTATCTCCCGGGCCTTAGCCCATTATGGGGCGGATTATACCCGATAATCCCAGGTAAAGGGGGGCCTTGCCCCTTGCGGTCAAGGATTCCCTACCGGCAAGGAACGGGGTTTCCCCAACCTTCCGCGCTTCGCCTCAGCTCGAATCACGTGCAGGCCGGGTGATTCCCCACCCCGCCCCTCGTCCTGGACCACTTAACCCCGCTCATTGGCGCTTGCCTAGTGAGGGTTGCAGGCGCGCAACCCTACTGCCGAAAAATTCAATAAGGAGAAACCACGAAGCCAGTTATCAGCTTGCAATAACAGGCACGTGCTATCATTGTTCAATTCACACCTCAAAGGAGGATATATGCGCCCACGGCTATTTTCCGTGCTCTTGCTGGTGGCCGCCCTGGCGGTCATCTCAGCCACGCAACCCCAGGCGGCCACACCGCCCGCTTTTACCCTCGCCCAAGCCGAGGACCTGGCGGCCAATGAGGAGGCGGAGCCGGAACGCATGCCGGAAGACTGGCCCGCCACCCCCCCGCCTCTGCCGGAATCCAGCGCCGACAAGAGGCTGCGGTCCCCACAGCCTCTGATGGTGATCGAACACTGGGAGCGAGTTCCCCCATCGCCACCAGAACCTAATACCCTCGCGCGCCTATACACGCCTCCACTACGGGCTGAGTTAAACCATAAGATTACGTTCGGCCCGGAATTCTTTGCTGCCACCAGGCCTGCTGATTTCGCCGGCGGCCGCGTCATCCCTCTGCGCGATGGCCGCCGTGTCTGGGTAGCCCGTATCACTGTCAAGAATGCGAGCCTTCTTAATATATTAATGGAACCAGTCGATTTGCCGCCCGGCACCAGCTTATGGGGCTACAACCAGGGCGAAAGCCGTATCTATCCAAGCCAGGACACCATGAAGGCGGGTAAACCCATTAACCCACTGGGCAAGGAGCTGGATGCTCATTTTTTCCACATGTTTTATCATGAGGGACCGATCGTGGAGTTTCAGCTCGCTTTCCCGGCGGGTGCGAAACCGTCCTCCGGCCAGCCCTGGAGCATGACCTTTCATAGTATATCGGCCAATGACTGGAAAGCCGAGTCGCGAAACTCGCCTCCTTGCGCGGTCGATGCCATGTGCATCAAGGATGACCGCTTCTTCGGCATCGCTGCCTACCGTACCGGCGTCGGCCTGGCGCAGATTAAATTTCAAAATGGTGCAATACGGGAATGCACCGCTAGCCTGGTGAGAACTTACGGAACTCCCCAGTTGGGCTATATGCTGACGGCAGGGCACTGCTTTGAAGAGCCGGAGCCAGGCATAGAAGTGAAAGCGATAACCGTGGTCTGGGATTTTGTCAGGAAGGGTTGCAACGGCAAACTGCCGAAGTTTGGTAAGCTACCGACCAGCCAAGGTTACGCAGGGTACATTTTGCCTACCAATGACTCCGCCTTGTTCAGGCTGGTTCGAGACCTTCCGAAGCGGCATCACTTCGCCTGGTCGAGGGACAGCATGTCGTACCACGCCACACCGAGCGGTACCGAAACACGCATCGTGCGGATGCTCTCCTTTCCGGCGGCTTCAGAGTTTGCTACCGTTGCGGGACCTATGAGCTATTCGGAATCCGCCACTTGCTTCCATTGCGGCGCAGAATGTAAAGGGGAATGTTTTACCGATCCAAACTTTAGGCAAAATGATGGCTACTCAATGTATTATGCCTGGCCTCGTCAAGGAGAGGTCGAAATTGGGTCGTCGGGAGGTTTGGCATTGACGCCGAATGGTATGATTAATGGCCAGCAAGCAAAGGTTTGCACGAGAGACATCGCCGCATGCAGGTATCCATCCTGTTTGGGGAAACGCAATTGGCAAGTCGTAGGTAGTTTCCAAGCAACAGCCCTAGCATTTCGGTCTCTCCTATTCTCTCCAAGCTAGGCTAGGGCCGCTACCGGCCCCGCCCCCTGGTATGCGCCCGCCCCTTGGCCGGGGCGGGCGTCAATCCTGCCCGCAAATCGAAGCCTCGGGAATTGTCCGGCCGGGACTTGGTGTTGGTGACGACTTCGGCCAGGAGGTCGGCGGCTTGCGCCACCTTCCCGGCCTTCGTGGCGATGACATCGAGGGAACCGATAACGGTTAACGCCGAGCTGACATAATGGATAATGGAATGCATGCAAAGTCTCCTTGGGTTAAATGAACAAGATGAAGTAGATAGCCATCATAAGGGCCATGCCGACATAGCAGCAAAGTGCGGCGGCGATATCGAGGTCCGAATCCACGGCCGCCCCTATCTCCGCCAGGGTAACGATATCCTCTAAATCCATCCGGTCTGTCAGTCGCATAAGCTTTCCTCCCTTTTTCTAGTTTAAAAAACGCCTTGACCCTCTGCCTAGCGGCGAGCGTCCTTAGACGCGATCGCCCCGCATGCTGGGACCGCGCACCAGGAAGCCACCGCTTGCGGCTTGGGGGAGGAAAGGACGGGAAAAATTGCGGAGGGTCCGCGCCTTAAGCGGAAACCGTCATTTTTCAACGGCCCCGAGCCTTGCGACCTTGCGCAGGAACCAGACCGGGGCAAAAGCTTAACCGACAGGGTAAGGCTGCCAACCATCGTTCATACTTTTTGTATTGCCCGTTGTTATCCACCGTGTTATCAACAGAGACGTACAGGATATTGTACTTGTGTGGAGGAAAAAAATGGACTACACCGTTTCCTATACTCAGCTGCGCACCTCACTTAAAGCGGCGCTCGATAAGGTATGCGACGACCATTTGCCGATACGGATACAGCGCCGGCAAGGTAGAAATGTCGTCATGGTCTCCGAGGAGGATTACAACGCCCTTGAAGAGACGGCCTACCTTCTCCGTTCGCCTAAGAACGCGGCGCGGCTTGCTAAGGCCCTGGAGGACCTCGCTAAAGGGGAAGTGGCGCGATATGAAAGTATAGACGAGCTTAGATGTGAAATTGGTTTGGACAAAAGACGCTCGAAAAGAGCTGGATTACTGGCTAAGAACCGACATACGGAAAGCCCGCAAAATCTTTGACCTTTTTGACGACATTGAGCGTCACCCATTTACGGGGATTGGAAAGCCCGAGCCCTTAAAGTGGCACTTGGTCGGTTGCTGGTCCAGGCGTATTGACCAAAAGCATA